>Ga0181565_10000793_pt1 | contig 23719 bp, 31 predicted proteins | sample 101ome_16_FD_129661 | JGI IMG/M metagenome (GOLD analysis project Ga0181565, IMG submission 129661) | Coastal salt marsh microbial communities from the Groves Creek Marsh, Skidaway Island, Georgia - 101401AT metaG (megahit assembly) | ecosystem: Environmental > Aquatic > Marine > Intertidal... | reverse complement strand
CGCACAAAATACGGCCACTGACTTTGTCAGACCGACAACTCCCGCCTTGGACGTGGTGTAGGCCACATCAGGAATCGCCAAATAAGAAGTGGAAGATGCCGTATTGATAATCGATCCCATCGCGCCATCAGGATGTTCTTGCATCAGCGAGATCGCTGTTTGGCAACCCAGCATCATGCCTGTCAGGTTGATCTTCATTAGCCGGTCCCAGTCTTCAACCGAGACCTGGGTAATATCCAGCGCCGAGACAACTCCCGCGTTGTTCACCATCACATCCAGCTGTCGGTACTCTGACCTCAGCGTTTCCTCAAGGCGTTGCCAGCCCTCGGGGTCGCTGACATCGAGGTGAAAATAGGTCGCCCCGCAACTCGATGCAACGCTGTCCCCCAGCGACGCGTCAATGTCGGCCAGCAGCACCTCAGCACCCTCATCACAAAATCGGCGCACAATGCCCGCGCCAATGCCGGAGGCACCCCCGGTTACCACTGCCACCTTACCCGCGATGCGCCCACTCATGTCGCCGTCCACGGCCGAGGACCTCTCAACGCGAGCCACCGAAGTTCGTAGAACCCAAGTGATTGAAGCGCAGCTGATTCATGAGCTCTAAGACATTGAGAATATTTAACAGCACCAGCTGTACAAGAGGAGATTCCCGCCCAACCTCTGTCCTGACCGTGGCCGCATCAAGCAACATGACAGAACAGTCCTCTTTAGCGTAGACACTCTTGCCGTGGCGGCCTGATGAGAGCAAAGCGGTTTCGCCAAAAAAGTCCGTTTCGCGGAGCTCAGCAAATCGCGCATTGCGGGCAGTAGTAAGGTACACGGCTCCCTCTGCGATGAAATAGAGGCCCTTGGCTTCCTCCCCAATCCGATAAATACAATCCCCCGCCGCGTAAAGCGAATTCAATGCGACTCTACGGTAGTGCTTGAAAAAGCGGTCCTCAAAGGTCGCGTTCTCCCGCTGCTTTATATCGAACACTCGCGTCACGGAATTTCTGATCACCTCTGCCACCAAAAATCCCGACTTCATCACCGCTGCGCGAATCTCTGCGCCGTCGACTGCGATCACCTCCAGAGGTTCATGAATGGTGAAGTTCCAATCTGGGGGCCGCTTACTCAGCGCGGCTGCCAGGTAGAGCGTGTCCCCCACGGTAAAAGTCTGTGTTGCATCCAGCCCGTGTGAGAGCACGTCGTCTTCGCGAATGAGCGCCTTTCCTTGAGTGATGAAGAAGACCTCATCACGCTTGCTTAACTCAGCCGCATCCGTGATCACGCGCCTCTTCGCGTGACCCAGGCTGGCCACGTCGTCAAGCAACTGGTTTTGGTCAAACCTCTCCATTTAGGCGCTCCCGATAGCAAAGCTCAGCTAACACGTTAGACAATCAAAGGGTATGGTTCTCCATGAGTCCTTGATAGCCCCCATTATCAGCAAAAAGTGACAGGGGCGCTGGGGGCCCGACGGCGGTACCAGCATCGAATCTGGCGCAGCACTAGGGAGGAATCCCTACTGTCACCATTGAGGCTCATCGTCGCCATGAGCGCCTTCGCCTGCAGATGCCGTACAATCTTCCAAAAGGTTAAGATCCATCGCTATGGCCGGCAATCAACCGCTCTACATTCACCATTCGGGCCCCACCCTGCTGGAGACGCCGCTCCTCAACAAAGGCAGCGCTTTTTCCCGGGAAGAACGGGTCGATTTTAATCTCACCGGGCTGCTGCCGCCGCGATACGAGACGATTTCCGAGCAATTGGACCGGGCATATCGCCAGTATTCCACCTACCATGAGGCCATTAACCGGCACATTTATCTGCGCGGCATTCAAGACACCAACGAGACGCTCTTTTATGCACTAGTCAGCCAGTATCTCGAGGAGATGATGCCAATCATCTACACCCCCACAGTGGGGGACGCCTGCGAGCAATTTTCAGATATTTATCGAAGCTCCCGGGGACTATTTCTTGCGTGGGAGGAGCGTGAGCAAATTGACGACATCCTGCGAAACGCCACGAAAGACAAAGTCAAAGTGATCGTGGTGACAGACGGCGAACGAATACTTGGCCTGGGGGATCAGGGCATTGGCGGCATGGGCATACCCATTGGCAAGCTCTCTCTGTACACCGCCTGCGGCGGCATCAGTCCCGCTTATACCCTGCCGGTGATGCTCGATGTGGGCACCAACAATACAGCGCTACTGAACGACCCGATGTACATGGGGGCAAGACATCCTCGTGTGAGCGAGGATGAGTACGATGAGTTCATCGACCTGTTCATGCACGCTGCAGAGCGCCGCTGGCCCGGCGTGTTGGTCCAGTTTGAGGATTTTGCGCAGGCCAATGCCATGCCCATACTCAATCGCTACAGGGATCGCTTTTGCTGTTTCAACGATGACATTCAAGGGACTGCCGCGGTCACTCTTGGCACCCTTCTAGCGGCCTGCCGCGTCTCAAAAAAACCGCTGAGTGAGCACCGCATCGCTTTTGTCGGCGCGGGCTCAGCGGGCTGCGGTATTGCGGAAATGCTCATTCGGAAGATGGTTGAGGAAGGGTTGAGTGACGAGGCTGCCCGTCGCCAGGTGTTTATGGTTGATCGCCATGGCCTCATCACCGAGGGAATGGCTGACTTGCAGGAGTTCCAGCAGTCGCTGGCGCAGCGCGCGGAGGACATTGCCCAGTGGTCTTATGACGGAAAATGGGCGAGTCTCGAAGAGGTCGTAATCCACGCTCACCCCACCATATTGATTGGCGTATCGGGGCAACCTGGACTTTTCACTGAATCCGTCATCAAAGGCATGGCAGCCAGCAGTGACACGCCGATTATCTTCCCACTAAGCAACCCTGTGAGTCGCGCAGAAGCCACACCTGAGCATATTATTCAGTGGACGGATGGCAGAGCCATCATTGCCACAGGCAGCCCTTTTGAACCGGTCACCCACAACGGCCAGACCCACCGGGTGGTCCAGTGCAACAACAGCTATATTTTCCCCGGCATTGGACTTGGCGTTTTGGCAGTTCGCGCTAACCGCGTGACGGATGAAATGTTACTGGCCAGCAGTGAAGTATTGGCAGAAGCCTCGACCGCCGGGGGCGGCTTGTTGCCACCCCTGCAGCAAATTGCAGAAGTGAGCAAATCGATTGCCTTTGCGGTTGCGAAGGTGGCGCAGGCGCAAGGACATGCGCTGGAGATCTCCGATGCGCAGCTTCACGCCCGCATCGACCAGATTTTCTGGACACCCCACTATCGCAACTACAAACGCATTAGTCTGTAGCGCGCCGCGCTTACCTCAACGCACTGGGTTAGGGCCCATCTCCAGGTGGAGCGCGCTTTCTCTGTAGGGATTCTCTCGCGCAACCGACTCATTCAGAGAAACACCCAATCCCGGCTCGGTCGGCGGTATCACGTACCCCTCTTCCCACCGTATTGGGGTTTCGAGCAGCCTGGCATGAAAGCCACCCCAGGCCTCAATACCCTCCAAAATAAGAAAATTAGGGGTGCATGCGGCGAGTTGGATATTTGCGGCGCCGACAATCGGGCCGCAATAGAGATGGGGTGCGATTTGTGCCGAGTACACTTCGGCCATGGCGGCAATTTTCTTGGCTTCCAATAATCCACCCACCCGGCCGAGGTTCAGTTGAAGAACAGCTGCCGCGCCATACTGCAACACGCTGGCAAACTCATACTTGGTGCAAAGCCGCTCGCCCGTGGCCACCGGGATAGAGGTCGCACGCGCGACGCGGGCCATCTGCGCAGTGCTGTCGGGTGGTACCGGCTCCTCAAACCACAGCGGGTCATAGGGTTCAAGCCGGCGCGCCAATCGAATAGCGCCGGCCGTCGAAAACTGCCCATGGGTCCCAAAGAGAAGATCCACATCAGCACCTACTGCCTCGCGGATCAGGCGCATGAAAGCGACAGACCGCTCCAATTCTTGACCGGTCGGCATGCCGCCATCAAAAACGGTATACGGTCCTGCGGGATCAAACTTTAGTGCAGTAAACCCCAGCGCTACGTATTCGAGAGCGCGCTCTGCCGCGCGGTGGGGATTGACATAAACGTGATCGGGGTCATCGTCCTCGGGATAAACATCGCCGCTCTCGGGGTAGAGATAGGTGTAGGTCCGCAGCTTGTCACGCACCTTGCCACCCAGCAGCTCATAGGCTGGCTTGCCGCAGGCTTTACCCATGATGTCCCAGCATGCCATCTCAAGGGCCGACAGCACGCCCACCAGAGAAACATCGGGTCGCAGGTTATAGCCCGAGCCATAAACTCGCCGCCAAAGGGTTTCAACATGAAACGGGTCGTGCCCAACAGCGTATCGCTCTGCTGTATCTTTCAGCATGGTTTCGACAGTCGCTGCGCCAAAGGTTGCACAATAAACCTCGCCATAACCCACGATGCCCGTATCGGTCACAAGCTTCACAAAAATAAAGTACCGACCGCCAAATCGGGGCGGTGGATTGGCGACGACAAAGGTCTCAAAGTCTTTGATCACCATCAGAAGACAACCAGATTACGCAGTGCCTCGCCGCGCCTGACCGAGGCGATAGCGTCATTGATCTCGTCCAGCCGATAACGCCCGCTGATCAATTCGTCGAGCTTCAGCACACCTTGCTCATACAGTTGCACCAAATGGGGAATATCACGCTTCACCGAACTTGAGCCCATTTTTGAGCCCAGCAATGACTGACCTTTTGACGCGAGTTCGCCCGGATCGTATTCAGCCATAACGCCCGACGCGGGCATGCCGACGACGATCGCCGTGCCAGCCTTGGCGAGTAAAGCCAGGGCCTGCTCTGCGGGCGCTTTGGCACCCACCGTAATGAACGCAAAATCCACCCCGCGATGGTGAGTCAAGGCCATTACCTCTTCAACCGCGCGCTCTGCTTGTGCATTGATCACATGGGTTGCGCCAAAAGCGCGCGCCAAATCGAGCTTCTCATTCAAAATATCAATAGCAATAATCTGCGACGCGCCGCTAATACTCGCGGCCTGAATACTATTAACGCCGACGCCACCGCAACCGATCACCGCTACAGTGCTACCCGCGCTTACCTTGGCGGTATTCACCACGGCTCCAAAACCCGTCAGCACGCCACAGGCCAGAATCGATGCCACATCAAGGGGTACACTTTTGGGAATCGCGCAAACCTGACTCTGATCCACCACCACCAACTCGGCAAACGCTCCGCTATTCAGGCCCTGAATCACGGGCCTCCCGGAGCGATCCAGCAGCGGCGTTTGAGTGTCGCGCTCAAAAACACCCTCGCATTGCGTCTCCATCGCCCGCAAACAATACGCACATTGTCCGCAGGAGCGAATCAAGGTGACGACCACGTGATCACCCACGTGTAATGCAGACACCCCCGGGCCAACTGATTCAACGACACCGGACGCTTCATGCCCGAACACGGCGGGCAAATCCCCTCCCCAAGCACCGTCGGCGAACATGACATCGCTGTGGCAGATTGCACAAGCCGACAAGCGCACCCGCACTTCGCCGCGCTCCGGCGCCGCAATGCGGAGATGCTCTATCGACAACGGTTGAGCAAATGCTCTGCATACCGCTGCTCTCATGTTGCGCCACACCTCACTGTCGTTGCCACCCTGCCGCGCCCTTGAGTCCACCGCAAAATCTGAGTTGAATATAGCACCGGGCGGTACACAAGCAGAGTGACAAACCCGGTAACATGGGACCGCTGGCTGACGGTGATCGCATCATGATCCAACAGACTGAACGGGCACACTGCCCCTGTGGCGATGAACAACCTCATGAATCATGCTGCGGTCGCTATTTGAGCGGTGAGCGCAAGGCAGAGACCGCCGAGCAGCTGATGCGCTCTCGCTACTGTGGCTTCGTGTTTGGCAACGAGGACTATCTGCTCGCCACCTGGCATCCCGAGACACGCCCGAGCAGAGTGCGATTGGATAACCAGCAGCGGTGGCTGGGCTTAGCCATTCGGTCAACTCATGCCGGGAGTGCCGATGATGACGAGGGGCAAGTGGAATTCGTTGCCCGCTTTAAAGTGAACGGCAAGGGCCATAGACTCCATGAAAAGAGTCGCTTTAGAAAAATTGATGGCGAATGGCTATACGTCGACGGCGAGTTTCTCTGAGCCATCGGTTGATAACAAAGCTGGGGGTAAGACATGCAATTGCTAATGGCGCCGGAAATTATTTACGGGACCATGCTGCTGATGGGGTTCCTGATCTGCTGGTACGTCAGCCTCTCGCAACAGCCTCGGACTCACGATGACCTCCATCAACATGACGCCTATGCGCAAATCCTTGATCAGCAGGCCAGTGCAATGGCGCTTTACCATCAGGAACGCGACAGAGTCAGCCAGCTGGAAGAAGAACTCGCGGACTTGCGAAAGGCACTTGAAGACTTTGTTGTAGAGCTGGACCGAAAGTAGGAGCCCCCGACACGGCAGGAAACCGCTTTAATTTTGTGGACGCTATGAGGAGTCGCTATTGTGCTTTACGAACTTGTTGCCTCGTGGGACTGGCCGTTAATTGGCTTTCTCGGATGTATAGCCATACTGAGTATGACCGCAGCGGTTGCGCGAAAAACTGCCACCAAAGACGCCTCTTTGGTGGTGACTTTGGCGTTCATCGGCATGTGCTACTTTGGTATGCAGCTGGCGTAACCCTTCATCGGCCGAACCTCTGGGCGCTTGCAAGCGGTTTTGGACTGGCGGATCGAATGCCGATGGAAGCGAGCCCTGCCAGCACTAAATTGGTGCGGTCCGGACCTTGAGCCCTCAGCTGGATCCTGATGTACTTGGCAACGCAGGGATTTTTCCGTACCAAAAAAAGGGGGTCATTATGAAACTATTATTTTACGTTCTTGCATCCTTAACGCTATTGGCGGGATGTGGTCAAAGTCAGGAGCCTGCCAGCGAGGCGCCCGCGGCACCCACTGCGCCCACGGAAGCCAGCGCACCGGCGAGTGACGTCATTGTCGATTACGTGTGGAACACCGCGGCGCCCGATCTGACCGAAGCACAGCTCGCCGATATTGTGACCCGTTGGAACGCCCGCATCGACGCAGGTGGTTACCAAATGATGGGTGCAAACGTGCTCAAACCGCAGTTCGAGACAGAGGATTTTGATCTGATTTGGGTGCTGATGTGGCCCTCGAGTGAAGCGCGAGAAACAGCATGGGCGCATTGGAATGCCAATCAGGTCGAAGACTGGGCGAAGGAGCTGGATGGCGCACTGACCTATCAAGATGAAAACGTGTTCACCTTCAAACCGGTCGGCGGCTGGGACGACAATCTGGAAAATGTACCCGCGGGTGGCACCTTTATGCCCAACTTCAGCTTTTGCAAGATGAACGAGGGCGCCGACGAGACGACTTTTGCGAACTTCCGTGCCGATTACGACGCATGGCTAGTGGAGGGGAATGCGGCGGGTTACGGCTACTACATCATAGAGCCACAGTTTGAGCAGGATGACGCTGACTTTGTCTGGCTGGATATCTTCAGCGACGAGGCTGCCATGGCAGCGGGTACCGCGAGTTGGACCGGCTCGGCATTGGAAGCTCAGTGGAATACCATGAGCACCTGTGAAAACTATGCTTTTCTTGCAACGGCTATCCGACGTTAGGAGGATCAGATGAAATTGATAACCAAAACCGTATCGCTGAGCCTATTGGTATCGCTGCTGGTAGCGCCAGTGGTTGCAAATGACAGTATGACCGAGCAAGCCTTTGCGGGCTTAATGCAACTCGAAGGTCAGTGGCAGGGCACGCTGGCCAAGTCCGACGGCACGTCGGTCAATCTGCAATTGAACTACACCAGCAAATCCAATGGCAGCGCGCTTTTGGAAGAAAGCAGCGAAGATGATGTGGAGATGCTCAATATCTTCAACGTTCAGGAAGGCACCGTCGTCTCAACCCACTACTGTGGGCTGATGAACAAACCCGTCGCGCGACTGGTCTCCGCCGAGGGCGGCGTTATTAAGTTTAAAACTGACGCATCGGAGAGCGGTCTCGAGGAGGGAAAAGACGAATACGTCGATACCTGGTCGCTTTCCCTGATGCCAGACGACCAAAATCAGTTCAAGTATGAGTACACCGTGATTCGGCCTGACCGAACCATACTCACTGCCAGCGCTCTCGTGAGCCGGGTTCAATAGCGGCGCCGCGTACCCACAAACCCCGCCTCGAGCGGGGTTTTTTTGTCACCGCGCAGGGCCACCGATTATCTCGGCACCGGTAGCTGCACTTCAAAGCGTTACCTCCCAACACGCCGGCCAATCGGCAACCTGCAAAAGCCCAGCAGCGCTCAGTAAACGCCGCTCCAATGAATTAAGTGGCCGGTATCGCGCTCCTCTGGCAAAAGAATGTCGATGCCATGTTGCGCCCTCAGCGCGGTAATGGGTTGATCCAACCATGCCTCTGGGAACCGGAACAGCCACTTTTGCTGCATGCGCCGGGTTCTCCTAACAATCCGCCACTTCAGACCGAGGCACTTCCAGTAAAGTCGAGGGAACAAACGCCAGCCGCACTCTGTAAGGAGGGCCTGATACAAGGCCTTAATCTCAGGTAACTGAGCATAGCCCCTGACGTAGCGCCATTTAAATTCGCATCCAAACAACAGCCAGGTGTCGAGACCGGCTTCTTGCTCAAGTGAGGTATCCATGCCGAAAATCACGTGAGTAGCGTCGTGTTCCAAAATCAGTCGGCTACCCTCTGAATCGACCATTGCTTTTCTACCAATGTGCCGCAGATAGGATCGGTACTCTGCTATGCCTTCCCGAAGGGTCAGCGCGCATTCAGGGTCCTGATAGCGTAAGTTCATGATGGTGTGATGAGCATGATGGCGACCGATCTCTCTCCCGATGGCCTTTGCTACCTCTCAGGCCTTGGGGAATCTTATCAGGAGTTGGGTGTCACGAGGGCAGCCGCTTTATTTACGGGCGATAGGCGGCGTTGCAATTTTTTTGAAGATTAAGGCGCGGCGACGGGGGAGCTCCCCATTGAATGTGGGTAGGTTCGCGCTTTCCGCGATTCAGTGGGCAGTTCGTCTCTCGCGTATAGGCTCTGGTTTGCACAACGGACTGCCTTCCACTTCCCCCGTCCCGCAACACAACGGTAACCCGCCCCCACGTCCATTAGAAAGACTTTGTTCAAATAAAAGCAGACCCCGCTAATAGCGTTTTAATATTCATAGTTTGTGCCAATATTTTGGAGGCGCTAAGCCGAGGCCCCTCGTATTTAACCTTCGGTCAATCAGAGAGGATCTGATTCACCTCAAGAATATAGCCATCCGTGTCATACAGTGAGGACACCATCACTCGAATCGTGCCCACACCATCGTAGGCAGGGTACTCCACAAGGTTTGGCTCACTGATCACCTCGACGCCTGAGGCGCCGCTAATCGACGCCCATTTTTCGCCCAGCGCCTGCGTGTTAAACAGCAGCACGGCATTCCCGGGGGTAAACCCCTCTCTGCGAACCGGCTTTTTATGAATCGGGTGTTGCGGGTTGTCATACTCATATTCAAGCAATCCAAGCACCCCTACGAAGTCATGGGAGGCTTTCAGGAAAACGAGCCGGAGCACCTGCTCCCTATCTTCAGTGGCGTGGGGTCTTGTAATCACCTGATCGTAGATCACGCTCATACCCAAAGCATCCCGATACAATTCAAGGGATGTTTCAAGGTCGCGAACCACAAGCGTCGTGCGGCGGAGCAATAACGGGAAATCTGAGGCGCTCGATAGCGGGTTAACAACCGGGGCATCGCCGGTGCGACCCTCTTCCGCCACCAGCGCACAAGCCAAAGACCAAAATAACGCCACAACAAAAACGCGCGGCATGACTCCCCCTTTTTTACTCCGCAGATGCGATCAGATGTTATCAAGCTACAGGGACGTCTCGCTTTGCTAATTGATGCGCCCGCAGTGCCAGGACAACAATGTGGCAACCTTGCCGCATTCAACACCGCGCGACGATCAGCGCCACTCGCTCAGAAAATAGGATGCTCCTCCGTAAGAAAAAGGCGCGACTGGCTGAAGTCGATAAATCGGCTTTCATCCTCGATCAGCTGTGCCTGGGCGGCGATTCCATCTGGCGAAGACATTCCTCGGTCCAAGTCTGCCTGACTTTCCCACCAGACCTCCGTGACGCCATCATATGGCTGCTCCAAACCCCGGCTCTCCAACATCAGCGCGTTAAGCGCCGGCATGACCGTGTGGCTCTGTACGTAGCGACAAGCACCAATGGCTGCCGCAACGGACTTTACCAGTGGGCCATGCTCTTCAAGCCAGTACCGATAAAAAGACTCGCTATCGACATCAGTTCGTTTTCGGATGCAGTAGATAAGTTTGATCATGCCCACAGACTACCTCATAAACGCTATTTCGCCGTGCCAAATGAGGCGAAAACCCCCGCGGCTTGATTCGCACACTCAGTTTTTGGGCCCAGCCTAACTTTCCTGTATTTCAACAAGCACACCGGTGATGTTGTCTTTTCCACCCTTGTCCAGGGCTTTGCCAATCAGCTGCGTCATGACAGATTGCCCGAGGGGCTCACTCAAAATGTCCTGCAGATCCTGCAGCTTAAGTTCTCGATAAAGTCCATCTGTGCTCAAAAGATACCGGTCGCCCGGCGCTACCTTGGCGTCTTGTACCTGCAGTCTTAAATCCTGATGGACACCGACAGCTCTAGTCAGCACATTCGCTGAAGGCAGGCGCTGCGCTTCGTCCTGAGACATTTCACCTCTGCGACATCGCTCTTGCGCGAGATTATGGTCCTCGGTGATGAGGTTTAGATCTCCTCCCCTCAGGCGATAAATCCGGCTATCACCGGCCCAGACAAGGGCCGCTTTTGATTGGAATATCAATAGTGCCGCTACCGTAGAGCCGAGAATTTCCTTGCTGTACAAGCCGCGGCATGCCTGATTTGCCATGCTTAACCTGGCTTCAATGTCTTTAATGCTCTCTTCGAGAGAGTCGCATCGGCAATAACTCTTGCAATGGTCCACGACAATCCGGCTCGCCTTGTCACCTCGACTGTGGCCGCCCATGCCATCGGCGACCACCCAGAGCCCCTCTTTTTCATTGACGAACAGCGCATCCTCATTGACTGATCTGACATAACCAATGTGGGTGCCCTGATGGGTCAGTGTCTGATACGAATAGCTCACTTTTTAATCCGGCAGGCGCCCATGGAGCCAGGTCAAACTAGGAAAAAATTGTTCGCCGCAGCAATAAAAAAAGTAGTTCCAATCAATCATGGAGCCCAACTGTATTGAAGAATGCGCACAACCTCCTCGGTTGAGGCAGGCCGCTCTTCCGGTCTTTTTTGCAAGCAGCGCATTGCCAAATCTGATAGCACCGTGGGAATTTTTGTGCCGCCAACGAGCCTGGGTTCCTCGGGCACCGTGTCCCGAATATCCGCCAGTACCGTCCTCACTACTTGTCCGCCGAAAGGCGTATTTCCGGTAAGTGCCTCGTACATCACCGCCCCCAGACTGTAAACATCAGATCGGCAGTCGATATCAACTTTCCGGTCAATTTGCTCGGGGGACATGTACACAACCGAGCCTTGTAACTTGCCTGCGCCTGTCATCGAAACCCCAACATCAAGATCCGACAGCTCTGATGCATCGGCTGCCTCCGCATGCCCCCTCGGCCATACCTTCGCCAGCCCCCAATCCAGCAATAAAATTTCTCCATAGGGCCCGATCAAGATATTGTCGGGCTTGATATCGCGGTGAAGAACGCCCACGGAGTGTGCATAGCCAAGGGCATTACCAACCTGGACGATTACGTTCATGAGTTGCGAAAAATCGTAGCGCTCGCGATAGTTCAGTAACTCCCGCAGCGTGTATCCGTGCACCAATTTCATCGTAAAAAAATAGTTGCCGCGGTTGTCACGCCCAATTTCGTAGGTGGGCATCGTGTTGGGGTGCTGTAGCATTGCAGAGATACGAGCTTCTCGAAGCAAACGCCTGTTTTCGATTGAATCCTCTCGGAACTCGGGCCTCAAGGTTTTGTAACAGACCGTTCGTCCAAGATATAAATCGCGACATGATTGAATTAGCGATTTTCCACCCTTCGCGATGGTCGAGAAGTAGGCATAACGCATTCTTGGGTTCAGGGTTTTTGGCAGCGGCGCATCTGTCTCTTCAGCATATAAATGCTGGGTAGCCGTATCGCGTTGCGGAAAATGCAGCATGCCCCCTCCGATCTTTTCGGAACCCCATCATCATCTCAATATTGCTCAACCTTTCGCCAGAGGAAAAAACACCCAAACGAAAATGAGCCCACGATCGAGCAGTCGCCATGGGTCTAGGGAGATCATCGCCGGGTCAAATGCTCAGCCAGATTGATTAGCAATTGGATATCCCGCTCACTTAACTGCGAACCATTGAGTATTCGGGTCAGGTGCTCCTTTGCGGCTAAGGCACGATTGGTATCAACAACGCGATACCGAGATTTTTTGCAGACTGCTCCGTATTCATGCTTCATCATTCAACCCTCCTTGGCTCCGCAATGGCGAAAAAAGAGTGCCGAGTAGAGATCATAGAAAATAACGGCCTCGCTTCTCGAAGCACTACTCTGGGCCGTATCATGGCACCCGCACTCTGGCGCAGGTTGATGAGGCCCACGCCGGTATCATTATCGTCGCAAAGACGCGCGCTGATTGATTGGCAGGACGCGCCACGGGCTTGGCTAAAGGCGTCAGGCCCTCCTTGTGGCCCTGTACCGAGACCCCTGAGAATGGCCGATCAATTTGTATTGGTAAAGCCATGCCGATAGGCTTCAAATAGCTGCGCCATGCGTCTAACTGGCGCACGGCGCTTAAAAAAACTGTAAAAAAAAATGAGGAGCTCACGTTAATGGACAACCCAAATGGCACAGGCGCACTGAATATTTCGAGAATGACGATCGAATCCGACAGCGTTTCTTTCGACTTCGAGGGAAAGGTTGAGGGTTACGGCACGGTGTTTGCCTCTCATACCTTGTCGTACGTAGGGGAGGATCGCTCCCGGGGACGCGTTCAGGGTGAGGCCCGAACGTTTCTGGAGGATGGCACCCTGATCAGCACTCCCCACATGGGCACGTTCACTCGCAATGGATCAAAAGTCAGCTCCTACTTCACTGACGCCACCAATCAGGGCGTGGTTAATTTTGTGATCTGGGATATCGATATCCTGACGAAAGCAGTGGCGGTGAAGTACTGGGAGATAACATCCCCCTAAGGAATCGATCCCGTATTTGATGCCGGCGCAGCGGCTTTCTCACACCTCAGGGGCCGGCAATCGAATTCAATCAACAACAACTCCTCGCATGGGTGAGTTGCATGAGCGGCGCTGTATCAGGCGCACGCGATCGGTGCTTTAACTCTCCCCTCAGAGAACGTGACTGCATGCCCCGTCAGCCATACTCGGTCATCTACCACCGAGCAATGTAGCGCTCCACCGCGCGCCGAGCACTGCCATGCAGACAAAGAGGTTTTGCCCAATCGCGCTGACCAAAATGGCGCCAAAATGCAGTGGGCCGACCCGGTTACGGGATCTTCATCCACGCCCAAATGCGGCGCAAACATGCGGGACACAAAATCCGTTTTGTCCCCGCGCGCGGTAACAATCACGCAATGATTTACCGTCTCGGCTAACGCTTGAATATCGGGTATGAGGTTCATTACCGTTGCTTGTGTCTCCAATTCATAAAGCACCTGCCATGGATCATCAATTGGCCGAACCGCTGACTGCACCCTCGTACCCAACGCACGCACAACACCCACCTCTACTTTATGTGCTTCAAAAGCGACTGCTGGTAGCTCTATCACCAGGCCGGCACCGGACGTTCTGGCAGTGATAGCTCCGCGGTAACGCGTATTGAACTGAAAAGGCCCCTTGCTCACCTGCATTTCATTTGCCAGCACGTGGGTTGCTGCCAGCGTCGCGTGACCGCAAAGGGGGACCTCCTGCACTGGGGTGAACCATCGCAGCGCATAAGAAGCTGACGATTGCTGAACCAGAAAAGCGGTTTCGGACAAATTGTGCTGCGCGGCCAAGGCCTGTAAATCTGCGTCTGGTAGCCAGCGCTCCAGCACCATTACCGCAGCAGGGTTACCGCCGAACGTTTGGTCAGTGAACGCATTGACGACGTAGTAAGGCAACGCCATAGCCGTCATCCGCACCAGCACGTGGGAATCGGGAACAAGAGCGAGGCGGCAGTGACCATGCGGCAAGCGTAGCAAACGGCCGCCTCAATGGGGGCGCCGGAGTAACTGTAGGACGCCTCTCTCAACTGACGGTCGTGGCCCAAAGCATCACGTTTGAATCGCGATTCCATCGCAAGGGCTTATAAAGCCGATGTTCTTTTAGGCGCCAGCGGAACCCGCGAGGGCGGTCAGGCTGGCAGATCGGCGGGTAATTCCTCGAAGCTCGGAATATCGTCCGGGATGTGATGGAACGCCATCGCGTCCTTGGTGAAGATCGCGATGTCGGGCCGATAGAAAGCGGCATCATCCATCGTGCCTACCTTGACGACGAAAACACCGGGCGCTGCGGGCGTAGTTGTTCCGATCGCTGTGCCGCAGTTTGGGCAGAAGTGTCGGGTCACGGCATTTTCAATATCGGCACGCTGGAATGAATTCGGTTGACCGCAGGTAAAGTGAAAGCCCGAATCTGGAAGAATGACGAACACGTTGGGATTTCCGCCGGTGATGTACTGGCACTCCCGACAGTGACACTGCATCGCTGGGCCCGGCTCGCCCTCAAAACTGTATCGAACCTCGCCGCAATAACATCCACCCTCAATTTTCATCGCTTTGACTCCTCAATGACGCTTTATGCCTCTGGCAGATAAGAGCATAAGACCGGTGGCGCAGCAAAGGCAAAGCAAGCCACCAGCGGCGCAACGGCGACCAGCCCTGTCGCCAATCGCTGGTTCATCTATTGCAGGCTTTTGTAACCTCAGGCATGGCACTTAGGACGAATAGCAGATCGGTCTTTATGAGAGCAGATTTCATTGCTAACGCCACTGGCACCCCCCCTTGTACGACGTGGAAGTGTTCTTACTCTGCCGCGGCCTCTTCCTCATACACGGCAATGAACAAGTCGCTCAGGGCCCACACCTCTTCTTTGGTCGCCTGGATATCACTGTTATTCGTTTGCACTACCGCATAGATATAGTTCAGCGTGCGCTCAACCTCTTTGAGCTCGCTCTGCTGATACAAGATGACCGCCAGCAAGGCGATTAGAACTGCATTGGCTTTTACAAACTGCATCGCGAGGTTCTCCTTTTTTACAATTTCAAACCACAGGGTATATGACGATTAGCTGAGAAGGGTGTACGCAACATAGCCACCGATCACAGCAACCAAAATGACTAATAACTCACCGTCCAATAACGCATAGAAAACGGGCAGGCTGACTAGCATTCCTACGACAAGCGAACGATTCATTCGGCGGCGTGTTATTCAGAACTGAGCGCTACCCTGACGTTAATCAAGTGAAGCTGTGCTGCTCTATGGTCATTTCGTCCTGAGTGGCGTCGAAATGGGCAATGTATAAACTCATGTCGCCATTGCTTACCAAATCGATATACCGCGCCGTGACTTTCGTACCCTCTCTTTTCCAACGACCCGAAAAGGAGCCGGAAAAAAAAGTTCCGTCGTTCATAGCACCGCGCCCCGACCCATAACACTCTCCGCCACTACGATCAGGTGACGCAGCTGACACTAGCGTCAGCGAAAAGCGGACCTTCCCGTAGTCGTTCATGTTTGTAATACAGTTCAGGGTAACGCCATCGTCTCTGACTTCAGTCGATGAAATTTCGCACTTCAAATCGTCTTTTCGTTCCAACACTTTTATTACTCCTTCTCCCTAACTCACTGAATCAAACCTATTGGTGAAGTTTGATTCTATCCATGCAAAGCGCTGTGATGGTTAGCAGAAAGTGACGCCGCACAGACGACCTGTGCGGTTGGTTTGGAGCGGGTGATGGGAATCGAACCCACGTTTAAAGCTTGGGAAGCTCTCGTTCTACCATTGAACTACACCCGCCGGGGTGCCACAGCTTACGCCCTCTCATCAAACAAGGTAAACCCTGCGCTCAACCGATATCCAACGCCTCCAGGCTCGCCAGTAATTCGCTGTGGTGGTCCTTCGTTTTGAACTTATCCATCACCGCCTTTAGCTTGCCATCCTTCCCAACGACAAATGTGGTTCGCAGAATCCCGTCGAATTCCCGGCCCATGAATTTCTTCGGCCCCCAGGCGCCATAGCTGTCGGCCACCGCGTGGTCCTCGTCACTCAACAGCTGAAAATTGAGCTCGTCTCGCTCGACAAACTTGGCCAGTTTCTTGACCGGGTCGGGGCTGATCCCCAAAACCACTGTATTTAGCTTCTTTAGCGCTTTCGCAGAGTCCCGCAGGCCCTGCGCCTGAATGGTGCAACCCGGCGTCATGGCCTTGGGGTAGAAGTACACCACCACCGCCGATTTGCCCTTGAAGTCTGCGAGCGCGACCTGCTGGCCATTGTGGTCTTGCAGGGAGAATTTTGGGGCCAGATTACCTACCTTGGGGAATGCCATAAAAACCTCTTTGGGTGCGGGGTTGAGTGTTACAGGCTTTACGAACAGCGGCCCACCGAGGATCAAAGCGCGCGTGTTATGCGCAGCCCATCACAGCTCGGTCGGCGGCTTGCGTCTGTAGGTAATCACAGTATTACGGATCGGAAATTCGCCGGTTTTTCGGTCCACCAGATACTCCTGTAGCATCTCTCGCACCACCGGAAACGCGAGTTCATCCCAGGGGATTTCCTCTTCAGAAAATAACGCGCTCTCCAATGACTCGGGGCCAATACCATAGGCGTCGTTTTCGAGCCTGCAGCGATAAAAGAGATAGACCTGATTGATGTGGGGCACATCAAAAATTCGATAGAGCGCCAGATCAATTGCCTTCGCAGCGGCCTCCTCCCAGGTTTCCCGCGCTGCACCCTCTGCCGATGCCTCCCCGTTTTCCATAAAACCTGCGGGCAACGTCCATTTGCCATACCGGGGCTCTATCGCCCGTCTACACAGCAAGATTCGATCCCCTACTACGGGCAGGCAGCCCACGATCACCTTCGGATTGACATAGTGGATGGTTTCGCAGGCACTGCAGACATGGCGCTCGCGATCATCATCTACCGGCACCTGTAAGCTCACGGTGGCGCCACACTGACTACAAAATTTCATCCACCCTCGCTCTGCTCCCAACGCACCCTGCGCTGCTCATCTTGCTCACGGCGCGCCACCCAGTGCGTGCCCTCAGGGCCCTGCTCCCGCTTCCAGAAGGGGGCATCGGTTTTAAGCGTATCCATCATAAATTCGCAGGCACTGATCGCCTCTCCGCGGTGATCGGCCACCGCCCCAACCCAAACGATCGTCTCGCCAACGGATAACGATCCAAATCGGTGCACGATGCGCCACTCAAGCAGCCCAAACCGGGCTCCGGCCTCTTGCCCCAGCGCCTGCAGCACCTTGAGTGCCATTTCGGGATAATGCTCCAACTGCAACACGCTCACGCGGTTATCACCCGTATGATCGCGAACGTACCCTGTAAACGTTGCGACGGCTGCACCGGGCGTGTCGCCTACCAATGCTGCGTACTCGCCGCCAACTTCAATTGGCTCTGCCTGCACCGAGACCGTCACGCTAGCCGCCTGTCATGGGCGGAAATAGCGCCAGCTCATCACCATCTGCCACCATGGCATCAACGTAGACCACCTTGTGATTCAGTGCATGTACCAGATTCGGCTGGTTAAGGGCCTCCTGCCATTGCGCGCCGCGGGTGCACAAGGCAGATTTAATCGCCGCCACGCTGACCGCACCATCCACAATGTCTGCCGCGGGTAGTGTCTCCAGCGCCAGCGGAAACTCAGCCTCGCCGAGGGCCTCTCTGAGAGACGCAAATAACTTAATCGTGATGCTCACGGCGCCACTCTCCACTTGCCCCACCCGTTTTACTGAGCAGCCGGGTACGCTCTAAAGTCATGCCGCGATCGATTGCCTTGCACATATCGTAAATTGTGAGGGCCGCTACCGAAGCCGCCGTCAAAGCTTCCATTTCGACGCCGGTCTGACCCGTGACTTTGCACGTTGCCTCAATCCGAACCCCAGGTAATTCAGCATCCGGCGTCAGCTCAATCGCTACCGAAGACAGGGGCAAGGGATGACAAAGCGGAATCAATTCTGCGCATTTCTTGGCCGCCTGAATACCGGCGATTCTTGCGACTGCCATCACGTCACCCTTGGGCAGGGCGTTGTCGGTGAGAGCGGTCAAAGTGGTTGCCTGCATGCGCACAAAAGCCTCCGCCGTCGCCTCGCGAGCGGACACTGCTTTTTCGGTAACATCGACAATCTGCGCCCGACCCGCGTCATCAAGATGCGTCAGGCGATCAATCTGTTTTGACATGCCGCCATGCTAACACTCCGGTGCGGCAAACGGCATAAGCTGTCATCATGGGTCGGCAAATTACAGTGACGTAAATAACCCATGACTCAGCCAACACCTGCCCCAGACAGCAAGCGCTACCGATGGACGGTGTTGGTCATGCTGACACTGGTTTACACGTTCAACTTTATTGACCGGCAGATCCTCGTCATCCTGCAGGAACCCATCAAAGCCGATCTGGGTCTCAGTGATGCGCAACTGGGTTTACTCACCGGATTCAGCTTCGCGCTGGTCTACGTCACGGCGGGTATCCCCATCGCCTGGCTCGCTGATCGCGCAAACCGACGCAACATTGTTGCCGCCTCTCTAGCGTTTTGGAGTCTGATGACGGCGTTGTCGGGACTGGTGCAAAATTTTGGGCAACTACTCGCCGCTCGACTGGGTGTGGGCGTCGGGGAAGCCGGCGGCTCACCCCCCTCACACTCCATGATCAGCGACTACTTTCCGCCCAGCAGCCGTGGCACCGCGCTTTCCTTTTACAGTATGGGTATCTACATCGGCGTATTGTTCGGCTTCGCGGCAGGCGGTTGGATCGCCGAGAACTTTGGTTGGCGCAACGCCTTCTTCGTCATTGGGATACCAGGCATACTCTACGCGCTCGCGGTCCTGTGGATCGTCAAAGAGCCCCAGCGTGGCCGTTTCGACCCAGCGGGAGCACCCCCGCAATCCAGTTTGTCAGAGACGCTGGCAGGGCTCAGACGGCGCCCCACTTTTTGGTACCTCTCGGTGGGGTGCGCGTTCACTGCCTTTATATCCTATGGAAATGGCAACTTCATGCCATCGTTCCTCATGCGCAATCATGGTATGTCATTAGCTGAAGTGGGTGCGATTCTCGGGCTGATATCGGGGCTCTCCGGGGCCACCGGCACTTTTCTGGGGGGGTTCCTGGCAGACCGGTTGGCAACTCGCGATATACGGTGGTACATCTGGATTCCAATTTTTGGCGGACTCTCGGCCATGATCCCCGCGTACTACACCCTGTTTGGTGATAATACGACACTGATCGTGGCCGCCATGATTCCCTCGCAAATTTTGAGTGCGCTCTATTTAGGGCCCTGTATCGCCACTTGCCACAACCTGGTTTCGCCCGGGATGCGGGCAATGGCCTCGGCGATTCTCTTCTTTGTGCTGAATCTGATCGGGCTGGGTCTGGGCCCGCTAACCGTTGGCGTATTGAGTGATATCTATGCTGAACCGTTCGGAGAAAACAACTTGCGCTATGCCATGGCTACCGCGCTCACCATCGGGTTTTTGGGCACCTACTTTCTTTGGATGGGTTCGCGCAGCCTGACTCGGGACCTCGAAGACAACCGGCGGGCACTCGCCGCGGAGCCATAACGCCCGCAGCGAGTCCTGCGCCGGGCGATGGCCGGTGTCGTAGCCCGCACCAATGCCCACAGACTGGCGCATTTGAGACTTCCAATTGCCGCGACAACAGCGCACTCTTTCAGCCTGCACCGATCAGAGGCCTTTCATCATGCGCGCAGCAGTATTTCACGAACCCGGCACCCCTCTCGCTATTGAGACCGTCGACGATCCATCCCCCGGCGAGGGTCAGGTGGTGATCGCAGTCAAGCGCTGTGGCATCTGCGGCACCGACCTGCACGCCACTGAAGAGCATGACGGGCTGTTGGTGCCCGGCACCGTGATGGGTCACGAATTCGCCGGGGAGATTGTTGAGGTTGGGGCCAACTGCCCGAGCGACTGGAAGGCTGGTCGCAAAGTGACCGGCATGCCCTCCCTCTCCTGTGGGCATTGCTTGCCCTGTCGCACCGGCAAGCCCATGCAGTGCGAGCGCAACATTATCATTGGCCTGCAGCAGTCCGGCGGTTTCGCGGAGTACTTGGCGCTGGACACCCACAACTCCATTTTGCTTCCCGATAGCGTTGATTGGGTGGAGGGTGCGCTGATCGAACCCCTCGCGGTAGGTTTACACGCGGTCAACCTGAGCGCCGACATTCGCGGTAAGCGCGTATTGATATTGGGCGCGGGCCCTGTGGGATTGGCCGTGTCATTCTGGTGTCGATTTATGGGGGCTTATCACATTAGCGTGACCGAGCCTGAGGCCATTCGGCGCGAGAGCGCCCTGCAATTTGGTGCCGACGTGGGCCTTGCTACGGGGGCGCCCGAGACAGTGCTTGCCGAGATCGAGAAAGCCGCCGGGGGGCCACCCGACGTGATTTTTGAATGTGTGGGCGTGCCGGGAATGATCGCCGAGGCGATCAGCTACGCACGCCACGGCGGTGAAATTATGGTGGTGGGCTTCTGTGCGCGCCCCGATACCCTGGTACCCGCCGCGGCCATGATGAAGGAGCTATCGGTGCGATTTGTGGTGGCTTACGACAAGGCCGATTTCGATATGATCGCGGGCCTTCTGGCGATGGATAAACTCGACGTCACGCACATGTGTACCCAAACCGTGGGGTTTCAGGACTTTTCTCAGGCCTTTGAGGGGCTGAGAACCCCCAACGCACACTGCAAGATTATGCTCAACCCGGGTTCGAGTTGAAGCCAAGGAGCCAGAGGGAGTCAAGGCCCCGCACTGTCCTCAACGTAGGGCTCTACTTCTCGGCTGATGTTGTCTGATTGGAGAAACTTGAGCTTTAACCGCCCACCGTCACTCACCAGATAGGCACTCTCCAGCCAAATATTTCGCTCAATGAGCACCCGCTCTGGCGCAGACGGGTCGGGGTAGATGAACTCACCGGTATTGGTGTAGCTGATGTGCGCCGCATCCCCCGACACGCTCACCCGCGCCTTAGAAAATGTCCATTTTGTGGAGGTCCATGTGCCGTATCCCGCATCAGCCAAAAATACCTGAAAGTCTGCCCAGCTAAAGGCCCGTCCCATCTCAAAAATCAGAAAATCGTCGGAAATCCATGTGCTTATCTCAGGATTCGGATAATTTTCCACCGATAGCGCCTCGAAAAATCCGCTGAGAGCGGCCAAAACAGCGTCCTCTTTCAAAGATTCCTGTGCTTGCGCCTGACCGGCCCCAAGCGCCAAGAGCAGCAGCATTGTCCGAAACATAGTCATCGTGGCTTCCTCCGCCGGCATCCATCACATTTCCACCCAAATAGCGGCATGGGCGTCCCGATTACCGCCACCCTACCCTCACTCTCTACCCAGGCACTTGCATCGTTCGCCCCATAACGGTAGTTTGGATCTGGCGCTTAGGCGCAATAATAATAACAACCTGGGGGAAAAAGATGTCTGAACTGGACGTTTTCGGTTTCATGGGTGTTAATCGATCAGTCTTCTCCACGCTGTTTCTGTGTGGCGTGCTGATGCCGCTATCCGTGGTGGTAGTGGCCTACCTATTCAGGAACTTCTCAACCACGATCAGGGGAGCAGCAATGGTATCTGCGCTGATTGGCGTGGTCATGCTGACTTTCTTCACGATGAGCTCTCAAAATGCATTCTTTATGATGCTGACGACGCTCAGTGAAATGGCTGGGAACGGTTCTGAGATCGCTGCTGACTTTCTTAATGGCGCCAATTTGCCCATTGGGAAAACCATCAACCCGCCAGGCTGGATGATGGCGTTATCGTTAGTACAGGTAGTGATTAACTTTGCTCTGACTGTCTATGTCTTTCTGTTTGCCCAGTGGGACAACAGCTGACGTTCAGATTTCTGTGCAATGTCTTCCGAGGGGGCCGAAGCCCCCTTTTTTTTAACTGCACATGAGTAATGGCGCGCGAAAAATAACGCCTGTCAGGTACCCCTCGGCAATACTCCCTACTTGAGCGGTGACACCTTAAAGGTCATGGTTTTGGCGACAAAATCTGCCTCGCCAGAGACGATATTCACGACGCCATTGGACACCATATCCAGAGAGTACATTTGAAAAATCTTCCCCTTGCGCCGATACACGCCTTGCAAAGTCGCGGTAGCAAACTCCTCACCATTTTGCGTCCAGGCATACCCCGTGAACTCTCCGGCATCACCCATACTCAGCTTGTCGGTGAACTCGTATGACAGCCATACGCGCCCGTAAGGGCCTGCCTCGCCCGAGGCCGAGATCTTGTAGTTGGTGCCATCGGTGGTGTGCGCAGAGTCAATATCAAAGTTTGCTACGAACTCGTTCTCTCCGTAGTCGAGATCTTGCGCAAGCGCTAGCGGCATCCATAGCACTGCCAAAGCAGCGATAATCCACTTGTTCATCATTATCATCTCCTAAAAATACATTTGAAATGGGTGCACCCAGCGCGACCCAGCAAGGATACTAACTGAACGAGCCATAATTGCAGGGAGAAAACGACCCGGCCCCGAAACTGTGTCGCAACCATCGAGGGATTATCTGAGGTGTGCTCCAAGACGAATCTGAAGAAAGGGACCGTAGGGCTGCTCAAGTGATCGGTCACGCATCGCCCGCATTCGAAGCGACACTGTCGTAAATTGCACCAAATCAAAAAAGGAAAACTGCTAAGCTCGCCCCATTGTCGACGGAGAAAAAAATTGCCGCGGTTATTGACTCTATCCCATACCAAAATCGGACTCGCGCTCGTCGCCTCTGTCATCATTACCGCGTGCGCGGACAAGCCCGGTAGCGAGGGGTGGTGTCAGGCTATGGGCGAAAAAAGCAAAAGCGAGTGGACCGGGGCCGACGCCAAAACCTACGCCTCTCACTGCGTGATCGATAGCACTACTATCGGGAGCGAAGCCTGGTGCGATAATTTGAAAGCAACGCCCAAGGGCGAGTGGACCACGCAAGAGGTTGCGGATTTTGCGCAATATTGTCTCGTCGAAGCGGGGACGCAATAATTTCGCCAGAAAGAGGCGGGCCCACCGCGTGTCCCGGCGCACCGAACCCTTTATCGCGTCCAGGGACCTTTTGATCGCATAAGCATTACGTTGCTGCCACGAAAGCGGGAGCATGGGCGTTCTCTTCCGCTCGCGGTAAAGCACTATGAAATGGTATTTGATCCCCCTATTTTTATTCTTCTCTTTCTCCGTATCAGCCGAAGCACCATCGCTACAAGGTGTTTGGCAAATTCAGAGCACCGTCTACGACGGTGAAGAACAAGCGCTTCGGCAACCGAAGCAAGTCAAGATATTTACCGAAAGACATTTTTTTTATACCTACTATGACCCTAATCTCGGCACGGCTGAGCCGCTTCTGTCTGCAGGGCATGGCACCTACACCCTGAATAACGGAAAGCTCTCGGAAACTATCGAAAATCACACCAATCCTGCACTCATTGGGGAGACATTCAACGTTACCGTTGAACTCAGCGACGATGGCACCACGTTTGAGCAAGCTGTG
>Ga0181565_10000791_pt1 | contig 23760 bp, 23 predicted proteins | sample 101ome_16_FD_129661 | JGI IMG/M metagenome (GOLD analysis project Ga0181565, IMG submission 129661) | Coastal salt marsh microbial communities from the Groves Creek Marsh, Skidaway Island, Georgia - 101401AT metaG (megahit assembly) | ecosystem: Environmental > Aquatic > Marine > Intertidal... | reverse complement strand
TGCTGAGTCTGTTTTATTCTTAGCAGGAGAATCAGGGGCATATATTACTGCCCAGACTCTCCATGTGAATGGTGGAATGTATACCGTTTAGTTTCGCCTTTCTTTGAAAAAATCTTTCAGTATTAAGGAGCAGTCTTCTTCTAATACTCCACCTGTAATATGCAATGAATGGTTAAAACATGCTTGTTCATGAAGGTTAAATGATGAACCGCAAACGCCAGTCTTATAGTCATAAGCTCCAAAAACCAACCTTGAGATACGTGCATGAACGATTGCACCATAACACATGGCACATGGTTCAAGCGTAGCATAAATTGTAGCCCCTGATAGTCGATAATTACCTATACTTTTAGTAGCATTTCTTATTGCATTTATTTCTGCGTGAGAGGTTGGATCATTTTGAGATATTGGTTCATTAAATGACTTTGATAAAATTTCATTATTCAACACAATAATTGAGCCGACAGGAACTTCTTTTATATGTCTCGCTTTTTTAGCCTCTATGAGCGCTAATCTCATATATCTTTCATCAAATTCTGACGATTGCATAAATTCCCTTTGACCTCTTCTATATTTTTGAATATAAATCAGGTCTGAATAAAATCGCACTTAGATAAGCAAAAAGTGCTTGAGTATGATGCCCCCATAAGTATGAGTCAAAAAAGTTAATAAAGAAAAAAAACATAGGTAGAAAAAATGCCATTGCTCTATATTCATATTCTTTTGGCATAAATTTTGCAGCCTTAATTGCTTGATAAAATATATTTAGATAAACTAGAAAACCTAAAATCCCAAATTGGACTAATATTAAAGAATGATTTGAGTGAGGATTTGAAGTTTTAATGTACCATGGTGCGGAGTTTTCTTCTACGAATTTATAGAAAATATTTTTCGTTGAACCTGTACCATGGCCTATTATCGGACTCTCTTTAAGCAACTTTAGCGAGGTTTCATAAAAATGCAACCTTAAACCTGTCCCTCCTATTGCATGAACATCATAACTAGCTACTTCATCATTTTGCAAATAATTTATGTACGATGCAAACTCTTGTATGCCTCTATCAACTCTACTTTGAAACAATGAACTAAAGTTGTATGCAGTAATTAGAACAAATATCATCGTAAAAAACATTCCAAAAAAGATATTTTTTTTGCCGCGAAGATAATAGTATGTTACTGCTAACCAAATAAATATAAAACCTAATTGGCCCGCTCTACCTCCAGTCATAAACATATTAATAATCATGGTTGTAAGAAAAAAAATTCCAATAATAACTTCATTTTTATTATGCCAATTATTAATAATTCTAATCATGAGGAGACCAATTGCCACAGCTAGAATTGGATTATATGCAACATGACTTATCGGCATTATGTGGTCTCCATATTCACCTCTCAGGTATTCGGTCCATATACTAAAAATATTGAAGTAAACATATAACTCGGCTAAAAACATTCCAAGAATAAATGCAAAAATACCTTTTTTTGCAATATCTGCACTTACTGAGACAGCTAGAATTGGAATCATCCAAATCATCCATGATTTATGCCAATCAACAGCGCCAACGTCCAACCAAGAAAAGCCTACAATATGTAATATAAAAAATAACAAATATGACTGGAATACACGCAGCTTTAGCAAGTTATATATTTTCTGATAACTGGATCTATCCAAAAGTGTTAATATTATTGAAAGAATCATAAATATCGAAATTGCCGCTGAAGAGATAGGCAACGAAAAACCCAAAGCCAAAAAAATAAAACTCCTGGCTTTAGAATAGAAATCTATATTGTTTTCTTGAATGTTGTACAAAACAGTTGTTAGTGAATTAGATAGCAGAATAAATGACTTTTCAAATTATTAGTCCTTATTAGTATCTCTAAACATAAGATATATAGTGCTTAAGATTATCCCCAAGATAACACCCATAAGAAGTTTGAATAATTTATGTTGAGGAATTTTACTTGCCTTAGATGGACTATAAATTTGATATAGAGAATTTTCTTCAAGATATTGTACAAAATTCTCGATCTTAAGAAATTCTATGGCGCTTTCTTGATTATACTTTTGGCTAATTTCAAAAAATCTCTTGGTTTTGTTTTTGATATTTTGAGTAATCTTTTTATTAATAAGATCAGCTAGAAAATTCAAATAACTTTGATACGCATTAATCTTTTCCATATCATTAGAGAATATATTTAATCTACGGTAGGAACCTCTATCTAGACCATTATCAAATACTTCATTATCAAAAAAGACTGTCAGCTCTTCTTCATCTTTCAAAAATAAATATTTATTTGGGTTGTCAGAGGTGCTTAAAGAAAATTCCGAATATTGAATGGAGTTATTTTTGGAAAATAGTTTCCATTCATTAAAATTCTCAACTTTATAAAATTCTCTCTCAATACTAAAACTTTTTACAATGTCAGCAACCAAAGGAGAATTAGTACTAAGGTTATTAACTATTTTTATTTCAGATCTGTAAGCATCTTTAATCGAGGAAATATGAATTAACGACATAATTAGCCCCAAAGATATAAATGAAAATACAATTTTCTTTGATTTCCAAATTTTTTCTATTAGTTGTCTGAAGTCAATTGTGTCTTCTTTTTCCAATTTACTGCTTGACATATCTCGCTACCAAAAGTTAATTTGTCCAATAATACCTTAAATTAAATTAGATTTTACAACCTGCTATATCTTTATAGCTTTAACGACAAACATTAAAAATTAAGTCCGACAAAATTTCGATTACAGTTCCTACTCTTAGAGAGAATATTATCCAAATGATATAAAAGAATGAATTTAATAACGTACTTTATTGTGAAAATTTATTGGTCAACTTTTAATGTTACTTCTTTCCCATAGCAGAATCTCCTAGTCCATTTCCAGCAACAGTCAAAATGATGTACTTGATGTAGTTGCGCATTGTCATTTTTTCTAACATTTTTGCATCTGTTTCGGCTAAAAGTTTAGGTGTAGACATATCAATTGAATTCAGCTGGGAGAGGCCTGTAATTCCAGGACGCACTTCGAGAACTCCTAACTTCTTACGCTCATTATAAAGCTCAAACTGAGATGGTAGCCCGGGTCTAGGACCGACTAAACTCATATCTCCCATAATAACATTCCATAATTGTGGGAGCTCATCAAGTTTTGTTTTTCTCAAAACTGAGCCATAATTTGTTATCTTTGAAGTATCAACTAGGTGGCTTTCAACATCATTCACATCTCTATCCATTGTACGAAACTTCCAAAGAATAAAAGAAACTCCATGACGCCCTACTCTTTCTTGAAAAAACAAAGGGGATCCTGTGTCAATAAAACCAAAGATCAATAGTAAGATAAGCACTGGTGACAAAAATACCAAAGCAAATAATGAAAAAATAAAATCAAGAAAACGAATCATAATCTTGCCTTTTTTAGTTCAATATCATGACTAGCCATTTTTTTAAGTTGGTCATCCATATTAATAATGGGCGACCATCCCAATAACGAACATGCCTTTGAAATATCAACTTGCAAATTACCCAGAAGACTATTTGTCATCCGTTCTTTACCTATAACTTTTGCAACTAATTTCAATAAAACATCAGGAAAAGAAAAAATCCGCGCCTTAACTCCATAGACTTCTGATAATTTTATAAAAAGATCTTTAGTCGAGATGTCCTCATTGTCAGAAATTAAGAATATTTCATTGCCAGCATTTGGAGATTTGTCTTTATCGGCACATAATAGAATAAAATTTACCAAATTATCTAAAGCAATAAGTGATCGAAAGTTATTAACATCTCTAAGCGGCATAGGAATAGATCTTTTAGCAAAGTTAATCATGTACCTTAAACTACCAGTTACTCCCGGTCCATATACTAGAGGTGGCCGAACTACAACGACTTCCATTTGAGTGTTAGATGCAATATCCAATAAACCAAGTTCGGCCTCATATTTAGATAAGGAATAGTAATCATGTGGTGAGGCAATGTCTAATTCAGAAAAAGGATGGGTTGAATTTGCTCCATTAACACCAATCGAGCTTAAAAATATGAAGCGTTTCACACCCGCAACTGCAGCAGCCCTTGCTAAATTTAGCGTTGCGTTGAGATTAATTTCTAGGTATTCCTGTAAGGATTTTTTTTCTTCAATTTTGTTATAATGAGTTATTGCAGCAGCATGGATAAAAGTATCAAAGCCTTCTAATATTTTTGGCTCGAGACCACTTAAATCCGTTAAATTAATTATTTTCGTTTCAAGATTAGAATGTTCCAATAATGAAATACTTCTAGAAAGTGAGAGCACTTTTATATCTTTTGGACCATTTTTTAATATTGATTCAACAACTGCTGAGCCAATAAAACCTGAGGCTCCTGTTAAGCAAATTTTCATATAAAAGACAAAGTTTTAATGTTCTTATTTTTAACTAAATCAATCAAGTAAGCCACTATTTGCTATTGAGACACAATCGAAATCATCCATTAAAGAAGATAAATTGTTGAAGGTATTTTTAAGACCATTATAGTGTCTGAAATAGTTACTTAATCCAATATCTTTAATTCTTGGTTGCATAAAATCAAGCTCCCATGGATGAATATAAAACATAAAGAAATCATTTTTTTTAAGAAATCTTCTTACCTCTCTTTTATAAATGACATAGGGTATTAATCGAAAATAACCTCCGCCTCCCCAGGGTAAATTTAATCCTAATCGCGATATTACAGGAATTGTAAAAGCTCTAATTCCTGAGGAATGATCTAAAACTCCCTCCGATATTTTTTTGAAATTGTTCATATCAACTGAGCCATACTTATCATGATATTTAAACAAATTTAAACTTGAATCATACCTATATCCTGTTTCTTTTAAGAGTTGATAAACCCCATCCCTTATGGAAAAGGTTGGCGCTCTGTAGCCATAAACAGCTTCACCAAGAATATTCTCTAATATCCCTTTTGATTTGAGTAACTCATATTTAATATCATTATCTGATAGGGCATTCAGCATTTGATGACTATATCCATGAGAAGCTATCTCATGCCCCTGGGAGTGAATCAATCTGATTAATCCAGGAAACATCTCTGCTACATCTCCTAAACAAAAAAAAGTAGCGTTATAATTTTTTTGATCTAATAAAGAAAGAATATCATTTACGTTTTTTTCTATTCTATAAGTCTGAGATTTCCAGCTATTTACAGGAAATTTTTCTCTCATACTTTCAACATGAAACCAATCTTCAACATCAATTGTAAATAATATCTTTCCAGTATTAGTCTGAGACATTTTTATTTCTCTTAATCGAACGAATTAAAAGTTCAATAATTACAAATGGGGTTGCTATGATAAACAATAATGTTTTTTTAAAAAATTTAGATATTTTCCATTTAAAAAATAGTTGAGCTGTAGATTTATACATTTCATAAATCATCCTGTATTGTTTTTTTCTTGAGCTACTTCCAACATTATGATTAAAAAACAAATCGCTAAACAAATAGAGATCAAGCCCATAGCTTCTCAGCTTCAGAGAGAAGTCTATATCTTCAGAATACATAAAATAACTTTCATCGAAACCTTTTATTAACTCATAATTTCGCGATTTTATTAAAATAAAAGCACCAGCAAGACTTGAAACTTTGGTCAAAGTGTTTGAGGGTAAATATTCCTCATTCGACTTATCTTTAAACAATATTTTTTTAAACCTTTTTATGAGAGTTTGAAAAAGTTTTATTTCATAATGATAATTCTTATCTATTTTGCCATTCGGTTTAAGCAAAACAGGGGAAACAGCACCAATCCTATCATCTTGTTCAACAAATTTAATGAGCTTTAATATATTTTGTTCAGAGTTTGCATCAAATATGATATCTGGGTTTAAGATCAATATATTTTCATATGATGCTAAAGAGAATGCGAGATTGTTAGCTCGCCCAAATCCCAAATTGACATTAAGAGGAACAACACGAATATTGCTAATCTTAGATTGGTCCTCTAAGAAATCCAGAATATCTTTTTCGTTACTGTTATTATCAACCAGGATAATTTCATAATCGACGTTAATTATATTAGCAACTATTGAATCAATTGTTATCTTTATGTCTGGATAACTATTATGAGTTACTATTAAAATTGAAATTTTGGATTCTTCTAACATTTAAATGAGATTTTACAAAGAAAGGTATTGTTTGGTAATTTATTAAGAATGTATCTATTATTTATTCATACTCGGATCGAGTCTTGGGCCTATTTATTGCTATCTTTATCAAATAAAGGATAATGAAAATTCTTGAAAAAATACCCTCAAGAAGACTACTGGAGACTTTTAAATTTGTTAAATTTCCATCATGTCTGATATATTTAGAGTGCACCTCATCTATAAAATCAACCTGTTTTCCATTTATAAGAAAGAATAATGCTATAAAGTGATCATAGAAGGTGTACTTAGGAAAATTAATAAAACTGGGCATCATTGTTTTTTTAATTGCCATTTGACATCCAATAAAACAATTCTTGTAAAAAACTTTCACAAAGGATTTAGTTGGATTGTAAAAATCAAAAGTTGTTAGGCCCGTATACTCTTCATTCATGTATACATGGGCATTAGTTAAAACCATCTCCAGATCAGAATTCTCTCTAAATTTATTTCTAATTGCTTTTAATCTACTTGCATACCAAAAATCATCCTGATCTGAAAAAATGATTATATTATTTTTTGTTAGCCTTATTGCTTTTGCAAAAGAATAATTTACTCCAAAATTTTGATCATTAACATAGAGTTTTATGTTGCTATGATGCTTAACAAAACTCTTAATAATTTGGACAGTTTTGTCAGATGATGCGTCATCAACAATAATTATTTCATCTGGTTGTATGTCTTGTTCAACTATCGATTTCAACTGGTTGAAAATATGCCTCTCTCCATTATAAGTACTCATACACACAGAAATACAATCTTTCATCGTATAACTCTTCTATATATGATTCTACTGAGTAGCTCAATCAAGAAACATGGTGAAATTTGATAAAGCCTTGCAATATTTTTTGGTAAGTTAGATCTATTCAGAAAAGGCTTATAATTTTTATTTTCTATTATGGGAAACTCTAACCCTCCAATTCTTTTTTTAAACTTGTATTGTGAAGAATCATTTGTGGCTCTTCCAATATTTAAATAATTAATACCTTTTTGATCACAACAGAAATTTACAAGCTCTCTATACATAAAAAGATTTGAAGAATCTTTGTTATCAGAAGCGGCCCAAATTATGTGTAAAGTATCTTTTATCATTATCGAAATTGAGACAGACCGGCAATTATTTAGTGGATCAATAACTTTTGAAAAAAAAACACCTTGGGAGTTCTCCAGTTCATTAAAAAAACTCTTCGGCATAGGGATTGCAGCTATTTTTCTCATCCTTTTGATGTAGACTTTGTAGAACAAATCTAGGTCTTCTCTAGTAGGGCGCTCATATATGTAATACTTAAACACAATTTTAATATTTTTAAGTTGGGATCTGTATTTGGAATTTAACTTAGAAAGGTAGATATTGTAAGTATCTCTTGTGTCTATAAGAAAGAATGACTTCACAGATTGTCTGCCAAATCCTTCATTCAAGAAGAAGTTCGAGGTCTTGATTCTATATCTTTTGCATTTTGAGTAAAGAGCCTCATGATTTTTATCTGCAATCACACCTGTATCCAGTAATGGAAAAGAAAGAAAGATTCCATTAACTTTAAATCCAAAAAAGCTACACTCATTGCCATTCACTATAATGTTGTAATTAGATGCTTTGGTTTTTAGCAATTTCTCCAATGAACTTATCATAGAAGTAGGAAGATCAGACTTAAAGATCGTGTTTTTGTTGAATATGCTCAACGTTTACTAGCTCCAATCAGAAATAATGCAAGTGGCGCAATAACAGACGAAAAAACAAAGTCTAACATCAAAGATAAAAATATCAACATGAATAAATACTCTTTCCCATTCGGACTATAAAAGATTAACTTCTTAGCAAGCCTCCAATACAAATAAAACATGAGAATCCCGCCCTCAATAAGGATTCTGAATAACGATGAATCTGCTGCACCTTGAAAAATTCCTGGACTAAACCCATAAAAAATAGCCATAGGTTTTTCCTCTAGTTGAGAGATAAAGAACATCCACTTTCTCAACCTTAAATGGAAACTTAGATCCCCAGTTCTTGTAAAACGACTCCTAGTTGCATGAACAAAGTCAAAGTAAGAGGTGTACTTTTTGCTTTCTATATACGCCTGCTCAATTGCTAATATATTGTTATAGTCTAAAACAGTTTCAATTCTTTGAACCAAATATTTGTTAGAACTCAATATATAGATTATTAGAGGAAGTAACAAAAGAATAAAAAATTTTCTTAATGTTTCTCTATTTTTCTTTAAATATAGATAAAGAAAATATGAAGCGCCAAATATAGAAGATCTCACTTGCGTCGTCAAAGATAAAAAGAACGATATAAACATGATGCCATATCTATTTGATTTGAAATAGAAGATTGATATTAAGAGTAAAGATGCGACTATATCTTGATCATATTTGAAAAAAAGCCAATTACCCAGATCTATATACATTCCATAAAACACAGAAACAACTGATTTAATAAAGATTAGAAATATAAATAAGTTTAACTTGCTGGGTATAAACTTTAGACCTATGTAAAACCATAGACAATACTCTACTACCCTAATGGAGAAAAAAAGTCCATAGTATGGATCTTTTATATCGTCAATATTGGCATAGATAGACAAAAAACCAAGCAACGCAATCATTGTGGATATAATCAAAACTTTGGAATAATGGAGTCTATAAAAAACCAAGTAATACAATCCAGCGAACAAAGATGCAACATCAAAAGTCGTTATAAAAAACCCATAAATTTGAAATAACTTAAACTGAAAAACAACTCCAAAAAGAGAAAGTAATATAAAAAAATTAATTGCCATATAGTTTCTTTACAACTCTCATGGATCCTACCACTACTGAATTTTTATGTACTCTACCTTTAATTATTGAATTTGCGCCAATTACAGAGCCCTCTTCGATATATGACCCTTTTAGAATTAATGAATTTCTATAAATTACTACATTTTTTTCAATTGTAATACTCTGTGAAGAAATGGGAGAGTGTGAGTATGAAACTCCCTCTTGGTTAACATGATCATTGTCAATAATTGCAACATTATCGGATATCAATACACCGTCTCCTACCTCAATTGAAGATGCGCAGCTTATGAATAAATTATGCCCAATATTCACATTATCTCCAATAACTACGGATGGATGAAATTTATCTTTCATCCATGATTTTAAACAGTCCAATCTTGCCCCTTTAAGAATCCTTGTGTTGGCTCCTATATTTATACATTCTGGACTTGTAAGAGATACAAAATCTCCAAATAAGATAGATTTTTCTCCAATGCTTCCAAATCTTAATTTAAGAATGAGGTGAGTGGAAATTAGAGATTTTGTTTTAGAGAACGCATCAAGTATTTTATTGATTATGAATTTCATAATGAGTTTCAAAACTAACTATAAGTTTGTATATATAAAAAGTAAAAATTTAGAGTCTGAACAAAAATAAGTCATCGGGACTGTATTGGTTTGATAAAAAAAATTAAAACAATTGGGACTTATAATACTACATGTATTTTGATAGTATTATGTGACTCACAAATCTAGTCAAAAGAGAATTTATAAAATTTCCCAGTATAAATCCTAATTTGATAAATAAACACCTTAGACTTTAACAAACTATTGTTCACATTTCTCATTTTCTAGATAATCATAAAGCTTTTGATTATTTCCAAGGTTAACATGATCAAATAAATATGTGTTTTTCATATTGTATGAACTGTACCATGCTGTCCTATAACCTTCAAGATATTTGTAGTAGAGCAAAGTGGAACCATTACTAACATACAAACTGTTCTTAGACTCTATTTCAGTAATATCTTTCAAAATGAAACCTATAAAATCTCTCAACTTAAAGTAGGTGTATAGTTTTCTAAAAAAACCTGAAAAAATCCTTGGATGCGGCTTTATATATGGAATACATCCGGAATCAAGAACAGTTTCACAAAAAGCAATAATTTCATTATAAGGGTCATAATTTTCCGAGAATGTTGGAATAAATATTACATTCTCGATACATTTTATTTGCTTGGTCTTGATTTTAATATTCACCTCAGAAACTCGCATAATTGGAACAGGCATTTCTCTACTTTCAAACTCATACTGATAAAAACCACGAGCCTCCTCATCAAAAAGGATAATTTCATCGCATCCAGCCTCAAGAGGTAAATGAATAAAAGGCGAAGCAAGGGTTGTTTTATATCCGTGTTGAACACAAGTGATGCGTATTTTAGAATGGGAATCTAAATATCTTAGTATTAACAACCCAGGGATGGAGTATGTAATATATGTCACTACTCTAGAATTATTACCAAATGAATCCCTTAGAAGAACATATTGGAAATAAGACTTAATCAAATATATAAGACTGAAAAGCTCAAGAGAATTTCGATTTAGAGCTAACATTGACAAATATATGTCGAAAATTGAGACCTCGATACCAGTTTTTTCACAAACTGAAAAACTATGTAATTTTGGTAAGTTAATTTTTTTTAAGGTGTAAAACTTATAAAGAAAGTCAAGATTCTTAGCCAAATCATTCCTATTTGAAGAATCTATCCAATAATTATGCTTTGAAGAATCAATCTCAAAATTTGATTTGAAAGATATTTTTAGAAACACAAAACTCATGATTTTGAAAACTAAACTCATCATGAAATTGGGAATCTTTATTTTTTTATACCAGCTTCTTTTATATCTTGTGCTAAAGCTCAGAATTATCTTGGCAACATACTCTTTTTGAAATTCTAGACTATTCAATTTCTGGAAAAAATTTTCTAATATACCATAACTTTCTTTGTCAAAAAAACCTATCAGGTCTGATTATAAATTATAGAAAAAATAACCATTAGCAATGGAAATATAATGAATAATATCTGAAAATTAATCAAGAAAACTTTAACATTTTAATTTCAAATGTTATTACAAAAAAATGAAAGATGCTCTGATATGTCTTGCTGCAGGAAAAGTCCAAAAAATTATAATAGAAAAGGCTGTTAATCTTGGTATAGTCGTCATTGCAGTAGATAAAAATAAGCATGCTCCTGGGTTTGCATATTCCACGGAAGCAATATATGTAAGCACATATGAATCTACTGAAATAATCAAAGCCCTAGAATTGTTTGCAGAAAAGTATAATTTCATTGGGGTCATTAATCGAAGTTCAGGAATACCAGTTATAACTTCTTCTACAATTAGTGAATATTTTAATATTCCAGGTTTGCCCGTGACATCAGCACAAACTATAGTTTATAAAGATAAACTGAGAGAATTTTGTTGTAAACATCAAATTCCCACACCTAGTTTCTTCATACCAAAAAAACAAATTCCAGAAGACTTTAAGAAAATTGCTTTTCCTGTGGTAGTAAAACCAGCACTAAGCCTGCATGGAAAAAGTGGAATTTCTATAGCAAATTCAAAAAAAGAGCTTGAATCCTCAATAGAATATGCCATGAGTAATTCTATGACTGGAAATACAATAATTGAGGAATATCTTAGTGGTGCAGATTTGACGCTTATTGGCGTTGTTAATAATGGGGAATATTGTCCAATTTGTCTATTAGAAGAAATCAATTCACTAAAAAAAAATGTTGTCAGTGCAGTAGGTTATAAAACCCATCATGTAGACAACCACAATTGGATGTCACAAGCTGTAAAAATTTCTAGAAAAGTTGTATCAATCCTTGAAATTTCTCGATCTTTTTTTATGTCATGTTTTCGGAGTGATGAAAACAACAAACTGAGATTGATTGAAATTCATCTAGATCTTGGAGGAGATTTATTAATTGAAAAATTATTAAAAAATGCCCTGCATCTTGAATTCGTGGAATTTATTATAGAATTTTTATTCTATGGAAAAAGGTGTCCAAAAAGTATAAAAATTAATCCGACTTTAATCATATATCGAAAAGGAGCGGGAGATTTGTTTGATAGGGGGTGTGATGTTTATTCTGCCAAATCGAATAATGAGTTAAATAAATTAACTGAGAAAAAGAGATTATGAATAGACCGAAGTTGCTTTTTTTAGGTTGCAATAAAGCACAAATTCCATACCTAGAAGTTCTAAAGGATTGGAACTTTGATATCATTTGTGCAGATTTAAACAATAATGCTCCTGGGCGTCTGCATTGTCAGAAATTTTACAATGTTGGTTATGAAGACATTAATAAATTAATAAGGATTGGTGAAAAGGAGGGGTTTTCTTCAAAAGATAAAGTATTTACTGCCTCAGCTCAATTCGCTCATATAGCGGCAGCTTCATTTGCTAAACATTTTTCTATTCCATATGTAGATAAATCAGTAATTGAAACATGCTTGGACAAGGTTTCTTTTTATAAGTTATTTCAGAAAAAAAACATTCCTATACCCATGACATGGCTTATTGATTCTAAAGAGCTACTATATTCAACTTTATCTAGTTTAAGTAAAGAAGATTATTTTTACTTAAAATCTGACTTCAGTAAAAATCCCAACTATGTATATCGATTTAAATCTTCCAAGATTCCAGCCAAAAAAATCTTTTGGGGGCGTGATAGATATCTGAGGAGTAAATATGTTCTTCAGAAAGAGTTTCCAGGTGTCTCTTTAAGAATTAACCTTTATTTTGACAGATTTAATATTATTGACTTTAAAAGCGGAAATATTACGCATGAGCACCATAAAAAAATAAATGACTTTCATGTAATTCAAATACTGAGAGATTTCGTGAATAACATCGGCCTGCAAAATTGGTTAATTAAGTTCGATATCATTTTAAACAAAGTAGGTTTTGTTGTATTAGATATTGGAATGGACCCACCCTTTAGGATGAATAATATAGCAAAGTCACAAGGAATAAATTTTTCAGAGCACTACTTAAATCATTACCTTTTTAATATAAATCATTACCCTTATTCATTGGATTAATTTAAATCAGATTTATGCCTATAAGTATTGATGGATTCAGAAGACCAAAATCAATAAGCATCCTAAACCGATGTATTGCTTGCTTAACTGGAAATCCAAACAGCGCAATATATTTTTTTTTAGATAAAGAAAGGTTTATTTCAAAAAAAATTGAGGACTTTGGAATCAAAGAAGCTCAAGTTATAGAGCTATCTAAAAATAAAATTTTTATTCTAGGCAATATAGATAGGGAAATATTTATTTATGATTTTAATTTTGATTTTTTTGGGACTATAAAACTTCCTGGTAAGTCTTACGGTGCCCTTAAATTTGATCATGAAAGGAAAAACTTATATCTATCCATTAATGATTTATCTCTTATAGTCAAAATTAATATTGAAAATTTAAGTGTTGATAATGTTTTTAGTTTTAAAGATATTAAGGGTTGTGAAAATGTAAATTCAATGGCAATAAATAAAAATAGATTTTTGTTTATTGATACAGCTAATCATGCATTGTTTGACATAAGGGTGTCTGATAATAATATTAGATATAAAAAATATTTAAATTTCGGAAGAGGTGGTAAAGGACTAGTAAGAATGCCCACCGATGTAAATTTTACTGATGAGTCTATTTCTATAAATGATAATAATAATTATCTCATACAGTTTTTTGATCTTAATTTAAAGTTTGTATATCAAATCGGTAGCAAGGGAGAGAAATTAAATCAGTTTGATCTCCCCGTTTCAAGCTATTATCAAAAAAATAGTCTCTATGTTTGCGACCAAAACAATGATAGGATATCTGTAATTGACTGCAATCTAAAGAAAGTCCGCAAAATAATTATAAAGGATCAATTTAAAGCTGGCAGTTTGAAAAGACCCTCTGGTCTTGCTATAGACTCTCGTTACAACATATTAATTACAGATAGAGGCAACAGTGTTATTCAAAAGTTTAGTAAAGATCTAAAATTTATTTCAATTATTAAAGCCGGTAATAAAAAGTTTGAAAGACCTTCTTCTTTAGTTTATTTTCAAGGGCATGAAGACAAATATATAGCAATTATTGAGAGAAAATCAGGAAAAGATTGCACACTAAATATATATAGTTATTTCGAAAATAAAAATAATCTATGCCACAAATATACTTTATCAATTTCTGAGTCGTTGAATGATCCACAAGATATGGCTATAACAAATTCAGGATTTCTGGTCATTGCCGATACATTAAATAGAAGAATTGTAAAAATCAATATCATTGGAAAGGAAATCAAGCAAGTCAATATGGCAAAAATTAGTCAAAACAATCGAATTCTAATAAAGACTGTTTTTGTAAGGGACGATAATCAGATTTTCACAGCTGACTTTGACAAATGTATAATTTACCAATTAGACACGGAGTTGAATCTTACAAGAGTAATTGACTTATCTTCAATTAAAAAAAGGATTAAGGTTATTAGATCTGTTTGCGCTTTTAATGAACATCTTGTAATTGGTGTTAGAGGTTCAGATCAAATAATTAAAATAAACTTTAAAGGCGAAGTACTAAAAAAGATTAGTTCCACTAGCAAACAAAAGATTGACTGGAATCACCCTGTGAAGATAATTCCCGCCCCAGATAATTGTATTCTCATTGCGGATAAGGAAAGAGACAGGATTGTTAAATTATCTAGTAAACTTCAATACATTTCTGAGACTTTAGGGAGTTAGGACAAGTGAAAAGAGATAGTAAATTCTTTTGGATTATAGGTGGAGGGATACTGCAAAAACCGCTCTTAGAAGAAGCTAAAAAACTTGGATACGAAATTATATTAACTGATGGTGATGAGAATTGTATATGCAGTAATTTGGCTACGTATTTTAAACCTATAGATATTTTTGACATTGACAGCCATATAGAATATGCGAGTGATTTATTGAAAAATGGTGTCGAAATTAAAGGGGTTTTGGCGGCTGGAATTGACGCACCAGAAACTATGGCAAAGGTTGCTGAAAGTTTGAATCTCCCGACAGTTAAATCATCCATTGCTCACCTCGTAAATCACAAAGAGTTATTTCGACAAAAGATGGAAGAACTTGGTTTTGATGTTCCCAAATTTCATATCTTTTCTCTCAATGAAATGGATCAACTTCCAGAGATTATTAAAAGAATAGATTTTCCTCTAATTGTGAAAAATAGCTCAAGTTCTGGTAGCAGGGGCACTAAAATTTTTTACAAGAATGATATTAATGACATAAAAAATACTTTAATTGAAGCTATTAAAGTTTCAAGATCCAATAAAGCATTAATTGAATCTCTGTGGGAGGGGACCGAACATACCGTAGAGACGCTATTTGATGTTAATGGTAAATTCCATAGATGTTTTATAACAGATAGAGAGTTTGACAAAAGCAATGGATTTGCTCTTGAAACTGGACTTAGTCATCCGTCTGATTTATCACTTGAGGAACAGGAAGAGATGTATAAATTGGCGGAAAAGATTTCCAGAGAATTGGAAATAGATATCGGAGCAGCAAAATTTGACATGATTCAAACATCTGATGGACCCAAAATAATTGAGATGACAGTTAGATTATCTGGAGGATTTGATTGTCAGGTTCTCGTGCCTGCGGCAACAGGAAAGAATATCTTAAGGGCGGCAATCTTGACCTCTGTGGGGAAAGAGTTTGATCATGATTTACTAATAGATAAAAAGCAAAAATTTGCCTGCTCTGAAAGTTTATGGCCTTATCCAGGTAAGATAATAGAAATAAATGGAGTAAATGAGGCACAAAAACAACCAGGATTTGAGTACATTTTCTTCAGATCTAAGATAGGCAGTGAAGTCTTGCCATATACTGATTGCACAAAAAGAGTTTGTTTTATTATTGCCTCTGGAAAGACAAAGGATCAAGCAAAAAAAAATATGGTAAAGATAAAAGAAGCAATTTCTATAGTTGTAAAGTAAGAAAACTATGAAAAAGAAAATTTTAATATACGGCGCAGGTGCAATAGGTAGAGGTTATATCCCTTGGATTTTTCCATCAGAAGACTATAAGTTATCCTTTGTTGAGAATAATAAAGAACTACGTGAAAAGTTTCAAGGCAGAAATGAATTTATTACATATATGGTTAAAGGATCAAGATACGAGCAAATAGTTTGTAAATTTGAAGATTGTTTTGCTCCAGGTGAAGAGGATGTTGATTCATATGACGCTATAATTACTGCAGTTGGTCCCAGACAAGTTTTACTTTTGGCACCTATTCTGTCGAAAGCTAGGTGCCCTGTAATTTTGTTCGAAAATGATTCTGGTTTGTCTCTGGAACTAAGAAATCTTACAAAAAAGAAGGATATTTTTTTTGGCATTCCAGATGTAATTACTTCTAATACAGCCCCAAACGAAATTTTACTTATAGATCCCCTTAGTGTTGTTACCGAAGAGGGAGTTACATATATTGAAGAAGGCGCATCAAGTCTTGGTGGTCATGTTTCTTATGTTAGTGCCTCTGAGATGAAGAAACAGTGGATGGCAAAACTATATATCCATAATACTCCTCATTGCATTGCTGCATACTTGGGATCGCTTAAGGGTTTTGATTTTCTTCATGAAGGAATGCAAATAAAATCTATTTATACTATTGTTCAGGGAGCAATGAGGGAGATGAGTCAAACCATAGTTAAACTTTATAATCTAGATAACGATTTTGTGGATTGGTATAGTGATAAGGAACTATATAGATTTTCTAATATCTTATTACATGACCCAATTTCTAGAGTAGCTAGAGAACCATTTAGAAAACTTGGCTTAAGAGATAGGCTTATTGGCGCTTCTCAGTTATCTCTTAGTGCCGGAGTTATACCTAAAAATATAATTCTGGGTATTTTGACAGCCTTTAGTTATGACCAATCTAAAGATGAAGATGCTCATATAAAAATACTATTAAATTCTCTCAATCCAAATGATTTTCTTGAAATTATTATTGGATTGAAATCACACGAGGCTTTGTTCAGGTTGATTTCAAGCAGTTGGCAGATTTCAATGAAAAAATTAGGAGAAATTAGCAAATGACAAAAATACAGGTTGCAATAAATGCTGCAGTTGCCGCTGGCAAACTGCTTGAAAACCATTATGGTATGGTCAAGGAAGTAAAAAGTAAAGAATCATTGCGAGATGTAGTATCAAATGTAGATAAGATTGCAGAAGAAACTGCAATTTCAATAATTAAAGATAACTTTAAGGACTCCACTATTATTTCTGAGGAAGGAGATCAAAGTCTTCAGAACTCTAAAGAAATATGGGTTGTTGACGCACTTGATGGAACTGTAAATTATATCCATCAGTTTCCATATTATTGTGTTTCTATCTCATACTGGGTAAATGATAAACCAAAATTAGGTGTAGTTTATAATCCAAATTCATCTGAACTTTTTTATGCTGAAAAACACCTTGGTGCTTTTTTAAATCAAAAAAGACTAAAAATTAGGGATTGTGCAATTAATGAAGGCTTAACAGCTATGGCATTTTCTGGAAAAGCTTATAATCCAGATGAGCGTTATAAAGAGTTTGACATTTTTGGTAAAGTTAACGATTTATCCCGTGGGTGCCTAAGAACTGGTTCCGCAGCACTGAATTTATGCTATTTAGCTGATGGTAGATTTTCTCTGGTGATTGGTAAAGCTAATAAAATGTGGGATATTGGTGCTGGTCTTATTATTGCTGAAGAAGCAGCTGCAAATGTAAACTTTAGAATAGTAGATAAAGAAAATTTTTTGATAGACTATCTAGCTGCTGTTCCTGCCTCAAAAAGATTAATTGAATCAAAATTGGATTTGTCTTTTATAAAATATAACTAATTATTGAGATCATAAATGAGTGTAAATTTTATTGCTGAAGTCTCTAGCAATCATTCCAGAGACCTAAATAGGTCAATTGAATTTATTAATACTGCTTCTGATATAGGTTGCTCATCTGTTAAATTTCAGTTATTCAAAATTAACCAACTTTTTTCCCCAGAGATATTGAAAAAAAGAAGTGATATTGCTGAACGAAAAAAATGGGAACTCCCTGAAGAGTTTTTGGGTGCTCTTAATGAACAATGTAAAAAGCGGTCAATAAAATTTTCATGCACTCCCTTTTATTTGGATGCTGTTGAAATTCTATACCACTTTGTTGATTTTTATAAGATTGCCTCATATGAAATTCTCTGGGATGAGTTGTTGGTTGAATGCGCAAAGACTATGAAGCCAATAGTTCTATCAACAGGAATGGCAACTTTAGATGAAATCCAACATGCAGTGGATCTGCTCAAAAATAATGGTTGCAATGATCTTACTTTACTACATTGTACTTCTGCATATCCCACACCTTATAAAGAAGCCAATTTATCTGCAATTAGGACAATTAATGAGGCAACTGGCATTGATGTTGGATGGTCGGATCATACTGTTGAACCTGCAGTTATATCAAGAAGTATTCATAAATGGGGAGCTAAAACAATAGAGTTTCATCTAGATCTTGACGGACAAGGGGAAGAATTTAACGCAGGACATTGCTGGTTACCAGAGAAGATACAAAAAGTTATTGAAGAGACTAATATTGCATTATCTTCTGATGGTGATGGTATCAAGAAACCAACAAAAATAGAAATGCAAGAAAGATTTTGGCGAGCAGATCCTAGTGACGGATTAAGGCCTTTAAAGTCAGTTAGAAAGACTTTTTTGTAGGTCGCAAAGTTTGATTAAAACTAAAATCCTTTTGATTTGTTGTGTCAATCGCGAGATTGGAATAGGTCACTTATCAAGACTTCTAGCATTAGCTGATAAATTAAAATTTTATTATGGGTTATCTCTAGAGTTCCTAATTTTTGGTGACTATTATGTAACAAGAGAACTATCGACTTATAAAATAAACAACTATATTCTCGATTCCAATATTTTGGATATCACTAGAAAGCACCTTGAAAGTGAAAAAAGGACAATCCTTGTTTTCGACCTACATAAAAGTTGCTTTTTTTTAGATAAGAATTTTAAAAGACTTCTCTTGCTTGCAAAAAAAGACGATATTCCTGTAGTAAGTATAGGAAATTTCATTGAACACTGTGAGTTGTTAGATTTAATCTGGATTCCATCTTTCCATTTTGATATAAGTCCTTATAGGAATTGTCCAAGTATTATAAGATCTGGGTGGGATACCTTACTTATTCAAAAAAGGAACCAATTAGTAAAATGGCGCCCTGGTAAAAAAGTTTTAATTCTTACTGGTGGAAGTGATGTAGCAAATTTAGGAAAATCCCTACCTAAGGAAATTGATAACTTGTCAGAGACAAATATTGAATTAAACTGGGTTAAGGGGCCTTTTTCTGAAGAACCAAGTTTACCCAAAAACCCAAAATTAAAATGGATAATCCATGACTCTCCAGAAAATTTAGATGATCTGATAGTCAGTTGCAACTACGCTATAACAGTATTTGGAGTGTCTTTTTTTGAAATCATACAATATGGTATACCTTGTGTTGTTTTTTCTCCATATGGAACTAGAGACCTAGATGAATTTAAAGCTTTAGAAAAAGAGAATATTGCATCCATTGCTAAAGATTATCAAGAAATTACAAATGAGTTATCAATTTTAATGAAATCAGAAACCTTGGCAAAAAAATACTCAAAAAATTCACTAAAGAAAATGTCTAAAAATGGTGCAACCCTCCTAGCACAAGAAATTTCCAAACTTGAAAAAAAAGAGGAATGAAACTTTAAGAGTTAGTCTATTTAAAGTTAACCATAATTAACAGGTTTTTCAGGCATATTGTAGATTTTATAAATATTCTCAGCCCTGATCCAATCATCCATAGAATCTATATCTTGGACTATATGAGTCGGGATTTCAATAATAGTATTATCTATTGAAAAACCATTTGATTTTTTTTTCCAAAATTTAGATTTTGCCCAATAAAACTGCCCTGCGTCATGATATATAACTGGTAAATCTTGCGATCTAGATGAGTAGTGCTCGGGAAAAATCATTCTTAATCCGCCATTCGGCATTTTTTCGAAAGATCTAAATACAGGGTAGGAAAAATTAGTTGCGGCAATAACTGACTCCCATTTGCCTGTTTTTATTAAATCAAAACCTCTAATCAAATATCCTATCTGAATAAGTGGCGCAGTAGCGTATATACAACATACATAATCAATTTTAAAGTCGTTATCTTCTAGCCATCTTACTGCATGACCTACAACTTCATGTGTACCTGTATAGTCATCTGATATTTTTTCTGGACGAATAAATGGAACTTCGGCGCCATATTTTATTGCGGCATCTGCAATTTCTTTATCATCAGTAGAAACAATAACTTTATCAAAAAGACCACTAGAAATAGCATTTTCAATTGAATAGGCAATAATAGGTTTACCAAGAAAAGATTTTATATTTTTCTTCGGTATTCTTTTACTCCCGCCTCTGGCTGGAATAATTGCAACATTCACAATGAGTCCTTAATAGATTGAACTACGAAATCCTGATCTTGATTTGACATTGCATTAAACAAGGGTATGGAAATTGCCTCTGAATAATATGACTCAGATTCAGGGAAATCACTGAAAATTAATCTATCACACTGATAATAGGGTTGTCTATATAAAGGGATATAATGCAAATTAACATTTACTCCTTTTTTTCTCATGCTTGTAAAAAAATGTTTATGTAGATTTTGATCATCTAAACGAATAACATAAAGATGGAATGCTGAATATCCATCAGGACTTTGATAAGGGAGTTTTAGAGGTAGATCAGAAAGAAGCAAATTGTATCTTTTGGCAATTTCATGTCGCCGAGAAATATTGTTTTCAATTCTGCTAAACTGACTAATTCCTAGTGCTGCATGAATATCAGTCATTCGATAATTATATCCAAGTTCTATTTGTTGATAATACCATTCGCCCTCGAAATTTCCTATCATTTGCTTTGGGTCTCGGGTTGACCCATGACTTCTTAAAAGTAGCATACGATCTGCAAGTTCGACGTTATTAGTCATCGCCATACCGCCCTCACCAGTGGTTATTATTTTTACTGGATGAAAGCTAAACACTGTTATATCGCTATATTTACAGTTACCGATTGGTTCTTTTAAATACCTCCCGCCAATTGCATGGGACGCATCTTCAATGATTCTAAAGCCAAACTCTACTGAGAGCTTATGAATGGCCCTCATATCACAAGATTGACCACAAAGATGAACCGGGATCACAATTTTTGGTAACCTGCCTTTTTTTTTCGCTTCAATGAGTTTTTCTTCAAGTGCCCTCGGACTAATGTTATACGTTAAAGGATCAATATCGATAAAGTCAACTTTTGCGCCGCAATATAGACCGCAGTTAGCTGAAGCTAGAAAACTTATTGCACTAGTCCAAATCCAGTCTCCAGGACCAAGAGATAGAGATAAACAAGCAATATGTAAAGCAGAGGTAGCTGAATTAACAGCTATAGCATATTTAGTATTGCAAAATTTAGAAATTACTTTTTCAAACTCAGGAACTTGTGGACCTTGAGTTAAGAAGTCTGATTTTAGAACTTTTACTACAGAATCTATATCTTCTTGGGTTATATCCTGTCTGGCATAAGGTAGCATATCTATATTTTGCCAATTTGATTAGAATTTTTATTTATCCAGCCCCTTAGTTCTGAAATCTCCATCCATTTATCATTATTATTTGAGCAATACAAAAAATCAGTGCTGACTTTTACACCCTTGCCAATCCTTTTAGGGTCATTACTCCATTTATGAATAGATGGCAAAATTTTAAAGTAGTCAGGATATTCATAGGTATAAAGGGCATCTTCAACTCCTATCATTTGTTCATGCAGTTTCTCACCCGGTCTGATGCCTACCTCTTCGAATTTAGCATCTTCATTAATAGCTAGAGCTAAATCAGTTATTTTCATGGAAGGAATCTTCTTAACGTAAATTTCACCACCTATCATATCCTCAAAAGCATGCCATATGAGTCTAACTGCCTCATCAAGAGAAATCATAAATCTAGTCATACGCTTATCGGTAATTGGAAAAGATTCACCCTTGGCAATAGACATAAAAAAAGGGATGACAGAACCGCGAGAACCCATTACATTTCCATACCTAACAACAGAGAATCTCGTCTTGTGAGCCCCTGAGTATGCGTTCCCAGAAACAAATAATCTATCGGAAGTTAATTTTGTTGCACCATATAAATTTGCTGGACTGCTTGCCTTATCTGTTGAGAGTGCCACTATTTTTTTGACATTTCTATCAATACAAGTATCAATAAGATTCATTGCTCCGAGGACATTTGTTTTTACACACTCAAATGGATCATACTCTGCAGTAGGAACTATTTTTGTTGCTGCGGCATGCACAACAAAATCAATTCCATCTAATGCCCTGTATAGTCTATCTTTATCTCTAACATCTCCAATTATAAAACGCACTCTAGAATCATCTTTAAATAACTTTGCCATTTCCCACTGTTTCATTTCATCTCTAGAAAAAATAACAATCTTTTTTGGATTATATTTCTCTAATGTCATCGGAATAAAGGAATGACCAAAAGATCCCGTCCCTCCAGTTACAAGAATAGATGAATCGGTAAACATAAAAACTCCTTGATAATACTTTAGGTCTTTGTGAAATGAATGATAGACAAATTACATTATAGTCGCTAGTTAATAACTAATAGCGTTTTGCTTTAACAAAAAACTATCTACTTCTGAAATTTAATTTAGATTTTCTAATATTTTAAGGAACTAGTCATATTTGATAGCATTAATTACAAAAGAGGATTGATTCCCATCTTTAGAAAAGATTGCAACATCAATACCTTTAGGCAAACCAACTTCGATATCAATAATTGATTTATATTTAACTGGAATCGGAAGCCAAAAATAAATTAGAGCAGGGTTAGGGTCTTCTTTCTTGATAGATTGGGATAACTTTAGTTCTTCATTTTTTTCAAATCGTATATACGCATGAATTTCAATATCTTTTCTTTCTTTATTACTAATAACAATACCAAAACCTGTTATTAAATTGTCAATATGAAAACTATTGTTGTCTTTTATCCATTTAATACTCTGCAAATCTTCAAATAAGTATGGGTTGGGTTGGTAAACTGTAGGTTCAAGATTAATGCATTCATCTCCATATACCCATCCAAGAGGATTTACTGGAATACAAGTTGTATTTATTATCCCCCTCTCGTTAGCCTTTTGCCAATATGAAACATTTGTGTAAGGAAATTTACCATTACCATTATTTGAGATATCTTTATAGACGAAATAAAGTATCCAACCACTGAATGTAATCCATAACAGAAAATATATATGAGAATTAATCTTATATTTTTTGCTTGCTTTGTCGAATATTAACGAAATAGCAAAGAAGAAAATTCCTATTAAGAATAAAGAGTATCTGTTTACATCAATAGATCTGAAATTATTATAAATTTCAAGATTCCAAAAATCAGAAATAGCAAAGGAATTAAAAATAGAATAACTTAAAGCACTAAAGAATAATAAAAGAAGCAGATGCTTTGATTCTGAAAACAAGAAAAAAATATGATTTTTATTCTTAAATACGATTATCGAAAAGAAAGAGTAGAAAATTAACCTAGCATAATCAATCGAAAAAACATAGTGCTGCGCCACTTTTCCAAATATTGAGCCCTCTAAATAGAATAACCAATAAAGAATAGCACTAACCAGTTTTTCCAAAATAG
>Ga0181565_10000789_pt1 | contig 23775 bp, 36 predicted proteins | sample 101ome_16_FD_129661 | JGI IMG/M metagenome (GOLD analysis project Ga0181565, IMG submission 129661) | Coastal salt marsh microbial communities from the Groves Creek Marsh, Skidaway Island, Georgia - 101401AT metaG (megahit assembly) | ecosystem: Environmental > Aquatic > Marine > Intertidal... | reverse complement strand
TTTACCGACCCCACCAGGACGCGTTCGAAGAGACATCGAACCGGCGCATGTACACGTTCATCATCGCACTGAATGATGGGTATGAAGGAGGCGAGACGTCTTTCCCCAACCTGCGTCAAAAATTCAAATTGAGGAAAGGTGACGTGTTATTGTTCAACACACTGGATAACTATGGAATGATACCCAACGGCGCTTTGCACGCCGGACTGCCCGTGGAACGAGGTGAGAAATGGATCGCGAATTTGTGGGTACACACATACCCGTATAAAGGGGACACGTGATGTCCCAGCAAGGGATGGTCGACGTTCGAGCGTTGGCACAGAAGATATGGGACGCACTCGGTCCCGGTTACAGCGAGCGCGTGTACCACAATTGCATGGAGGTGTTGTTGAGAAAAGAAGGCATACCCTACGAATCGGAACGAATCGTCCCGATCTGTTTCGAAGGACACACGGTTGGGAATTTACGAGCGGACATCATCGTGAATTCCGAATTGGTTTTGGAATTCAAGGCGGTGGCGAAGCTCACGGACGCCGCGGACACGCAGGCGTGTCAGTATTTGCGACTGTTGGGTCTGACGAAGGCGCACGTCATTAATTTCGGCACGAGAGATTTGGAGGTGAAGACCGTCACGCTGCTGTGAACAACCAGACGTGTTCGGGTCTCGGTTCGGGGGATCCTGGGTCGAAATGCATGCCACCCAAAAATTTTTTCGGTCGAAGGTACCCGAATTGTTCGAGAAATTTCGGAATGGGACTTTGGTCGTACCCGTGAATCTCGATCAACAACACCGGTTTGTGTTTCGCCAAGGTTTTTGCGGCACCTTCGAGGACTTCCATCTCGTGATGTTCGACGTCGATCTTGATGATGGATGGGGTGCCGTGATACACGTCGTCCAAGCGGTCGCGCACGGCTGGGATGGGGTCGGACGTGCCACCGAAATCGACCAGGGACGTCCCACCGTAGTTCATCAATCCGTGTTCTTTGGGTGGAAGGTGTAACTCACACGCACCCTTCTCCGAGGACAAGGCGATCGGGTGCACGGTGACGTCATGTCTGAGACGATTTGCCTGGACGTTTTTAGTGACGATTTCGTGGAACACCGGTTCGAATGCGTGCACGGGACCGTAATCGGAGAACATGAGCGCGTTATACCCGATGTTAGCCCCGATGTCTAGGATGTCCGTTCCGGGCTTGTAGTGTGCCAATATGTCGCGTCGCATCCATCCGTCCCACTCGTGTCCCGCGGCGATCGTGCGTCCAATGTAAATGTCGTCTAGAATCACGTGAACCTTGTAGCGTCCGTTATCGACAAGTCGGGTATCGAACGTCATCTGAAATCTCGATTTATAATAATTACACATCTGAGGCGCGTTCCTGCTCTTCGAGTTGTCGCGCGTTCGCTACGAGGAAGAGGTAGGGCATGACGCGAAGGATGTCCCTCCACTCTTTGTTGTTTTCGACGTAAAACTTTTGAGGGTCGGCGAGTCCTTCGGTGAGGATCTCTTCCGCGCGTTTCATGTGAAACTTGGCTTCCTGTACGCAATACCTAGTATATTTGTCCATTACTACAAATCGAGTGTCTATTCTTTAACACGTCGGAACGTATTGCCACTGTAAGTCGGCGCATATGAGTTCCCAAATTTTGTCCTGCACCGACAGTTTTTCTCGACTCTTCAACAGGCTAAAGTATGGCAGCAGGTGATCCTCCTCGAGGAGTTCCAAACACTTGTACGTGACGAAGGAGTACGACAAGAAATTTTTGCGGTTAGGCGCCACCTTCGCCACGTGTCGATCGAACGGTTCTTGGATGAGTGCGAACATTTGTCTGAGCCGTTCTTCGAGTTGCTGACTCAGTTTGGGTGGCTGGACGCCGGTGATCATGCTACATATGGTCGGAACGTGTTCGAAATATTTATTGTATCGACACTTTTTCAGGATCGCTCGCACCCGGGTCTGTGTGATTTCATCGCACGAGTTGATTTTCATCTTCTTCAGTTCGGCTCGCACGGCATCGATGACCTCGTCGGGTATGCGGGTCTGCTCTTGGGCTTGGAACGCCGAGATGTATTCGTTGAAATGGTTCTGACGTTTGTACGAGTACACGACGATCTTGGACGTCTCCTGCTCTTCCCGGAACGTGAGCTCTTCACTGATCAACTGTTGCTTACACACGGTGCCACACTTTTCACACACCAACTCGCTCGTGTCTGGGAACCACACGAGTTTACTCTCCGGATCGTCTTCGCATCTAGGGCACTGATCGTGTATGCGTTCCGTCGGACGATGCAGATTTTCGCGTTCGACGTCTATGAGATAGTCCAAGTATATGTCTTTGCGCTGAAGACCTTTGGTTTCGGTCACGTTGAAGATGTTGTCATCGTTCGTCGTGCTCGTCGTGCAGTTGTCTTCGTCGTCGTCGGCGGCGTACGCTTTCATGAAGGGCATGCACTTGATGATGTATTCGCTCATGGCATTCTCGTGCTCCTTCTTATTGATGGGATCGTTCGCGATCAGGTCTTGATACTCCGCGATCTTCCTGTCGTAGGAGGTTAAAAAATTCCCATTCATGTTAAAGTAAATGATCTTGAATCTTTTAACTTACGCGTGGGCGATCTATCGTCGCGTGACGACCCCTCGAGATTATGAGATTGACCGCGAAGACCTCGAGTATTACGTCGACCCGAACATTAAGTACGACATCGACGACTCCTTTTGGGAACGTGAAAGTCAGGACTGGAAATCGCTTCATGCTCTTTACTCGGACGTTCGCGGGAAAAAGTACCGGAACACGGACGTGCCTCAGTGCGTGACCAAACTGCTCGTTCGAATCAAGTATTGGTACCACGGACACAAGTACACGTTCATCACGGAAGACATCAATTTCAAGTTTCCGCCCGAGCAAAGGAAGGGCAGCATGATGTTCACCGTCCCCATCGTGCGAGCCACCCTCCTCGACCACGACGACAAACCCGTTCGAGACGTCACGAACAAAATCACACGCGCGGCGGGTCCGAGATATAACTTTCACGATCAACAAGTCGCGATTCGAGACGTGTTGTTTTTCGACGAAGACGTGTTGAACAGTGATTTTCCGAAAATTAAAGTTACAAACGCAATCGGTCAGAGTTCGACGTCGTCGACACTCACCGATACCACTACGGATCTGTTGCGATTTTGCTAGCCAAGTAGAACGATAATGAACCAAGACAAGCCACGTTATACACAATCTTCAGAAACCGATTTTCCTTTTCCTGCATGAGTTGCATAGAACTGCACATGCTGGCACTCTTGGCGAAGATGTTCAGGTATTTCAGAGAGAACAGACCTGACAATTTTTCATCGATGGTCTCGACAGTCTCGATCTCCGTGTCTTGGGACGCAAAGTCACCTTCGCACTGAAACCGAATGTGATTCTTCTCGCGTGTGATCACTATCTCACCGCTCGAGACGTGGTTCATGTCTCTGAGCAAGCGCTGAAAGTCCACGCTCGGAAGGGTGGTGATGATGTTCATGGAGATCTCCGGAAGCGTGATCCGAGACTCGTTGATGTCCAACAGTTTCAGTGCGAACTCGGTCTTGCTCTTTTTATCTTGCGATTCGATCGTGATGTTTAAAAACTCCTTACTGTCGATGGCGAGTTTGAGCACGTCATTACTCGAGATCGTCTTCAAGAGTTTGAAACAATTCGCGATGTTCACGCCGGCGATTATCTCTTCCTCGTCGCACACGTACTCTTCGAAATTCGAGGCGTGTAACTGGAGGTCGATGAGCGACGTGCGCGCCGTGTCGAGGCACGTGATGAACATACCCGACGGGCGGAACATGATGTTCGTGTCATTCAAAATATCCTTCAACGTCTCGAACGTCGACTTAAAGGCGCTCGCCTGAACTGTGGTCAATCGCATCGGCATGATTCCTACATTCGTATGGAGTTCATTTCTTTATGTCTGATACTGAGAAGCATGGACTTGCTTTTTGATTTTCGCCTCGATCTCCGGTGTCATAGGCGCCGCCAGGGACGTGCCGTAATCGTCAAGAGAAAACAGATCACCGACACCGTCGTCCTCGCCGTCGATGCTCACGCCACACGTCCCGCGTAACGAACAGTTCTCGATCTCGTCGGGAGGGAGCAAACTCCTCAGCCAAGCCTTGATTTCCTGACCGACGAGAAATTTTTGGTTCTTCGTGAGCAGGGTCGGCACGCGGTTGATCTGACCTCTGTAGTGCGGAGGGATCGGCTGGACGTGAATGTTGTGATAGCTCACGAGTGGCTTCAGTGCGGGATTCTTCTGAATGAACGCGATGATGTCTTTGCAGTGTTCACACTTTGGACTGTAAATGAGGAGGGACATGCTACTCTGATATATCGATTGAGATTTTCTCAAAAAAATTTCACGCATTAGGTTATAATGAATTGGTGGGTCATCGCACTCATCGTGCTCGTCGTGTACGCGCTCACCACAATGAAACCCAGCAGGACAGAGGGATACCGCGAGATGTTCGGGTTCGCCGGACATCAAAAGCGCGAACAGATTCGGTTCAAGGATCCAGTGTACAACGTGTCGTCGCTCCGAGAGACCGAAGCTAAGGTGACGAATGATATCATGAATGAACTCGTGACGAAGACGCTCGCGGAGATTCAAAACCGCACGGGTGCGTGCTGTCACATCATCGAGACCACGGCGTTGAAATATTACACCGGGGTCAACAATATCTACAAGGTGCAGTTCATGTGCGTCGAGACCGGCGGTTTCCCGTACGCATTCTCGGTCGCGGCGACCTTGGTTATGAAGGGTGACACCGCGTCAGTGCTCTCCTTGCGTTCGCAACCGCTGAGTTCGGAGTCTCCGTCCAACGTCGATGCATTCGAAAACGCCTCCGGGTCTGGGGCTGAGTTCATCGATTTCGAACTCGTTCAGGACATGGAAGCGATCAACCTCGACAGTGAGTTGAATGCGGTGAAAAATAAAGTGGTTCAATAATTAGAAATGCTCTTGGAAGAGATTCGCAAGCTCGACGAAAAGAAGCTCAAACTCAAGAAGGAGCTGTACAAGAGCATTTACGCCCAGTTCGAGCGGAAGATTCGCCGTGCGGTCGAAATGGGACAGAAAAGTATAGTGCTTCGCGTGCCAGCGTTCGTCGTCGGGTATCCCCCGTTCGACGTGGAGGCGGCGACGCGTTACATGCACAGACAGTTCACCAGGGGTGGATTCGTCGTTCAGACGGTGACGACGGCGGATTTACTCGTGTCTTGGGAGGTTCGGAAGAAAAGAGCACAGAAGACGAATGTCTCGGATGACGACGACCTCTCTGAATTCCCTTCGCTCATGAATCTCCGCAAAGTGGCGAACCAGTGGAGGAATGCGTGATCCCAGGACTTTTTATCTCTTCGAGAACATTAGTAAAAATGGACATCAACGTTCTCGTCGAGGCGAAGCGTGAGTACACGAACCAACTCTGTCTGATCATGATTCCTCATTTGATCACGACGTTCCAAGACATGTACGAGGAGGCGGTGCGGGAATCGAAAAATCGCAAACCGCTCATTATGTTTCAAAAGTATTTGAAGGAAGTTCCGAACTTTTCTTCGAGCATGTCCCAGAAACACGCGTCTGAGATCACCTCTCGGTGCAGCTGGTTCAACGATTTACTCGCCGCGGTCTTCGTGTCGAGTGTGAAAATCTTGTCGTCCGTGCGTCTTCGCCCGGAGACCGGGAAGAAAATCTCCGTCAAAGTTCCCACGGAGGAGGTGTTCGTCCAGAGCGTGTTGAACGCGTGTGCGAAGAACTTGTACCGCGATCCGTACATTTACCACGAACAAATGTCCGAGTACGACCGCGACGATCAATTGACTAAGAGATACACGACAGCGATCGAAGACACCATCAAGGATTTATTGCCCGTGCAGCAGATTCTCAGCACGTACATGCAAAACGACACCACGGGCGATGACAGGGAGATCGATTTGGGTGCGGAGGTTCAGGACGAAGACCCAGAAGAGGTCGAGGATGAACCGGTGACGACGGAGGAGCCATCCCCAACCGAGGAGACACTGCCGTCCGCCCCAGAAGACCCGGTTGCCGCCGCGCCCCCCACGGCGGAGCTTGACGAACAACCTCAGTTGCAAGAATTCAAAGACATTCACGGCGTTCCACCCGACGACGAGTGTGAGGAGCCTCCAGTGCCCGCACCGTCCCCTGCTCCCCCTGTCATGGAGGAGCCGATGCCAGTGGGTGTGCCACAGTCCCTGTTCGACGACGCCCCCGACACGCGCGTAAAAAAACCTAACTACATGTAAAAGGATGGAACTCGGCGAAGCGCTTCGAGACCCGATGTCCGCTGCGGTCATCGGCGGTTTGATCACGGCTGGTTACATTCACGTCAAGGCGAAAATGAACAACGAAGGTGCGCTCCAGACGCACCAGTACACGAAGCCCGCGGTACTCGTGGCACTCCTCGTGTATTTTATCGTCAGTCAGGGTATCGGTGCGAAGGAAACTATTAGCACTGAACCATTTTAGACTTAAAGAGTTACACGTAATTGAAATCACAAAACGCAATCATGGCGTCCGTTGGTGCCTTTGTGCAGATGATGGAAGATTTCCTCGGCGAACTTTCTCAGCTTTTCCCGGATGAAAAGGGAATTTCAAAGTTCAACACCCAGTTCGATCTTCTCAAAAGTACCAACCCAAGAAAATGCGTCGAGACGTACATGAACGGCATCGCCCCGTACGTCGGTAAAATCACGTCGAAAGACGACTCGTTGTTTCAGGAGCTCGAAAAGAGCGAGTACCTGAAGGATCTCAATCTCTCCAAGAATTGGTCGTCGATCAGCGAACATTCTAAGGGGTGCATCTGGCAATATCTGAGCACGTTGTACATGCTCGGCACCACCATCGTCAGCATTCCCTCAGAGACGCTGTCGGCGATCGAAAGCATCGCCAAGGATTGCGCGACGAAGATCGAAGAAGGCGAGGGCGGACTCGATCAGGATGCGTTGATGAAGGCGATGAGTAACATGCTCGGAGGCATGATGAAGCCTCAATAAATAAATCTTAGTGTTATGTAATATGACTACCTGGTTCGAGTCACCTAAGGAACTTGTGAGAGCCGATCGCGTGTCCCAATTCTGGCCAAACTCTAGTCAGCACCCAGCCGATCGCGTGAACGCTGCGAGTCGATTCATCATCTACGCCACGTGCGTGCTCTATCTCATCAGACGGGACGTGCGCATTTTCGTCCTCGGTGCCACGTGTTCGGGTGTTCTGTACGTCATGTACAGGAACGACATGGTGACGAGTCCGATCGGCTACCCAACGACGTCCGGTGAGAACGATCATTTCGCATGCGAGATGCCGACCCCAGATAACCCTATGCAAAACGTCATGATGCACGAATACACTGACAAGCCGAATCGCAAGCCCGCGTGTTACTACCCAACCGTGAAACCGTTCGTCGACAGAATGATGGACGACACGTTCAAGTTCGGTCCGGGGCGCAGCAGAACGCCGCTTCCGGAGTACCAGAAGCGTTTCGCGGCGCGTCAGTTCGTCACCGCCCCCGTGAGTAGCATACCAGGAGACCAAACCGCGTTCGCCGAGGCTTTGTACGGAAGCAAGGGTGGTCCGATGTGTCGTTCCCACCCAGCCGCGTGCAGCCCGGACATGCGAGGGGTGCAATTGGAAGCGTTCAGCGGTCTCCACTCCAGTGGTAGTGCGCGTCGATAAAAAATAATAATCACGTACTATAACATATGGCGCAACAACTCCAGCCCGGACTCAAGCTCGTGGACGACGCGGGATCGCTTCCGGCGCAACCGGCGACGGATTCCTTCTTCGCCTATCCCCAAAGCAGTAACGTGAACTACGGCGTTCGCCCCAACGCGTTCTTGTATGGCACCGCCCCGGCGATGTTCGGTAAGGGTGCCCCGGCTCGATACATCGAGACGGACGATGAGCTTCGTCCGCAGAGCACGAAGACGTTCAACAAGAAATTCGCGGAACCGTACAGACAGCAATTGCACCCGTTGATGAACGTCGATTGCAAACTCCCTTTGCGAACGATCGATTTTGAACCGGCGAGCAGTCGCGCGGAACTCCAGAACAACCTTTTCGATCAGCGATACCAAATTAGAAAATAATAATGTTGCCAAGTAATAACAGATGGCAGACCCCCTGTCTCTCCTCGCAGTGGCAGCCCTGGTCTACACGGGACGACAGTTGTCCGAGAAATCGGAACCGACCCAGAAAGCACCGGAGCCCCCGCTTCTCCAAGAAGAGCCCGAACCAGAAATCGAAGTGGAAGATGGTTTGGATTTTGACATCGGCAAGCGCGAGATGGGCAGCTTCGCCACGATCGCACCACAAAAGCGCAGCTCTGGTGGTGAAATGCTCGAGATGCGCAATCGCATGTATGACACCGGACGAATGGGTAACGTCAGTCCGGTCGAACGTCAGTTAGTCGGTCCGGGTCTTGGGTTGGACGCCAACACTCCGGCGATGGGTGGGTACCAACAACTCTTCCGGGTGATGCCCGAGAACGTCGGCGCGTACAGACTGACGACGCTTCGCGGTGGCACCGGTCCCGCCTTCGATCACACCGGTGGTCGGGCGTCCCAACCGTCCATCGTCCAAAACAACCGACCGGAGAAGACGGCGTTCCTTCCGGATCGCTTGCCACCGACCGCCGGTCGTGCCGCCGTCAGCGCCGCCGTGGTTCGAAGCGAACACGAGAAGACCAAGCGCACGACGAACCGGTCACAAACCGGTATGCGCACGGACGGGTTGGACAAGGGCGCGGCGAAGCGTTTCATCAGCGCCCAGACCGTGCCCCAACTCCCGACGCGATTCAAGACCGACGCCAACACCGATCCGTTCTGGCACGTCAACAATCCTCAACCGGGTATTCACTCGTTCCACGGTGGTTACACGGTGTCCCCGGCGGCGCGCGCACAGGCGAAGACGAACGAGGAACTCATGCGTTTGGGTATGCGCCCAGAAGACAAGCGCGGGATGTCCGGTCGCACCGGCAATCCGGGTCGCATGAACGTTCGAGGACACCCGTCCCAACAGGGTGGTGCCCTCACCACCGTGCGGGCGGACGTCAATTCCGGGCGTTTCAACGCCCCGAACGGTGGATGGACACAGGATTACAAGCGTCCGATGTTCCAAGACCTCAACGCGTACAAGGGCAACGCCAATCCGTACGCCAGCGCGCACTCGCTCGATCTCGCCAAGCGTCAACTGTCGAACAATCCGTTCGCACACACCCTGTCGGCAAATTAATTATTCGGTCATTGTAACATGTTTGAGTTCGTGACTCGATATTTTCAATCTCATCCAACTTTTTACACTCGATCTCTGAGCTACATCTTCGGCGAGTGAAGCGCCTAACATTTATAATCTCCCTAAATGTTAGATGGATCACACAGTAGACATCGACAGCGGTGAACGCGATCCCGTGTTGTACAGCACGCCGAGCGATTACGTCGTGTCTTTGAAGACACCTCTGTACGACGTCACGAAGATCGAACTCGTGTCCGCGAGGATTCCGCACCAAACCGTCGTGCACGGGAACAATAACAAATTCACGATCGAGATCGACGCTCTCGCCCCGGACGCTGGATCGTACGACGTGGAACTCACGTCGAGGACGTTCGCGAGTGGTACCGAACTGAAGGATCACGTGGCGGCGAGGCTCGTCGCGGCGGGGATCACGACGATCGATCAGGTGGATTTCAAGACCGGAACGAATTCCCTCAAGTTTTCAAACGTCGCCACGACACACGATTTCACGTTCAAGTTCAATAGTGGCATCGACGGGTGGTCGACGGACGCGAAGGAGAGGACGACACCCAACCAAGTCTTAGGGTTCACGGCGGCGGATCACGCGTCGCAATCGGGTGTGCTCGACGAGGAAGGTCGCGTGAATTTCGAACACTCGACGAAAACGTACGTCCTGAAAATCTCCACTGGGTCTGATGAATTCAACCAAGACTGTTACACCGATACCCCGTTTTACACGGGCACGCTGACGAACACCACGGTCGATCCGAGCGAACAATTCATGGTGTACTCTGGACAAGACGATGCGGTCTTGCATGAATTCATTCGCGGTCCGCAGAAACACGTGGACAGCCTGCGCTTGCAATGGTTCAGTCGCGAGAACAACAAACTCGTACCGTGCGATTTCAGACACCAAGATCACGGGTTGAAATTCAAAATCACCGGGAATCTCGATCGCACACTGAGTCTACCGAAGGTGATCGAAGAGGACGTGTTGGAACTGCCGCCACCAATAAACATTCCGGAATTGAACGGACGTGTTTATGACTGGAAAAAGTATGTTCCACTGGGTATCATTCTCTTCATCGGGTTTGTTCTGATAAAGATGCTTAGCGCGTGAGCGCGAAGGTCGGTTGTTGCGGCTTGGTGACACGCTTGGAGACACGGGAGACCAACAAGAAGACCAACACGGACAAGAGCGTCGTGAGGAGGGCGGTGATGGCGTTTTGCGCCAAACCGTTTTGGCGACCCGGGATGACACGGGTGACGACGAATCGCGCGAGGTCAGCCCAAGAGATCGCAGCGGCGAAGGCGAAGCCGCCGACGAGCGAGTTCAAGGATTGCGCTTCAACTTCTTGGGCAACGAGGACGACTTGCTCTTGAGCAGACATGGGTTCAGTATATATAACACGAAAGAAAAAAAATAATCACTCTGGGAGCAACGGTTCCTTCTTTACAATTTTTTTATACTTGACCTGATTCCTGCTGGAGGTGGGTGCTGGAACCACATCGTCTTCGTCGGAATCATCATCTTCCGAATCTTCCGACGAAGAGTCTTCCACCAAGCACTTGAAACTCTTGGACGAGGTATCGTAACCTTGGGGTTCGTCGATTTTACCCCACGAGGTGCTCATTACTATTGATCGCATTTAAAAGATAGCGTTCGATCGGCGATTCCGGCACCCAGTCGTCCCACGTGTCCACCGCCCGGTTCACGCGTCGTAACATTTCGTCGTCACCGTCGTACCTGGTGAATCCTTCGTCGTCCGTCTCTTCCACGATCTCTAAGTCGTCTTCATCGTCGCTGTCGTCGTCCTGAGGAAGAATGGATCCTATATCCTCTCCGACGGTGTGACGGGCACAATATTTGATCGCGTACTCGAAATCTTTAGCGGTGATGGCATCTCGACCACACGCGTCACAATACTGAGCGGCGAGAATCACCGCCTTTTCCAAAACCGGTGTGATGATGCTGATGGCAGTGCCTTCAAAATCCATGTAGACTTACCTGTTGTCGTCAAATAAAGTTCGCCCGTATCCCTCGCCGATGCGAAGAACGTTCGTCGACACCGCGATGAGACGAATCTGTCTGGAGTAATCGGGATTCGGGTGTAACACCAAATCGACCAGTTGATCTTTGATGAAGGACATGTTGATCGACCCGGAGGGCGTGTCCTTTTCGGGTTCGAGCGCCCACGAGTAACTGTAGAATCGGCGTATCAACTGGGTCTTGCTGTGATGGATTCCACCCATGACCGCCTTGAGAAACAAAGCGTTCCCCGTCACCGTGTCCAAGACGGACGTACCGTCGAACGTAAGACTCATGCTCTTGAGGTGTTCGTACAGGATTTGTCCATCCTCGGCACTGTATTTCCCGTACCCAGTCCCGGCGTCGGTTGTGATGTTGTCGAAATCCAAAGGCGAACAGAACTGGAGTTCCTGACCCAAGTCCTCACGCTGAATCACACACAACAGCTCTCGAACGGGATTGGTGAACGACGTTCGAAGGCGAGCGGTCGTCACACCCGCGGCGACTGTGAAAATCTCACGCTGGTACTGAGGGATCACGTAATCCACGGACGTGTTCTGGATCTTCGTGCGTTCGTATTCATCCACGAAGACCACCTCCGCGTCCATGGTGAAATCGACCAAGTGAGGCGTCGTCGACAGAGTCGGTCGCGTCGCGTTGTCCACGTCGGGATCATTACTGATATTCTGGTAGGACACCACTAACGGGGCGTAATCTCTGAGTTTGACCTCCACGAACACCTCTTGTTTGTACAGCGCGCAGAGAGGCACGGCGAGGTGTTCCTTCATGTAAAACCAAAACGGGATGTCCACGATCCATTTACTCTCCGTCGTCGCCTGACTGCCCAGGTAGTACAAGATGGATTTGCTCCCGACCCGAGTGCCCGCCGAGCGAATCGGGTATTTACCAATCAGTTTTGCCAAGGCGTTTTGTTTCGTTTGGGTGATGTGATGTTCGCTGTGTATGGTCAGTTCATCGCTCGTCAAACGTTGAATGACGACGTCGCCCATGATGAAATCCACGCGCTCGATGATGGCGTGTCCAATGGACTCGATCCATCCCGTGGCGGAACGTCCCGTTCGGGGAAGCGTCATTCTGAACGCCAAGTTCGTCAGCACATCTCCAGTGTTCGAGGGGACTCTGAAACGAACGGTCTGTCCGAAATCTGGTTTTCCCTGTCCTATGTGTTCCAAGTTGACGGTCTGCGTCGCGAACGTCGTGTGCTTGTGGAATATTTCTTTGAACGGTGTGTACTCGGGGTCATCGATCAGGTACGAGTCCCTGGATCCTTCACCGGAAACCGAGAGCTGTGTTCGACCAGCCATCCTACTATTACCGATCAGAATTTTAAGCCACAGATTCCGTCGGATATGGTGAGGATGTTGTAATTCTTCACCAAAACTCGAACGATGTTGTCATACCCGGCGTATTCCGGTAACTGTTGAATCTCAACCTTGAGCAATTGGTGCGCCACCCGACTGAAATTCACCTGACCCGTCGGGTAATACGCGTCCGGGCGAACCGCCCAACTGTACACGCCGAAATTTCCACGAATGGTGTGATTGAACACGATGTCCTGATCACCGTCCGGGGCGACCTCGATCGTGGACACGGTCTGTACCAACGGACTGTTCACGTGTTTGCGCAACGGCACCTCGTAGGTCAAGTATTTGTAATCGTGGTCGAACACGACCTCGTTGTTGAACCGCAGTTCCACCCGCTCGATGGGATTGAAGGTGTTCGGGAAATTCGCCACCACGGACGCTTTACTCCTCGACAGGAAATACATCTCTTTCACCGGGTGTTGGAATTTCAACAACACGCTCTTCTCGGTCTCGCCGTACGGCATCTCGAACTCCGCCTTTTGGAGCTGGGTGATGCAATAGTCGAGCGGTGTCGTCATGTAATAGTTCCGTTCCTCCTCTCCCACGTACGCGAACTCACAATCCAGACTCATGTTTTTGATTTGTGCGGTGACCCCTGGGACGTAGCCGTAGAAGATCATCTCCGAAAGTGGACGTAATTTCAGTTTCACCTCGACGACTTGTTTCGTGAGCGCGCATGTTGGTATGCTCAGGGCACTGTGTCGGTGGAAATAGAATGGAATATCCAGGAAATACGTGTACTGTCCCGTGTACGAGAGAAAATTGCCGTGTCCGGACAAGAAATATTCCGTCTGTTCGATGTCGTCCGACGTTAAGGTCAGTTGCGAATTCATGTAAATGTACTCGCCTGTGATTCTCTGGATCGTTTGCGACCCGATCACGAGGTCGGCGTACTCGATCAAATGACTGATCACACTCGGTGGGTAATAATTGTTGTTCCACTCCTCGGAAAAATCGGGTTTGGGATCGGTGAGCGTCACTCGAAGCGTCATATTTCGTATCAAATCACCTCGACTCGGGTCGACGATGGCGGTGACGTGCTTGCCGAAGTCGATCGACCCACCGCCCTCGAACGGCACCTCGATCTGTTCCACGCTGAACGGTGTGCTCCTCTTGTATCGCTTCAGGAAATGACTGTACGACGGTTTACCGACGAGCCAACCGTCGAGCGATCCAATGGTTGCCAATTTCAATCTGCCGACTGTGGACATCCTACGATTAGCTCACAAAAGATTTCGCGTCAGAGTGGAGCACTTTCTTTGTTCGATGCTAGTAGAATGAGCATGAACTTACAGCTCAGGCGATTCAACCCAAAGACCATGCCCGACGACGCCGTGTGTGTGTTCGTGGGTAAGCGTCGCACGGGAAAGTCTCAATTGCTCAAGGACATGATGTATCACAAGAGACACATCCCAGCGGGAGTTGTGCTCAGTGGCACCGAAGAAGGCAATTCATTTTTTGGTGGCTTCGTTCCGGATCTGTTCGTGTACGGAGACTACGATAAAGAAGCTCTCGAACGTGTGGTCGGGAGACAGAAGCAGATGCTCGCCGCGAAGAAATGTCAACCGGCGTTCGTCGTCTTGGACGATTGCATGTATAATCCGTCGTTCCTCAAAGACAAGATCATTCGTCAATGTTTCATGAACGGAAGGCATTGGAAGCTGTGGTTCGCGCTGACCCTTCAGTACAGTATGGATTTACCACCGAGTTTGCGGGCTAATTGCGACTACGTTTTTGTGTTGCGCGAGAACGTATTAGCGAATCGAGAACGCCTATGGAAGAATTTTTTTGGTATCGTGCCGACGTTCGATATGTTCTGTAAGATATTGGACGCCACCACGGAAAACTACGAGTGTCTGGTGTTAGACAACACGTCCAAGTCGAACAAACTCACCGACTGCATCTTTTATTACAAGGCTGACTTACGAAAGAATTTCAGGGTGGGGTCACCAAAGTTTTGGAGCATACACAAAAGAATGTACAACCCATCGCACGCTGCCCAGGAGGATCCGCGCAAGGCTGACAAGAAGACGGCGCTGAAAATCACGAAGAAAAAATAAGGCACCAATCACAGAACCCGATGAGTGACTCCATTCAGAGTGTCAATTTGGCTGACGATTCCCAATACGTGTCTCTGAACGTCGACACGACGAGACCGGAGCCACCCACGACCACGACGACGACGCGCGAAGCCGAGACCACCACAGCGTTCGTGCAACAAGAAAAAAATCTCACTCAACAACAAACTGGAATGATGGATTCTACGCCAATCAGCGATCTCATGATGGAAGAGCCCGGTTTTATGGATCAGCCGCAACAACCGATGCTTCAACAACAACCGCGCATGCAAAGTTTGCAAATGCAAGCGCCGACGCAAGGCGGACAGATGATGATGATGCCGCAACAGCAAGAGCAAGCCGTGAAACCGGAGAGCAAGAATTTCATGAACTTGACGGACGATCAACTGATCGCTCTGGTGGCGGGCGTCGCCGCGAGCATCGCCATCAGTAAACCGGTGCAAGACAAGCTGGTCACCGCCGTTCCGAATTTCTTGGACAACGCTGGGTCGAGAAGCATGGTCGGGTTAGCCGCCACCGGTGCAGTCGCCGCCGTCGTGTTCTACATGGCGAAGTCGTACGTGATCAGTCGCTAACGTGTTGACCACAGAATTCCTTCTTCCCATCGATGGGCTCGTAAATTCCCAGACTCACGCATATGTCCCTGAGGTCTTTGTAATTTGACCAGAACAGATCGCTGTGGCTGTACACCTCCACCGTGCAGTGTGCGAGCTCGTGAATCAACACGTGGAAAATCTCGTTCGGTTCCCCTTGCAAACACAGGGTGATGTTTGCCCCTTTGTTCGTGTTGAAACCGACCGTGTCTTTCATGGTTTTGTACGCGGTGAGGGGTTTGGGATCCCACAACATCTGAAAACGCAAATTGTTCGACGTCCGCAAGTGGTCGCACAACACCTTGTAGCGACGACGAACCTCCAACATCTGCGGTGGTTCGCGCGTACGACTCAGGATGATCACATTCGCGGTGAGCAAAAGTGGGAGGAACATCCTTACTTTACTTATTAAACACAAATAAAAATTTACTGTACATCTGTGAGATCCTCGCCCCCTGTAGGGGTTCCCACATGTGTAACTGAAATCCGGCGTTCTCCAACGCCGTGATCAACACGTCCGAGTAACACACCGGCTCTGATTTCGGTCCGTCGTCGTAAAACGGCACACCCGCCAACTGCACGAATAGTTTTTCACCAAAATCACCGTTCCCGTGTGCCAGCTTCATCTTGAAAAAGTTCCCCTCCGCGTCCTTGTAGGGTGTCATCGACAATATGCGACGGCTGTCGGGTATCACACCTACGAGTTTACCACCCTTCTTCACACGTTTTTTGATTTCCCTGATCGTCGACTCGAACAGTTCTTTCGTCTTGAAACAGTAATGTAAACTAAAATTGTACACGACGACGTCGAACGGGCGTTTGGGTGCACCGTGAATGTCTCCGTGATAGAAATTCACCCGACGCATGTCCAAGTTCTTCGCTCGTTGACGCGCCTCCACCAACGCCGACTCTTCGGGATCGCACATGTTCAGATTCGTCACACCGACTGATTTGTATTTTGGAAGATCACCCCCGAACCCACACCCGACGTCCAACACGTGACATTCCGGTGTACACGTGGACGCGATGAGTTCGCGCTTCACCAAATTGTGATGCTTTCGAATCTCTTCCATGTTATTGTAACACAAATCCGAGCTCGGTGTTTTGAAGCGGTCGATCGAGCTTCCAATTATACAAGTAGTAGTGAAGGGCACCCTCGCCACGAATGAACTTGCGTTCGCGAAGCTCGTCCTCGGCGAACGGTGCGTCCTGGCAGTTCAGTACGTCGAAGCCCGCGTACTTCGCGAGGATCGTCGCGTCTAGTAGGGCACCTTCGCCCACGGCGTGAAGAATCTCGGCTTGTCTGTTCGCCACACCGTTCGCGCCCCTGTACCCGACTTCGTACAGACAGACGAATTTTCCTTCTCCGACGAACACGTGCGGGAGGTTCAGGAGACGCTGAACGTAATCTTCGTCGATGTACCTGCACAGTCGAAGACTTTGCGCCTCCGCTCGCAGTATGTTCAGGATGTCTTCGGCGTCGTCTTGTGTCGCGCGGTGAAGCGGTGACGTCCCGTGCACGTCGAACATGCGCGCATTCGGTCGGTCGGTCTGGTAAAACCCTGATTTTATGAGATTCGGAATGTTCAGTAATCGATGCCACGAGTGTGTGGTCGCCACGGGCGATGGAAGTTCTTGCACGGCGGTGAAAATGCCCTGATAGATGCCTCGCAGCACCTCACGACGGGCGAGCTCTTTGATCAGCAATGGCGCCAAACGTTTACCGCGCAGTTTTTTAGAGACACACAGGAACGTCACCTCGACCGTGGACACGCGCTCGCCATCGCACATCATGTGTGAGGGACGACCGGCGATGAATCCCACGAGTTTACCACCCTTCCGCAGGGCGATGTTCCAATACGGGTCGGCGTGTAGAACCCACTCGATGAGTTCTTTGGAAAATTCCATGCTCGATTCGTCGTCTGTCAGGTAGTGCGCAGACAACAGATTTCTCAACTCATGGGTCTGACAAGTCGACCATTCGAAACCTTCGGGTAAGGGGACGGGTGAGTCGTCGGCGTCACGAGTCCGGGCATCCTTCCCCATCGGTTGCGTGTTCCAAAATTCATGACCAGAACTCATTGTGTTTATCGTGATATGTCATCATTCCTTTGACCCATGAATATTTCATGAACTCGAGTGAATTCATGAAACCATCCTGAAAAAAAGATCGACGATTTGTTAGGGAAAAAATTTGTTAAATAGTGAAGGTACCATGGATGTCATGAGACCACGTTATTAAACAATACAAATCATGTAAATCAAAACATGAGATTCATAGAGGTGTGTGCGGGTGCGGGTGGTCTCAGTCACGGGCTCTCGCTCGCCGGTCACCGAGCCGTGCTCTTGAACGATAACTGTAAGACGTGTTGCGAGACGTTGCGAAGGAATCATCATGGATGTGACGTGTTGTGCGAGGACATGATGAAACTCGACCTGACGGAGTATCGAGGTCGAATCGATCTCTTGTGTGGAGGGATTCCATGTCAGAGTTGGTCGACCGCGGGAAAACTCTTAGGACTCGAAGACGCACGAGGGAAGCTCATGTACAAGTTCAAAGAATTATTACAACAGTGTGAACCCAAGTGTTTCATGATAGAGAACGTGAAAGGGATGCTTCACCACGACAAGGGCGCATCGTTTGAAAAAATCAAAGACCTCTTAGCGTGTGACGGCAAGTACACGATACATCACAAAATTCTCAACGCGAACGATTACGGTGTAGCACAGAAACGTGAAAGATTGTTCATAGTCGGTGTCTCGAAGGAGTGCCCGTTTGAGTTTCCATCACCACTGACGCACAAACCAACTCTCGGCGAAGCCCTTGAGGGTGTACCGGACAGCCCGGGTCAGGCGTACAGCGTGGAGAAGAAGAAGATTCTCGACATGGTACCCGAGGGCGGATGTTGGATCGATTTACCCGAACAAGTGCAGAGGGACTACATGGGTAAAAGTTTCTTCTCGGGTGGTGGGAAGAGGGGCTATGCCAAGCGCTTGTCCATGAAACAGCCGAGTGTGACACTCACGTGTTCTCCCGCACAGAAACAGACGGAGCGATGTCACCCGAAAGAGACGAGACCCCTCACGACACGAGAGTACGCGCGCGTGCAATCGTTCCCGGATGAGTACGAGTTCGCCGGCAGCGTGAATGCGATTTACAAACAAATAGGCAACGCGGTTCCGGTGATGCTGGCGTACCACGTGGGAAAGAGTTTAAAGTCGTTAGACGACATGCAATAAATAAAAATGGTGATTCCAAACGACGCGACCTTGTGCAGACTCAGGCGAATTGTCATAGACAAAAACCATACCCGAACGAAACGCACGCACTCGTTGACTCGATCCATGTATGAAAACGTGTTCGGTTACACCGATGATGGATCGAGTGAAAGAATAGTGAGCATGCGATGGGGTGATTTCATAGAGGGTGCCCTCGCACATCTTCCTCATTGCACGTGGTTGTCCAAAAAGTATCGCAAAAACATCCGACAGTGTTCGTTTGATTTCGTCCACAAAGACCCGACGACGGGAAAATTTACCTTTTTCGAGGTCAAGTCGAGGGATAACACTTTGAACTCGAGTTCTAAATCCGCGACGTTTGAGAAAATCAAACACATGCGCGCTCGTGGACACGACGCGTACGTGATTTACTACGACAGTCGACCGATGAAGGGTGATGTCGAATTATCTGGCAGACAATTCTTTGAGAAATTTTTCGGATCTGCGAAATTGTTTGACGACATGAACCGTGCTATCATGGAATTAAAGAAGACGCCATAGGGTATGATACAAGCAACGAAGACATGAGCCTCCTCGACCAAGACTACGATTTGCCCCCGGGTCAACTTTTCGCCTGCATCTCCGTCGTCGGACCGGACACGCCTCAACGTTCTGACAATTTCGCGGTCAAGATCAGAGGCGTCTTCGGCACGCGCGACGAGGCGGCGAAACATGCCCAACGTATCCAAAAGTCCGACGACACCTTCGACATCTACGTCGCGGATGTCGGCAAGTGGTTGTTGCTTCCGCCACCCAAGGACATCGAAGACAGTCACTACGCGAACGAAAAGCTCGAACAAATCTTCGGCGAGTACAGGGAGAACCAGATCCAAGCGAAGAAAATGTTCGAGGAACGCAAGCGCAACATGATCGAGCGTGCGGATGGCAACTATGTGGTTCCGGGCGACGAGAACAGTGCGTTCTACACGAAGCCGGATGAACCGCCAATCAGCCACCCGTCGGACATCGTCGACAAACTCAAGGTCGAACACCCAGACTGGGAGATGCCGAAGTTGATCGCCGAAGCCGATAAGATTGTCGCCGAGGAGATCGAAGAACGCCGGAAGAAGCGAGAAGCCGCCCCGACTGAGGAAGACGCCCCGACCGAGGAAGCTGCACCGACCGAGGAAGCTGCACCGACCGAGGAAGCCGCGGAATAAATTTCATACACTATTGTAATGAGTGCAATTTCTATCATACTCAATGTTGTGACCCTACTCATAGTTTTCTACGCGATTATGATACACGGCGACGCGCTCGACATAGACAGAGGTGACAAACCAACCATGGCGAGTGATGTTATGGAAGAAAATCTAACGGATCCACTCGTCGTGGGAAGGGGATATTTCAGGGATAGTGAAAAATTTGGAAGGATAGGTAAATTTACAGGAAATGATCTAGGGGTTCCGGAAGATAACTGGGCTGATCATCGTTTTGCCCATGAAAAATCCTAACAGAAACGCGACGAATGCCATCAGGTATGTGTTCTTGTCGAGTGACGTGATGTCGAAGGAGTTCGATTGCACAGGTGGCATTGATGGGTAAAACATCTGTGGAGGTGGTGGTTCCATGTACATCTGTGGTTGCATGTACTCGTCTATGGGAGAGCTGTCCTCTTCATGTTGATCCGGTAAAGGGGGTTCTTTGGGCACGTGAATGCTCGGATTATAATCGATGGGTTGTCCGATATCGGTCTCCATTCTTATTAATATGTACAGGCGCTAATTCTTTTAACCCCGTCTATATTTCTTTCGCCTACGTATGATCTCCTCCTCCTCTTCTTCTTCGTCTGACGAAGACGACAAGTACTCTTCTTCCGAGTCCGAATCGTCATCTTCATACGAAGCATCTTCGTCTTCGTCTTCGTCTTCGTCGTCCTCGTCGTCCACGATCAGTCCGATGATATTTCCGAATTCGTCGACGTCGTAGTCGTCGTCTTCTTCCTCGTCGTCGGAGTCGTCCAATTCGTCTTCCGTGTCGATGTCCGACGCGTCGAAGTCGTCGTCGTACTCCGAGTCCGAGAAATCATCTTCCGCGAAATCGAGATCCGGAATGTAAATTTCTTCCGGTTTCTTGATGGCGCGTCCAGATCTCGTTCTCGTGACACTCATGGTTATTCTGTCTTGTATTGGAACGTTTCGTTTAAGTACTTAGGGGCGAAACGTTTCTTCTCTCGAATAGCACTGTCCATGATTGATAATTCCGCCTTGAACCCAATGCTTGAGACGATTTCGTCTATATCTGACTCGATTCCATATTTCGTGAATTTCAGGTTACTCAGGTGATCGAGTGCTGTGTACAAATAGTACGACGCAATATTCGGTTCGTCGATGTACAGCTCGATCTTGTTCAGGTTGTCAAGAAATGCCATGAATTCCGTCGGGTCGACGCCCGAAAATTTGTGTGCTTCGAGTTTTAAATCATGAAGGTCGAGAGTCACGCGCTGACGTTGTGATGTTAAAAGATACGTTAAAAATCCGGTCGCCCCAAGGAGATAGAGCGCCATCCTACTATGTCAGAGGTTTATTTTTTCTTCAGTTTGTCAACCGTGCTCGCGAACAATCGCATCTTCTGCATGTTCCGGCAACCGCACATCTGTTGAATCATACCCGACTTGTCCACGGTGAAACTCACGCACTTTTCGTGATCCTGTGCCTTGTTTGCACAAAATTTCGAATTCGTCGCGATCAACACCCGACCGGCTTTCTTGCACACCTCGACGATCTTCGTGTCCTCGTGTCCCGAAAAATATTTCCGAATGAACGTCTCCAACTCGGGTTTGACGTCCGAAAAATTCGACGGTGGCGGCGGTCGCTTCCTCTTCTGCTGCCGTTGTCGCGGCTCGTCCGAGAACAACGCCTTCTTCACCTCGGACGTGAGTTTGTATTCCTTCCCCGTGAAATCCTTACAGAATCCAAACTGACGACCCACCAGAGTCTCGCATCGACAGAAACACTTTTGCATGACGTGTTCGTCGGTCACTAAAAACCACACGTGATTCCCCCCGTGGTCTCGACCCGTGTTTTCGCAGTACCGACTCGTCGTCGCCACGATGAGATTACCGTTGGTCTGTTTGTACGCCTTCGTCAGACGCGCGCTCACCTGCCCCTCCATGTATTTTTGCACGAACGCCTCGAGTTCGGCGATCGCCACGTCGTCCGTGAATTCATCCTTCGTCTCGTGTCTCGTGAACGCGCCTTCCTTGAACGCCGTGTTGGGCGGTTGCACGTTCGCGTGCGTCGTCGCGCTCGAGCGCACAGCGGACATCTCGAGTATTTTGGGATCCGGTGCTTGGTCGATTCTCTGAAGCATGGACAGCGGACCGTGTCTGTATATGTACACGGGTAAGTACGCCACCTGGTCGGCTCGACCCTCGTTCGAACACGTCTCACACCCTTTCCCTCCGCAGTGTTCACACCTCGCGCGCTTCAGACTCCACGGCATGCGAAACCCACTCCCTTTGCTCCCACGCGAGACGTCACCGTACACGGACGAGTCCACGACGTCGCTCCACTCCACGCTCGGTTTCGCCGTGTACAGGGCGACGAGAATGTGTTGTCGAAGCGCGATCGCCGATCGTTGATCCACGACGAACTCGTGAAAGTTGATGTGAATGCCAGTCTTGATTTTGTTCCCAGCCTTCTTCGGTGGGGCGAGGGACACGAGGGCGTCCCTGCCCCCGTGTGCCTTCACTTTGTTGCAAATCACCTTGACTATGGACTCCACCTCGGGAAGATCCAAACACTCGGCACTCTTGTAATCGAGATCGACGAAAAAGTTGTACAGCTCGGACTTTTGTTCGACCACGTACAGTTTCTCACCGGACGTCACCGCGTCGCAGTATACCTGATAGAACTCTTTCAATCTGTCGTTGGGTATGCTCAGTTTTCCCCCATTCATCAGCACGTGCGACAGATTGGAAGCGTTGTTGAATCTGTTTTCATGACACCATCGTTTGAACATCCTTAGTCTTGGTTTCTACGAATCCCTCTAAGTCTGTCGAAGAAAGACGGCGGCTCCTGTTCCTCCTCTTCCTCTTCCTCCTCGGGCGGTTCCGCCTGTTTGATCTCCTTCTTCAACACGAGCAGTTCGTACACGGTGCTGTCCTTGACCTCGTCGACGTACGCGTCCGCCTGCGTCTCAGAGTGCCCTTTGTCGAGCATGGTCTCCCTGATTTGGTTGAGAATGAACTTCTTACTCTTCATTTTACATAATTAAAGGTTTTTCTAAATTGCGAACTTACCGCAGAATAGAATTCGGGGTTTTTTAAAATGTGATCCACCTGCATCTTCCACTGTTTGCGTTTGTTAAAATCCTCGAGCGTGTCCCACGACAGAAAATCGTTTTCGTCGTACACGCGTTTTATGGGGAGCTTGTTGTGTTTGCGAAGCTGCATTTTCGCCTTCTCTTCCAAGAACTTTCGTACCATCGCCTGGCGCTGGGCGTTGTTCACGTCGACGAAGAAGACGTAGACCGCGTACACCAGATCGACACCCTCCTCTTTGTCTTTGACCGTGAATGAAAATTCCGTGTAGCACCCGCTTCTCAAATTCATGCATCCGCGAGTCTCTTCCTCCAATTCCCTGAGTGCGCACCGAAGCGGTGAGGTGATCTCCCGCTTCCTGCATCCACCGGTCACGAATATCCATTCGTGCCATCGGCGATCGCGAACGGTAAGAAATCGTGGTTTCTTATCGTCCGTTTCGAACGTAACTGGTATTGCAATAGCTTTGTGTTTCTTCATGATTGATGATTTTCATCTACCATGAGTGACTTTATTTTTCTTCGGTAATCTCGTTCGATTTTTCGTCGATTTGCGGCGCGGCATCCTCGACGACGGTGACATCTTCCTTTCGCGGCTGCGACGGAGGAGGCGGTGGCACCGGCATGCCGTACGGTCTCGGTTGAGGCGGTGGCGTGAGCATGTGCATCATCTTGGTCTGAACCATTTTCAATCCGTCGACGTCTTCCTTCGCCTGCTTCATCTCCCTGAAAAGGTAGACGCACGCCGCGATGGCGACGATGGCGGCGATCGTGGTCAACAATTGTCTGTCCATTTGCATCATGGTTTATTATTTGTGTTACCACACATCCTTTTAAGCCGAGTGAATCGCACCCATTCTC
>Ga0181565_10000788_pt1 | contig 23782 bp, 26 predicted proteins | sample 101ome_16_FD_129661 | JGI IMG/M metagenome (GOLD analysis project Ga0181565, IMG submission 129661) | Coastal salt marsh microbial communities from the Groves Creek Marsh, Skidaway Island, Georgia - 101401AT metaG (megahit assembly) | ecosystem: Environmental > Aquatic > Marine > Intertidal... | reverse complement strand
TGGCGGCGCGGCGTGGAGCTTTCCCGACCTTTCGAGGATCGGCGATGCGCTTTCTCCATGTAGACGCGCGAAAGGGATCACTCAGCGTACATTCCCGTGTTCGCCGCTCCCGCGGCGCCCCGGGCGGCTCGGCGGCGAGTGCAGTCCCAGGTACCGTCGCCCTCGCCTTGTCCTCGGTTTGAGGGGCGGAGGCGACGGCGTGACTTGGAGGAATGTGGGCGACGTGGGCTGAAGATGGAATCGCGGCGATCGTGGTCCGGTCCCGTGTTTCCCGTTTGCTTGGAGTGGGGCGGGTGGCCTCGGCGGCGCCTTCCGATGGCCGCATCGCGCCGACTTCTGCTGAGAGCTGACCCCGTACCGACCCAGCCTCGCCCCCCCCGCCTCATTCCCCGCTCGCGATGATTGGGGCTAGGTGACCTCGGCGCCGGCTTTCCTCGATGACCGCCGCGCCGTGCCGATTGCCGCCGACGCACCGACCCGATTCCACCCCCTCTCCTCGCCGCTCACGACAGAGTCGGAACGCACTCCCCCACTCATTTCCGCGCCTCCGGCACTATGGCCGCGGCATCCTCTCCCACGGTGGAGCAGATGGCGTCGGCCGAGCGCCTGTTGGCATTCGTCGACGCTGCCCCCTCTCCGTACCACGCCGTGGACGCGGCCAAGACGCGTCTCCTGGCCGCCGGCTACCGACACCTGGACGAGCGGGCTGCATGGACGCTGGAGCGTGGTGGGCGCTACTTCTTCACGCGCAATCAGTCGACGCTGGTCGCTTTCGAGGTCGGCCACCGCTACAGCACGGGTGGAGGCCTTCTCGTCGTCGGGGCCCACACCGACTCCCCCTGCCTGACCCTGAAACCCAAGACGCGCCGCCGCAAGGAGGGCTACGTCCAGCTCGCTGTGCAGACGTATGGCGGCGGCCTGTGGCACACGTGGTTTGACCGGGACCTCGGCCTCGCTGGGCGCGTCCTGGTGCGGACCGAGGCGGCGGACGGGTCCGTTGTCCTCCGGCACCGGTTGGTGCGGGTCAACCGGCCCGTCCTTCGTGTGCCCATGCTGGCCATCCACCTCAACCGCGACATCTACTCGGGGGGATTTAAGCCCAACCACGAGACAGAATTGGCACCCATCCTCGCCACCGAGGCCGCGGCGCAGCTCGGGCCCCTGGCCGCTGCCGACGGCAACGACGGCGCTGCCAAGGGCAGCTCAGCTGGGTTCGCCTGGACCACGAGGCCCGACCAGTGCCCTGTGCTTCTCGAGCTGCTGGCGGATGAGCTCGGCTGCGCTCCGGAGGATGTCGTTGACTTTGACCTCAGGCGAGATGAGGGTCGAGCGATCGATGCAGCCGCGAGTTCTCTTGGTCCTGTGGGCCCTCGCCCGACCCCCCTGACCCCCCTCTCTCCCTCTCTTCTCCATCTCTCAGGCTTGCCGACTGCCAGCCGAGTGCCATGGGCGGAGTCCGGTCCGAGTTCCTCTTTGCACCCCGCCTCGACAACCTCGCCTCGAGCTGGGCGGGCCTCGAAGCGCTGCTGGCGGCTGGGGGCATCGAGGACGAGACGGCTGTGCGGTGTGTGGCCCTCTTCGACCACGAGGAAGTTGGCAGCGTGTCGGCCGTGGGTGCTGGCGGGTCAGTAATGCGCGATGTTGTTCGCCGGGTGGCTGCCCACCCGTGGCCCGCCTCTTCCACCGACGACGACGCGGTCTCCGCGCCGGCCGATCCCGCCCCGGACCCAACTCGGGCCTACGCTGCTGCCCCCGTCGCCGCCGCCCCCCCCCCGGGCGATACGTCCGAGGGCGCCGTGCAGCGGTCCCTTCAGCGGTCCTTCATTGTCTCAGCCGATATGGCCCACGCCGTCCACCCCAACTACGCTGATCGGCACGAACTTGGCCACAAGCCCCGCATGGGCGACGGCCTTGTCATTAAGCACCACTGCAACCAACGGTACGCCACGACGATGGAATCCGCCGCCCTCTTTCGCGAGGTGGGTGCCCGAGCGGGCCTGCCCTGCCAAGAGTTCACCGTGCGCCAGGACTCGGCGTGCGGTAGCACCATCGGGCCGGCGCTATCGGCCGCCTTGGGGGCGCGCACGGTGGACGTTGGTGTGGCCCAGCTGTCGATGCACTCGATCCGGGAGATGTGCGGCGTCGCCGATGTCCACACCAGCCTGCTCCACTACACGGCCTTTTTCGAGGGATTCTCGGCCCTTGACGCTTCCACCGCCCCAGGCGACCTCCCGGAGGCCGACATCCGCGGTGTGATAGACGGAGTGGACTGCTGTGACGTCTGAAGTGGGGATAACGCGTGGTGCTCGAAGAGGTCGGTCGAGTGGTGCGCATGGTCATTTCCCGACATCATCTCCTCGACGACACTGTCCTTATCACGCCGCGAATCCCCTTCCGCGCCACCCTCACCACCTCAATTCAACCGAAAACCACTCTTAAAGGCGAGAGGGACACGTGGATCGCCATCGAAGGGCGACGCGGCCGGCCGGCCGACATTACAGCCCTTTCTCGCCGCTCTCGAAGCATAACGATGCATACTAATTTGTCTAACATTGCCATCATTGCACTGAACGTTGTCATGTGCAATGTTTCGTTGAGTATGTATCTTTTTTCGGCCCGCGGTCCCGTAAACAGCAACGAAGAACGAGAGCGTTGCTGACTCGCCTCTCCCCCCACTTTCTGCAGACCCTCCGCGCCGCGCCTCTCCCCAGTGCGGCCCGATGACCGACCATATCGCCGATAACGCGGCCGCCGCGCTCGTGTGCCCGATCACGCGCGCCACCCTCGTAGACCCCGTCGTTGATCCCGAGGGCAACACATACGAGAGGACGGCAATCCTCGCATGGCTGAACGAGCACGGAACGAGTCCCGTGACACGCTCGCCTCTGCAAGCCTCTCAGCTGACCCCCAACCGCGCAGTCGCCGACCTCCTCCTCGCGGCGGCGTCCAATGGCACCCAAACCCGGTTGGGAGGGTCGACTGGGGGTGCCACCACCGCCGTCAACGGCGAAGCCCATTCCCGCCCCGTGCGCCCCCCTCTCTCGTTTGCCGAGGCCGAGGCCGAGAAGGCCGGCGTGGCACTCACGCTCGACGAGGCCGGCAGCGACACCGTCGTCCTCGTTGTCGACCCCGGCGCGTCGGGCGAGGTGTGTGGCGGAGCCAGCGTCAACCTTTGCGCCGTCGTCGATGTCAGTGGGTCGATGTCCGCCTCGGCACCGTCCCCCGGTGGCGAGGACGCCGGGCTATCCGTCCTCGATGTCGTCAAGCACGCGCTGCGCACGACCGTTTCTGCCCTTGGCCCCTCGGACCTTTTCAGCGTCGTCGCTTTCGAATCCTCAGCGACGACGGCCCTCCCGCCCACCGCGATGGACTCGGCCGGGCGGGCCCGCGCCGCCGAGATCATCGAAAGTCTCGCTCCACGCGGGGGCACCAACCTTTGGGCGGGCCTCGAGCGGGGCCTCTCGCTCGTCGTCCCCGAGGACGAGAACAACACCACCGCCTCCCCGACCGAGCCGCCGCGCCTGTCATCCATCTTTCTCCTCACCGATGGCCAGCCTACGCATGAGCCGCCCCGCGGCCATGTGCCCATGCTCCGCCGGTGGCTCGACAGCCGCCCCTGGGCAGCGACGACCCTCACCGGAGACTGCTTTGGTTTTGGCAACAATCTTGACTCGTCCCTCCTTCGTGATCTGGCGATCGAGCTCAACGGCGGCTACGCCTACATCCCCGACGCGGGCATGGTCGGTACCGTCTTCATCCACGCCCTCTCCAACCTGTTGTCGGTCCTCGCTCCCGGGGTTGTGGCGTCCGTCGAAGGCGTCGACCCCTCGGACGCCGCACTCGCCGAACTGGGCGGCCCGGGCGCGCGTGCTGAGCCGTCTTGGCCCGGCGTGGTGGCACCCCTCCCAACTCTCCGGTACGGACAGCCCCGGACCCTCGTTCTGCGTCGGGCGCGTGCGGCTGACGGTCGGCTCGCGCCCGTCACTGCGACGGTCGACGTGCGGCCCTGGCACGCGCCGGCGGGTGCTGTGGCACGGCGCATCACCGCTGCCCTCCCTGGCCGCCTGACCACGGGAGAGGGAGAGGCCTCTGCCTCTGCCTCAAACGCCCTTCCCCACGAGTACTGGCGTGTTCGCGCCGCGGCCTTGCTTGCCAGCGCCGGCCGCCTGCCCTGCCCCGCGGACCTCGCCGCTCTCTCCGCTGATGTCGCTGCCGCCGCAGCCTCCTCCTCTGACCTCGCCCGCGCCAAAAGTCTCACTGCCCTCGCCGGAGATCTCTCGGGAGAGGCGACCCTGGCCCTGGACGATGCTCACTATTCGCGATGGGGAGCGCACTTTCTCCGTTCGATCGCCTTTGCCCACGCTGGACAGGCATGCAACAACTTTAAAGATCCGGGTGTACAGGGCTACGGAGGCGCCCTGTTTCGGACTCTCCGCGACCGCCTGGACGCCGCCTTTGATGCGCTCCCCCCCCCTGCACCGAGCCGGGTCCGCCGCTCGGCGCCCGGTGACAGCGGCAGTCGGGCCAGGATCGACTTCGGTGCGATGTACAACAGGGCGGGCAATCCGTGCTTCGCTGGCTCGAGTCTCGTCGACCTCGCTGACGGCTCGAAGAGTCGTGTCGATGCCGTACGCGTCGGCGACTGCCTTGCCGCCCCAGACGGCCGGACTGGTGGGTCCCGGGTTGTCGCCGTGGTTCGCACTCCCATCGTCCCGGGCTCGACACCACTCGTGCGCCTCGGTGACGAGGGTCTCTGGATCACCCCCTGGCACCCCGTGATGGCCGGTGGGAGGTGGATCTTCCCTGCTGAGGCGGCCGAGCCCGCCCCCGCTCCGTTAGACGTCCCGGCTGTCTACGGATTCTTGCTCGAGGGCCACGCGGGAGAGGTATCTGCCGAGGGATCAGCGGTCGACTCGAACCGCCACGCCGCCCGCGTCGGCGGGGTCTGGGCGGTCACGCTGGCCCATGGGCTTGTGGGCGAGGCGCCCCTCTGGTCGGGCGAGGGCGCCGAAAACGATGCCCGGTGGCACCCCTTCTTCGGCAGCCCCTCTTCGGCTCGTGCTGCCCTCGCGCTGCCCATCTGTCCGCAGAGTGGCGTACGTCTCTGCGGCGGCACGGCCCGCAGCGCTGAGACGGGGCTGGTCGTCGGGCTTCTGCCCGACGCCGGGGCTCCGCGGGAGGCCTGGAGCATCGAAGAGAAAACGATGACGCCTCCCGCGCTGCGCGTTTGATGATGACGGAGGAGGAAACGACTTAGCTGCGCTATCCAGTGACGTGTGAGGAGGGCAGAGATGCGTCGCCAGACTTGGCGACGGGTCGGCTGTCCTGGCGAGCGTTTTTGAAGAGACGCCGCCGACTTAGGGTTCCCATTTAGGGTTCCCCATTGGCCGGCGTCGAGTTGTCGAGTCTTTCTCGCCATCGAATGAGCGATGAAGCGCTCTTCGCGCTCAGTAGTAAGTCCTGAGCGCCGAGACGTATCGGGATGCAAGCGCGCGCCCATTCCGCCTTTCGGAGGAGGTCAGCCATGGTCGGGGTTTTGCCAAGTCGCGCAGAGACGCGGAGACGCGGCTGTCCGCGTCTGCTGGCTTTCGCCCCCTTGACGGACATCGCGCGGCGACGCCACCGTCGTTCCGATATCTGGTGCGAGGCTAGCTCGGTGGCCAATTTAGATTGGAACGAGGCCGTCTCCTTAGCCTCTCGCGCCGCTCTCGCTTCAGCTGTTGCAGCTGCCTCTGACCCCATCGCAGCTGCATCCATCCTCGCCGACCGCTGCGCCGTCCTGGCAGCCGCGAGCGGCCGGCGTATCGTGGTGGGCCTTGCGGGTGGCCCGGGCAGTGGCAAGTCAACGCTGGCAGTGCGCGTGGCGGAAGTCCTGACAGAAAGGGGCGTCCCGGCGGCGGTGCTCCCAATGGACGGTTTCCATTATACGCGCGCTGAGCTGGCGGCGGGGGTCGCGGGAGACCCGGGCGAGGCAATGGCGCGACGTGGGGCGGCGAGTCGGTCAGCGGGAGTCGTCGTGTGCTGACGTCAACGGTCGCACGTGGGGGTACGGTCGACCTTGTTCCCGCCCTGTCCTGCCGCAGCCGTTCACCTTTGATGATGCCGCCTTTGCCCGGGCTGTCGAGTCGCTGTGCGAGTCGCGAGAGGAAGGAGTCGGGTCACCCGACCTAGCCTTCCCGTCATTCGACCACGCCGTGGGAGACCCTATCGAGGGCGGCGCTGAAATCCCATCGTCGGTGTCCGTCGTCATCGTTGAAGGAAACTATGTCATTCACTGGCCCGCCGTGCGCGCTCTCCTTGACGAGGCGTGGCAATTGTCGACACCCCGGTCCCTCTGCCTTGACCGGGTGGCGTCTCGGCCCCTGCCGCACCTGGCTGGTCGGCCGCGGTCCGACTACGTCGCCCGCGCTGAGTCCAACGACGGCCCGAATTGGGACACGGTCTACATGTCGCAGGGCGACGCCGACGTCGTGCTGGGAGGGGGGTGGCTCGGAGCGTGAAAACAAACCGCCCGGCAGACCATGCCGGGTTTTCCCATTCCCAGCCATCTACTGGACTAGCTGCTTTTTCCTTAAAACTGCCCCGACCCGATAAGTCCGATCTGCTTTCGGAGGAGGTCGGTCTGCCGCCGGAATTCGCGCATGCTCCTGAGCCAGGCGTCGGGCTCGTCGGCGTCCTCGGCCCCAGACCCCACCTCGCCTGCCGCTGCGACCAGCCCCGCGCGGTAGCCTGCGTCTGCAGCGTCATCGGCTCCTGCACGCCCTGCCATCCGGCTCAAATGGAGGGTCGAGTCGCGAAGCCGGTCCTCAGCAGCCCGGAGTCGCCACCCCAGCTCGACGTTGCGCTCGCGAGCGGCGCCGAGGGCGGCCTCGGTTTCGGCGCGGCTCCGGGGCCCCCCGAGGCCGACGCGGTCGACGTCGTCCGACGCGGCGTGGACGAAACGCCGGGGCGCGCTGGCGCCTGCTGACCGGGCGGCGTCAGCCGCGGCCAGGGCCTCGCGCCACTTGGTGGATCCTGACCCAGGCCCGCTCGCCGACCCTAAGCCTGACGCGTCGTTGGCGACGGTGGCACCCCCTGGCGTGGCCCGGGCAGTGACGGACGCCTCGAACAGCCGCCGCGACGCCCCTCCATCGGCTGCCGAGGGACCAACTCCGCCGCCAGGGATACCACCCGCCCCAGCTCCCGCTCCAAACGCGCGCCCCACCCCCATCCGCATCCAAGCGGGGAGGCCCGGCAGCGGCCCCTCGGGCGGCCGGTGGTCAAAGGGAGGCGTCAGGCGTCCCGACGCCAGCTGGCTCACCAGTGCCCTTGCATAGTCATTCCGTAGGCGCTGCCACGTGGCGTTGCGCGTCTGGGCCCGAGCGAGCTTCTCCAGCCACAGAGAGACACGAATCCGCAACGGCTTGTCGAGGAGCTCACACCGGCGGGAGGCCTCGTACGCGAGAGAGGCAAAGACAGAGTCGGCCTCTCCCGCGGCGCTGACGATGGGTTGCCGGCGTCTTAGCTCGGGGCTCTTGCTGATGTAGCCTAGATAGGGGACCTCGGGGTAGAAGGCGTCGGCCACCTTTGCGGCGGCCATCGCGATGAGACGGGGGGCGGGGAGACGGGGATGGCCTCAAAGGGCTTGCCGTGCTGCTGCGTTGGGGGAGGGGGGAGGGAGCATTGTTGTTGGCCGGTAGCGGAGACTCCTCTGGGGGCGCGTCGGCGTCAGCGTCGGCGTCCCCCGCCCACGCGGATTGGCCCGCCACCGTCGCGGGGGAGGGGGTCCGCAGCTTGGGCCCGAAGAGTGGCAATTTCCAGGGCCGGGTCGTCGCTGTCTCGGCCACTGCTGGGGGGAGGCGTGCATTGTCGGGTTGCCTGGATGCGTCTTGGTCTTACGGCGGTCGCTTGTTTTTCGAAACTGCATCCCGCGGCATCAACGAGAGAATAATATCTTCCTCGAAAGGCGCAGCGCGCGAAATATCCGCCGTATATAGGTCGGGAGGACAGTCGGTGCGGCCTCGACGCCGACTCTTCGGCGGGCCCTCTCGGTCTCTTCAGACGTCAAAAGCTTTCAAGACTCCACTCGATAAAGTAAAAACAGCCAAAAAGATCAATCGAATACCGACAAAACAAATCGCAGGCAAAGCGGAGTCGGCCCCAGGCCAGAGCGCGCCTCTCCGCCAAGGAGCTTCTTCTCTCTATCTCTATCGCTCACCTGGACCTTGACCGGTCGCTGCAAGGTCGCAGCACCTGATACGAGAACGGCAAGGCGATCTCGAACTCGTCGTGGTGTCGGGCGCTGGACGAAGACTCGTCTGTTTGCCCCTCATGCACTCGCGCGACGCCACAAGCGCTGGCCTGCGCCCTGTCGGTTCGACCCCACGCCAAGACTGTCGGGCGTCGATCGCCTCGATGAATAAAGGTTTCTTCGCTGTCCGCCGCCGCCGCCGCCGCCGCCGCTGCGTATCCACCAGCCTACCCTTCAGCCCGCCGGCGCTTCTCCGGCAGCCGCGCGACCCGGCTGGCGATGGCCGGCACCCCGCTCCCGAGCCCACCCGCCTCTCCCGTGACGGCCTCTCCCCTAGCCCATGCGTCTCGGGCGGCCCGTGCCCCCGCGGCGAGAGCGTATAGCTCCCGCTCCTCGTTGGTGAGCCCAGCAAGGTCGGCAGCCCCCGACGCGTCGGCCCCCCCCCCCGCTGCGCCCGCCGCCCCGTCGCCCCACCCCAGCGGGGCCAGCAGGTCCCGGTGCCGCAGGCGAAAGACGCGCAGCGCCGCCTCGCCCAGCCGGGCCCGCCAAAAGGGCTCGTTGCCCCGCTGAACCGACTCTCGCCCGACCCGTGCGAGGCGCTCGGCCATGCTGTACCAGTGGGCACCCCGCGACCGCAGGTCGAATGCCGTGGCGCCGGGCGGGCGCCTCAGCCCTTCCTCGCCGGGCACCCCGGCGGTGACACCGCCGTGAACGGCCTCGATGTCGTCCAATAGGGCGGCGCCGTGGGAGGCGGGGAGACGGGGCGCGATGAAGCCGCGTCGGGCCAGCTCAGGCAATAGCCACAGGGGCACGTCGACCCGTGCACCCTCGGGGATCTGTGAGAGGGTTGGACGAAGCGGGCGACACTCGAGTAGGGTCGAGAAGGGTAGAGGAGGGTCTGGAGGAGCTGCCGACGCGGGTTCCAAGCGGCCGAGGCCCCAGCGCCGGAAAACCAGGCAGGACGCACGGCCATCGCCTCCCGCGGTCTCGAAAATAGCGCTTCATCGGGGCGAAGAGACGAGAGGTCTCGAACGCCACCGTGCGAGGGCCAGCGACCCCCAGCGCGGCGAGTCGTTGCGTCGAACGGCCGGCCGCGCCGTCACTTCCCCCGGTCATGCCCCTCCCCGACTCGCGTCGTCCTCGTCCGAGTTGGGATCCAGAGCCCTTCCGAGACCGACGCAGGGCTTCCGGAAGACGCAGGGCACGGCCTGGGCCTCGGCCAGCGCCTCTTCTGTGCTCCAGTACTCGGCACCAGGAGAAAGAGCTGCCATCTCGCGCTCGCTCCCTACCCGGCGGGGCTCGGTCCCGAGGCGGGAGGACCGGGGCCGCCGCGGCGGGTTCGGGGGATGGAGCGGCGGCGGTGTGGTGACGAGGAGCAGCCAAGGTGGGGCCGCAGGACAGGGGGCAGGCGAGAACGGTCAGGGTCTATTTCGTCGTTTGGTTACCTCTTGTCATCATTCATTAGCACGCACGTTCGACAATGGCGGGCGCTTAGTTGACTGCCGAGCTACATCGGTGAGGACGGCGGGTCACGGCTTGCGCTTTCCTCGCTTGTTTCCTTTGGCCCGTTTCGCCGACCGCGCGGGAGATGGCTGAAGGGTGTCGCCAGCGCCCCCGGCTCCCTTGCCCTGTCCCTCGCGCCCGCGCTTAGCGCTCCCGCCATCGAGACGTCGGAGCATCGTTCCCCGACCCCCCAGGGCGTCGGCACCGGCGCCCCCCAGCGCGGCCCCCACGAACCGCCGCGCTGCAGCGATGTCGATCCCCACTGCGCCCTGCGGCCGGCCCGCGGCCCTGGTCTCCCCCGCACGCGCCGCCCGGACCCGCTCGGCCTGCTCCTCGATCCGCACCGCGCCCCGATCGTTGAAGTCGTCATCCTCGTCGTCAGCGTCGACGTTCCCGTCGCCGCTCCGACCCCCGCCCTCGCCAGCGGCCCTCCGATACAGTCGGCCAAGGGCGTGGGCGGCCCGGGCGGTGGCCACGTGCAGCTCCGCCCGGTCCAGGGGGGAAAGGGAGGAGGCCTCGGCGTGCGCCGCCGTCAGAGCGGTGACGGCCGTCTGCGGTTTCATACGGAGGGGCAGTGGGCAGAGGCCTCGGCGGGGGTAGCGGGAGTGGGGAAGTTGGCCGCTGCGCTGCCTCGGCTGCTGTCAGGTCCCTCGCTCTCTTCTCGCCTCGAAGCGGGACAGCGCAACGTCGAAGACCTCCAGCTGCACACGCGCCTCCATCAGTAATCCACCACCATCGGGCTCAGGCGAGGCGCTGCTCATTTTGGGGGAAAAGCCGAGGCGCAGACGGCCACGTCGCCGAGACTGGCGTTGCAACGGCCGAGCGGAGGCTTTGGCTGCTTGAATGACAAAAGTCTCCTCGGTGCAAATTCAATGGAGCTGTCATATTCCGCGGGGGAGCGATGAGGTGACCGCATCCCCCGCAAACGCGAGTTCTCGAGAGCTCAATGGCGCGAGCTCGCCGACGCGGCCGTGTTTGCGCCCTCCCACCAGATTTCCCCAGTGCGACTGCTCCTCTGCGCTCCTCGTTACTCATAGGCGACGCCAAGAGACGATGGTCGCCCGGCGTTTCCTGTGACGCGCGGAAGAGGCCGGCCGCCAGGGCCGACGCCGTCTGCCTCGAAAACGGCCCCCCGCGGGCCGTCCTCCCGGGGGACGACGGAGGAGGGTGCGACGATCGCCTCTGCTTTCATCAGCGTTGCTGGACCGCGCGGCACAGCTACTAACGGGACGACTGGCCTGTCCCCCCAATGCTGTCGGCCCCATCGCAACTCCCTCCAATGCGATGACGGGCCACTTCCGTGGACCCCTCGCCAGGTGAGCGGGGCCTGAAGGGTCACCATCGGTGCCAGCGTTCCCGCGTCCCGCTCCCCGGCGTCAAACCCGGCAGGGCGCGGTCGTGGATCGCCGCCGCGTGCGCCCGCAACACCGCCGCCGGCCGAGGCCTCGCGCTCGTCCGGCTGGGCTAGGGCGCCCGGCGCGTCGCGCACCGGGCGAAAGTCCCCGGGCAGCTGGGCGGAGAGCGCCACCCGGAGACGGGAGGACCGTCGCCCGTCGCGCTCGTCGCGACGGCGGCGCAGCTAGCCTTCGGGGGCCGGGCGCCGCTCTCTCTCTGGAGGGAGGGGTTTCCCCGGTCCCCCCATCACAGTTATGTGGCCAGCGACATCGGGGGGGGTTCACTTCCTTTCCGCGTCGCCAACCCAACGGGGCTTACTCTTGGTGCCCACGCTCACATTTTTCCCTAGGCGTCGGCCGCGCGACAGGTCACGACGACGATGACGGCGACGGCTCATGCTACAACGAGGGCGAGCGCTGTGTGCCCTGCCCTGACGGCCCCGCGTCCGTCCCTGCGCCCACCCCCGTCGCCCGAGTCGAATGACGAAAAGCACGCATCCATAGAATCAATCTACCGAGATCCGCCGTTCCCTCTGGGACGAGCGGGCGTTGAGAGAATCGTACGTGCACCACCAACCGACGACGTCACCGTCTATTGCCGCCCCGCTGCCCCGCCGCCGGCCCCTCCTTCTGCCGCCGGCCCCATTGTCGACTCTGCCACCCCCCGAGCGTCGTCGATGACGAGAAATCGTATCACCACACAGACCTGTTCTGACCGTTCCCTCTTTCCCGGCGGGTGTCGGGGAGGAGGGAGGGCGTGAGCGAGACACTGAACTATGCACCACTCCGAGACGACGTAGGACGCCGCGCCGCGCAAAGGTCGCTGCCTCTCCTCTCTCTACTCTTCTTGGCTCACCCTTGACTGTTCGCGTTCCCTCATCCGCAGGCCGGGTTGATGGGCGGATGGGCTGCTGGGTGCGAATTCTTCTCTTTTGCAGCTGTTGACGAACAATCCCCTCACTGCGCCTCCTCGTCCCGCGTTCCCTCCTCTAGCGCCGCCGCGGAGAGAGCCAAGAGACTGACCGTCGCTTCGGTAGTAGCTAGCACCCGCGGCCCCAGCGACGCTGCAATAAATCCCGCGGCGCTCAAGGTCGACAGCTCCTTCTCGGTCCACCCTCCCTCAGGGCCCACAGCGACAATGACCGGCGCAGCAGGGTGTCCGTCCGCGGCGCGGCGGATGACGGTGTGGACCGAGGGAGCGGCGCCGGACGAGGCGTCCAGGCGTCGCGGGTGTCCGACGACGAGGATGGGTGGGGATCCGGATCCCGACCCCGACCCCTCGGTCCGTGTCCCCGGCTCAACGATCCACCCACCCGACGCCGCCACGCCCCGCGGCCCCCCCGGCCCGTCGGACTCGGCGGCAGCCGGCAGCCCTGCCCAAGCCGCCGCCGGTCCTCTCGTCGCCGCGTCGATGGCGAGCCGCGCCGCGGTCGACAGATCCTTCGATCGCGTCACCGCCACGGGCGGGACGCGCCAGTCTCCGCTCTGCTCCAGGCCCGACACGAGACCCGACCAGACGCGCGAGGGCCGCGTCGCCCCGCCGCCCCAATACACTCGTTCGACCCTCTCGGCCGCCGTGACAACGACAGAGGCAACGCCGACGGCAGCGATCGACGACCAGAGCCGCATCAGCACCTTGGGGCGAGGGTGGGCCAGGAGAAGGTGGACGCGCGGTGGGGGAGGGAAGGTGTCTCTCTCACCGCTGCCCCCGTCGTCGTCTAGCACGAGGACCAAGGGTCCCCGGGGCGGCGACGGCGACGTCCTGCTGTCGGTTCCAGCGCCGCGGCCCAGCGCCGACCGCTGTCCGCTCCCCACTTCGCGGGCATCGTCGTCCGTCACCCCACCCGACAAAACGCGTGCCATTGTGAGCCCCTCCCCCAGGAGGGAGATGCGCACCGTCGACCCCGCCCCCGCACGCAGCACCGTACGCACATGGACAGTGCGCCTATCGTCCGCGGTCAGCGTAGCGACGCGCCCTCCGACCCCATCAAGTCCCCGCGACACCTCGGCGGGGCTCAACGCGAGCCAGTTGAGAGCGACGGTCAGTCGCCGCGGCGGGTTCGGGGTCAGCCTGGCGAGGGCATGCTGCCGCAATGTCCTCATCTCACGCCGCCGTCCCGAACGGCCCACGCCAGCCGTCCACCGGCTTTCCGTCCCGCCCCGCGACACCCCCGACAGGGTGACCCCGCAGCAGGTGAAGAATCCGGTAGTCTCGCTTGGCCAGCTCCGCTGTCAGACGCTCGATCTCGTTCTCTCTCGCGTCGCGCTCGGCGCGGGCAGTGACCAGCGTGGCCCGTAGGGCCTTGAGTGGGGCCTCCAAAGCGGTGGCAGCGGGAGCGGCGGCGACGGCGGCGGCGGGCGAGGGGGTGGCAGCGGCGGCGCCTGCGGGGGAGGGGAGGACAGCGGGAAGTCGGCGGCGGTCAGCGGAGACGGCCTCAGCGGCGACGGCCTCAGCCGCGACGGCCTCGGCGCACCCGCTCGCGACGACTGGAGAAAATTGGAGCGCTATTGGAGGTCCTTTTCATTATAAAGGTCGCAAGTGTGACGTTGAGGCGACCATGTTGGTCGATGAGCGACTCCAGGGCGAGCGGGGAGGCGGCAAGGGCGGCGACGCCTCAGTCACGGCCGTTGTGGGCCTCGCCAACGAGGACCGGACGGCGCAAACCGGAACCGCACGAGGCAAGCGAAACGTGAGAATAGCTCGCAACTTGAGCGAATACGCTGACGGTCCTCGCGTTCCCCGCCGCTTCCAGCCCGCCGGCACCGGCCAAGCGACCCCCCCCCTTCTCGCCCGCGGCGAGCCGGGCCTCGAGCACGGCCAGCTTCTCCTCGGCGGCAGCGACGCGAGCCTCGAGCGCGACGACGGCGGCCTCGTTCATCGAGGTGGGGGGGTCGTGCACAAGTGCTGACAGCGGCGGCGGCGGCGACGATAGGCGTGGTGAAGGAGAGAGAGGGTGGGCGTGTGAGGAGGTCGGGGAGCTCAGATCACCGTACCTCCCTCACCGATCTCTTTGGTGCTTGGATTGCGAAATATTGTGTCCTCGTCAGCGAGCGACTGGATCAGACAACCCACTGGAGAGTTCGGAAGCCGTCGCCGACGAGGATGGCTGCCTGTCTTGCCTTGTGCGACGAGGAGAGGGTACCGGGTGTTGAGCGTTTCACGATGGACGCAAATTGACTGAGAAAAGCGTCGGGAAAACCGATCAACCCGGAGATCAACTCTTCATCTCACGAGAAGAGCCCGTCGCTGTCGGAGAGGCCGGTCGCTGCCGGAGCCTGACGCCTGTGACGACCGATGCCACCCAACGCGACTGCCCGCAGGCACCGATCTCAATGGCCGCCGCCGGACCACTGGCCGAGTCTCGCGAAGGAGTTCGTCTGACCGTCGCCCTCGTCGGCCCCGGCCTCGTCGGTCTTGAACTCCTGAAGCAGCTCGACACGCACGCTGGCCCACGGAGTCGGTTGGCGACCGAACGGGGCCTAGAGGTCCGCGTCGTGGCTGTCGCCCGCAGCGGTCGAATGTGTCGCCGCGGGTGGGCTGAGGCGGGTGAAAGTGCCGTGGCCTGGATCGAGCGCGCGCTCTTGTCCAACGGAGGAGACGCCAACGGTGATACCACCACCGAGGTGACGGACCTGACGGCCGCGGCCAACCACGCTGTCGCCGTCGCCGAGGCTGAGCGCGGTGCCCACCCCGTCGTCGTCGACTGCACCGCCTCGAGCGCCGTCCCCGACGCCGTCCCCGCCCTCCTCGCTCGCGGCGTCCACGTCGTCTCAGCCAACAAGCGATTCCCTGCCGACACCCCCGCCGAGACGGTCATGGCCGCCCGCGAGGCTGCGCGGAGGGCGGGGTCCTTCCTCCTTCATGAGGCCGCGTGCGGGGCTGGCCTCCCCGTGCTCCGGACGTTGGACGAGCTCCGCGCCACGGGAGACAGGATCCTCAGAGTCGAGGGTGTCCTGTCGGGCACGCTGTCCTTTCTCTTCAACGGGTGGGATGGAGCGCGGCCCTTCTCCGAGGCCGTTGCTGATGCCAAGGCGTCTGGATTCACGGAACCGGATCCGCGCGACGACTTGTCGGGGACGGACGTGGCCCGGAAACTCGTCGTGCTGGGGCGGGCCGCGGGCGCCGCCAAGCTCGAGCTGTCGGATGTAATTGTGGAGTCCCTCGTTCCCGCCGGCGCCTGCCGCAATGCGCCCGACGCTGCGAGCTTTCTCGCAGCATTTGCCGCCGATCCTGCAGGCGATGCGGCGCTGGCTGAGCGCCGCGCGTCGGCCGCCGCTGCCGGCAAGGTGCTCAGATTTGGGGGCATCGCCGACGTCATCAACGGTTCTTACTCCTGCCGATTGGCCGAGTACGACTCGAATCATCCCTTTGCGTCGCTGTCCAACGCTGACAACGTCGTTGTCTTCGTCACGGAACGTTACCCCGCCTCATCCCCGCTCGTCGTGCGCGGACCGGGCGCGGGTGCTGCTGTGACTGCCGCGGGCGTGTTTGGCGACCTGGTGAGACTGAGCGGCCACCTGGGGGGGTGGCGGTGAGATAAAGGGCTGACAGAGGGGGCGATTGCAATGTCCCCTAGCGCGATCTCTGCCGCGATGGCCCACGTCAGCTCGGCGACGCCCGCCCGCCCGGACGGCGACGACGCCTCCCACACTTCCGCCTCGGAATTTCAACCCGCCCCCGCCCCCCCCGTCCCGGACTTGCCCGTCACTGCGTTGGCCGCCGCCGCGACGACCAAGGGCGTGAGATCGGTGCTCCGGTCCACAGCAATTGACTGCGTTGACAGCACCTCAGCCGTCGCCGCCTGTGCCTCGACCTGGAGAGAGGGAGAGAGAGATACATATAAATATATATAGAGGATAGAATCGCCCAGAGACCATAGAGAGAGAGAGAGAGAGAGAGAGAGAGAGAGAGCGAGCGAGAAGAGACAGAAAGAGAGAGACTTTGTTTCCGCTCGCCCGATCGAGAATCAGCACCTGATCGTACTCGAGCCTCAAACGAATCCACCGGTCCTGCGATCCCTCTACGAGGGCAACCAGGTGGGCCAGGTTCTCCACCCGGACCCCGTCGACGGCCATAACGCGCGTGTTGACAAAATCCTCGTATCCTACGGTGACGTCAGAGACGAGGACCTGGGTCAGCAACACGATTTGTTCTCGGTTGTTGTTGGCGTTGGCGTGGTGCAAGCAGTTCAGTAGCTTGACGGGCGAGTCATACTCGTAGTCTCTGCCGTATTCGCTCTTCAGCAGCGGCACGGTGAGGGGAGTGAAGACGAGCCTGCGTGCGTGAGTTGGAGTGTCATGGGTGGATGCTGTCGGTTGGTCAGAGACAGAGAGAGAAAGAGACGAACGTTCACGCCGCGCCCCAATCTCTCCCCTTTTGCCCTCGGACTCGCCCCGCGAGGATGAAGTAGGACGGTGGGTTGTCGCTGGTGTGAGTGGGGACGAGCCGGAAGGGCGCCCCTAGGGGGACCGTGACCTCGATCCGCTCGGCACGGCTCGAGGTCCAAGCGTCCCCACCCGACGAGGCAAGAGTGAAAGGGGGCCCGGCGGGGGCCACAGCGTCTTGATCAACGACGACGTCGTCAGTAGAGCCATCGTCGGTGGAGCCGTCGCTGCACCGGCTCCGCTCGTCCGATGCGAGACGGTCCGATCGCAGAAGCACCACAGCGGCTGTGTCCCCGACCATTTTCCGGCTTACGAGGTAGGTGAAAGAGATGCGCTCCCCCGATCGGAACGGCACCGTGCCGTCGTTGCCGATCTCTACTCCGTCGAACGAGCAGAGGACGTCGCCCGCCTGTATGAAGCGCGCCGCGGGACTGGTGGCATCGACGCGCCGGACGAGCACACCGCGCTTGGCATCCTCCATCCCGAGGGCCCGGCGGAGCTGCGGGTTCTCCAACTTTTGCCAGGCCACGCCAAGCATAGGAAAGCCGTTGTAGTGACCGGTGCGCTCGACGTCGAGGAGAAAGTGCCGGATGACGGGGACGGGCACAACGTAACCGACATTCTCGGCCGCCTCCGTCTTGAGGCTTTGGAAGGCGATGCCCACGCAGTCCCCCTCGGCATTGAAGGCTGGCCCCCCCGAGTTTCCACTGTTGATTGCGGCGTCGACCTGAATGCCCAGCAGCTCGGCCATGCCGTGGACGTAGCTGGTGACCTCGATACGAGACACGATGCCCGACGTGACGGACATCGTGTCTCCTCCAACAGGGTAGCCCACGACGGTGACCTCGTCTTGGAGCAGCGGTAGCTCCTCCACGAGTCGGATGGCCATGTGATGGTCCACGTTTCCTTCCTCTCCGCTCCCGAAACCCTCCCAGAACTCGTCGTCGTCCACCGTCAGCAGCGCCACATCGCACTCGTGGCCAATGGCAAGCACGCGCGCAAGGAACTTGGTGTCGGACCCGCGGCGCTTGACCTGCGATGAGATGACGAGAGCGATGGTGGTATGCGTTGAATCACACTTCTGCGACAGAGGCAGAGGCAGCAGCCTCGGCAGCAGCAGAACGTCACAAAGTTGTGGATGACTCCTTGCAACTCGCCCGGACCTGTTGGTGAAACTCGACCGAGTGGGCGTTGGTGAGGACGCGCCGACCGGGACCCTCGATGACAAAGCCCGATGATGTCGACGTAGCCTGGCGCCGCCGCTGCCAGGGCAAGCTGAAGTGGGGCTCGACATGCGTGCAAAAGACCTTAATGACAGCGTCGTAGTGAGACTTCACCGGCTCGGCGACCTCGGCGTTCGAGGGGTGCAAGGCCCGGCGGTCGACGGTGGCGGGATCGACGCCCCCCACTCTGCCGCGCCCTCCGCCGACGCCGTCGCTGCCGTCGAAGTCGCCCGTCCCGGCGGCGGGGATGATATGTGTGCCGGCGGCTGGCACGCGGCGACCGTGTGCGCGGGGGTCGAGCGTGGGGATGGGCCTGTGGGGAGGCTCTCGCCAGCCCACCAGGTGGCCGCTGGCGGGTTGCTGGGGATAAATGTCGGAGTCAGGGGGTGGGAGTGAGGCGGTTTGGGGGGCCGAGCGGCGACGCGTTGCGCAAGCGGCCGTCGACGACGTGGCGGGTGACGGTCTCGACGACGGCGGCGGCGCTGTTTTTTCGGCTGCGGATGGCGTCCCCTGAGCTCGAATGCGGTCGACTCGCCATGCCTCTCGAGAAGTATCCATACGGATGGCGCGCTCGGGTCGATCGGACGCCGCTAGCGTCCGGCGGACTGAGAGGACGAGACGACATGGCGGCCGGCTGGGTGGGTCGATTTCGGATCTTCTCCGCTCTCTGCGGAGCCGGGGACTAGTCGACGCACGGTCGAAGTGATAAAGGGGCTAGAAAGTGTAGCGATATGGGGTAAGGGGGTAAGGGGGCCCGCCCGTACCCTCCTTATACGAACGCCTCGAACCCCTCATCTCGCTGAAGCCAGTTCTCGCGCGACCAAACGTGCCCCGCTTGCTCGACGACGTGAACCGTGTAGGCGGGCCGGCTCCGCCCCGACCGGTTGGGCCGTGAGTGGTGGAGGACATTGCCGTGGAGAATGACGAGGCTACCCGCGGCGCACGGCAACGGCGCCCACCCGACGGTCTCGTCGTCCGCTGCCGGCAGCTCCGGCGGGGGCTCCCCCCGCGCCCGCGCGGCGGGATCGCCCGGGACGAAGCGAGGTGCCGAGCCGGGCGGGTCAGTGACGAAGCGGCGGAAGAGTGGCGCAGTGCGGTGCGACCCGGGGATGGCCCACATGCACCCGTTCGACAAGTCTGTGTCAGCCAGAGCCAGCCACAGACCGACGGCCGAGGGGCGGGGGGCGCCAGTGGCGGCGTCCTCGGTAAAGAGGAAGGTGTCGTCCTGGGAGCGGATTTGGGGGGTTCAGGCATGCTACGGGGCGGAGAGCGGGACCGGCGCGTCGGGCATGGCACAGCGGTCGGCACTCCGACGTCGCGCTCGCACGTGCCTCAGAAGTATCAAGACGTCTCTCGTCAGTCCAACCCCCCTTTGAAGAGAAGGGTGTCAGAAACGAGGAATGCCATGGACGTCGGTCAAGTGTCGTCATCGGCGGCAGTGACGGCCCAGGGGCAGAGGTGGATGCGGCGAGTTCTCCCTCTCGCGAGCTCTCCCTCTCGTTCCCCCGCTTGACCGGGAGCAAGCTCAGCAGCTTCAGCGAGATCGGCAGCGGCAGGTATAGGCAGCGGTCACGGTAGCGATAGCGGCAGCGGCGGCAGCGGCCCAGGGGCGGACGCGGATGCTCCCTCTTGCCTGGTGAGGCGCCACCTCCCCTCCCCTGTCTCCACTTTTGCATATGTACATCGACTGGACGGGCGCCGGACAATCAAACCCCAGGCTCCGCACGAGACTCGTCATCCGCTGAGACCGCGAGAACCGACGAAAGGTTTCATCGACGTCGTGCAGAGCATGGCCGATTTTGTTGACCCGGGGGGGAGCCGCAGCATTCGAGGGTGCGCCGTCGTCGTCCTCGAAGAAGAACTCGACCCCCCCGGCGCTGGCGGCGAATCGGGCCGCCCCGTCTGCCGCCGTGACGGCCTCCTGGCGCGTCGTGGAGAAGCGAGGGACGGAGGATTCCTGGCCCTCAGCAGCCTTTGCCACGGCGTCGGCCTCGGCCCCCGCGACCAGCGTCGCAGCGCGATCGAGCAGTGCCGCGACGTCGCTGGGTCCCGCGAACTTGGGGAGGACGAGGTAACCATCTCGTTCCCATTGGGTTTTGAGGGCGGGGGTGAGCTCAAAGGGGACGTCGGCCGTGCTCGTCACACGTTCCGTGGCGGCCCCGACCCATGCCACCGTCGTCGGGCGCAACGGTGCGCGGCGGCGGCGGCCGAAGGTGGCGACCGACACGGAGGGCGCGATGGTCGCAAGGGCGAGCATGGCGCTGCGCAATTGGATCGGCGGAGCGTCGAAGGGGGAGAAAATCGATAGGCGACTTTCGGCGTGAGACTTGCGAGTCCTGTTCTCCCAGCTTTTTTTTTTGGGCGAATAGCGGCACCTCGCTGCGGTAGTACGGAGGCGACGAAGTATGCCGGAACCAGACCCCCCCGTGAGAGGGGGCGCCGCCTCGACCAGCGGGAACATGGCGAGCAGCCCGCCGCCGACGGGGGGCGTCTCCGGCTGCGGCTCTTGCGTAGCTCAGAGAGCGTCGACCCCACGTCGCGAGTCTCGACCCTCGATTTGACAACTATGACGCCGACCTTGACCCAAAAGCGACGCATACGGAGCATTAATTACTCGGAACCAGTAGACGACGGCCCCTCGACCACGTCGGACCCCAACCCAAACCGAAACCCCAGCCATTTACCCCCCACCCCCGCTCGCGCGTCGCCTATCGACAATATCGGGACGAACGGGATCTTCCCGTCGTCATGGCTCTGGTCGACGCCGAGTTGACGGAACCTTACTCCATCTTCACCTACCGATACTTTCTCCGTCGATGGCCTCACCTGTGCTTTTTGGCGGTGGATCAGGGGCCGCCTGGGGCCACCGAGAACGGCGACGAGCAGGCGCCTCTTCCTCCAGCTCCGGGCGACCCCGAAGAGCGCATCTTTGGCGCCGTCGTGGGAAAACAAGAGCCGCACGCGAGCCCAAAGGGCAGCGACCAGATCACCGACCGCGGCTACGTCGCTATGCTTGTCGTCGCCCGTGGGTGGCGCGGTCGTGGCGTTGGCCGGGCCCTCGTCACGGCCGCCGTCGCCGCTCTCCGGGCGCGTGGGGCTGACGAGGTCGTGTTGGAGGCCGAGGCCAGCAACGCTGCGGCCCTCTCTCTGTACGACGGATTGGGCTTCCTCCGGTCCAAGCGTCTCCATCGCTACTACCTGTCCAACCAGGATGCGTTTCGCCTGAAGCTGCTGTTGCGGAGTCCCGTTGGGGAGGAAGGCGCGTGCGGAGAGGGAGAGGATGGAGAGGGGGAAGACAATGAGTGGGAGGACGAAGAGGGGTGGGAAGAGGGGATGGCGGGGCTCAACCTCGAGGCGGTAGGGCGGGGGTGGAGGTGAAGAGATCGAACCGGTCGATCAACGACTGGGACTGGGCACGGTCATTCGAGTCGACGTTACCCCTGCTCTCACTCGATATCTGGCACAACGGCCCCCCCGACCGCCACCACCTCCGGGTTTGCGGCCTGCCGGGCGGCGACCATGGACCCCGACAACCGCGGCAGCCCCTCCAACTGATCGAAGGTGCAGACCTGGTTGTGCCCGTCCATCCACAACACCTGAATCGCGTAGTTGCCCAGGGGACCCATGCTCGACGGCAGAGGGTCCTCGGGCATCACCGCAACGGTCCTCTCACCCGTCCACTCGTTCACAGCCTGCGCGGTGGTGTCGGCTGCCCGCAGCGTCACGGGGTCGATCCAGAGCTCAAGAGCATCGCTCCCGCTCTTCTTCCCGTCGCTGTCCGGGGCGCCGGGTGGCCGCACCACGATAGCCCGAGCCGCCGCGTCCCACCTGACTACGTCCCCTCCCGCCTTGCGTCCCTGCTTGGCGATTTCCCTGACGACATGAGCCGCAAGCTCGCCGTACCGCTGCGCTTCGTCGCCCGCTGGATTCGCCACCACCAGCGGCACGCCGCTGTCACCCGCCGCTGACAGCGCGGACGTCATGGGAAACGCAACCAGGTGAGGCACGCCGAAGTCCCTCTTCACGCGCTCTCCCGCGTCGTTCTGCCCGAACGGATAATATGTCGCTCCCGTGTCCGGCGCCGTGAAGTAGGACATGTTCTCGGCGACGGCGACACATGGCACACGAAGACGGGCGAACATTCGGACGCCCTTGGCAACGTCCACGTAAGCAAGGGTCTGGGGCGTGGTGACGACGACGGCGGCGTCGATGGCGACGGTCTGGCAGAGGGTGAGCTGGATGTCGCCGGTGCCGGGAGGGAAGTCAAGGACGAGGTAGTCAAGCTCTCCCCACTGCGGGGCAGGGGGGAGGTGGTGGCGTCAGGGCCGCATCGGGCGGGGGGTGGCGTCGGGTGGGAGCGGGCAGGGGAGGGGAAGACTGTCCCCAATGTCCCCGTCCTGAAAGTTTTCCTCCTCCCGCGCTCTCCTCTCTCCCACTCGCCTGGCTCGTCTCCAGGAGCTGCTGCACCACTCCGCTCACCATGGCACCGCGCATGATGGCGCTTCCTTGCCCCGCGAACCCGAAACTAACCAGCTTGACCCCCATATACTCGGTGGGCGTCAGCTGCCGCGTCTCCGGGTCCATCCGCAGCACGCGCTCGTCGGGGCTCGTCATCGTGGGCAGGGATGGACCGTAAACGTCGGCATCGAAGATGCCGACACGGGCGCCCATCTGGGCCAGTTGGTACGCGAGATTCACCGCTGTAGTGGACTTTCCGACGCCGCCCTTGCAAGATGAGACGGCGATGACGTGCTTGACGCTGGCCAGGCCGCCGGGGCGGGCGCCAGACCCGGCGCTGGCGTCGGCGACGGAGACAGGCCGGGAAGACATCGTCACGTCCACCTTGTCGACCCACGGAAGGGCCTTGACCTTTTCATTGCACTCGCGCTCGAACATTGCCTTGACGGGGCACGCGGGGGTGGTCAGCTCGACCGTGAAGGAGACTGAGCCACCGTCAACGACGAGGCGTTGGACAAAGCCGCAAGTGACGATGTCTTCTCCGAAGTCGGGGTCGACAATTTGGCGGAGGGCGTCCAATACTTCGCCCTCGCGGGAAGAAGGCGCAGCCGAGGTAACAGCCGGTTCCGAGCGACTCCTCAGAGAGGGGCGAAGGGCGGCGCGGCGCCTCCTGGTGGAAGCAGGAGGGCGGCTCGCGACGACCAACGAGAGCCGGCTCGTAGCTCGCGCTTGCACCACTGCGGGTACCAGAGTCGGAGCCGACAGGCAGCTCATCGTGTCGGGATCACGTGCAGATACTGACGGGTGGGGAGGGAGAAGAGAAGAAGAAAAGAGGCCGGACAAACGAGGGTCGGCCAACTCCGTCGTCTCGCGGGGGAAAGGGCGGCCCCAAGCCCAGGCGCCGACCCCGGCAAGGCCAGCGCGGGCTCCCGAAGAGGTGAGCGAGCCGCCCTCAGTGGGGAGGAGTAGCTTGACGCCGTTCCCGAGGCCATGGCTGGGGCGCGCGTCGACGACGATGTCGGCGCACCCTTCGTTGCGGAGTGCCCTGTGTCGCGGCATAGTGGTGCGGTTGTCTGGGCGAACCATCATCGCCCTCGGGTCCCTCGGGGTGCGCCACCCGCCGTGTCCCGCGACCAGCGCGGGACGTGGCCCTTGGCCATGCCGAGGGCGTCGTTGCTCCCGTTGCGGTCGGTCGACTTTCCAACCCCTCCTCGCACCTCTCCTCGAACCCCGACAGCAGTCCGGACGCGGACATCTCCACCACCGGCGAAGGCAGCCCGCGGACCTCGCGGAGACAGACGGCCCAACGGAGACACCCCGTCGCGGCGGCCAAAAGAGAGCCAGAGACACCCGCCCGCAGTGGCGGCCCTCCTCCCGTCGAGGGTGAACCAGGGTCCCCCGCCCGCTCACCATGGCCTCCAAGAGCGCCCGTGAGCGGTATGCAAAGAAGAACGAGACTGAAGAGCTGAAGCGCGCCTTCGGCCTCATCGACACCAAAGGGGACGGCAAGGTCGACGCCGAGGAGGTGGCGGCGCTGTTTCGGCGGCTTGGGCATCGTGCGCGCAAGAGGGAGATCGAAGACATGATCT
>Ga0181565_10000780_pt1 | contig 23932 bp, 19 predicted proteins | sample 101ome_16_FD_129661 | JGI IMG/M metagenome (GOLD analysis project Ga0181565, IMG submission 129661) | Coastal salt marsh microbial communities from the Groves Creek Marsh, Skidaway Island, Georgia - 101401AT metaG (megahit assembly) | ecosystem: Environmental > Aquatic > Marine > Intertidal... | reverse complement strand
TTTCTCAAGACCACTTCCGACAATTACACTTTTAGCATTCCTAATGACTTCTTCTTTTAGATTATCACAAGATTTTCCAACCTCTACTAGAACAGATCCAGACAGACATCTCTCACCTGCGCAGCCATAACAAGAATCAACCATTGCCCTAACCGATTTTTCGATCGATGCATTTTCTGTCATCACCAAAAAGTTTTTTGCACCACCTAAAGCTTGAACACGTTTTCGGTTAGCTCTTCCTTTATCATAGACAATCTTAGCGACTTCAGTACTACCAACAAAGCTCACCCCTACAATATCTGGATGATTTAAAATCCCTTCAACAAGCTCTTTTCCTCCATTAATCATGCTAATTACTCCTGGAGGAAATCCACATTCATCGATCAGCTTGAATATATATTCCTGGGTCATGGGAACTCGCTCAGAAGGTTTCAAAATAAAAGTGTTTCCAGTTGCGACAGCAAAAGGCCAAAACCAAAATGGAACCATAGCTGGAAAATTAAATGGATTTATTCCCGCAAAAACACCAAGAGGTCTTCTCATCGAATAACTATCAATACCTCGCGCAACGTTATTTGAAAATTTCCCCATTTGAAGCGTTGGTATTCCACAAGCAACTTCACACATTTGGATTCCACGTAACAAATCACCTTTCGCTTCACTGAAGGTTTTCCCGTGCTCCTTTACTAATATTTCAGAAATCAGATCAGAGTCCCGCTCAAGCAAGGATTTTAATCGATACAATGGTTGAACTCTATCGACTGCTGGAGTTGATCTCCACATGTGAAAAGCCTTTTTCGCCGAAGCAACCGCTTCATCTAGCTCTACTTGAGTAGACAATGGCGTCTTGGCAATAATTGTTCCGTTTGACGGATCATGAACGTCAAAAAATTGGGTTGTGTTACTAGCTTGAAATTTACCGTTTATATAATTTTGAACTTTCATTATTATCCTTTATGGAAAAATTGAATTATTATTATTTTGGATGATTAATTACCTGTCAAATACAACAAGACAAGTGGAGATTTAAATAAAAATGAATGGAATAATTTTTTACGATAAACAATGTGATTTTTGTAAAAAAATGATTCCTTTTTTAGATTTAGAATCTAGCTATGAACTCATCGACCTTAATGATACAACCAACGAGAAGGTGAAGAAACTAAATATTACCTTTTCTGAACTTAAAAATGAAATTCACTTACAAAAATATAACAATCAAGTCTTTAAAGGAGGAATGGCTCTTTTAAATATAATGAAAGATAAAGGATATTTATCAAAGTTACTTCATCAAATAGGAGACTTTAAGCCTGTTCAACTTTTCTTTATTATTATCTATAAAATTATTTCTAATCAAAGGCCTCTATTTAATAACATTTTGAGAAAAATTAATATTTACTCGTTAATTCAAGGCCATACTTATTTATTAGATATTTTTTCAAGCTTTACTTTTGTCTTTCTTTCCAACCTTTTTATATTCAAAAATCAATCAGAGTTCTATTTTAAAAAAATTTTTCTCTTTCAAATTTTAATTTTGATTGGACACCTTGGTGTTAGTCTTGCAATCACTAATCGAATAAAAATTGCTCCTCTAAGTTTTTTGGGACTAAGAGTATTCGTCCTCTCAGCCGTTATTTGCCATACTTTTAATAATTTAATCAACTTTAATCTCACAATAATTCAACTGCTAACTATTTTTATCGTTTACCTCAAGATCATTAGCTCCATTCATTTTCGGTCTATATTTTATATATTGAAACTTTGCATGGTTATCATCGCAACCTTTTTTTATAAAAGTACAATCTTCTCAGGAAATTTGACACTTATTCAAATTATATATTTATCAATTGCTTTCTATACACCATCAAAGTTTCTTGTCAGCACTGACAAAAATCAGCAATTATTAACTATCAGAGACTTTCTAAATATAAATTCAAACTTACTTAAAGTTCTCTTTATCGCCTTCTACATAAGTTTTCTTTTTTTCATTAAGCTGCACGCTTGATTTCATTATTAATTTGTGTTGCTTCACCATTTGCATAACCTGCTGCATCTTCTGGTGAGCTACCATCAACCAAAGCCTGCGCCCAAGTTGCAACAAGGTTTTCAAAAACACTTTGGTTGGTATTGTCATTTTTTATGTAATTACGAACAAAATACACAAAATCATCCCATGCTTTTTCAGGAGAATCAGTAATTTCACGCATTACTCTGATATCACCTTGTGCCTTTTCTATTTCTAAATCTAAAACATCTGACGCTTTTGATCCAACTGGCGCAAATAGATCAACAAAAAACTCTTTCTTTTCAGGCGACAATGACAATACTAGTTCAACTTTTCTCTGCATTGGATATTGAATCAGGATTGTTTTTAAAATATCTGCTGGAATCCGATCAATAAGACTTCCAGGAAAACTAGAGAGAGCAACATCAGTGATCGTTTTAACACTTTTCACATTACTTGCTAATGACTTAAACAGAGGGTTTTCATTATGTGGCTTCGTTACCTTTATTAAATTAATAAGTTTATTAACAAATGGGAGCATTTTCTCCGATTCCTGATACTGAGCTAACTTACCTTTAAAATCTAGCATATAGTCAGAAACCTGGTCCTTTTGATAAGTCATTGAGCTGGTGACGGCCATTTCAATCTCTGACTCATTCAAGTTTTGAAAAATATTAGCAACAAATCCATCTGACATCGAATTTAAAATAATTTTACCTAACTCTGGGTCATCCTTAACAAAGTTAGCAGCAGCCTCCGGGCTTAATTTCAGCAATAAGTCAGCAGCTTCAATGTCATCAATCTCACTTGGGACAAGTATGTCCTTAATAATTTCAGAACTGATAAATTTATTAGCAATAGAAAGCTCTGCGTCTTGTAAAGTGCTTCCAAGAAGAGCCTTCCACTTATCTCTCTCCTCCTGGTGAAGACTATTAAAGATAACAATTAGGTCATCGTTATTTAATAGTTGAACAATTCCCCTAAGGGCTAGATTCTCTTCATTCGTTCCCGAGTTTATCCATTTTTTAATCATTAAAATGGCCTCATTCTTCTGATTTTTAAGAAAAGTCTCAAATCTTTCAACTCCATTAACGAATAATTTTTCGTCACCAAGATTATCCACCATATCGAGTGCAGTTTTTGAGTCTTCTTTTTCAGTCTGTCCATGAGGCACTCCACCATTCATTTCGGCTGCCATTTCAGACTCTTGTTTTGACTCGCTCATTTTTGCCCATCGATTAAATAAAATCCAAGCAAACACTCCTAGAATCAAAGATCCGATTAATATTGCTAAAACTACTTCAAACTTTTGCATCAACTCAAGAATTTCTTGATTGATCACGCCCGCAACTTCTAGCTTTTCACTTAAATCAATATAAGAAACTTTTATTTCTGGCTTGATATCATTAAAGTTAAAATTGATACCGTTAAGTACTTCAGACACAGTCTGCCTAGTTGTCTCTTGTAGATCTTTACTTAACCGAATTTGAATTCGGACTTGTTCCAGATTGTTGAAGATATCCAAACTTTTGTTAAATTTCCACAACTGTTCAAATGTCGGTAACTCAGCCTTTTGTGCATTATTATCTTTTTTAGGTTCATCTTTTTTAAAGTTATTAAAGTCTTCAATTAACGGAGCTTCAAGGCCTAACTTAGAAAAAACAACATAATCTTCTGGCAGTTTTTCTGGTAAAACATCATTTATCCTGACGCCATCTATACCTGAACTCTCTTTCTTTACGGCTTCTGTGGTGCTTGAGTCCTCTGTAGGAGTAAATTTAGGCTTTCTTGCTGGAGTTGTTAGTATTTCTACGTCAACAATATAATCTGAGTACTTAATAATAGGAGATAAGGTTTTATCAATTTTTCCACGTATCAAATTCTCAAGGTTGACTTTCTGCCAATCGAGACTACTTAGAGCTCCGTTTGAACTCCCATCATTAGCATTCAAACTTAATGAAGATATTAATGAAAGGATTATAAAAATAACTACGCTATATTTTCTCATTATGAATCCTTCCCTGCAGATAGATTAAACTTTTTTTCTAAGTAATTTTTCATGATAAATGCATCTTTGTTTTCTGGATTTATCGCAAATGCCTTGCGGTAATAACTGAGTGCTTCTTTAAACTTTTGATCCAAATAATACGCGCTGGCAATCAGCTCAGAGATGATAGAATAATTGGGAAACCTCTTATCTAATTCACTTAAACGATTAATTGCGTTTGCGTAATCCTTAGTTCGAATCTGGCGCTGAATATCAAATAGCTGGGCCATCAATTCATCAGTTAACTTTTGCTCTAGAACTGTTTTAAGTGGAGTTAAATTAACGGTTAGATCAACTTCATTTCCACCAACTTGCCCAATCATTACACGGTAATCTTCATACCCGCTTTTTGTCACCTCTACCATAAATACTTGGGAATCCGAAAAGTTTGTTACGACCTCTTGCATTTGAATTTCAAAAGGCGTTTTTCCGATTTTAACTCGTTTATTTGTAGTTGTATTAACAACATAAACATCAGCCCCAACAGGATTTGACTTCAATGCAAGATAATTTGCAATCGAAGATAAAGGTAAAATTAAAAAAATTGATAAAATTATGGTTTTCATATTTATCTAATCGACAGATAAGATGAATCAAGAAATGAAAATAAGAATATAAAATAAAAAAGGAAGTATTTACCTAATCAAAGAGGTTTTTTGTTTCAAGAAACATGTTCACACCAAGAAACCCCTTGATAACATAGCTAGATGTGGCAATTCCGGTTCCCTTACTAATCCCTAGTTCAGAACGAAGTCCCCACTTATCGCCAAACATGTAACAAATACCGCCGTGTAGATCGATGTCAAATACAACATCACTTTTTTTTGCATTATCAAGATTGTAAACAAGAAAGCCAACACCAAAAGCAGTACCAACATAATACCTCATTTTGGGCTTTATACTTAAACGACTCCCCTGATCAGAGAACGTAAATAAAGTAGACATGCTGTTGAAATATTTATTTACACCAATGGCACCAAGAAAAAAGCCACTATTATCACTTGATATCAACGGCCCCGTTGCCTTAACAAATAAACTATGGGATTCATAATTCTGGAATTCATATAATAAATCAAAACTAAAAACGGAGCTACTAGACGTACCTCCTTGAGAAACAGCGTCTTGATCTTCGCCTGTAAGACTTGAGGCATTTTCTGTTAGGTTAAAATTAACCAAGGCAAAGTTCGCCGTTAGGTTTTGATGATAAAAATTCCCCGCGAAAACAGAGTTCGATAATAAAAATAGAAATAAGTAGATTATCTGGGATTTAATTTTCTAACATCCTTATTGAGTCATTACTCACTTTCACTGAATGCTCTCTTAAATCAAATGTTACTGAAAGCTCTGAGCAGATGAAGTTTTTATTATTACTATATTTATTCTTAATCGATACTTTTCCATCGTATTTACTAAATAGGCTTTCTATCTTTTGTGGATAAAATGAAAAATTAAAATTAGTAATATTTCTCATGGTGTTTGGATCCAAACGAACGCTCTTTGAAGAAAATATTATTTTAACGACATTTTTTTTCACTTCTGACTTAATATCAATTCGAATAGTTTTATTTTCTAAAACGGCAAGTCTCTTATAAAAAGAACCGACAAGACTAATCATCTCATCTGTCTTGTGAACGATTCCATCTCCAATAAGTGCATCGTTTTCCATTGAAATGTTAATTTTCAAACGATCGTACAATAGCTCGACTCGGTGAATAGATTCTTTTACAACTTCCACCAATGAATCTTTACCTAAGACTGTATTTATATTTTCTTTGACGACAGTCGTAAGTGGAGAAAAACTAATATATCGATAATTATCCTTAACGCTGGACTTTAAGGTATACCTTTTTCCCTTTGATCTTCTTAGAGTAACGATTTTTTCACCATTTATATTTTTAACAACAGAAAAATTGGTTATAAAATAGTCATTCCAATTCTTATATTCAATTATGTTGGGTGTTATCGACTTTAAGGCATTAGAATAGCAAGCGATTTGATCATCCTCCAATTTTAATAAATTTGTCGGATAGAACTGAATTTCACTATCTTTCAATGAATTAATTATTGTCTCATCTTTTCGATCCGTTCTTCTTAAATAAAAAACAATATTAAATAGCAAAAAAGCGGCAAGGATCACATAGTTAACATACAAGTTATACTTTAAACCCTCATATTCATCTCGAACGTCATTTAAACGGTTAAAAATTGAATCTGAGATAAAATTTAACCTTCTACCTAGCTCTTCTTTAACTGGGTACCTCGATATAATTTTCTCTCTCAAATCATCATCTACGTTTTCAACCCCTGCTTCCCAGCTTAATGACGTAACTTTTTTATTATTTTTTTTATTGTAATACTTTTTCCAAAACGCTTTTTGAAATACTGCAACTCCTCGCAAAAAACTATCTTGATCAACTCCCTTTAAATGATAAGTTTTATATTTAGAGTCTGTTTTTTTCCAAAGTGAATAATCAGAATTCAAGGTCCTACCATTAATAAAACGGTTGTAGGCTAAATTAATTGACCGGACGGAATTTTCAAGAGAAGCAACCTCTGATTGCCATCGTCCGTTTTCGATATGCATTGCCATCAACGTACCAAAAACGATTAAAAAACCAACGGAATTTAATATGGTTGCGAAAACATAATTCACCTTTCTCATAATAATGATGCTCCATTCTCATTAACAATATTCACTTCTTGTTTTTTATTAACTTGAACTAGTTGAATTTTCACACCAATATTATCACTTATTCCAAGTCTTCGATGGTTATGAATTACACTCACCTCAATACCAATTCTTTTGAATTCAGTTTTCAATTTTTTTATTTCTTCAATATATTTTCTTCTTGATGATAAATCCAAAAAATCAGAATTCCATGTCACAAGTAAGGATGTTTCATTACTATTTTTTAAAGATTCTATTTTTAAAGACTCACAATTGCCAACCAAGAGGTACAGTTCTGAAGCCCTAAACATTTCTAATGCTTTACTATAATCAATCTTCAACATTTGACCTTCTGCAATTTCATCAAATTTATTTGAGTCTTCCCACCACGGCACCTCTTCTTCAAAAATGAATCCGTCATTAGATTGATCGTTTTTCAATTGTTGCTGATTGCCATAACGATTATCGGTGGTACTCAGATCAGAATCTTGCTGTTTTGCCTGCAGCTCTAGCAGTTCGAATCGATCTCTTAATGAGTCTTTCTCTTTTTTGTATTTCAGATAATTATAAAATTTTGTAAACACTTTTTTCACCTTCCTATGATTATGATAGCCAAAAAATGTCCTTGCTATTTAACATGGGAAAATAGGTCCATTTTAAAAAGCATAAATTAAATATGTTGCCGAAGTTACGTGAGAGTTTTTCAAATTGCTAAATCCCTGACCAGTCATTTCTGATAAAAATATTTCGCTTCGTACTGAGATATTGCGAAATAATTGAGCCTCAATATTTCCATATATCCTTGTGCCATCAATTGTTCGTTTGTCTTCTCCACCATAGTTTGTGTTACCAACAAAGGGCTTTGAAAAGTAAGCCGAAAGAGAAACGTTTCGCTCAAGCATTTCAAAGGTGAAATCTAAGCCAACAGAATACCAAATAAGTGTATTGCTCCATGCTTGAAGAGAGGTACCACGAGCAGCCAAATTAACAAAAAACTGCCTTTCGTAATCAAGACCGAAAACTCCTAGTAAAAAATCGTTAAACGCTTTATGATATTTTGCGGATGCCCTTACACTCCCTGGAATCTCAAATTGCTTGTCATAATCGACTGGAAACGCGTACATGAAATCAGCACTGATTTTCTCACCTTTTTTTCCCACTATAAACTTGTCCATTTCAGCAGTTAAGCCCACTTGCTTGAAGTTATTTGTTGTTTCAATAGTGTCTACGCTCTCGATTTGATCAACTATAAAATTAACGCCTACTGAATAAATAGTCTCACCTGGTGATCTAAATGACTTATTGAAATCTGAAGGCCTGTCAGTAAAAATTGCATCTTCATTATTTTTGATTAGTTCACCTTCGACATTTTTTTTCTTACTTTTCTCCAGAATCTTCTTTATTTCTCTAACTTTTTCTGGGTCTTCTGCATATTCTTGAAGTGTTCTACTAATGTTTTTAGTAATTTTAAAAAATTCATTTGCAGCTAGGCTTTGTGGTAATTTCTCATTCCCATTAATTTTATCGATACTAATATTACTGCTTTTTTTACTTCTAAAAGCACTCTCATTTTCAAATTTCAACATTCCAGATGGAGATGATATCCCACTCTCATTTTGCTCAGCTTCCTCAGTGTCTTTATTTTTCTTCTTTCGAAAAGAGTAAGGAATTAAATTTTCGTAACTATCGGCAGCATACTTTGAAGCTTGTTCACGGTTATCTCCTTTCCCTGAAATTGAAATTCCTTTTTTAACAGGATCAAACAATGGCGTAAAAGAGGAACCAGACTTTAAACCACTACTCTTCCTTCTCTTTTCACTGTCAACATCAGGTTGCAATTCGATATCTTCACTAAGTGCGATCACCGAATCATTTTTTTTTTTGTTTTTTAAATCATAGAAAAATAAATCTCTTAATGTTTTTCTAATGAAGAACCTAACTCTTGACTCAGGCAATCCCCCCCTTTCTTCTTGTGCGATTACCCTTCCAGACCCTCCATCTGCTAAATAAACACCAACATTATACAAATCCGCCCCATCAACTTTTTCAACCATGCTCATTTCAGTATGAATCTCGACAAACTTTATCCTCGCGTTTCTCAACTCCTTTGGATCATTCATTAGTAAAGAAAAGTTATTTGTTTTCAATACTTCATCCAAAACTATTTGATACAATTCTTTTTTGAATGCCAAAGATGCATTTTTGAGCTTTGGCTCTAAAACATGGACTAATACTTTCTTTTCATTTTCAATTTTCGCTTTATTAAAATTTACCTTTTTAACTTCTGTCGGATCTGACCCCATTGAATAAGCGGTGAAAAGCCAAGAAAAAGATGTTATAAAGAGCATAATTTTTTTCATTTCAAAACATCATTTCATTAAAGTTAATTTATATCTATAAGCATATTTTTTTCCTAAACATATTTTTTTTAAAACTAAATTTTTTTAATAAAGTATTGAATTCATCCTCCGAAAAGATATTAGTAATTTAACCCAGGTTAAGTATGAAAACTGTTTCTTTAATTGGATTAGTCATCGCAATCACTGTTGTTTTCACAGGAATGCGGTTAACCTCTGACAACATGGGCGTCTTTTTTGACTTACCTAGCCTTTTCATTGTCCTCGGTGGAACCTTTGCAGCAACGGCAATAACCTTTAGGATTGATAAAATTGCTATCATTATAAAAATATTTATCGGTCATATCACCAAACAAGAAGACTTTGAGTACTCGAGCATTGTCGCTGAAATTATGAAAGTGAGTGATGGCTACAGAAAAGGCGAACCACTCGAGAATCATATTCAAAAAGTAAAAGATCCGTTTTTTAAAGAAGCTCTTGAGTTAATTAATGATGGTGTTTTAGAAAATGATCACCTTCTCAGAATCCTTGATGATCGTGTTAATAACCTTAACTATTTACGCCAAGAGGATGCACAAAAAATTAAAACTTTAGGTCAATTCCCGCCAGCATTTGGAATGATGGGCACAACCATTGGGATGATTGTTTTACTGGCAAACCTTGGCGGAGAAGATGCTATTAAGAAAATTGGCCCTGCGATGGGGATTTGTTTAATCACAACTCTCTATGGAGTCATCATCGCCAATCTTGGTTTTATTCCAATCTCTGAAAATCTAATTCAATTAAGTAAGAAAAATAATTTAAAAAATATCATCATCGTTGAGGGTGTTAGACTTCTTCTCGATAAAGTTAATCCCGTCATTTTAGCAGAAGAATTAAACAGCTATCTCGCTCCATCTGAACGTTTAAACTGGAAAGAAGTAATAGGTAATTAGATGAAAGAGCGCAGAAAAAAAATCAGACCCGTTGACGATGCTCCTGTCGCTGCAACTTGGCTTCTATCCTACGCTGACATGATGACCTTGATTGCATGCTTTTTCATCCTAATGATGGCATTTGCGAATTATGACCCTGTCGGCTTTACTAAAAAAACCATTGAATTAAGTAAACATTTTAACAAAGATAAGTACAAATCAAGTAAAACCAAACTTGAAATTCTACAAGAGGAAATTGCGAGGCATCCAGAACTTATCAATAAATTTAAAGTTTCAATCGTCAACGATGAACTTTATATAAAAGTTTCTGGTTCAGTTTTATTTGAGAAAGATCAGTATCAATTAAGTGAAAATGCCCAACTAAAAATTGATGCTCTTATCGATTTAATTAAAAATAAAAATTCAAATTATAAGATTGTCACTGAGGGCCATACTGATAACTTACCTCCAAGCTTCGATAGCCCCTTTTCTAATAATTGGGCCTTAAGTAGTGCTCGTGCGTCATCAATCATTCAACGATTTGAATATTTTGGTTTTGACCCAATGCACCTAGTACCTATTGGCCTTAGCGATACGCAACCAATTCTGCCAAATACAAACGATGACGGCACCCCCATTTTGGCCAATCAACGCATCAATAATCGAGTCATTATTAAAGTAATTCAAAATTTAGATGAATCTCGAAAAGTAAAAATGGGACTTGGAATATACTTTAAAGATTGAGCAGATATAATCAATCAAATTTGCCAAATAAATCTTTTGATTTCACGCTGTTTCTTGTACAAATATCGGATTAAATTTCAGCTTTTTACGCAACGCTTAAAGCACTTCAAAAGACGGTGGTATTCATGGATTACAACTTCACAGCAATCGATCAAAAATGGCAAAAATATTGGGACGAAAATAAAACTTTTAAATCTGATTCTAAAAGCGAAAAACCAAAATTTTACGCACTTGATATGTTTCCTTATCCGTCAGGTTCTGGACTTCATGTCGGTCACCCGGAAGGCTACACTGCAAGTGATATTGTTTCACGATTTAAAAGAATGAAAGGCTACAATGTTCTTCATCCAATGGGCTTTGATAGCTTTGGACTCCCCGCTGAAAACTATGCCATTCAGACAGGAACACACCCAAGAGAAACAACCCTAAAAAATATCGATACATTTAGAAGACAATTGAAGGCGCTCGGTTTTAGTTATGATTGGGATCGAGAGATAGCAACTAGTGAAGTGAATTATTACAAATGGACTCAATGGATTTTTTCCAAGCTTTATAATAAAGGCTTGGCGTACGAAGATGAGATTCAAGTGAACTGGTGCCCAGCACTTAAAACTGTTCTTGCGAATGAAGAAATAGTTGATGGAAAATCCGAAAGGGGTGGCCATGAAGTTGTCAGAAAACCAATGAAGCAATGGATGCTTAAAATTACAGAATACGCTGAGAAACTTCTTGAAGATTTAGACACACTCGATTGGCCAGAAAATATTAAAGAAATGCAACGAAATTGGATTGGAAAGTCTGTCGGAGCCAGTGTCACTTTCACAACTGAGTCAACTAACGATAAAATTGAAGTTTTCACGACCAGAGCAGACACTCTATTTGGAGCAACTTATATGGTGCTTGCTCCTGAGCATGAACTTGTTGGAAAAATTTCCACAAGCCAGCAAAAAAATAAAATTGATGCTTATATCGAAGCCGCTGCTAGAAAGTCTGACCTTGAAAGAACAGAACTAGCAAAAGAGAAATCCGGAGTTTTTACAGGAGCCTACGCTATCAATCCTGTAAACAATAAAAAAATCCCTATTTGGATCGCTGATTATGTATTAGCCAGTTATGGCACGGGCGCCATCATGGCAGTTCCGGCACACGATGATAGGGATTATGAATTTGCTAAAACTTTTGATTTAGAAATTATTCCGGTACTTGAAGGCGGAAATATCAGTGAAGAGGCGTTCACTGGTGATGGTGTTCATATCAATTCTGACTTTTTAAATGGTCTTGAAAAGCAAGAAGCAATTGATAAGATGATTACTTGGCTTCAAAGTAAAAACCTTGGTGAAGCCAAAACAAATTACAAGCTAAGAGATTGGATTTTCTCCCGGCAACGTTACTGGGGAGAACCATTTCCAATTTTAAAGTATGAAGATGGTACTGTTCGCTGCCTTGAAGAAGATGAACTGCCGGTAGCACTTCCCGAAGTCAATTCTTACGAACCTTCAGGAACAGGAGAATCTCCACTAGCAACAATTAATGAATGGTTGAATGTCACCTGTCCTAAAACAGGAAAACCCGCAAAAAGAGAAACAAACACAATGCCTCAGTGGGCCGGTAGCTGCTGGTACTACCTCAGGTTTTGTGATCCCTTGAATGAAGATAAGGCGTGGGACCCTGAGGCAGAAAAATATTGGATGCCAGTGGATCTTTATGTTGGAGGCGTTGAGCACGCTGTTTTACACTTACTCTATGCCAGATTTTGGCACAAAGTACTGTTTGACCTGGGCTTAGTTTCAACCAAGGAACCGTTTCAAAAACTAGTTAATCAAGGAATGATACTTGGTGAAGACGGCGAGAAAATGAGTAAATCTAGAGGCAACGTTGTCAACCCTGACCATGTTGTAGAGCAATATGGTGCAGATAGTTTACGTTGTTATGAAATGTTTATGGGCCCGCTTGAAAAGGTGAAGCCATGGCAAACAAATGGCGTAAAAGGTGTTTACTCCTTCCTATCAAAGGCGTTTAGGTTTTTTGGAAACTCAGAGAATTGGACAGATGGCGAAGAAGACAAAGAGGTTTTAAAAGCCCTCCATCAAACAATTCAAAAAGTTGAAAATGATACTCAAGAAATGAGATTCAATACAGCACTTGCCCAAATGATGATTTTCACTAACCTGTGTGCAAAAAAGAAAACAGTGACAAAGTCAACTGCAGAGGCTTTTACACTAATTTTAAGTGCCTATGCTCCTCACACGGCTGAAGAAATGTGGCAACAACTAGGTCATCAAAAGACTCTTGCTTATGAAGCCTTCCCAGCTTTTGATCCCAATTTAGCAAAAGAAGATTTAGTAACAATTGCTATTCAAGTAAATGGAAAAGTACGCGGAAAGCTTGAAGTCGAAAAAGAAATTTCAAAAGAGGAGTTCTTTTCTAAAGCAAAAGCTGAGGCAAGTGTAGCTAAATTCATGGAAGGAAAAGACATCGTCAAAGAAATTTTTGTACCAGGAAAAATTTGTAACTTCGTTGTCAAATAATCTACCTATGAAGAAAAGTTTTATTCCAGAAATTACTATTTCGGGCCAGCTAGAAAGTCTTGACTGGCCCGTTTTTATAGTTGTTTTGGTAATTACTTTTTTAAGCGTTATCATTGGAACCTCAAGAGCAAAAAAATCCTCGAGTGAACATTCTGAAATGAAGCTTCTTGATCACCTTGTCATGGGAAGACAGTTAACTCTCCCTCTTTTTGTCGCAACCCTCGTTGCGACTTGGTATGGAGGAATTTTCGGTGTGACTAAAATTGCCTTTAACCAAGGTATTTATAACTTCATTACTCAAGGGCTATTTTGGTATATCGCATATTTGATTTTTGCTTTTTTCATGGTCGATAAAATCACCCCATATAAAGCAGTCACGCTTCCAAACCTGCTTGAAAAAATGTTTGGGAAAAAGTCTGGAATACTGGGTGCATTATTTAACTTTTTCAATGTTTTACCAATAAGCTATGTCATTTCAATTGGATTATTTATTCAGCTCCTATTTAACTACCCTTTAGAAAAAAGTATGTTAATCGGCGTCGGATTAGTTTTATCTTATTCTACTCTTGGTGGTCTAAGATCAGTTGTCTATTCTGATCTAATTCAATTTTTCATCATGTGCTCCGGGGTACTAATCGTTGCCGTTTTGTCTGCTTACAATTTTGGTGGCATTGACTTTTTAACCCAAAACCTCCCTGACCACTATTTCTCAATTACTGGCAATAATGACCTTGCGACAACATTCATCTGGGGCCTTATTGCCTTATCAACACTCGTCGACCCAAATTTTTACCAGCGTTGTTTTGCAGCAAAATCATCAAAAACAGCTAAAAAGGGAATAATTATTTCAACTTTAATCTGGGCTATTTTCGACCTCTGTACGACTTTTGGTGCAATGTATGCCAAAGCAATTATACCAAATGCAGAAGCAGGAACAGCCTACTTAACTTATGCGATTCAATTATTACCTAATGGTCTACGTGGTTTCTTTCTTGCTGCAATTTTAGCCACAATTCTTTCTACCCTAGACAGCTATTTATTTCTTGCCGGTGCAACAATCGGACACGATTTACCACCAAAAAAGTACCAAGGAAAAAAGATGCTGGTCGTTCTCGGGACAATTACCTCTGCACTAATTGCCTATATAATGGCCATCTACTTTAAAGGCGACATAAAAATCGTCTGGAAAACGCTAGGAAGCTATTCGGCTGCATGCCTGTTAATCCCTGTGTCGTTAGGTCATATCCTGAAGAAAAAAATTTCAGATAACCAATTTGTGATCACATGCCTATGCAGTGTTCTTACAACCTCATGGTGGAGAAATTCACCCCACACAGGATTATGGTTAAATGTTGATGAGATATATATTGGTTCACTCACTTCAATCATTTTTTATTTTATTTTTTATACTTTTTCACAAAAATTAGGGAAAAATCATCATGACTAAAGAAGAATTAAAAAAACAAGCTCTCGATTATCATCGGTTAGGTCGTGCAGGAAAAATTGAGGTCATTCCTTCAAAGCCAACATCATCATCAGCAGACCTATCTCTTGCCTATACTCCTGGTGTTGCAGAACCTTGCCTTGAAATAGCTGAAGACCCAAATAAAGCTTTTGATTACACAGCGAAAGGGAACCTCGTCGGTGTTATCTCTAACGGTTCAGCTGTTCTGGGACTAGGAAACATCGGTGCTCTTGCAGGTAAACCTGTTATGGAAGGAAAAGGCGTTTTATTTAAAAAATTCGCTGACATTGATGTTTTCGATATTGAGATAAATGAGCCAACCATCGAGGGAATGGTTTCAACAATCTCAGCAATGGAACCAACCTTTGGGGGAATTAATCTCGAAGATATAAAAGCACCAGAATGTTTTGAAGTTGAACGCATTTTAAGAGAAAAAATGAACATTCCCGTTTTCCATGATGATCAACATGGAACAGCAATCATTTGTGCGGCAGGATTTTTAAATGCTGTTGAACTGACTGGAAAAAATATTTCAAAAATGAAAATCGTCTTCAATGGAGCTGGCGCAGCAGCGATGAGTTGTGCCAGAACGCTGATACAATTAGGTGTTAAAAAAGAAAATATTTTTATGTGTGACTCTCGTGGCGTCATCACTAAAGACCGTTGGGACTCACTGGATCAATACAAAAGGAACTTTGCAAACGAGACGAATCATAAAACGCTCTCAGACGTAATGAAAGATGCCGATGCCTTCATGGGCCTTAGTGTTCCAAAAACCGTCACCAAAGAAATGGTTTTATCAATGGCCAAAACTCCTATTATCTTTGCGATGGCAAACCCAACTCCTGAAATCTTTCCGGATGAAGTTCATGCAGTGAGAGGTGATGCCATTATGGCGACAGGAAGAAGTGACTTCCCCAACCAAATTAACAATGTTCTTGGCTTTCCCTTTATCTTTAGAGGTGCTCTTGATGTAAGGGCGACAACCATAAATGACGAAATGAAACTAGCTGCAGTAAAGGCCCTCGCGGACCTTGCAAAGGAAGAAGTGCCAGAGGAAGTAAAACTTGCATACGGTGGAGAGGACTTTTCATTTGGAAAAAATTACTTAATACCAAAGCCATTTGATAAACGAGTCTTAACTCGTGTTGCTCCAGCGGTTGCTCAAGCAGCTATTAAGTCAAAAGTTGCAAGAGCAGGGATTGGAGATATGGAGGAATATGCGAGTTATTTGGAGTCACGTTTAGACACTAGCGGTGACTTCATGAAAAAACTTCGTGATAAACTTCGCTCAATCACAAAGAAAAATAAAAAGCCGGTAAAAATAGCATTTACAGAAGGAAGAAACTCTCGAGTTCTTCAAGCCGTAAAAGAGCTTAGAAAAAAAGACTTTATTGAGCCCATTTTAATTGGAGAAAGAGAATCCATATTTTCAAAGATGGAAAAACATGGCCTAGAGGACCTTAAAGATATTGAAATAATAACTCCAAAAGAACACCCACGCTTTAAAGAGTTTTATCGAAACTACTTTGATGAAAAGAAAAGAAGTGGTGTGACCATCTCTATGGCAATGGATAAGATGTCTCGATATACATTTTTTGGAGCAACCCTTGCCAAACATAATGAAGTTGACGCCGTTATGTCCGGCCCCTCTCTCACGTACCCTGAATGTTTTAAACCGATGAATAAAGTTGTTGGGACAACGGATGCAAGAAAAGCTGCAGGTATTTATATTTTAACCTATAAAGACCGAACATTGTTTCTGGCAGACTGTACGGCACAAATCTCACCAACACCAGAAGACCTCGCTGATATCGCTAGTTCGACAGCAGAACTATATCAAAACCTGATGGGGAAAAAGCCAAAAATTGCTTTTCTCAGCTACTCAAGTTTTGGGTCTAATATGACGGCAAAAGATCAAAAAAAGGCAGTTCAAATTACCAAAGAAAAGTATCCTGAACTAATTTGTGATGGTGAGATGCAAGCAGATGTCGCGATTAACCCAACAATTCTTGAAAACCTTTTTCCTTTCTCTGAGATTAAGGGATCTGCCGATGTTCTTATTTTTCCAGATCTAAACTCGGCAAATATCAGTTATAAACTTTTAACCCAGTTAAGTGATTGTACGACAATAGGACCAATCCTTACGCCAATGAAAAAGAATGTGAATATCTTTGCTCGAACTGCTACAATTTCAGAAATGATCAATATGACAATTTTAACCGCCACTCTTGGTGAATAAGGAATAAAAATGAAAGAAATAATCTCTACTTCAAAAGCTCCTGCTGCAGTAGGAACATATTCTCAGGGAGTAAAGTTTAACGGTGTTTATTATTTTTCAGGTCAAATTGGAATCAATCCAGAAACAGGGGTTATGAGTAGTAGTTTTGATGAACAACTATCCCAGGTAATGAAAAATATCGATGGACTATTGGAGTCTCAAAATTTAACGAGAGAAGACATTATTAAAACAACGATTTTCCTTCAAGATCTTGGTGACTTTGGAAAAGTTAATGAAACTTACGTTAACTATTTTACTGCACCCTACCCAGCAAGAAGCTGCGTCCAAGCAGCCAAGCTTCCCAAAGATGCCCTCGTTGAAATTGAAGTTATTGCCGGAAAATAAATGGGGAAAAAATACCTTTTTCCATTTGAAGATGAAAAAAAACAATATCCAATAAGAGAAATTGGGATCATTTTATTATGTGGCTATATCTTTCTAGTTATACTGTGCCTCTCAATTATAAAAACAGCAGAAGAGCAAAATAAAATCGTTGCTAATACATTTTTTAAATCAAGTCCTGATCTAATCGTAGTGCCAACTGGGGATTTTGGAAGAATTCCAAAAGCAATTGAATTCGCAAAAAAGTATTCTCTATCTAACATTTTCATATCAGGAGTTTATCAAAAGAATTCAGTTGATATGATTTTACCAGAGTCAAACTTTGATCAAATTGATTTAAATCAATTTGAAATCGATTATTGGGCAAGAAATACTATTGAAAATGCCATCTCAACTCTGAAATACGTGAGTGATAAAAAAGATATAAAAAGAATATTAATTGTTAGCAGCGACTACCATATTAAGCGTATTCAAATGATTTTCAATAATCTTCAGACAACGAAAAATCCAGATCAAACGTTTTTTTACTACGGCGTTGAAAATAAGTATTCGAACTTTGACAATATTATAAAACTTCACAAAGAAGCAATTAAACTAATCAGAGGCTGGGCCATCATGAAGCTCTGGACTCCTGAAATTGACTAGTGTTTGAGAAATCGCCAAATAGTTAAACTCGGTTTACGCTAATGACTTCTTCAAGCCCTTCAATGTTGTTAATTGTTTTGATTAATTCACTATAATCTTTAACTTCGATTTCAAAAACGAATGACCCTTTTCTGTCTGGTAGAGACTTTGCCAAGGCACTTCTAATGTTAATTCCTTGGTCCGTAATTTTATTGCTGATTAGAGATAAAATACCTGGTTTGTCTAACGTAATGACTCTAATTGCCACAGGATGCTTGAAATTAAATCCAGCATTCCATTCGACATTTACAGTTCTACTCATTTCACCTTTATCGATTCGACCACATCCTTTTGTATGGACAGTAACACCTCGTCCTCTCGTTATATATCCAACAATAGGATCTCCAGGAATAGGATTACAGCATCTTGCCATACGAACGAGTAAATCATCTAGCCCATCGACAATAACGGCATTATCGCTATTAGATTTTTTCATTACTCTCTTTGAGAGCTTATTTGAAAATGAGTTTAGCTCTTCTAATTTTTTTTCAGAGTCTTCTTTGGATTCCTTATTATTTTTTTTAATTGATGGAACTTCAGAGAGAACGTTCTTTACATCAAGCTTACCTGCACCAATTTGAATTAAAAGATCATCAAAATTTGCAACGCTAAAATGATCGACAATATGGTCTAACTCACCCATTTTTTTAATTGTCTTAAGGCTTGTGCTAAATACTCTGCAACCTTTTTCAAAAAGATCAAGCCCCTCTTCTTTATTAATGTCGCGATCTACCTTGAGTAAATACTGTTTTATTTTAGTTCGGGCACGGCCAGATTTAACAATATTTAACCAATCCTTTGATGGACGTTGAGTCTTATTTGTCAAAATCTCAATCGTATCACCGGATTTTAAATGGTAACGGAGTGGAACCATTTTTCCATTTACCTTAGCGCCAACACACTTGTTTCCGACCTCGGTATGAACAGCATAAGCGAAGTCTAGGGGAGTTGCTCCATAACGAAGTTCTCTAACATCCCCTTGAGGTGTGAAAACAAAAACTCCGCCTATGTCTAAATCATTTTTTACGGCGTACATAAACTCAGAATTGTTCTCTACTGCCTGATTGTAATCAAGCAGCTCCTGAATCCAATCAAGACGGTTAGTCCCTGCAGCAATTCCCTCTTTGTATTTCCAGTGAGCGGCAACACCCGTTTCTGCCACCTCATCCATCTCGTGAGTTCTAATTTGAATTTCGATTCTTTCCGCTTTTGGCCCAATGACTGTTGTATGAAGACTTTGATAATTATTGACTTTAGGGATCGCAATGTAGTCTTTAAATCGTCCAGGGATTGGCGTAAAAGAGCTATGAATAACTCCGAGGCATTTATAGCACTCGGTAATATTATTAACAATTACCCTAAATGCTAAAACATCCTGTATTTGATCGTAATCGACAGATCTTGCGACCATTTTTTTATAAATTGAATAAAAATGTTTTGGCCGTCCTTTTACTTCAGACTTTAAAGAGTACTCCAAAAGCTTCTCTTTTATGTGCTCAACAGTGCTTCGAATATAGATCTCCCTCTCAGATCTTTTCATTGCAACTTTTTCAGCCAATTTATAATACATATCTGGCTTTATGAATCGAAGACATAAATCTTCAAGCTCAGCCTTAACTGAATTAATCCCTAGGCGGCTTGCCAATGGTACGTAAATATCAAGAGTTTCTTGCGCAATTTTATGTTGCTTTTCTTCTGAAACATACTGAAGAGTTCGCATATTATGCATTCTATCGGCGAGCTTCACGATGATAACACGTATATCCTTGGCCATTGCCACGACCATTTTTCGGAAATTTTCAGCCTGAGATTCCTCTTTCGTTTTAAATTTAATTTTAGATATTTTCGTCAACCCAACCACAATTTGAGCAACAGCGGGGCTAAATTCCTCTTGTATTTCAAGTGGATCAATACCACAGTCCTCAACCACATCATGAAGCAGACCCGCAATAATTGAGTCGAGGTCCATCCTAAGTTTTATCAGAGTCGCTGATACATTTATAGGATGAATAATATATTCCTCACCAGAGCTTCTCTTTTGTCCCTCATGCGCCTTGGTCGCATACTGAAATGCTTTTCTCAACATAACGAAGTCAGCATCTGGATAATAAGCCTCAACTCTCCTGGCTAGATCATCTGCTGTAATATTTCGCTCATGTGAAAAATCAAGTACCTGGTACAAAATTAATTCCTTATCAATTCATTTAGAAGTTTTTTCAACCTATCATAAGCAAGGTCAATATCGTCATTAACGATAGAGTAATCATAATCCTCTGACCTAGATAATTCAATTTTTGCATTCGCCAATCTAGTATTTATTGCATCTTCTGAGTCTGTCCCTCGTCCCCTTAGTCTTGACTCCAAAACATCAAAGCTAGGAGGTTTAATAAAAATAGCCTTTGCCTGGTCCCCAAAAGCTTCTTTCATCGCATCTGTCCCCTGAATATCGAGGTCAAAAATCAAATTTTTTCCTTCTGACAATTTCTTTTGCACGTAATGCTTTGAGGTGCCTTTATAATCACCGTGAACCAATGCCCATTCGGTAAACTCATCGTTTTTAATCATCCTCTCAAATTCATCTTTAGAAATGAAAAAATAATCTACACCGTCTGTTTCATTAGATCTAATTTCTCTTGTTGTGTATGAGATAGATTCAATTAACTTACCAGAAAAATCACTCCTTACTCTTTTCATCAAGGTTGATTTACCTGTACCAGACGGAGCAACGATAACAATTAAATTACCCATTTTTTTTGTCATTGTAAGTTTAATCCCTGCTCTCTAATTTTTTCTAAAAAAGACTTCATATTCACAACTGAATTTGAGATTTCTTTACTACCACTTTTTGAACCGATGGTGTTCGTTTCGCGGTTAAGCTCTTGTAAAAAGAAGTCTATTTTTCGACCGATTTCAATAGTTTGAGAATTTAGCAGTGAGCGTAGTGATTTTAAATGAAAGTTAATTCGATCAATTTCTTCATTAATGTCCAATTTTTCAAGATAGTATATAACCTCTTGCAATAGCCTTTGGTTATCAACATTTATTTTTTGATCATACTGCTTTACTTTTTCAGTTAAACTTAGCTCGATTGAATTCCTGTATAGTTCTTTATTTTCGACAACTGATTTAAATTCATTTTCATAGCTATTTACATAGTCGAGTAAAGCGATTTTAATTTTTTCGCCCTCTAGTTGCCTAACCTCTAAAATGCTCTTCACTGCTTTTTGAAAAGCATCATTAACGATTGGTTCCATTTCCTGAAACATCTCATCACTATCAACTTCTTCTTGAAATTCAGTTCTTAAAAAATCTGTCGCCTTAAAATCGATATCGCATTCGTTAGATTTGGATAATAATTTAATTTGAGTAATAAATTGGGATATTTTTTCAGCATCTAAACTAAAAGAATGTTCCGTTATTTTTGTTTTTTTGTAATTAATTGAAACTTCAAAGCTTCCTCTTTTTAACTCTGTAGCAATGGTATTTTTAAATCCCATTTCCAGAGGATTAAACAAACTACTCATTTTAAATCGAAAGTCTCGAAATCGATTATTTACACTTTTTATTTCAACAGTAATTCTGAAGTTATCTGAGTGAGCTTCACCGCGCCCAAAACCAGTCATCGATTGTAGCATAATTATCCAATAGTCCTTTTAAAAAACACCGTTTTTGTAATAAACTGGTGGCTCACCATTATATAGGTAAGTTAAGTATTCACGCTTCTCCCTAGTGGAAAGCTTTAAAAAATATAGCTGTTGGTATTTATCACTAATTTTTCTTTTTGCCATCTCATATATGGCCCGATCAGAATCATCTAGGTCTTCCTCTAAACCAACAATCTCGCTCTCCAAGCATTCAGGGTTATGCATCATATATGATGACTCGTAGCAACGTTCAGGCAGGCTATCTTTACTAGCGAGTATAGTCTCTGTTGAGCTGCACCCGAAAAACTCTAGGATAAAGAATCCTATTATTAAAACTCTAAATAACATATTAGTCCCTCTCTTTTTCCTCCTATCGGAAATGCTCCTTATTTAGAAAGGAAACTAAACTCTTGTGGAATATTTTTCCTTCTCAAGGTTAAAAAAACGCTTCTACCAATAAAAGAATAGAAATAACCCGATAAAACGTTAGAGGAGCATATCTAATGAAGAAATGGGAAAAAATAGAAGACAAGTTTAACCTGTCACTGATTAATCGATACGAGACCATTGTCCAAAAAATCAAAAAAAGTGCTCAAAAAGCAAAAAGCACAATAAGAGATTTTGTAAAAAAACTATTTAATCTCATTATCCCAATCGTTAAAAAAATCAAAGATCAAGCGATTCAAATTTCAACAATTGACCCAAAATCAATACTGAAACAAACAAAAGAAATCATTAAGCAAATTACTTTTAAAAACTTCATAAGAGTTGTGAAGAGTCCTCCATATAAAAAGATGGGAATTTTTTTTAAACGAAATTCAATATCAATTTTGTTTTGTATCTTTTTTTCTGTAGGAATTTATAAAACCATTGAGTCGATCATAGACTTACTACCAGCAAAAAAGAACAGTCGATCTATTGCCTCAGAGGAAGACACAAGAGAAAGACCAAACTATTACTTACTTAATAAAAAGCATTTAAAAATTGAGAATATTAGAATTCCAGTTAGCTTAAATGATAAAAAAAGAATAGCTACAATAATAGCAGACCTAGTAATAGAGTGCCCTAACAGAACAACTCAACAATTTCTGTTTAATTCACCACACCTCGTTCAAGACAAGCTCAACAACACAATCGCACCACAAATAAATACCTTCCCACTGACGGAAGAAGGAAAAGTAATTTTACGAAAAAAAATAAAGCTAGAACTAACCGAGCTATTAAAAGAAAACCACTTCAAACTTTTTCAAATAAAACGAGTTAACATTGTTCAAGTGACGGCATCCTAAACGCAACGCCTAACGGTGTTTTCGCTAACTCCAATTTGCATCGATGTTAATTTATAGTTCCCATTGTTAATATGAAGAACCTGTTTAATATATTCTTTTTTCACATCCGCTAGTTTGATTATATTTTTATTTTCAAATATTTTTTGAGCACAAGAAAAATCAGTTTTTAGAGAGAGATCGCTATCATCGAATCTCAAAAATACACTTTTGCTTTTAACTATTTTCTTTTTCAGGTGAAATTTGATCTGCCTCAGATTCCCATACCAAGGACAATCCAAATACCAAGCTAGTAAATCTCTAGCAATCGAACAATTATACTCATCTAGTATTTGCTCAATCTTCTCTTGGCAATACTCACGATTATCTCTTAGACTAGGCAAGGTAACACAATGGCCACTAACGATTCGATAATAAAAGTCTGCTCTCATTCGGCCCTCTCTTACAAGCTCTTTTAAATCCTGCCCTGAGGAATAAATTATTCTAACATCGGCTTTTCTTTCTCCGCCCCCTACTTGCCTGAATATATTATTATCTAAAAAAGTCAGTAATTTTGTCTGCAAATCTTTTTCAATAGAATCGATTTCATCTAAGAACAAGGTACCATTATGTGCCTCTAATATTGCACCTCTTTTTTCACTCAAAGCTCCAGTAAATGCTCCTTTAGCATGCCCAAACAATTCACTTTCTATTAAACCTTTAGAGAAAGCGGATAAATTTAGATGAACAAAATTTCCATATCGATTCGATTTATCATGGATTTCTTTGGCTAAAGTAGTCTTCCCTGTCCCTGTCTCTCCCTGAATTAGAATAGATAAATCTGAATTAATTTCAGAATCAAGAATAAAGTTTTCTTTTTCTTTGGATGAAGTAATTTTCTTTTTAAACTTTAACAGATTAAAACCAAGGTTTACATCGTCTCCATTTCTCAGGAAAGAGAAATTAGTGATGCGTCCATTGTAAATAA
>Ga0181565_10000752_pt1 | contig 24398 bp, 20 predicted proteins | sample 101ome_16_FD_129661 | JGI IMG/M metagenome (GOLD analysis project Ga0181565, IMG submission 129661) | Coastal salt marsh microbial communities from the Groves Creek Marsh, Skidaway Island, Georgia - 101401AT metaG (megahit assembly) | ecosystem: Environmental > Aquatic > Marine > Intertidal... | reverse complement strand
TCGGCTCGTCACATCCTGGGGCTGGAGAAGGTCCCAAGGGTTGGGCTGTTCGCCCATTAAAGTGGCACGCGAGCTGGGTTCAGAACGTCGTGAGACAGTTCGGTCTCTATCTGTTGTGGGCGTTTGAAACTTGAGCGGACCTGACCCTAGTACGAGAGGACCGGGTTGGACATACCTCTGGTGTATCTGTTGTGGCGCCAGCTGCACTGCAGAGTAGCTACGTATGGATGAGATAAGCACTGAAAGCATCTAAGTGCGAAACTCACCGCGAGATGAGGTTTCATTGAGGGTCGTTGAAGACGACAACGTTGATAGGCCGCAGGTGTAAAGGCAGTGATGTCAAAGCCGAGCGGTACTAATTACCCGAAAGCTTATCAGTCTCTAATCTTCTACCAGTATGTCATCCCATTTGTGGGTGATTCCAATGAGCGCATTGGTTATCGCCTACATGAACGTTAGGTGTCTATTGCGGTGAGGTCCACCTCTTCCCATTCCGAACAGAGAAGTTAAGCTCACCAGCGCAGATGGTACTGCTACGGCGGGAGAGTATGTCGACGCCATCCTTGGGGCCCTTCGGGGCCCCTTTTTTTTTGCCCTCATATTGACGAATTTCGCGCGACATGAATAACCTGGTTGCCATTGTAGGCCGCCCCAACGTGGGCAAGTCCACCCTCTTTAATCGGTTGACCGAGACGCGCGAAGCGATCACGGACGACACGAGTGGTACGACGCGTGATCGGAAATACGGTACTGTGATTTGGACGGAGCATCAGTTCAACGTGATTGATACAGGAGGGTGGATTACGAAAAGCGACGACAGGTTTGAGGCAGCAATTCGCGGGCAGGTCGAAATCAGCTTGGAAGAGGCGGACTTGATCATGTTTATGGTGGACATTGAGGTAGGGGTGACGGATTTGGATTTGGACATTGCCAATTTGCTTCGCAGAACAGGAAAACCTGTGATGTTGGTTTGCAACAAAGTTGATACGTCTGCGCACGACGTAGGCGCGGAGGAATTTTACAGGTTGGGATTGGTGGATGAGATTTACCGGATTTCGGCGAACAACGGATACGGCACAGGTGAGCTGCTCGATGCCGTGGTGGCGGCGTTGCCTGTCATGTCAGAGGAAGAAGAGTTGGGGTTGCCCAAGCTTGCGGTGGTGGGCAAGCCCAACGTTGGTAAAAGCACCTTCATCAACACCATTTTGGGGGAGGAGCGAAACATCGTGACCGACATCGCGGGGACGACGCGAGACAGCGTGCATGCTCGCTACCAAATGTTTGGGTTTGACTTTGAGATTGTGGACACGGCGGGATTGAGAAAGAAGAGGCAGATTACCGATCATTTGGAGTTTTACAGCACGGTGAGAACCATCAAGGCCATTGACGAGAGCGATGTCTGCTTGTTGATGCTGGACGGAAGTGACCCGATGGGGCGCCAGGATTTGAACATCTTCTGGCAGATTGTCGAGAGTTACCGAGGTGTGGTGGTGGTGGTGAACAAATGGGATTTGGTGGAGAAGGACACCAACACCATGAACAAGGTGGAGGACATGATTCGTGAGAGAACGTCGCCGTTCACCGACATTCCCATTGTTTTCACGTCGAATGTCAAGAAGCAGAGGGTGCTGAAGGCTCTTGAGACGGCGTTGGAGGTGAGGCAAGCACGGGCGTCCAAGGTGCCTACGAGTGAGTTGAATGACGTCATGTTGCCCATCATTGAGCATTATCCTCCGCCGGCTTGGAAGGGGAAATATGTGAAAATCAAGTACGTCACGCAGATTCCTTCCCAAACGCCGACGTTTGCTTTTTTCTGCAACCTGCCGCAGTACATCCGCGATCCCTACAAGCGCTTTTTGGAGAACCAGCTCCGCGAGCATTACAATTTCACGGGGGTGCCCATTCGCTTGTTTTTCCGCAAGAAGTAAGTTCTCGAAGGAGGTCGAAGGTACGCGGGCTTCGCGTGTTACATTTGAGGGTTGCCGGCAGGAGCTGACAGAAACGAAGATCGACGAACATGAGCTACTTTTTTACCTCTGAATCTGTTTCAGAAGGGCACCCAGACAAGGTGTCGGATGCCATTTCGGATGCGTTGATTGACCATTTCTTGGCCTTTGACGCCTCTTCCAAAGTGGCCTGCGAAACGTTGGTTACCACCGGACAAGTGATGCTTGCGGGAGAGGTGAAATCGTCGGCGTACCTCGACGTGCAGAAAATCGCTCGCGACACCATCGCGTCAATTGGTTACACGAAGAGTGAATACCAATTTGATGCGGCTTCTTGCGGGGTGCTGAGTGCCATTCACGAGCAGAGTTCTGACATCAATCAAGGCGTGGAGAGAGCAAACCCGGAAGATCAGGGTGCGGGCGACCAGGGGATGATGTTTGGTTACGCTTGTCGAGAAACGGACAACTACATGCCGTTGGCCCTCGAATTGTCTCACCGTCTGTTGAAGGAATTGGCTGCCATTCGGAAGGAAGGTGCGCTAATGACGTACCTCCGGCCTGATTCCAAAAGCCAGGTGACCATTGAGTACGAAGACAACGGTACGCCCAAGCGAATTGAGGCGATTGTGGTGAGCACGCAGCACGATGAATTTGGTGACGGAGACCAAGCCATGTTGGCTCAGATTAAAGAGGATGTCGCCAACATCTTGATCCCAAGGGTGAAGGACTCCATGAGCGCGCGTGTTCAAGAACTGTTCAAGGGGGACCACAAATTGCATGTCAATCCGACGGGGAAGTTTGTCATCGGCGGTCCTCACGGCGACACGGGCCTCACGGGGCGCAAAATCATCGTGGACACCTACGGGGGAAAGGGTGCGCACGGGGGCGGGGCATTCAGTGGAAAGGATCCGTCAAAAGTGGACCGCTCTGCGGCTTACGCAACACGTCACGTGGCTAAGAATCTGGTGGCCGCTGGGGTGTGTGACGAAGTTTTGGTTCAGGTCGCCTACGCCATTGGTGTGGCCGATCCGGTCGGCCTTTACGTCAACACGTATGGAACTTCGAGGGTAGGGGTGTCCGACGGGGCCATTGCGGCGCGCATCGCGTCGATTTTCCCCATGCGTCCTTACCACATTGAGCAGCGATTCAAGTTGCGAACGCCCATCTACACCGAGACGGCTGCTTACGGGCACATGGGGCGGACTTGCGAGATCGTAACCAAGCGCTTTGAGGCGCACGCGGGAGGCGAGGTGAAAGAAGTTACCGTGGAGTTGTTCCCTTGGGAAAAGCTCGACAAGGTGGACGAGGTCAAGGCGGCTTTTGGGCTTTGACCTCTGCAGACAACCTTTGCTCAGAATACAAAGTCGTAGCCTTTCAGCTTCATCAAGCTGTAGGCTTCAACGTCAAAGCTGAAAAGAAGGCTTCCTTTGTGTTGACCGTATCCTGAGCCGTCCGATTTTTTCTCGAGGTCAATCAGGAGCTTCGACTTGAACAGCTTTTTCCGGAAGTTGCGCTTGTCAAACGACTTGCCCATCGCCTTCTCGTAGAGGTTTTGGAGTTGCCCCAACGTAAATTCCTTCGGGAGCAAGTCAAAGCCCACAGGCCGCCGACGCACGCGCCGTTTGAGTCGTTCACGGGCGTAGTCTACGATTTCGTTGTGGTCAAAAGCGAGGTCGGGCACTTCTGCAACGGGTGCCCAGTGCATGCCGTGCTGTTCCCATTCTTCGGTTCGGAAGTCGTCCGTATGCACCAAGGCGTAGTGTGCGATGTTGACCACGCGGCCTCCCGGGTGTCGGAACACTTGGCCAAAAGCGCGCAGTTGTTCCACCGTGCTAGGGTTGTCGTATCCAAAAAGGTCGCTGAACATTTTTTTCGCAGACAACAAGAGTTCCTCGTTCGCCTTGAGGTAACGACTCGGCAGAAACAGGGCTCCTTGGAAGGGAGGACGTGAGCTCCGAGCCAAGAGGATTTTCAAATCGACCCCGTCAAAACCGAAGACGACCAGGCTGGTGGACAACGCGACGCTGAAGTCCGGTTCCTCTTGCGGAAACTGCAACATTTCTCCCATTGGACAAAGTTAGACTTGGTAAAGGAGGTGGGCAACGGCTGAGGGGCAGGTTGTGCAAAACAGGGGTGAAAACATGTGAACAACGGACGTGAAGTCCAACGTACCTTTCACCTCCCATGTTTGACTCCCCCTCGTCCTCCAACCTTCCCTCTTCCCAGGGACGCACTCGCGACCTCGGAAGGACTGGATCCTCCCTTATCCCCGGAGCCAAGGTTCAACCCCAAGCCAAGGAACTTGAGGAGGTTGTGCTCGGTGCAATGATGATGGAAAAGGCGGCTGTGAATGCGGTGATTGACGTGTTGCAGCCGGAAAGTTTCTACGTGGAAGCTCACGGAGAAGTGTTTCGAGCCATTCAAACCTTGTTCAACAAATCTGAGCCGATTGACCTGCTGACCGTCACCGAGCAGTTGCGCAGCGACGGAAAGCTCGACATGTTGGGAGGAAGCCACCGTGTGGCCGAGTTGACGACGAGGGTCGCAAGCAGTGCCAACGTTGAATTTCACGCCCGAATCATTGCTCAGAAGCACATTCAGCGGGAGTTGATTCGGGTGTCAAACACCATCATTGAAAAGGCGTACGACGAAACGTCGGACGTGTTTGATTTGCTCGACGAAGCGGAAAGCAAGTTGTTCGAAGTTGCCGAGGGGAACATTCGCAAGAGTTACGAGAGCATGGGTGTCGTGATGAAGCAAGCGTTGGAGGACATTGAAGCAGCTCGCAACAACGAGGACGGCGTCAGTGGTGTGCCTTCAGGGTTTCATGATTTGGACAAATTGACAGGCGGTTGGCAACGTTCGGACATGATTGTGCTGGCGGCTCGGCCGGGCATGGGGAAGACGGCGTTTGTCTTGTCAATGGCGCGCAACATGGCCGTGGATCACCAAATCCCGGTAGCTGTATTCAGCCTTGAAATGTCCGCTGTTCAGCTCGTGCAGCGTCTGATTTCGTCCGAGACGGAGATCAACAGCGACAAGTTCCGGAAAGGGAATTTGGAGGAGCACGAGTACCAGCAGCTGTACACGAGGGTGGGCAAATTGAGCGACGCCCCATTGTTCATTGACGACACGCCTGGCCTGAACATCTTCGAGCTGCGTGCCAAGTGCCGTCGGTTGAAGGCCCAACACGGAATCGACTTGGTGGTCATTGACTACCTGCAACTGATGAGTGCGGGGTCGGACAAGGGCAACCGGGAACAGGAAATCTCGAGCATCTCGAGGTCCATCAAGTCGATTGCCAAGGAACTTGACGTGCCCATCATCGCCCTGTCCCAGTTGAGCCGAAACGTGGAGACACGAGGAGGTGACAAGCGTCCGTTGCTCTCGGATTTGCGCGAATCTGGCGCCATTGAGCAGGACGCCGACATTGTGGCCTTCATCTACCGAGCGGAGTATTACGGAATTACCGAGCATCCCGACGGCATTGACACGGCAGGGCTGGGGGAATTGATCTTGGCCAAACACCGTCACGGCGCCTTGGATACGATCAAGATGAAGTTCGTGCAGCGCTTGGCCAAATTCACGAATTACGACACCTTTGCAGAGTCGGCCGTGTTTGGCAACGCGATGCAACCCAACTCGGCGTTCAGCCAACCCAAGACCATCACGGTGGGCTCCAAAATGAACGACGACCCCTCCTCGGGAGACGGGGTGCCGTTCTAACTCGTGGCAGCGCCGCTGCAGTGTATCTTGGTCATTCATGGAAAAGCTTCGAAAAGCAGGGCTGGTGATGATGGGTTGCTTGGCGTTTCAAGTCCTCTGGGGTGCGCGGATTTTGGTGCCCATGGACGAGAGCCAAACCAACCACCTCAAAGCCTATGGCGTGGCATTTTGGGTGTTGGAGAACGGCGTGGAAGTGGAATGGCTTCTTAACTACCGGGGGGGAAGTTTCTTGATGCCCAACATTCCGGAGATTCAAAACGAGTGTGTCATTCGTGGCGTTTCGCATCAGGTGATTGCCGACGTCCAGGCGGGGCAGATTTTGCAGGAAATCGCGGATCCGGAGGTCAACATGGAACGTGTGAAATTGGAGGTGACGCCTAAGATTGCGGTTTACAGTCCGGACGGCAAGCAGCCTTGGGACGACGCAGTGACGTTGGTGCTGACGTACGCGGAGATTCCGTACGACGTGGTGTACGACACGGAAATTTTGACGGGTGAATTGCCCAAGTACGATTGGTTGCACCTTCACCACGAAGACTTCACCGGACAGTACGGAAAATTCTACAAGGCCTACCGAAGTGCTTCTTGGTACCAAGAGGAAGTGGCGCGGCAAAGTGGCACCGCCGAAGTCATGGGCTTCCAAAAGGTCAGTGAAATGAAGCGGAACGTGGCGACCAACATTCGCGACTTTGTGGTTGGCGGAGGATTCTTGTTCACCATGTGTTCGGGAACGGACAGCTACGACATTGCTCTCGCTGCTCAACAGGTCGACATCTGTGCTCCGATGTTCGACGGCGACCCAGCCGACCCGGCAGCGCAGGCGAAGCTCAAGTTTGAAGACGGCTTGGCGTTTCAGGATTACCAGCTCGAAATGGATCCGTTGGTTTACGAGTTTTCGAGCATTGATGGAACCAAGGACCACGGGGACATCAAGCCAATCAACGACTTTTTTACGTTGTTTGATTTTTCCGCGAAGTGGGACATTGTGCCCACGATGCTCACGCAGAGCCACGAGCGTGTGATCGCGGGCTTCATGGGGCAAACCACTTCTTTCCGCAAAGAATTCATTCGGCCGGACGTGACTGTGATGGGAGACAATCGCAACCTTCCCACGGCCAAATACATTCACGGCACGCTGGGTTTGGGTCAGTGGACGTACTACGGCGGGCACGATCCAGAAGATTACCGGCATTTGGTCAACGACCCTCCGACAGATTTGAATTTGCACCCAAATTCGCCAGGGTACCGCCTCATCCTGAACAACATCCTGTTCCCAGCAGCGAAGAAAAAAGACCGGAAAACGTAAGCGAGTCGCGGAGTTGCCCCTGCCTCAGCGCTTGATGGTGCAAGTCAGGGTTACGAGATTCAACTCGTTGTGATGCGGCTCGACGAGGTATTCAATTGGGCCTTCGGTTCGTTTGGCAATGCTGAGAAGTCCCAACCCCGCGTTTCCACGTTCTGGGTTTTGTTCGCCTTGGCAAAGGACGTCAATGTACGCCTTGCGAAGCTCGGCGTGCGTGAGGTTGTTGAGGTTGCCGATTCGCTGGCCCAATTCCACAGAAGCTTCGGTGTCCATGAGGTTGCCGCAGTGCAACTGGTATCCCACAGGTGTGTTTTCGAGGGTCAAAAAAACGGAGTTTTCCCCGTGCTCGTCAATGAATCCGTGGTGAATGACGTTTTGGATTGTTTCAATCAAAACCGACATGACTCTTTTGATCTCCTTGCGGCTTCCTCCCGCATGACTCAAGCTGCGTTCAGCTAAACTCAACAAGTGAGGGATCATGTCGCCGTCCACGTTTCCTGCAAAGGACAAGATTACACCAAGCGCTTTGCCTTCCGTTGAGGAAGCGCGAGGGGCAGCTTGAAGCTTCTTTTGAAGCATCGGAACAAGTATGGTGGACTCCTTTCTCATAAACCAGGCATCTTCGACGAAACGGTGATAATCGCCCATGAAGAAAACATTGCAATCTACGAGAAAGTTGCTTTTGTGTTGAGGTGTTTTGTTCTTTCGGCTGGCGCGTTTTCAACAAACATAATGCGATGAAATCCCGAAGAACTTAGGGGAACTGAGTAACCGAGCGATCAAACAAACCCGCGAATGCAGGTTTCTGGAACCAAAGGCAGGCCTTCTGGCGTGCGGATCATTTGGTAGAAAAGGGGGTGCATGAAATTCAAGGTGCGACGAAATTGGCGCCCCGCGAAGTGGCATTTCCAAACTTCAAGTGCGATGCGCTTTGTGGTGTTCCACGCGTAGGGGCTGAATCCCATCGGCCTTGAAAACCGTTCAACCCACATGCGGGCTTGTGGGAGCGATTGAATCGAACAAGGCTGAGCAACGAGAGCGGGGTTGAGGGGGAGTGCCATGGGGGCGGGGTTTGATTGGTTCAACGAGATTTCCTGAACCAAAGGGAAACAAGCACTCCGCAATGGATTTACGGACCCCAGAAAAAGTTGAAATCAGCTCGGCTTTGGCCGCGTTGATTGCCGGGCCAATGCGGCTTGAAGTTTGTCCGTGACGGACTTCCGAATGTGCTCGGGCGACAAGACGGTGAGTTCACTCGCGTGAGCCTGCAGCCACTGCAGAAGCTCAAACGTGGGCATGACTTCGAGCGTAACGTGAATGCGCTTTTTAGTGTGAACAACGCGCTGCGATTGGTGGAGCGGCTGGGATTCAAGGTATTTGGCGAGGACGGGGTCGCATTCAAACTCCACACGCTCGGGTTGTCCGTCGCCGACCACCGTGATGCCCATGGCGTGAGCAAAGTAATCCTGCGGCTCAAAGCTCTTGTTCACGCTGAATCGGGTTTCGGAGTCGACTTGGAGTCCCGTGATGCGGTCGCACCCAAACGTTCGAATGTGATCCCGAGCGGGATCCCAGCCCAGCAGGTACCACCGGTTTCGGTACTCTTTCAGCAAATACGGATGCAGGTGGTAGCTCGTGGACGCGTTGGATGAATCCTTGAATTTGCTGTACTCCAAACCAACCGCGTGCCTTTCCCGAATGGCTTGCAACAGGGGGGCGAGGTGCTCGGAACCCGCTGCGTGGGGTGTGCTCTCAAACTGGATGAATTTGTCGACGCCGTCGTCGTCGAGGTTGGGTGAGACCGCGAGGCGGTCCGCAATTTTGCCCAGCGCTTGGTCGAACTGCTGAAAAATCGGCAGGTCTCGGAATTGGATGAGGGTGTTGGTGGCAAAGCGAATGGCGTCCAGGTCGTCGTCGTTCAGCTGCACGTCATTGATGCTGTAGCCCTCTTCCGTGTAATGGTAGCCACGTTCGTCTCGGTGGTATTCGATGGGAGCGTAATAGCCCAAATCTGCCTCGTTCCGCATCGCCCACAGGTCCTTCTCGACCGTGGAAATGCTGATGTGTTCCCCGTCGCTTCCATACAGAGCTTCCTCGCATGCTTGCCGCAGCTCTTCTTTGGTAGGGAAGGGCTTGCCTGGGTTGGTCAGACAACGGTCAATGATGCGGTAGCGGAGCAGGGCGTACTTGTTCGCGGGCATGGGTCAGAAATTCGCGGCGGACGCGGGCGGGTTGAATTGCTTCATCATGGAGATGCCGCGAGGAACGTACTGCGGGTCGTGCGTGCGAGGAAGTCCAGTCTTGGGGTAGGGTTGTCCGGTGTTGTGCATGTGGAAGCAGTCCTTGAATCGGCCTTCCCGCATGGCGTTGCCGTACGTTTGGTTGATCCAGTCGGCGCCGTGCTCCACGCCGTTCGGCCCCCGAATGTCCCGAATGTTGACGTCGAGCAAGATGCATTTGTACCCCATCAATTGGAAGGGGCCCCAGGAGGTGGCGAGGTTGCGCAAAGCGTCGTCGGACGCATCCGCCAAATGAGCCGCAGTGACGTTTTCGTAGTTGGTGCGCTTGCCATCCCGAACTTGTTTGAGGCGGTTGAAGACGTGGGGTTCGAAGCGTGCTCCGGCCGGTTTTTTGCCTGAACACTCCAGCATGAGCAACGACATCAGGTAGCTGTAGTCGAGGTCGTATTTGGCGGCAGCCCGCTGGACCTCTTGGCTGTAAAAGGATTCGGCAGCGGCCTTTCCGGCGCGGTCGCCGGCCGCGTGCCACGGCGTCACGAAATGCGCCTGGTAGTACTTCCATCCTACAAACAGGCCGCCAAACACGAGCAAGGCCGACACGAGGTGACCGAGTCGGTTTCGGTCGAGCTTGGAGGTGCGCTTACGGGACTTTCGCTTCGCCATGCCTCAAAGGAAAATCAATTCGTGAATCCACCGGACCAAGGGGAGCACGGCGAGGGCAGGGAGGGCGTCGACCAAGGGCCATTGCGAGAGTCCGTGCGCCTTGACGCCGAGCAGTTGAAAGCCAATGCCGAGCATGAGAATGCCTCCAAGTGCACTGAGCTCGGTGATCAGGGCAGGGTCCAAGCCTTGTCCCGCAAGGGCGAAAGCGAGGGTGAGTGCGCCTTGAAAGCCGAAGACGCCGAGGGCAGACCACAAGACCCCTCGACCGAGAGTCGCCGCCAAGAAAGCGCTTGAAATGAGGTCCATCGTGCCCTTGATGAGGAGCAGGTCGGGTTTGTGCAAGAGGCCGTCTTCCATGCAGCCAACAAGTGTCATGGAACCCAAGCAAAACAACATCATGGCCTCCATGAAGCCCCGAGAGGACGAAGATGCATCTGAGTTTGCGGAGGGGGCCGCCCAGCGGGAGAGCCGGGTCTGAAGGCCGAGGGTGTGACCGAGCAAGGTTCCCAAAACCAACGCGAGAAAAAGGTCAATGGGAGTTGTTGTTTCAAGGGCCATCAGACTGCCGATGGTCAGGGTGAAAAGCCCGAGCACGACAAAGATCTTGTCCTTCAGGTCGGAGGACCAACGGGCGCCGAGGGCCAGGCCAGCGGAGGCGCCGACCGCCACAGTGACGGTGTTGAAGAGTGTGCCGACCATGCTGTGAAGTTACCTTTGGGCTTTGAAGGGCTGGACTCGCATCGAGGCCGGTCGTCAACATCGACGCGTTGAAGTTCACACTCGAAACCACAGACCCCGGGTCCAAGGCCCGTGCCGGCGTGCTGTCCACCGACCACGGGGACATCCAAACGCCTATTTTCATGCCTGTGGGTACGATCGGAACGGTCCGTGCTGTTCCGCAGACGGAGCTGAAGGAAGTGGTGGACGCGGACATCATCCTAGGCAACACCTACCACTTGCATTTGCGTCCGGGAACGGATGTGTTGGAAGAAGTTGGGGGGCTGCACAAATTCATGAACTGGGATCGACCTATCCTGACGGACAGCGGGGGGTACCAGGTGTTCAGTTTGGCCGAGAATCGGAAGATCAAAGAGGAGGGAGCCACCTTTCGCAGCCACATCGACGGGAGCAAGCACTTGTTTTCGCCGGAGCGGGTCATGGACATCCAGCGCAGCATTGGGGCAGACATCGTCATGGCGTTTGACGAATGCCCGCCGTACCCGTCGACCTACGAATACGCCAAGAAAAGCATGGAGCTCACCCACCGTTGGTTGCATCGTTGCGTGCAACGGATGAAGGAGACCGAGCCGCTGTACGGCCACGAACAGGCGTTGTTCCCGATTGTCCAAGGGTCGACCTATCCGGACTTGCGGCGGGCGTCGGCGCATGCTGTGGCAGAAGTGCCTTCTTTGGGGTACGCCATCGGAGGGTTAAGTGTGGGCGAGCCCCACGAGGACATGTACGCCATGTGCGAGGAGGTGTGCGCCATTTTGCCGGAGGATGCTCCGCGTTACATGATGGGAGTTGGCACTCCTGTGAACATCTTGGAAAACATTGCCTTGGGGGTGGACATGTTCGATTGCGTGATGCCCACGCGAAATGCTCGAACCGGAACGTTTTACACGTGGGACGGCATCATGAACATGAAAAACGCCAAATGGAAAACGGACATGAGTCCCCTTGACTCCAAGGGAACGGCACCGGTGGACCACATGTACAGCAAGGCGTACGTACGACACTTGTTTCACGCGAATGAATTGCTGGCCTTGTACATCGGTTCTGTGCACAACCTGAGTTTCTACCTCGACTTGGTGCGCGAAGCGCGCAAGCAGATTCAGGCCGGGACGTTCCGAGAATGGAAAGACCGGATGGTGGTTCAACTTGCTCAGCGCGTGTAATCGGATGAACCGCCTCGACCGCTACCTCGTCGGCCAGTTCTTGGGCACGTTTGTGTTCATGCTCGGCGTGTTTTGTGCGGTGGTGGTGGTGTTTGACCTGATGGAACACCTCGGGCGGTTGCTCGACCACCAAGCTCCGCTGTCCGACACGGCGCTCTACTACCTGAACGTCTGCTTCCACTTCGCGTCGCTGCTGATGGGGTTCATTGTGTTTTTGACCATCATTTGGTTCACGAGTCGCTTGGCCCAAAAAAGCGAAATCGTCGCCATGCTGGCCGGGGGCATGCCGTTTGGGAGGTTGCTTCGACCGTATTTCTTCGCCTCGAGTTTGCTCGTGGCACTTGCGTTGGTGCTGAGTCACGTGGTGGTGCCTCGCGCCAACGAACAGAAGCTTGCGTTTGAGGAGAGCTTTGTGAACACCTCGGTTCACGTGAAAGACAGGAACCTCTACCGGGAGGTGGCGCCCGGCACCGTGGTGTATTTCCGCAGCGTCAACTACGGCCGTGGAACGGGCTACAAACTGCAGCTCGAGCAATGGGACGGAAACGTCCTTCAACAGCGCATTCTCGCCGCCAAGGCAACCTACCTGCCGCAAGACAGCCTGTGGCGGTTGGTCAACGTTGGGGTGCGCGATTTCAAACCAGGAGGACGTCAGCATCACCGGTTCATGTCCCGACTCGACACCGCCTTGACGATGCGGATGGACGATTTTGCAGAACGGAACGAGGTGGTGGCGACGATGCCGACGCCCGTGCTTCGGGAATACATCGGCACGGTGAGGGAACGCGGAGCTGACACGGCGAACCTGGAACTGACCCTCCACGGCCGGACGGCCAATGCCTTGGCCATCCTTGTGCTGACCTTGATTGGCGTGTCGATTGCGGCGCGGCGACTTCGTGGCGGCACCGGCCTGCACCTCTTCGCAGCCGTTCTCATTGGCTTCACGTACGTGTTTGCTTCGAAGGTGATTTCTGTTTGGGCGGCCTCGGTTGGGTTGCCGGCGTGGTTCCCGTTGGACGAGGCTGGGCTCAGGTTGGTGGCCGCTTGGTTGCCCAACCTCCTCTTTGCAGGTCTGGGGGTGTGGCTCTATCTCAAGGCCCCGAAGTAGGAAAGCAGTAACTTGGGGCAATGCTGTCCTTCGTTCGACCTCCCATCTTCAAGGTGATTGCCGCCGGTTTGGTGACAATCCTGACGTTGACGGTCCGGGCCCAACTTCCGACGTGGGTGGACGACATCGCGCCCATCGTGCACACGCATTGCGCCCGGTGCCACCACAACGGGGGGGCGGGGCCGTTTCCTCTCCTGACTTACGAGGACGTGTTTTTCACTGCGAACATGGACGTGCATGTCATGCAGGACGGCGAAATGCCGCCGTGGCCGGCCGATCCGGATTACCGGCATTTCGTGGGGGAGAACGTGCTGAGCGAACAGGACGTGGCCTTGTTTACGGAGTGGTACGAGACCGGCATGGCCTACGGCGACGAGTCGGTGGTGGTGGAGGTGCCGGAGTTTGGGCCGCAGGGGACTTTGCTGGAGAGCTTGGACTTCGTGGCGGATTTCCCGGAATACACGTTGCAATCCGACAACGAGGAGTACCGGTGGTTTGTGGTGTCGACGAATTTTGAGGAGACGAAGTACATCCAAGCCGTCGAGGTGATTCCCGGGTTGCCAGGCGCGGTTCATCACGCGGACATTTTCGTGGACAACACGGGCGCCTCGGCGGCGTTGGATGCGGCGGACCCGCTCCCGGGATTCAACGGAAGCACGGGCTGGCCTACGAACACGACGTACATCAATGCGTGGCAGCCCGGCGCGCTCCCAGCGCGGTACCCGGACGGGTGGGGCATCGCGGTGCCGCCCGGCGCCGACCTCGTCATCGAGATCCACTACGGCCCGGACTTTGGAGGCCAAATCGACGACACCGTCATGAACCTCGAATGGGTCGACGAGCCCGAGTCGGAGATTCGCCCGATTTCGGTGGGCTGGAGTTTGGGCAACGGCGCCATGACCGACGGCCCCTTGGTCATTCCTCCCAACCAATTGTCGACCTTCCACCAAGAGGCGGTGCTTTGGAATTCGGACAAGAGCCTGCTCAGCATTTGCCCCCACATGCATTTGCTCGGCAAATCGTACAAGGTGTGGATGGAAACGCCCGCGGGAGACAGCATTCCGCTCATTGACATTCCCCAATGGCATTTCGAATGGCAGTTCTACTACCGCTTTCTCAGCCCTGTTCACGTGCCGGCGGGCACGGTGTTCAAGACCGAAGGGGTGTACGACAACACGGTGTGGAACCCACTTAACCCCAACGACCCACCCGAGGAGGTTACCTACGGATCTCTGACCACCGACGAGATGTTCTTGGTGTACTTGATTTGGTCGAATTACGAGGAGGGGGATGAGGATTTGGTGTTTGGGACGGTGGAAGAAGAGGAGGTGAGTGAGGTCGAACTGCATCAACACGCTCCGTCATGCCTGCTTTCTGTTGCGCCCAACCCCGCTACGGACAAGGCCACCGTGACTTGGCAAGGCGCCGCCGCCGTTCAAGCGGTGGTGCGGTCCATGGGCGGTGGGGTGGTTTGGACGGGGACGTTGTTGCCCGGCGCGCAAGACTTGCCGGCGTCACGTTTTGCACCCGGCGCGTACGTTTTGACGGTGCAGGGCCCCGCAGGATCGCGCGAGTCGTTGCCGCTTTGGGTGGCCCGTTAACCCGCTGCGAGCGGTCCGCAGTAATTCGCCTGAACGGCTTGGGATGCCTGACGAGCTAAGGTTTCCTCTGCGAACAGCCCAAACACCGTCGACCCGCTTCCCGTCATCTGCACGTACTGCGCTCCGGCCTTCCGAAGTCCGTCGAGAAGCGCGCCTACTTGCGGGTGACGCGCAAACGCGCCGGGCTCGAAGTCGTTTGAGATGCGGTTGCCCCAATCGCGTACCGGCTCGTTGGCCAAAGCATTCCAGTCCGTGGTGCGTTCCGAGGGCGTAACTCCTCCAAACGCTTCGGCCGTGGAGATGTGGATGCCGGGGTTGGCCACCACGACCCACAATCCGTCCAAGGGCAGCTCAAAGCTGAGCGGCTTGATGTGCTCGCCGCGCCCGGTCACCAGCGCCGGTTGCGCTTCCACGAAAAACGGGCAGTCGCTGCCCAATTTCGAAGCCAGTTCGATCAACTCCTCGCGGGACAAGCCGAGGTCGCACACGTCGTTGACGGCGCGCAACATGTACGTGCCGTCCGCGCTGCCGCCTCCGAGTCCGGCACCCATGGGCAGCACCTTGTGCAGGTGGGCCGACAGCCCGGGCAAGTTGTGCTCGGCCGCGAGCAAGCGGTGCGCTTTCACAACGAGGTTGCTTTCGCTGTCGCCGGGGATGTCGAGGCCCGTCCACGTGGCGCGAAGCTCGCCGGGAGCCACCGAGTCGTCCACGAGAACCTCAAGGATGTCGGTCCAACCCAAGGGAAGGAAAATGCTCTCCAGAGCGTGGTACCCGTCTTCGCGCTTGCCAAGGACGTGGAGTCCGAGGTTGAGTTTGGCGGGAGGGAAAAGGACCATGCGAGGACGAGTCGGTTCCGGTTCAGTCGATGTAGCCGAAGCGCTTGAGTTTGCGTTCGTCGTCACGCCAGTTTTTGTCCACGCGAACGTACAGGTCCAAGAAGACCTTCTTGCCGAGGAACGCCTCGATGTCCTTGCGCGCGTCCATCCCGACGCGCTTGATCATCCGGCCTTGGGCCCCAACGACGATGTGCTTTTGGGATTCGCGGGCCACGTGGATTTCCGCGCGGATGCGCGTGATGTCCGGCGCGTCTTCGTAGGCTTCCACCACGACTTCGCAGCTGTAGGGAATCTCCTGTTTGTAATGCGTCAGGATTTTCTCCCGGACGATTTCGGACACAAAAAAGCGCATCGGCTTGTCGGTCAACTCGTCCTTGGGAAAGAAAGGCGGGCTCTGTGGGAGCTGGGCGACGATGCGTTCGAGCAGGGTGTCGACGTTGAAGTTGTGAAGCGCGCTGATGGGCACGACCGAGGCACGTGGCAATTTGGCGGCCCAAGCGTCAAGCTTAGCTTCGACGGCGGTTTGGTCTGTGGCGAGGTCAATCTTGTTGACCAACACAAACGTCGGAACGTCCATCGCCGCAATTTTCTCCAACGTCTCGGGGTGGGCCATGCCTTCTTCGTTCACTTCCGTCACCACGAGCAACACGTCTGCATCCTGCAAGGCGGTCTTGACGAACTTCATCATGCCCTCCTGCAATTTGTAAGCGGGATCCAGCACGCCGGGGGTGTCGCTGTAGACAATTTGGTAAGCGTCGTCGTTCACGATGCCCATGATGCGGTGGCGCGTGGTTTGGGCCTTGGCGTTGATGATGCTCAACCGCTCGCCCACAAGCCGATTCATCAGCGTGCTCTTGCCCACGTTGGGCGAGCCGACGATGTTGACAAAGCCCGCACGGTGATCGGCGGGAATTTCAGACGAGGGAAGGGGTTGATTGTCAGTCACCGGGGGTGAGGTTGGAGGCCCAAAGGTACGTTTTCCCTTGTGAAAGCATGTCAAGGAGTTTGCACATGCGAACAACTTGTGTACATTTGCCGTCCGTTGTTGGTCAAGGTCATGACTCGGTCGCGAAGACAACGGAACCCACATCGCGGGGTGGAGCAGTTGGTAGCTCGTCGGGCTCATAACCCGAAGGTCGCAGGTTCAAGTCCTGTCCCCGCTACTTCAAGCCCGATGCACGAGAGTGCATCGGGCTTTTCATTTGCGCTACATTTGGCGCAGTTCTTTTAATTCCAAACCCCACTCAATGAAAGGCGTCGTCTTCACAGAATTCCTCGAAATGGTCGAACAGAAGTTTGGCATGGACATGGTCAACAGCCTGCTTGAGGAAAACAACCTTTCGTCAGGCGGAGTCTACTCAGCCGTCGGCACGTACCACCACGGAGAGATGGTGACGCTTGTCGTGGATTTGGGGAAACGCAGCGGAATGGACGTGCCCGATTTGTTGAAGGCCTTTGGGGGGTATTTGTTCAACACGTTCAAATCGGGCTACCCCGAGATGTTTGCTTCGGCCACCAACGGGTTTGAATTTTTGCAGAGCGTGGACCAAGAGATCCACGTCGAGGTGCTCAAGTTGTATCCCGATGCGGAGCTTCCGTCGTTCAAAACGGAATTGCTCGAGGAGCACGTCTTGCAGATGGATTACCGTTCAGACCGGGCGATGGGGGCCTTGGCTTTGGGGTTGATTGAAGCATGCGGCAACCACTTCAACGAAGGATACGAAGTCGACTACCAACCCCAAACCGAAGACGGCAAGTACGTTCGGTTTGTTATCACGAGAAACGCCTAAGCTGGGCAGGGCATGTCGGAGGACGCCTACAAAAAAGCCTTTGAGCGCGAACGAGAAGCGCGAAAAGAAGCCGAGCGAATTACCGAGGCGAAAAGCCGGGAGTTGTTCGAGTTGAACACGGCCTTGAAGAAGTTGAACGAAGGGCTGGAGGAGCGCATCCGGGAACGGACTTCGGAGCTTGAGGCTGCGAGGAACAAGGCCGAAGCCAACACCCGGGCCAAGTCGGAATTCCTGTCCATGATGAGCCACGAGATGCGTTCTCCGCTCAATATAATTGTGGGATTGACCGAACTTTTGGATCAACGAAAGCTCGAGGAGCCGGAAGGAGGGTACGTCCGAAACGCACGTTTCAGCGCCCTTCAACTCTTGAACCTGATCAACGACATCTTGGATTTGAGTGCGATTGAGGCCGGTAAAATTGCGTTTGAAAGCACGCCGTTTGACCTGACTTATGCTGTGGATCAGGTGTTTTACGCTCTGGAGCAACGGGCCATCGACAAGGGGTTGACTTGGTCGAAATCCATGCCCGACGACTTGCCGGCCCCGCTGAAAGGGGATGCTGCTAAGTTGAATCAGGTGCTCATCAATCTGTTGGACAACGCCATCAAATTCACCCGCGACGGCGGCGTCGAGATGAGGTTGACGCAAGTTGAAAGGCAGGGGAAAGAAAACGAGGTTTGGGTGGCTGTGGAGGTTTCGGACACTGGCAAGGGCATTTCGGAAGAAAACATCGACCGGATCTTCAACAAATTCGAGCAAGAAAACACGTCGACGCGTCGGGTCCACGGAGGCTCGGGATTGGGTTTGGCCATTTCCAAGCAATTGATCGAGCTGCAAGGGGGAAACATCTCGTGCGAGAGTGAGCTGGGACAAGGAACGACGTTCCGGTTCGAATTGCCCTTCATCCATGAGCCTAGGGCGGAAAAAGACGAATTGGCGAAGGATTGGTCGAAGGTGGATTTGGCGGGATTCCGTTTGTTGATTGCCGAAGATTTGGAGGTGAATCGAATGCTGTTGCGCCAGATGCTGCGCAACACGGGCATTGTGTTGTTCGAGGCAGAGAACGGAAAGGAAGTCCTGGAGGTGCTCAAAACCCACGAAGTCGACCTGATCCTGATGGACTTGCACATGCCTGAAATGGACGGCATCGAAGCGACGAGTGCCATCCGGGAAGGTCGGGTCAAGGGGTTGGATTCGGAGTTGGCCATTGTTTGCTTGACCGCCGATGTGTTTAAGGAAACCAAGGAGTCCATCTTCAGCGCGGGCATGAACGACTTCGTCACTAAGCCCATAGAAATGCGGCGCTTGTTCCAGGTCCTGGGCCATTGGAGGAAGCAAATCAACTCGCGAAGGGAGTCGTAGGCCGGAAGCGGTACGATCTCCACCTACCTTCGCTACATGCGAAATCTCTTGGGTTGGGTCGCTGCTGTGACCACAGTGCTCGTGCTCGTATTGGCGCTGATGAAGGACCAACATGCTGAGCCCGTCCGTTCGGTCGAACACAAGGACAAATTTGAACCCAACCGTTGGTTGGAATGGAAGTGGAGCTACCCTGACGATCGGTGGGACCCTTCGGAGGCGGATGCGGCGTACCGGGAGGCACAGTTGCATGCGCAGCACGAAGGAGCACGGGTTGTGAACGGCTCTTGGGCCCAACAGGGCCCGTTGAACCTCAGCGGTCGCTTGAACCTGATCCACGAAGACCAGTCGAGTATAACCAACCGAATCTATGCCGGGGCCGCCGGGGGCGGGCTGTGGCGTTCAATCAACGGAGGCAATTCGTGGGAACCGATGACGGACTTGTTCGAGCACCTGGCGATTGGGTGTTTGGCGCTTCACCCCGAGTCGAGTGAGATTCTGTACGTCGGCACCGGCGACCCTCAAATCAGCGGCCACCCACGCATCGGAGGCGGCATTTACAAGTCGTTGGATGCGGGCAACACGTGGACGCATCTGGGACTCACGGAAACGCGCATCGTAAGTCGCATCGAAGTGGACCCGTCCAACCCCGACCGCATTTTCGCGGCCACCATGGGGAATCCTGGAATGCCTGGACCGGACCGGGGTCTGTACCGAAGTTTGGATGCGGGCGAGACGTGGGAGCAGGTGCTCTTTGTGGGCGACTCGGTGGGCATCAACGACGTGCGGATTTCGAGCACGACAGGCGCGATTTTGGCCAGTTCGTGGCACCGGATTCGCACGTCGACCGTCAGCGATTTGGTCAGCGAAGACAACCAAGTGTATCGAAGCGTCGACGGAGGGACGACCTGGGAGGTCTTGCCCAACCCTTGGGGGGACGAGGCGCGTTGCCGCATTGGCATCGAGGAGTCGCAAGGCCGTTTCGTGATCAACCCCGTCGGGGCCAACCTGCAATTCAGCAACTTGTACCGGACGGGGGACGACGGCCAAACGTGGGCTGCCTTGGTGCCGGAGGGAGCGATGCCGGACGGGATTTTGGGCGGGTTTGGCTGGTACTTTTCCAAGGTGAGGGTCAACCCGTGGAACCCCGACGACATCTCCGTCTTGGGGGTGGAGTTGTGGAACACGTTGGACGGCGGCCAGACCTGGGAACGGATGGGTCCGGAATGGTGGACGTACGAAGTCCATGCGGACAAACATGACTTGCAATGGGTGGGGCCCAACGAGCTTCTTTTGGCGACCGACGGTGGCGCTTACCGAAGCGACGATCACGGCGCGACCTGGGAGGACATTGAGTACCTGCCTGTAGGACAATTTTACCGCGTGACTCACATCCCGGCCGCGCCGGGGTGGTACACGGCGGGAGCCCAAGACAACGGCACGACTACGGGGAACGCCTCCGTCGCCTACAACTGGAACAGGGACCGGGGGGGCGATGGCTTCACCGCGTTGTACCATCCCGAGAACGAAGCTTTGAGAACGGCCACGGTGCAGTACGGCAACTTCGCGTACAGCTTGACAGCGTGGGACGAGGAGGCCAACTGGAACGGATGGACCGACGGCATCGCCGACGAAGACCGCAACGGGTGGGACTCGCCCGTGCTGTTTCACCCGGCCGACCCCAGTGTGGCGTGGTGTGCGACAGAGCGGGTGTACCGCATGGTGGATGCGCCGTTTGGGGTTTGGGAACCGCGAAGTGAGGATTTGACGCTTGGCGTGGACCCCGGATTGAATTTCCGCGTGGTGACAACGCTTGCGGGAAGTCCGTTCAACCCAGACCTGGTGGCGGCAGGCACCTCAGATGGGCAAGTTTGGTACAGCTCCAACAGCGGTAGCACTTGGAACTTGATGGTGGACGGGCTGCCTCAGCGTCAGGTGACGGACATTGCATTTGACCCGTTCCACGCCGATTCCATGACCGTGACGCTCAACGGGTACAAGGATGCGGTGTACACGCCTCACGTGTTTCGAGCAGCGATTGGTGGCGCATGGCAAGATGCGACGGGCGATTTGCCGGACCACCCTGCCAACGATTGGCGCGCCTTGAACGACAGCACTTGGGTGATTGCCACGGACTTCGGAGTGTACCACACCGAGTCCTGGGGCGCGCATTGGGAGCGAGTCGGGGACATGCCGTTCATCCCGGTGTTTGAATTGGATGTGGACACGGCAGGCGGGGCCTTGGTGGCCGCGACGTTTGCCCGAAGCATCCAAACCTTCCCGTTGGACAGCCTCGTGCCTGAGCCTGTGGTCGAGGAGCCCGTCGACACGACCGACGTGGGTGTCGCGGGTTGGGACGACGGAAAACCTTGCCTTGCGCTGTTGAATCACCCGTTCCGAGAAGGGCAGGGCGCGGCGCTCGTTTCAGCTCCATGGCGCGGTGCGACCTGGGAGGTTTGGGGTGTTTCCGGGACCAAAATGACGGAAGGAGTGGTTCGCAGCGACCGCGTGTCGTGGTCCACCTCGGGGTGGGCCGCCGGGACGTACGCAGTGCGATTGGTTCTGCCTTCGGGCGAGGTGTGCGCCACGACTTCCGTCGTCGCTCAGTAAGGACAGGGGGTCCCGATGTCGCTCAGCAGCACGAGCAAATCCCCAATGCCCACGGCGCCGTCGGCGTTGAGGTCTCCGGGACATTGGAGCGTGCATCCGTACCCGGTGAGCAACATCAACAAGTCGTCGACCTCCACGAGGTAGTCGCCGTCCAAATCGGGTTTGCACGAAGGCTCTGGATGGAGCTCGCAAGGCAACGGCTGGTCTGTGATTTCGAGCACGCCTGAGGGTGTGAGAGCACGGCCGGCAAGCCCAGGGTAGGCCGCGGGGTAGCGTTCGGCGCGAAAGACCCCGTTCAACACGGGGTTATTCCCTTGTGCGGTGGCCCCAAAGGACCCCACGGGGTTGATGTAATCCCAAACGACGGCCTGGTCAAGGGTGACTTCACGGATCTCCCCACTGGCGCCTTCGGTGATGAGGATGTTGCCGTTGGGCAGTTGCTGCGCTCCGGACGTGTTTTGGGAAAAAAATTCGGCGTCCAAGATGGAGGGGTAACGCCAGTCGGTTCCCTCTGGGCCCCACGGGGCGGTTGGGTCCAGGATGTAGGTGCCGTCCGGATTCAACGGAGGGGTCAGGACTTCCACCGAACTGAACAGGCCGTCGGGTCGATCGTTGCCGTTGGAAAACACCATGATTTGGCCGTCGGAGATCCAACGAGCGTCGTGCTGGTTGTAGAGAATGCGGTCGGCTTCTGATCCTCGCCCGTAGGCCGCGGGGTTGCCCCAACGGTAAAGCAAATGCCCGGCTGGACCGCCAGTTTCTCCGTTGGGGACGCTGTGGTCGACGATCCAAAATTCACTGAAATCGCGGGAGCTGACGATGATTTGATCCAACTCTTCGTTGTAAGCAATGGAGTTGGTGTGCAGCCAGTCGCGGTCGTTGGCCGTCGCAGCGAAGTTGACGTCAAGTTGCCTCGGATGCATCGACGGTTCGCCGAAGTTGGGCAGTTCAGCGTCAAAATTTTGCACGAGGTGATCGATGGCTTCCCACTTCCACACCACTTCTCCGCCGTCGGTTCCTTCCGGTGCAATTTCTACGATGCACGTGCCCCAAATGACCTCAGCAGTGAGTTCGGGATCCCGACCTCGTGCAACCCATTCAGACGCAGGGTAGGCTTTCCACAGGAGCGCCAACACGTTTCCGTTGGGCAACACCGCGATGTCGTGATGCTGGCAAAGCGTCGGGGAGGAAAGCAGGTAACTCCACACCACGTTGCCGTACCAATCGAATTTCTCCACGATGCCTCCTGCACCGCCTGCTTGGAAGTCGATGTTGGTGACTCGCCCCGCGCGCATCAGCCCTCCGTCCGGGAGCAGGTAGGCCATCATTCCCGCCTTGTATTGACTCACCCAGGTGTTGACGACTTCTCCGCAGTTGTTCAGGAGGTACGTGTTGCTCGACGACGTCACCGGCATCAGCGTGTACCCGTCGTACGATTCTTCGCTCTGAATCAGAAGCCCTACGGTGTTTTCCTGCTGGGCAAGGCTGTTGAAGGCGGACAAAAATCCGAAGGCACAAGAACATGCAAGGAGGAGGCGCCGAGACGCGGAAAGTGACGTGCAGGTCATTGAAGCAACGTTTGGTTCAACAAGGATAACCGGCCGTGGCTGTAAAAGTTGCTTGGATGACGATTTCTTCACGGTCAGCGCACCACTGCCACGCGCGCAACGCCGCCACCCGCAAGTTCCATCGTCACCAACCGCCACCCGTCCCCGTTGTGAAGTGGAAGTTCAATGCGCGACACGCCAGCAAACGTATCTGACCACAGAAGCCGCCCTTGAACATCCCAGAGCGAGGCACGTTCCACTCCACTTGGAACTTCGATTGTGGTTGGATTCAACCACGTGAAGGGGACTTCCCGTAGGTCGAAGACTCCTGGAAAAATCAATGTGGTCGAGAGGCTTGCGGTGCAACCGTAGGTGTTGGTGGCGATCACTTCGAAGGGATCCTCGAAGTAGTTGTACAGGGTGTCGCCCGTGGCAAGCAGGTTGCCCAATGCGTCGAACCACTCAAAGGTCACCCCGGGCTGGTCCCACACGACGACGTGAAACGTTCCGTCGAGCAAGGGCTGGATGAGCTCCACCATGGGCTCGGAGGGTGCGGGATACACAGTTACGGCTTGTTGGTCGAAGTCGTAGCACGCCTCTCCGGATTCGCCAAGTTCGTAGGTGAGGTTGACTGTTCCAGGGGTCACAAAGGCAGGGTCGAACACTGCGCCGAACACCCCGTCACCCGTCCATGTCCCGCCCTCTGTCGCGGCTTCCAAGGTCACCGCTGCGTCGTTGGCACAGAAAGGTCCGACCGTCAAGATGGTCGCGTCGAAGGCGGGCAACACCGTCAACGTCCAACTGGCAATCACGCCGTCGACGATGTAATCGACGGTGTGGGTGCCTTCGCCGGCCGCGGCAGGGTCGAAGAGGTCTCCCACAATCCCGGGCCCCGTCAAGAAGCCGCCGGCAGGAGCCGTGGCCAAGGCGAACGGTTCCGCATCGAGGCACGTCGTCTCCGGCCCGCTGATCGACGGTGGCTGGGCCGTTTCACCGAAGTTGTACACCTCGTTGGGGTCGTCAAAACCGGGCATGGGCGCGCCGTTGGTGTTGGACCACCCTTCAAAGAGGACGATGGCGTCGAAACCGGGGTAGGTGAGGATGTTCCCTGACGCGGCTCGCCACAAGTTGAGCGTGAACGGTTCTGCGCCCGTGATGCCTTCGTCCACCGTGGACGTCGTCATGTCGTCTCCGTAGATGGGCAGGTTGATGTACGCGAGCCCGTCGTTCATGATGACCTGAGCCGCGCCCGCGCAGTTGCCCATGTCGTCGAACGCCGCGATCCAATCGTTCGCGTTGGCCGCCACCCCGTTCACCTGGGCCTGCCCGTAAAACGTTCCGCTCGAATTGGTGGGCGTGAAGGCAAATTCCGTCGGTTGGGCGAGGGCCGTGAACGAGCTTCCGATCATGGCTCCAAAGCACACCAAAAAGGCCGCCCTGAGAGGCGACCTTTTGAGGGATGAGGGGTTGGGCTTCATAAGCGCAAGGTAGGGCGTGCGATTATTCCAAAACCACCACCCGGGTGGAGCCAAGAGCCACGCCTGACGCAATCACGTCGAGTGTGTAGGTGCCCGCTTGAAGCGATTCCAATGCCGCCGTAAAGAGGGTCAGCCTTTGTGCAGGCCGCACTCCTTGGAGGACTGCTCCCACCACCAGCGGCCGGCGCGAGGGTTCTCGCCTTCGAGGACGGCACGGGTGCAGGGGGCGCAACCAATGGACGGGAATCCCTTGCGGTGCAGGGGGTTGGTCGGAACGGAATTCGAGTTGACGT
>Ga0181565_10000751_pt1 | contig 24431 bp, 22 predicted proteins | sample 101ome_16_FD_129661 | JGI IMG/M metagenome (GOLD analysis project Ga0181565, IMG submission 129661) | Coastal salt marsh microbial communities from the Groves Creek Marsh, Skidaway Island, Georgia - 101401AT metaG (megahit assembly) | ecosystem: Environmental > Aquatic > Marine > Intertidal... | reverse complement strand
TTTAAGCATAATCCCTTATCGGCTAACTTTTGATAAAAAATTACGGAAATGATCGCTATTTACGACCTAGTGTGAATTTTGTCTTTAGGGTGTGAAAATATTCTTTATCAGGATTTTCAATAATTTTTATTTTACCTCGTGGTGCTTTTGTAATTTCAGCAAATTGCCCCTGCTCTAAAGGAATAAAATTTTGTCCATCAAGTGTCATAATTGGGGGGGTTTTATTTTTTACTGGTTCCACTTTAATTAAAAAATTATTGGGAATCACTATTGGTCTATGTGTTAGCGAATGAGGGCATATAGGGGTGATGACAAGGGAATCGACCTCGGGGTAAATAATTGGCCCATTGGCAGCGAGGCTATAAGCGGTAGAGCCCATTGGCGTAGATATAATTAGCCCGTCTCCTTGAATATTATAAATATGATTACCATTGGCTTCAAGTGAGAGTGATATTATTCTTGAAATCCCTTCTTTCGAAAATACAGCATCGTTGACAAATTTTCGTTCATAAAGACACTCTCTCTTCTTATTGAAAATTTTTGCTTGAAACAATTGAATTGTCGACGTGGTATGCTTATTTTCAATAAGCTCAGCTAGGTCTTCGAATAAATATGATTTATTGAACTCGGTTGTAAAGCCAAGAGTTCCTAGGTTGACCCCAAATACCGGAGGTGAGTTTGAGTTTAGTTTTCTGAGCAAGCTAATTAGTGTTCCATCGCCACCTAAGCAAATTATTAGATCTATTTCTTCTAGATTAAGAGAGTCGTTGTCTAGATGCCTAATAGGAGTTTTGTTTTTGTGTTCATAATTAAGATAGGTAAAATGAATATCTCTTGCAGAAAGCCATTCTGTTAAGTTCTTAATAGTTGCTTTAAAGTTTGCATCTATTTTTGGTCTTAAGTAAATACCAATCTTATTCAATTTAAACTTCAAAGTAACCCTTTATTTTATTTATTGAAACATCTTGTTTTCTTATTATTCGGCAACCAGTTGATAATAACTTATTATAAATATTATTATCTTCGTATGCTGTCATGAAAATAAAATTTTTTTGAGGATTATTAATATAATTATTATTTATTATTGCGCTCAAAAAATCTAACCCATTCTGGTTTCCAAGCATATAGTCACACAATACATAATCAGTTTTATTATGTTTGATGAAATCAGTAGCGTGTTCGGGACAGTTGAATGGAGAAACTGAAAAATGTTTAGAAAGTGACTTTGTCAGATATTTTAATATTAACGGCTCATCTTCAAGAATTATTAAATGTTTCATTATTTTTCCGTAAGGTAAAAACATTTGTTCGGTTTTGATTCATAGTTAATGTTGAAATTGAATTCATTACAATACTTTTTGCAAATATATAAACCTAGCCCAGATCCTGTTTTTTTTGTTGTGTAATATGGTTTAAATATTTTTCTCTTGTTTTTTGGAGGTGGGGAATTGTCATAGATATTTATTCTTAGCTTGTTGTTTATTCGGTTTGAGGTGATCTTGATTTTTATTATTTTGTTGAGAGGTTTTGCTTCAATTGAATTCTCTATAAGATTTGTTATAACAATTTGAAATAGTTTGTTTTTGTTTTCGAGTTGGTGATTAGCATTAAGTTCGAGATCAAATATAGCTTGCGGTTCAATTTTTTTAAAATTACTGATGATCTTTTCTATAATTTGGTTTGTGGTTTGTTCTGTTTTTATGGCCCTTTTGTTGATGATTTCATTAATCTTGTCTGTTGATTGTATAATGTTTTTTGAGATTTCAAGAGCTTCAGGGTTCCCTGATTCGTTTATATAGTTTGCTGCCAGGTTGATTCCCGTAATCGGGTTTGTGATTTCATGTTTTATTGTGTTTATGAATTCATTTATTAATTTTTTCTCTTGTGTTTTGTTATATATTTCATTTAGTTGTGAAAAGTACTCGTTAATAAATCTATTTTCTTCTTTTTTGAGACTGTTAAAAATTTCTGTTTTGCGTATCTGTTGCTTTTTTAAAATTAATTTTATTTTTTTAGTTACTTCCAAATTAAGTAACTTTCGATCTTTTGTATCTAAGGTTTCAGGTGGTTCTGTATATTTAATGACAAAGCCTCTGTGGAATATTGTGTGGGTATATTTTTTATTTTTTATTTCTGACTTAATTTCGATTAATTTATTGTCTGTAAATTTATTATTTAATTTTTGCCCAATTGTCTGGGGCTTGATCTCGATTTGCATACCCTAATTATTTATAATTATGTTTTATATGTCTCTAAGTTTTTTTTCTTTGATTGCAGTTTAAAACTAAATTAAATTAAATATTTTGGATTTGTGATTGCTGGCCCTTTTTAGAAGTTAGGTGGTATATTGTTTTGCATATGATCTTCATTGTCTCGCAGTTAGAGTGTAGCTGGAGCAGTAATTCTTCTTGGGAGTGATGAAGTGATGAATTGTTAATTGTATAAAAATACTCCAGGATTGGCTGGAAGATGCCATGGCTTTCAAGGGATTTATAGCTCAAGTTTAGAGCTTCTTTTGCTTTATTTGTTTCTAAATTTGTAATGAAGTGTTGGGTGAAGTTTACTGCTTCGTAAAAATTTTCAATTATATCATTGAAATGACTTATTATTTGTTTGTTTTCTATTTCGCTTTCTTCAATTACATAATCAATATTAAATATTGTAAACATCATTGATAAATGGATAATCTCTTCTAGTAAGTTGTGTTGATCAATTCTTCTAAGATAATGGAATGGCCCAGATTTTTTTGTAGTGTAGATGTTTTCTTGCTGATCTCTAATGGTTATTTCTTTGTTTGCTGTCGTCAAATTTATTATATTGATATCGTTTGGTGAATTAATAAATATCTTTTCATGGTTATAGATCTGTTTATTTATATTTAGATTATTGTTATGTATTTAGTTTTAAGTTCATTTTCTTGGGTGTCTTTGTTTTTGTCGCCTGCGTCTATTTTCCCATTGAGTATTAAATCATAAAGGTTTTCTCTATTTAACTTATTTGGTGTGTTTTTTAATATTAAAAATGGAGAAGCATAATCTGTGGTAATAATTTTTTGTTTATAGAAAAGTCCTATTTTTGATGGTTTTAATCTTGATAGAAAGCTAAATGGCGTAGATGGTGAAAGAGAGCAAATTATTTGAGTTGATTCGTCTTTTGTTGCACCTGCGTACTTTGTTATTCTGTCATTGTATCTGGCTTTTAGTTCTGAGAACCAATTTGTTTCAGTAAAGTCATCGTGATTACTTAGGTTTTTTAATGATAAATAGATGTTTTTATTTTCTCTTAGGCAGTGGTCCAAAGCAGTTCTTAGGCAATAGCTTTCATCATTAGAATGATCAAATATGATAAGTATATTCATTTTGTTATTTTCCTAGTTGGTAATTATTCATTACCTTTTTTACTTTTCTTATACTGATTATTTCATGTTTTAATTTTTCAGCTTGTTTTTGAAGTCTTGTCGTTATATCGATAAAAGATTGCTGCAGTTGCTCATTTTGATAATTTGTAAAATTAATTTTTTTTAAATTAATCTCATTTATTAATTCCTTTCTCTCTCCCAATAAGATTTTCGTTCTGTCATGGTCGTCTCTTGTTGAGCTTTTTACAATTTTTTCATTTATCTTAATGAGGTAGTTAAAATAAAAATCTTGTTTATTTTTGTATTTCTTGTGTTGGTGCTGCATTTGAACCTTTTAATGATTTAATTGCCTTGTCCCAACCATCATACAAGGTGATAAGAATGTTTAGGACACCTTGCAAGGGCTCTTTATCAAAGTTTATGTTCGCTTGCGTTGTTTGATGTATGATGAAGTCATAGAGTGATTCGAGCTCTTTTGATATTTCTCCTCCAACTTCATGATCCAATGAATTCATTAGCTCTATCACAATATCCTGAAGCTTTCCGATGTACTCACCTTTTTGTGGTATTTTATTTTCTTCAATTGCTTGCATAGCTTTCTTGCAGTTTTTAATGGCTGCCTGATAGAGCATTAATAATACCTGTTCTTTTGAGGCAGTATTGACTGATGTTTTTTTGTAAGCACCAATTTTATAATTCATTTATGTACTCCTTTGTTATCCTAGTTGTTGTACTGGGTTTGGTTGTCCTGCGCCAAGTGCGGATAATCCAGCACCTTGACTTTTGATTGATGAAATTGTTGATTCAAGTCTTGAGAATTTTTGTTTTAGGCTATCTTCTTTTCTGGCTAGAAATCTTTCCTTTTGTTTTATTTGATTATCAATTCTTTGGATATTGCTATTTAGCGATGTTTTCCTTGAACGTAGAATCCCATTTGGAAACTGGAGTGCTGAGTCAACGACTTTTTTAAGTTGGTCAATAAACCCTTCGATTTTTTCTCCATTTTCATATTTGCCAACTAGGAACTCGCTGGTTACCTGATAATTTTCTTTTGTTTCTTTTTCAAATTTTTGAGTATCTAGCTTAAGTAGACCTGATTTTTGAAAGTTTATACCATAATCTCCAATTCTTTTTGGGCCATCACTTGTTTCAATAAAAGTAAATATTGCTGCACGCATTCTTGATTCTAGAGATTGAAGGATGATGTCTCCACCAAGGGTTCTACTTGTATCTGTTGATTCATTAATCTGGTTTTGTTGCTTAATAAATGAAAGTACACCATTTATATTTTCGACCATCTCTGAAACTTTGCCTGTAATTTTTTCGGTGTCTTCTGTAATTTTTATTGAAAACTCCTCTCCAGGGACTGCCTTTTTTAAATTTATGATTGCTCCTGGTATTAAGTTCTCAACTTTATTATTTGGAGCCTCTATCTCAAAACCATTGAACTTTAGTTTTGCATCCTTGGATTCTCTTTCAAATTCCAAATATAGATCTTCATCACCATCAATGAAATACAAATATGGCCAATCAGGGTTTTCTAAATCACCAGTGTTTGTGAGTGCTAAATTTATTCGCCATGGCGTTTCACTACCACTACCGTCATTGACGACGGTCGCTGTTATTGTGCCATTACTTGTTTGGTTTATTTTTTTTGCAATCCCATTAAGACTTGAGTCTCCTTGGCCAATAAAAACTTCCTCTTGTTCTCCATTTGGCAGGTCATATTTTATGTAACCAACACCAACGTAACTATCATCAGGATCTGAAAATCCATTTGTCATTGCAGATGCACTTTGTGCAAGCGATATTACTTCAATTTGGTGTGTTCCTGGAATTACGACATTTTTATCAACTTTGATATCAATAATGTCTTCTTTTGTTTCAACCATGATTTCTTTCAGCGATCTTGTCGAATTATTTGCATCCACTGATCCTTTAACCTTTTCAACCAATTGAGATAGCTGATCAACAAGGGCGCCTTTTTCAACCATTTTGGCTTTTCTTTGTTCCATTTTTTGTACTGGAATTCTTTCAGCTTGCATAAGCCTTTGAACGATGTCTTTTGGAAGACCAGTATTAATTGAGCCAAATGAAATAGCCAAAATCCCTCCATCGGTGATGTGGTTATTTAAAATACTATCATGCCTTGCGCCATTCTTTCTGGTGGTGGAAATTAATGACTAATACAAACTTTGGATTATAGTATTTACTTATGATTATCTGTTTTTAACCGAGCTTTGGAGTTAACTATTAATAAATTAAAATATCTTCTTTATAGAATTATTCCTTTTTTTATTTATATTATCTCGTTTTTTGTTTCCGAGTCAGGTGTGTGGACATCCTCGGTGAGTGGTTTATTCTTGAGTGTTTTTATCGCTTACTTTGTTGGATATAATACTTATTTTATTGGGGTCTATTTAGATTACATTTTTAAAATTTATTATCATCTAAACTCAAGTCTGGACAGAATGATTTATAGGATCGTCTTTGGATCATCTCTTTTATCTTTTATTTATTATTTTACGACACTATTGTTTGGTGATGGTGCGACAGTTTTCGTGACTTATCCTTTAGTTATTATTAATGGTTTATTTTCAATATACCCAACGACGGCGAAGCTAATTTTCTCATCAATTTCTAGTAACCTAGGCGAGCTAAAGCATTTGGATAAGCTTGAAAAAATGTTGCTTGGAATTTTTATTATTTATTTTATTTCTTCTACTCCCAATATCAACTTTATTGATAATTTGGGCTATAAGTCGTACTTAACTTCAGACTTTTTCCATTTAAACTTCACCCTTGTTCGTGAATTATTCAAATTTGGTGAAAATCATACTCAGTTATTGGGATACTTTTATTATTTTTTAGGAGGCATGTACTACCTTGTTATATACTCCTTTTTTAGATTTTTCTTTTCTAGAAGAGTATCTCTAATTGGTATTTTGGCTATTGTTTCTAATTGGAATTTAGTGAAAATTATTTATGGAAATTTTACGGTTTATGGTAGCTCATTGTACTTACTTTCATTTATATGGGCATTGATTTGGGTAGGTTCCAGTAAAAGCTATCGAACTAATTTGTTTTTTGGAATGATTCTGGCCCTAAGTTCTCATCATCCGTTTAATATATCTTTTGTGTTTCTTATCATTGGCTTAGTCTCTATCTTTTTGACATCGGCATTGAGAACTAATTGGGCGAAGCTTCAATCCTTAAAATATATGTCCTTTGGTTTAATTCTTACTTTTTTATTTTGGGCTTTGGGTTACTTTGTAGTTGATAATTTTTCAGTACATCAGAGTTGGCCATTTTCCATTAATTTATTTTTTAAAAAATCCTTTAATATTTTAGGGGTTCTAGGTTGCCTCTTGTTTTTTACTACTTACTTTCTTAACAGGGTTAGAAGGACACAAAAAACTGTACCGTTCTTTAATCATTCTAATTACCTTTTGTTTACATTCTTATTTACTGTTGTTGTTTGGGCGCTTTCAAATGGTGGGCAGCATTTTGATATTTCTGCCTTTTTATTTTTTGTTATTGTCTTATTTTCATTACCTATTTTAGAAATTGTGCTTAATACCTTTGGCTTTTTTCATTCTAAAAGAAACTTGATCTTTTTCCTTTATATTTTATTTTCAATTCTGGATTCACACTTAGAAAGTCGTATAAAGACATTTATAAGTATGTTTTGATTGCTTTATTTGACTAAAAAAGTTCTTGATTTTTCAAATTTTGGATTAGATTGTGGATAACTGTTGGATAATTGTGGAAAAAAAACCGAGGCAAGTTGTCAACTACGGCCTTTGCTTAAGTTTGTTCATTCTTTTTATGTATTATTAAGTAGTTATGTTGTTTTTTTGAAAAAGAAGGTTTTTTAATAAATATAAAACTCAAATTTTTTTTGTGGAAAACTAACATCATTTTGTTGATAAGTTGGAAGCAACGCATGTAAGGTGTAAGTTTTTTTGTAATAGGCAAGGATTTAAGGCTGATAATTAGCAATATAATAATTTTTACAAAAGTAAGAATTCTTTAATTGCTATTGAAATTGAATACATACATTTTGGACTGTATGATAACAGATTAAAAAAATATAAGGTTACACATGTCTTTTAAAGTAAAAGATTACTATTTTAAGAAGGCTAAAAAAGAAAATTATTTGGCCAGAAGTATCTACAAATTAGAAGAAATCAATACTAAGTATAAGGTTTTTGGGTCATCTGATACGGTACTTGACCTCGGTTATCATCCAGGGTCGTGGACTCAGTATGCGTCCAGGATAGGAAAAAAAGTAGTTGGTATCGATATCAAGCCTTTAAACCAAAAGCTTCAATCAGTTAAAAATGTTCAGCTTTATGAAGCTGATGCTTTTAACATCCAAAAAATAACCGACCTAGGAGTTGAGGAAAAGTTTGATATCGTCTTAAGTGATATGGCGCCCAATACTACAGGGATTAAGGATGTTGACCAGCAAAGAAGCTTGGATTTGGTTGAGAAAGTCTTTGAGAGTCTTAATTTTTTGTTAAAAGAGGGTGGGAATTTGGTTATTAAAATATTCGATAGCCATGATGCTCAGTTATACATCAAAGCTAATCAGAAACGGTTTAGAGAAATAAAGAAACTGAAGCCAAAGTCAACACGATCCGTTTCAAAAGAATTTTTTCTTATCGGAAAAGGTTTCATCGAATGAAGAAAGCCGTTGGCTTAACAGCAGCTCTTATTGTTGCAATTTTTTTGATCATTTACAAAAATCACAAGGCCTATATCAGCAATGATCTAATTAAGGATTCAATTACAAAAGATTATTTCTCTCAAGGGCCTAAAAAAAATGGCCTTCTATTTGTTAATGGAAAGAAGCTGGAGTATGAATTAACTGTCAATGAAGAGCTTCAAAATTATATTCTAAAAATTTTAAAAAGGTTTCGAACTCCATACAGCGCTGTTGTAGTTATTGATAATGAAACTTCAAAGATCTTAGCTCTCGCAGGTTATTCTCATAAGTTTAAAAATAAATATGATGAATTAACGTTATCTAGCACAAACCCTGGTGCATCTTTGTTTAAAATTATTACTTCTGCCGCGCTCCTTGAGACTGGTAAGGTCGGGGGGAATGACCCTGTTTTTTACAACGGAAAAGGAACGACTCTTTATAAAAGTCAGTTAAAGAATAAAAAAAATAGATGGACAAGAAAAATTAACCTAAAGCGAGCCTTCGCTTATTCAAATAATGTTGTTTTCGGAAAGCTGTCTCAACGATATCTTACTCCCAAGTCATTATTAAGTATGGCGGAGCGATTTAAATTTAATTCTGGCATTCTAAATGTCATCCAGTCTCCCATATCAAAGTACTCGCTAGCCACATCAGATTATCAAGTTGCTGAGTTTGGTAGTGGGTTCAATAAAGTCAACACGATTAGCCCGCTTCACGCAGCATACCTATCTTCCGTTGTTGCGAACGCTGGAGTAAGGAAGAATTTAAGCCTAATAAACTCCATTACCATAGATGATGAAAAAATTAACTTAATAAGACGTAAGCTAGTTGATCAAAACAATTATAAAATATATTCAAATAAAACTGCGACTGAGTTAAAGTCTTTTATGTTAGAAACAGTTAGGCGTGGAACAGCCAGAGGAGTTGGGCAGATACTAAGGAAAAGTTTGAAGAAAAAACTTTCCATTGGTGCTAAGACAGGTTCAATTACTGGTGGTTTCCCCGAAGGCAAGCGAGAGTGGGTGACAGCATTTGCTACTCCAAAAGACGAACGAAAAGGGAAAGGGATTTCAATCGCTGTTGTCAATATTTTAAATAAAAAGTGGTATGTTCGTTCCAGTTACATTGCAAAAAAAGTTATAGAGTATTACTTTAGTAAGATAGACAAAATATAAAATAGGAAACAGATATGGAAAGCAATAATGACACATTAGAAAATGTTGAAAATCAAGCCATGAGTAAAAAAGAAAAAGCAATCAAGGAAACAAAATCAATTACTTTAATTATTTTCTCTGTTCTCCTTTTTCGATCAATTTTTTTTGAACCATTTAGAATACCAACTGGGTCAATGATACCAACGCTGCTGATTGGTGATTTTATTCTAGTTAATAAATTTTCTTATGGGTTGAAAGTTCCTTTTTCTGATTGGGAAGTGCCGATGTTTGGAATTAGTGGTGACCCTATTTACATCCTAGGCGAAAGCAAGCCAAAAAAGGGTGATGTTATTGTTTTCAAGTTTCCAAATGATAGAGCGACAAATTATATTAAAAGAGTTGTCGCAGTTTCAGGTGATACAATTGAGATTGTTGACAAGGAATTATATGTAAATGGTGAAAAAGTAGTTACTTCATCTCTTGAAGGCACAGAAAAAAGTAAAAAAATTCTTGATGATATGGATGATAGATTTAAGCGGTACGAGTTAAATCTTATGACATCAAATACGGGTGAAAAAAATCATGTAATTCAGTTTAATAAAAATGACCCAACGAATTCTTACTTCCCAAAAACAACTGTTCCTGAGGGCAAGTATTTTGTAATGGGTGATAACCGTGACTTTAGCTATGATTCAAGGATTTGGGGTTTTGTTGATCATAAATTAATTAAAGGTAAAGCAATCTTTGTTTGGTTTTCGATGATTCTACCTTTCGACAACCCTTTTAAGTTTAGACCTTGGCGAATTGGCAACAAGATTCAGTAGAGTATTCTTCAGTTTTACCAATGAAGGGTTTTATTCAATCTATCAAAACGAGCCCTTGGCATTTAGTTATTAGGTTACGATTTGAAGGGACAACAAGATACTTATTTATACCTAGAGGTGGTAAATATAAGGACCTATTACTTTCTAAAGTAGATCTTTCTACAAAGGTACGCTGCTCAGATAAGCTCAGAGAGAAAGTAAAAAACTTTTTACTGAATAGTTTTTTAAGGTCAGTTAAATTAAGCAAATGCAATATAAACCTTGAAGTAATAAAAGCTGGAGAGACAAAGTTCTTGAATTTGACCTATGGTGGCGGCAGGGTACATGTGGGGTATTATTGGCAGAATGAGGCATATCTACCCTACAGGCAAAACTCAAAAGAGAAAATCTCCCAAGAGGTAAATGCATTTATTTTATCAGAGATTAAAAGCATCAGATCTCTTTATTCTGCTAATTTCCTACCCGAGATAATTAGTATAGATGATTACGATAAATATATTAATTATGAAAAAATTATTGGTAAAAAAGAAAACCAAATACAGCAAAAATATTTTAAAAAAAAGAAAGCAATTGAAGATGACATCCGTAGACTAAGGGATGCTGTTGATCTTCAAGCTAGTTTGATAGACGGAAGTTTAGTTGTTCCCTCTGATCTACAAGAATTGCATTTTAAATCAATTAAGTTAAATTTAAGGCGAGTAGATGGGCAGTATAAAAAAATAAACTATATTTTTGAGAAGTGTAAAGCGTACAAATCGGCGGTAAGAACACAAGAGGCAAGATTGCATTCACTTGAGAATGGTAAAAATTATAAACTAAACCTTAAAGCACTGTTGATTCATCAGGTAACAGGAAGGTTAGCTGAACCCAAAACAACTTCAGAAAAGAACATAGGAATAATTAAAATATTTTCTGATGGCCATATTTTTAAACTTGGAAAAAATAAGGAAGAAAATATTATAATCAGGCAGAGTTGGGCAAAGAAAACAGATTATTGGTTTCATTTAGAAAATGAAGCGAGTGGACATGGTTTCCTAAGGCTTAGGGCCGGCAGCCTGACACATGAGCTACTTGAGTTAGTTGGTCAAGAGTTTTGTCAGTTGATGAACAAAAGTGAAGTCAATTTAATTTATACCCAAGTTAAGTACCTAAGATCATTAAAAGGTGATAAAGGAAAGGTAGTGCCAACTCAAATAAAATATTTTAAGTATAGGGTTTAGAAAATTACAATTATATTTTAACTATTTGATAGGTAAAAAATTCGAAATATCTTAGAAAATTTAACCATATTAGAATCTGTATAAGATCTGGAGCAACAACATCTATGTATAAATTAACTTTGATTATCTTCTTTAATATTTTTAACAATTTTTCGTTCGGCAATGAGTTGCTAATTGCACATGACCAAATGGTGTTTAACCCATTAGATAAGGCAAATAAGGAAATCGCCTTTATTGTAGAGGTTCCTGGCCTAGCAGAGGAAATCACGAAGCTTAAAAGTTATGGAAAAGTTAAAAATATAAAATTTGATGTAAAGGTTAATAAATTAAGAAGAGTAGATATTAAAATCAATGGAGTATCAGAAAAATTTAATGATTTAAATAATAATCTTAAAGCAAAGCTTGGCCCTATGATTGAGTTGTTATTTCCAACCAGTCTTAACAATTTCTATCGTGGTTACAAACAAAAAAATAAGAATAACAAAGTAGTTGCAACAGATACTTCTTATCAAAAGCCAATCAGAGAAAGTTATATGACCTTTGATAGAAGTGGAATCCTGTCTGAAAATAAAATTAAGACACCGCAAGGCACCCAGATCGTTAATTTTAGTTATAAAAATCAGAGTAGTGGATTTAAAAAGGTGTTGCTTACCAAGGTGAGTCGTAAAATAATATACGGCCCATCTCACCTTTTATCTAATACGGTAATTAGTTATGATGAGGCTGGGGAAAAGCCTATTCCAAAAGAATTTAGCACAGAATTTATATTTGAAAATAAAGAAAATAATACCAATTCAAATAGGGTAAATAAGCTTTTGGAAGTATTTAAGATCTCTAATTTTAAATACAATTAGGCTAAAAATGAGAAATATAGTTTTATTATTTTTTTTCTTGGTGATGAACTCTTGCGTGGAGCAAAAAAAAGATATTCCTATTGGAAGGTACCAAGAGTCGCTTGAGTCATGCCGTGAAACTGTATTTATCGGTAATATATCTTCTAAGAAAAATTTTTTGAGCTTAATGAGGTGCTTGAGGTGGAGACAGGAACTTCCAACTCTATACAGCGTTATTCAGTCGGTAGATGAAAAAGATTGGAATTTTTTAACTGCCCCAATTGATGAAGAGTTCTTTTATAAAGGTGCTGCAAAAAAGAGAGAAAAGTTATTTAGTTTTCTTTATCAAAGTAATGCTAATGGACAGCTCAAAAGAATTGATAATTACCTCAAAAGAATGAGTATAAAAAATATAACAATTTTACTCAAGTTGTTTTTAGGTTGTGAAAGTGATTGCAGTAATCGTCTATACTCTGACATGATTCCACAAGGGGCATCAGTTGTAGAGTTTATCACTTCGTTAGTTAGTTTTTACCAAAATGCAAATCAAGAGGGAGTCATAGACCGTCTTTATCATAGCAGAAATAAAATATTTTCAGACAAGAGTATTTTATATTTTCTAGATAATACTACTTCAAACCTGGCAATGGTCATTAAGCATCCATTTTATGATAAGTTTTTAAGTGATTCTTTAATTGCTGCTACATCAAAGCAACCAAGTGAGGTCTCCCAGTTTATCAGAAGGTTTTCAGATGATCAGTCCTATAAAGATTGGTTTGATCACTTTATGTCTAATGGTGTAAGCTTACTGAGATTTTCTCATCTTGCCGGTTTGAATGAGGGAAGGCTTGTTTGTGAAGATCAATTTTCAATTGATCTAACACGAAAGGTTGACTCTCTAATAAGCAATTTATCCACAAGTAAATATTCTCTCTTTGTTGGATATTTACTAAATGATTTCTCCCTTCTTGCTTTTGGTGAACAAATTTGCAAAAAACTTGATTTCAAAATTCGTGAATTTAATTACATGGAATTTGTAAAAGATGGTTATCGAGTCAAAAAATATATAAATGACAGACCGGTAAAAATGCTGGCTTCTGATGTTGGAAAGATTGCCAAAGATCCAAACTTTTTTAACTTTCTTCAATCTCTAATAATAAATGGTAACTATACAAGTGATTTAGTGCCGGCATTACTTGATTTTTCAAAAAACCCACTGTTAATAAATATCCTGAGCTATTTAAATTATTTAAAAGAAAGCAATAAGCCAGTTTATGATGACATAGTAATTACCCCATATTACTTAAATGACAGTATGATCTTGCAAATTAATAAGGTCCTTACTTTCTTTAATAACAATCCAGATTTAAAAAAACACTTATCCTTTGTCCTATCTACTATCGGTCCTACCGAGATAAATGCATTTGTCGAAGAAAGTTTAAAACTATTTGATGCTTTTGATGATCCAAAAAAGCTATTGGAATTTTTAGGCGATGTTACAACTTTGTCAGAATCATTAATTGATAGATATAAGGCCGTGATTATAAAAGATGAAAAATCAGTAACTAAGTTAAATAATTTGTATGATAAGTTGATTGCTGCTTCTGAAATTAATAATTTTGAAAAAGAGTTCTCGCTGGTGTTGTCTAGTAGGTACATCATCAAAGCCGCTCGTTTAATTGGTCGAGGGGTAATTAACTCTAACCCTGATGTTGAGAGCCTTTTTGCTTCAATGAAAATAGCAAAAATTAAAGAGATTAAATCTAATGCAAAGGTTCCAAAAATTCAAGTTAAGCCAGGTGCCGGATATGAGTGCTTAGACCTGATAAGCGCTAGTAATAATTTTGTTGAAGTTATCTCTAATATTAATAAAAAGTGTGCGGAAGTCTTTGTTGAAAATAATCTTTTTGGTTTGCTTCAAGATTTAAGTACCGGGTTTTCCTCATATAATTCACATCGATATAGTTTTAATAGTACATCTAGAGACTCTGCTTCTTCTCCAATGTTTTTTAATGATGGGATGTTGGGGGAGGATGTTTTAAAAAGCGGTGTTGTAACATTAAAAAAGTTCTTTCAAGCTGATGATATTGCTAGCTCAAACCAGTTTTTATCAATTATCGGTTATTTGAAAAAATTATTAAGAAATCAAAAAGGTTACTTCGGTGATTTTTTGATAAAGGCAGTGGCGATTGCTGACTTAGGTATTGAAAAAAAGTCAAATGCCTTCTTGAGAAATATACAGCTGTCATCAACTCTCGAAACACTACCTGAGAGTGGCTTTATTTTTAGAGAAAATATAAAGGTTTTTTTGCTTAAACTTAAAGCATTTCTGCTTAAGCCAGACCAGGTAGATTTTATAGAGAGAGATAAGTATTCATGTGAAAAATTTTTCACGAATCCTGTGGGACATAACAGATGTCAGGATGTCGGTGAAATTAAGAAACGGATAAAAAATATATTATACTTTTTAACTCGGGAGAATGAGCGCAATAGACCAACTGCACTAAAGCTTTTAACAGAGGCATTATCACCAGATATTAAGTATGAAATAAATTTTAATAATGAAGTCTTGAGGTATCAACTTAGCTTGAATGAAACGGCAAACTTTATAGTAAATGTTAATGATCTTGAATTTAGTGTTGGCGGAGAACTAGTTAATCAAAGAAAAATTAAATTTCACTTCGTTGATGACAATGGAAAGAAGTTCAATGAAACTTTCAATCTTACAACAGGAGACCGCTTAGAGGCTGTTGTTAGAGAAGTTCGATTTGATGGCAACTATCTAGGAGTTCATTATATGAACTCTGTTGCAGCTTCTCCAATGTACGTTGAAACAATACAAAAAAAGTACGGCCTTCTTAAGGCTTGTGGTGTTTATTTAAGGTATTGCTTACGCACTTTTACCAAAGAAGAATATGCTATGTTACGCAATGGTGTAAATACTTATCCAAGCCTTTGGGAGACAGAAACATTGTTTGGTAACGGAAAGTTTATAAAAACTTTATTGCAAGTTCTTGTTGATAGCTCTAGTCGTAAAGCTGCCAAGTCAGCAACAGTTAAAGTAGGTAAGTTTGAAATGCCTTACATGCAGTCAGATTCTGAGTTAAAAGAGCACAATGGGCGAATCCTTACTGAAATTACCTATCTGGCTTCGTTTAGTAATCTATATAGAGTTTTGCTGAGATCTTTTGGGTCAAACGAAAATATTAGAAATTATTTAAATACTGAAAAGTTTAAATATATATCAAAAAATATTTTTTCAAAAACTCCACCTATCTTTTTCGAAGACTTGATAAAAAGAATAATAAAATCCCTTAGTGATGATCAGTATAAATTATTAAATCGAATTATTGATCAGGTTAGTAATTTAAACGACAAGGAAGTAGTCAAATTAGAATCTATTGCTCATGATTTATTTTTTATTCTTTCCTACATGCCTGAAAAATCACTGGAGCCACAGCTTAAGTATACTTTGACAATTCTTGAAGATTTAATCAGTAGGCCTCAAATTACATCAATTTTATTATCTGAGAAGAACTTTGGTAAAATCATCAACGTTATTTCTCCAATTCTTAGGTTCTTAACGGATGAGCTTAGCTCACAAAACAGTGCGGTGATTGAAAGCTTGTTTGTACAGTTGCTGGCACTAGTTGAGAAGTATGATTTTAATCTTCAGTCAAACGAAGGAATATCGTTAATAGATTTTATTGAACTGTTTCTTAGTAAAGAAATAAATGTTTCAGATGTTGAATCACTTATTTCATCTGGATCAGATTTGTTTGAGAATAAGGCAATAATTAGCTCGATTCTTGTTGAGGGGATTGATAGTCTTGTTCAGTTTTTAGATAAAACTCATCATCACTTTGATTCTTTTTATAATTTATTTCTTTCTAACATTTATTACTCAACCATTCAGGTGAATTGTAGTGAAGATAAATGTGAAAACAATGAGCAATATGACGAAGTGTTTAAACTGGTAAGCTTTCTTGCTTCAAGTGAGGAAACGGATAATTTAAATATTTCCTATTTAATAGATTACCTTTCAAACGAAAAATTAATTTATGCCAGCCATGAATTCAGTAAGCTGATTGAAGACCTAGAAATTCTTGAATAAATTTACCTAGTTGTCTCTACTGCCTCTTCATTGGAAAATGGAGGTAATGAAAAAAATAATAAAAAATAAAGATGTAGCAAACATTCTGTCTAGGGCAAATGAGATCGTTTTTGGTCAAGATGAAATGCTCGCAGCAATAATCTCGGCAGTTGTTTGTGAGGGGCATTTGCTTATAGAGGGAATGCCGGGTTTAGGAAAAACCTTATCAGTTTCAACAATTTCAAAATTAATGGACTTGGATTTTAAAAGAATTCAATTTACTCCTGATTTACTACCATCCGATTTAATTGGAACTCAAATTTATTCACAAAAAAAAGAGATATTCGAAACTAAGTTTGGCCCCATTTTTACGCAGCTTCTTCTAGCTGATGAAATTAATAGAAGTCCAGCAAAAGTACAAAGTGCTTTGCTTGAAGCAATGGCGGAAAAACAAGTTACTATTGGAGAGCAAAGTTATCAACTTCAAACACCTTTTGTTGTTATGGCTACACAAAACCCTGTAGATCAAGAAGGTACTTATCAGCTTCCTGAAGCACAATTAGATCGATTTATGATCAAGGTTAATACAGAATACCCAAGTTCGTCTGCTGAATTATCAATCATAAATACAAATGAAAAAAAGATAATTGATATTGCTAGAGTCTGGGAAATTTCTAAAATACAAGAGTTGAAAAAAGAAGTGGAAATGGTTCACGTTGATAATATATTAAAAGAGACAATCGTTAATATAGTTCGCTCTACTAGGCCTCAGTCTGATAACTTTGATAAAACAAAATTTGGGAAATACATATCCCATGGAGCCTCACCTAGAGCAACAATATGGCTTTATAAATTATCAAAATTTAATGCCTTTTGTTCAGGTCGGGATTACGTTATACCGGATGATATTTTATCTAATGTTATACCTGTGCTGGGGCATAGAGTAGTTTTAAGTTATGACGCCAAAATTGATAATATAAACATCAATAATTTATTGTTAGATATAGCTAATAGAGAGTTATAAGTATGGACTTAAAAAAAGTCCATCAAATAGTTAATCAGTTTCAAAAGAATATATTCAAAAATTCTGCACATATTGACACAGGCTTTTTTGTTTCGAGTTTTAAAGGGGCTGGCCTTCAGTTTAAAGAGCATCAAGTATATAACTATGGCGACGAAGTAAGATTCATCGATTGGAAGTTACTTGCTAAAAAGAATACACCCTATATTAAAACTTTTGAGGAAGAGCGTAATGTAAATGTGAAAATTATTGTAGAGTGTACACCTAATTTAATTTTGTCTCATGATGGAAAAAGTAAATTTCTTCATATCTTAGAGATGATTGCTGCATTAATTTTGTTTGCTGGTAAAACAAAAGACAACATTTCATTATATCTACTTGGAAAGAAAACCATTTATATCGATCATATAAGTGGAGAAAATGGCATTGTGAAAATGCTAACTGTACTAAGCTCACAAGGCTTGGTTGATGACGATGCAAAACCAGTAATTCATGAAATATATAATTATAGTATAAGTGAGTTTGATGAGCATTATTTTAGAAGGCTGCATGAAGTTAAAGCAGGGCCATTTGTCGTGTTTTCACAATTTGAATTTGACCAATATGAATTCTACCAAAAGGTCTTAGGGAGAAAAAATACCCATTTTTTTGAGTTGAAATGTCCGTTTGAACATGAATTATCGAAATATAGTTTTTTAATTTCTGGATTCGGTTTTATAAAAAAGTACGAAGAAGTAAATGACGAAAATTTAATTAATAAAAAAATCAATAAGATTGATATATCTTCTGCTCCACTAATTGATTTTGTGTCAGGGTTAATGTCTAGTGAAACGCGAATATGAAATAAATATTCCTGATAATTATACAATAGGTAACATTATCAAATTGCCTGTTTATAAAGGAATGAAACATATAGAACCTTTGGTAATTGATGGAGTGATTGTATCTGGTTCTTCTTTTAGTGCTAATCAACTTATTGTAATTAAGGTTGCTGCAGGTAAATGGCCAAAAATGATAAAACACGAATCCTTTGGTTTGATTAGATTTATTAGTAAAAAGAATAATGAGCTAAAAGATTTTAAGGAGCACCTACATTTTTTCGAGCCACAAAAATCTTTTGAAGGAAATAGTACTGTTATAATTTTCATATTACTTCTAATGATTTTTTCATTTATTTTTAAATATAAGTATTTTCTAAATAAATATAAAAAAATAAAAATTAGGAAAGATATTAGGATTTACCTAGAATGTCATGATGGATATTCCGTTTATCAAACTTTAAGAAAATATAAGGATGACAATATTGTCGGTATTGTAGGAAACGATTTTTATGCATATTTTATGACCAAATATTTTAAAATGGTCACAGGCGATAGATTTTATGATGAATGTCTGAGGCTACTATGTTAAGTTTATTTAGTCTTGAATTTTCACATCCTGCATTTCTGATAATATCAATTCTTTGTGCAATAATAATTACCTACATCTCTTTTTTTAAAAACATTGGACAATTTTCTATCATATTAGGTGTAAAGAAGAGACGATTTTTTAATCGTCATGATTTATTTTTAATCATAGTTAGTATCATTCAGTTAGTAGGTTTGTTGTTCATTTCAATTTCTGCTGGTAGTCCTATTCAAACCAAAAAGCAATCAGTTGAAAATCGCGATGTCCGAGATATATACTTTGTCGTGGATGTGTCGCGGAGTATGCTGGCAGACGATTTTTCGCCCAACAGGTTGGAAGTCGCTAAAAAATATATAAAGGACTTTATTGAATACAGAGGGAATGACAGAATCGGTATTAATATATTTGCGGAAAAGATTATTACTCTCTCTCCGCTAACATACGACCAAGTAGCATTAAAAGATAAGGTTGGAGACATATCAGTTGGTTTTTTAGGGAACGGAACTAATATTGGTGATGCCATAGCTCTTGCCGTCGCTAGGCTCGAAAAATCTGAAGCGAAATCAAAAATTATAATTCTTCTAACTGATGGTGTTAGTAATGCTGGCAGTATTTCACCACGTCATGCGGGAAATATTGCTAAGGAAAAGATGATAAAAATATATGGTATTGGAATAGGCACAACTGGGGATGCATATATTCCATATCGCGTTGGCAGCAGAACAATGAGACAAAGAATCCCAGGAGGGAACATTGATCACGGGTTACTTGATGAAATATCAAAAAATACAAATGGAAAATACTATAAAGCTACTAGTGATGCTTCGTTGAGAAAAATATTTAATCAAATTAATGAATTAGAAAAAACAAACATCGAAATCAAATCACCGACTTTGGTAAAATATAATTATAAGCGATATTTATTATTTGGTTTGTTTCTTTTTTTATTTTCTGAGGTGATTAGAAGATTTTTGATAAGGTTTACATTTTAATGAGGGTTGAAATAATTGCGTACGTAACTCTTTCTATTTTATTAGCTACAGTTGCATTAATGACATTTGGAGGAACCAAGTTTTTATTAAAAACCATTCCGTTTAGAAATGGCTCCATTTGGAAGGCTAAGAGGAATTTATATTTAATATCGTTAGCTCTTTTATGCATGGGGCTTACAGGCATAATGACTGGTAATGATAAAACTAAAGTGTCAATTGCGAAAAAAAGTGATGTCTTATTCTTAATTGATTTTTCAAGTAGTATGTTGGTTAAGGATGTCAATGGAGAGTCTCGTGTAGATGTAGTATTGGATAATCTATATGAATCTATTGACCAGTTAGACGCGGGACGTATTGGTATTTCTATTTTTTCTGAATTGGAATATAGATTAATTCCTTTTACTTACGACAAAAACTTTATCAAACAAAGCATTGTCTCGTTGCAGCAAAATGTAATCCCTTCAGGAGGAGGTGATATAGGAGTCGCATTTGATGAGTTAATGTTACGAGAAAAAAATAATAAAGAAATGAATATTTTTATTTTCTCTGATTTTGAAAATGTTGGTGTTCAAAATGAAAAAATAAAATCCATCCAAGAATATTTTAGGATTTTTGCTGTTGGTGTTGGCAGTTCTTCTGGAGGAAAAATACCGATACCAAAAAAACAAAAGTTTGAGAGGCAAAAATATCTTACAAAAAATGGTAAAACTATTTATTCTTATTTCTCCAATAAGGATTTTCAGAAGTTTGATAACAGGGCCATGATATCTACCGTTAATAATTCTTTAATTAACAACTATATACTATCGAATTCCACTAATCATGAAAAAGAAAGTGAATGGCAAACGGTTGGCAATGAGCCGTTTGGTGTCTATTTCATTTTTGTCGGTGTTTTATTACTGACGGTTTCAAGAGGGTTGATATTTTTTTCTAAAAATTATTTTTCATTACTTGTTTTCTATTTGGTTTTTTCTAGCGGTTATAGCTACGCTTTAGATTCTAATAATCCTACAGTACTAAATAAAATTAAAATGGGTAATGGTAACCATGCTGACTTTCTTCTTTTTGCTAATTCACTTGCCCAAGAAGAGAATTATCAAGGTGCACTAAGAATTTATCAGGAAAGAATAAAATTCTTAAATAAACTAGAGAAAATTAATTTGGGTACGTTGCAGTTTTTGAACGGTTTTCATTCTAAAGGCTTAAGTGAATATGTTAAATATTTAGAAAATGGTAATAGTAGCTCTGAAGAATATAAGATTGTTAAAAATAATTTGATTTTATTATTTAAAAATGGATCTGGTGGAAATGCCAAAGGGCCAGGTGAAGACAGTGCTGAAAAAGGAGATGAAAGTTCCAGTGGGAAAGGTGGCGACAGCGAAGCTACTAATGATGGAAAGGGCAAAAGTTCCAATCTTAGTAATGGCGAAATCCTTGAAAAAGTCGAGTCAGACGACATGGTTAATCAAGGGGAATATATAAAAAAGAAAACTCAGCTAGATAAAAAAAGGAGAGAGGTTAAGTGGTAAATTGCAAGATTCAGATATATTTTCTTGTGTTTGTTTTAACCCTTAGTCTTGGTAACTTAAGTTTTGCTCGTGATAGTGTTAATGATATCGGTGTCCAGATAAATGGTAAAATATTAAAGTTGAATTTTGATTTTAATAAATATTTTTATCTTGAATCTCCAAAGTACCATTTTAGTATTATTGAAAAAAATGATAACCAAATTAAATATGAATTATTTTTAAAAAATGCTGGTGCCCCTAATTACCTAACGGTTCATTATTATGATGATGCCTGGAAGTCAAAATTAATTTATTTACCGAATTCTAAGAATACAGAAAATCAAAAAAATGTACATAATAATGTTGCTGACATTTTGGTAGAGATAGACAAAAAAAATATCCGGTATGGTGAAGGCGTTCTTGTTAAATATAGTCTTGTTAGTAAACAATCTTATTTAAATTATCGTATTTCTAAATTCCCTTCTTATGATGGGTTTGTTAAAAGATTCCTTGATCCTGGAAATGTGACCAAGCCAATAAGAGAAAATGGTGTTGTGAAATATATAACGCCACTATATCTTGTAGAATTATTTCCTTTAAGAGGCGTTAAAAAAAATATTAATGATATGGAAATAATCGTTAACGAAAACTCAAACGCTGAATTTGTATTAAAGTCAATTAATCCAAAATTTATTTACAAAGTTGATGATAATTTTGATCCTTTTACTAATCTTAAAGTTGAAATTCCAGAAGATTTAAATTTGGGTGATGATCATCGTGGTCGCGTAGATTTTAACGTTAAGGTTTATGGCCGCGGAATGTTGGAAAATCTAGGCGCAGTAAAGTTTAGTGGCGAAATTATTGATTCAAGTAAAGTAACTATTGTTGACCAAGTGTATCGTCCAGGTTTTGCTCAGAAAGTATTCAAGGTGAGTTTAAAGTATAAACTTAACAAGTCTGGTCGGGTTGATTTTATTTTTGGAGGTAAAATAAGAAAAACTTTTCAGGTTGATTCATTTGTAGGTAAAAATGAGCCGTTGCGCAAAACTTCATTTGAAAAAAAATTGATTTTTAAAACAGGGTCTATATTAAGATATTTTACCTATATTACCTGGGTTCTTTTTGTCTTCTTCTTTTTATTTCCAGAATGGCTTTCAAACAGAGTGAGGTTATTTTTTTATTTAGTTAATATGTATAGAAAAAATATATTTCCAATTTCCTCATATAATTCACTTGTTTTAAATATATTTAATTTTGAAAGGTATAATCTTTATTTTATTCAAGAGTTTATGGTATTGAGACCTGTCTCAGCTGAAATGATGCACATAATGAGAAAAGTTCAATTTTTGTTAAACAACTATAGTAAAGATACGAAGAAATCAGTTAATATTTCATTTCTTGAGATGTGTAAATTAATATTATTTTTAAATAAGGAAGGCATGTGGAAGTTCTAGCATCATTGAATGAGTTGCGAAATGTTGGATATGATCTTGCTGTCACTATAGGTAATTTTGATGGGGTTCACCGTGGTCATCAGCAATTGATAAAAGATATTATGGCCCTTTGTGAAAAAAATAATGAGTGCTTAGTGGTTTGTACATTTGTCCCTCATCCTAAGTTTATTCTAACCAATAATCAAAATTTTTTAATTAATAGTTATATTGAAAGAAGGGATTTGCTTGCCAAATTAGGTGTTAAGTTTCTTGTTGAATTTGAGTTCAATCGTGATTTTAGTACTCAGACTCCTCAAGACTTCTTAGATAATTATATATCAATAGCTAATGTTTCATCTCTTTATCTTGGACATGATTTTGCTTTTGGAGCTAATAAATCAGGTGACCACGATTTTGTAAAAAAATATTGTAATAATAAAAATATTAACTGTGTACTGGAAAAAGAGTTTACATCAGGTGATGCGAGCAAAGTTTCTAGCACCAGTGTTAGAGATTTTTTAGTAGGTGGAGACATCAATAATGCGAACAATCTTCTGGGGAGAAACTTTTATGTTACAGGTCGAGTTATTAAAGGTGTGGGGAGAGGGAAAACAATTGGTTTTCCGACTGCAAATATAATTTTCCCTAATGAGCGACTTATTCCAAAAACAGGAGTCTATAAAAGTTCCACTATGATTAACGGAATGAGATATAACTCGATTACCAATATTGGTCATAATCCGACATTTAACGATTCTAGTTTAATTAATTTTGAAACTCATATTTTTGATTTTGATAATGATATATATGGTGAAGAAATAACTATTGAATTGATTGACTTTATTCGACCCGAAAAAAAATTTAATAACGTAAACGAACTAATTTCACAAATTAATTTAGACATTGAGGATGTCAAGAAATGATTCGGCTTGGTCTGCTCGGTAAGTCAATTCAACATTCAAAAAGTAAAAATATGTATGAAAACATTTTAAAGTGTAATGTTGAATATACGTTATTTGATTACGAGAATGAAAATATGATTCCCGATCTTAAAGAACTCTTTAATCGAGTAGAAGGATTAAGTATCACTGCACCATACAAAGAGTATTTTTTTAACTCTGTCGCTCTGTCGGATGAAGCCAGGCTTGTCGGTGCTATTAATTGTATTAAACGTGATGGTAATTCGTTTAAGGGTTTTAATACAGACTTTCTTGCTTGTCGCAAACTAATTTTAGATTACGGTATTAGCAATAGCGATTCTATTGTGGTCTTAGGAAATGGTCCAATGGCTAGGATGATTCTAATCTTACTAAAAGATTATTTAAATGATATTTTTCATGTTTTTAGAACAAGTGATTTTCAAATCAATTCATTCGACTTCGATTCAATTAAATCTAATAATGTTACAGTTATAAATTGTTGCTCAAGAGGTGTTGTTTTTTCGCCAGATTTTAAAGGGCGAAATGTTTCTAAGTTTTGGGACATGAATTACTCTCAAGATCATCTCTTTTCAAAATTATATCCCAATTGCTATATTGATGGTCTTGATTTGCTTAATTTGCAGGCAAAATTTGCTCTTCAGATCTGGGGAATTAAATAACTTACTGTTTTTTAGATGAATCCGAACAGATACAAAAGGATGTTGTATATGTTCAGAAGAGAATTTGCAGAAGTTATTAGCAAGACAGGGATGATACCTGTTAAGGACTTAAGACCTTTACTTAGTAACGAAGACAAGTTTGATGTAACCGAATTACGGTTAACTAAATTCGATTTTTTTGATGATTTAAAATTTGCAAAAGTTGTTGCAGAAAAGTCAGGACTTACTTTTATAGACTTATCCTCCGCAAAAATCCCTGATAATATAATTTCTCTTA
>Ga0181565_10000744_pt1 | contig 24543 bp, 20 predicted proteins | sample 101ome_16_FD_129661 | JGI IMG/M metagenome (GOLD analysis project Ga0181565, IMG submission 129661) | Coastal salt marsh microbial communities from the Groves Creek Marsh, Skidaway Island, Georgia - 101401AT metaG (megahit assembly) | ecosystem: Environmental > Aquatic > Marine > Intertidal... | reverse complement strand
CTAGCCCGACTAATCCCTCGTCGGTAAAGACGCGGACGATCGTCCACTTACGCCCCGGTGAGTCCATCATCAGGGTGTCGATATCGCGAATTTTCATCCTGCTTTTCCCCTGCCTCTATGCGGTGTATGGAATACGGCGTATCGTCCTAGCCCTGAAACGTCTCTTCGCGCCCGCCAATAGACGGCGGCACCATCAAGCGGCGCTGCTGCTCCGTTGCATCGGGATAGGCGTCAGCGTCATAGTAGCTCTGCGACCACGAGGAATGCCCTGGACTATACTTGTAAAGCAGGGAGCGCCGCTCGTGGTCAGCCTTCCAGGGCACGGTGCCGTGTACCAGCGCTTCGGTAAAAATAATCACATCGCCCGCTTCCACTTCGACCTGACGGACATAGTGGGGGCGGCGCTCCCAGTGGCGAACGTCGTCGGGGATACAGTTGGTAAAGTTGCTCTTGTGAGAGCCGGGCACGCAGCCAAAGCCCCCATCGCCCGGCCCGGCATGGCTCAGACAGTAGGTGAAAACCGTCAATCCGTTGCGCATAACGCCATCGTGATAGCGATACCAGTGATCGGCCGCTTTAACGCCGCCCTGCATGGTCGGACCGCCGTGCAGACGGCCTGCGCTGCCGCCCTTTTGCATAAAGATGCTGTAGTCGTGGTCTATTCGCACGTAGGGACCCAGCAGCTCGGCTAGGTAGGATACGATGCCGGGATGGTCCATAAGCCGCTGGGTCGCCGGCCCCCACCGCGACACGTCGCTAACGCGGCGAATGCCGCTCTCGTCGTATGCACCGGGCCACGCACGATCAGCCAGTGCGTTAACCTCGTCTACCTCGGCCTGACTGAGCACTCCCTTCACCACCAGGTAGCCCTCAAGGTCAAACGTGAATTTTTCTTCTGGTGTCAAAATAGGCGCTCCTCTCTTGGGATGAATGGTTCATAACAAGGGTTAAAACAGATGCGCTAGCAAGCTTGCACAGCATTAGTTTTTGTCGTACTTATTGGCGCCCGACACATAGATAACTCACTTGATACCAAAGGAAAGACACCATGGCAGCTACATACCGCGTTGGCGTGATTGCCTCCGGACGCATCGCGCGCGAACACGGCCGCGGCTGGGCCGAGTGCGAACACACCGAAATCGTCGCCATTGCCGACGCCCACCCAGACGCGCTCTCCAGCTACGCCAGCGACTTTAACGTCAAGACCCAATATCTCGACTACCGAGAGATGCTCGACAAGGAAGATCTCGACATCATCAGCGTGTGCTCATGGGATCCGCAGCACGCCGAGATGAGCATCGCCGCCTGCGCGCGCCGCCCCAAGGCCGTGCTCTGCGAGAAACCGATGGCGATCTCCTTGGGCGAAGCAGATGCCATGATCATCGCAGCACAGCGCAACGACGTAAAGCTGGCCATCGGCCATCAACGGCGCTTTTACTCGTCGTGGCGCGAGGCCAGACGCATGATTGCCGACGGCGCTATCGGAAAGCCCAAGCGACTCTGGTCGGCCATCCGCGCCGGCATGATGAACACGGGAACGCACTGCATAGATTTCCAACTCTACGCGCTGGGCGATCCCAACGTCGAATGGGTCATGGGTTCGGTCGAACGCCATACCGATCACTACGTATTCGGACACCGGGTGGAGGACCGCTGCGCCGGTATCATTGGCTATGAGGGCGGCATTGAAGGCGTAATAGAAAATGAGATGAACGACACCTATGAAGTGGGTGCCCACATATACGGCGAAGAGGGTATGATCGTCGTGAACGACAACAGCCTGCGCTATATGAACGCCGCTTCAAACGGCTGGAACGTATTTGAACCCACGGACAAGTCTGAGCACGGCTACGGCAACGCCTTTGTCGACCAAGCCTACGGCATTTGCCGCTGGATTGAGGGCGATTTTGAAGACTACTACGGCAAGGCCGAACACGGACGCGCCGCTACGGAAATCATGATGGCCGTATACGAGTCGGCCCGCGTGCACGAACGCGTGCGCTTCCCGCTGCAAACGCGCGCCAATCCGCTAGACGTAGCGGTTGAGGAAGGCGTCATACCCGTTACGCGCCCCGGCGTCTGGGACGAACGATCCTTTCTCGTGCGCGGCGAGGGCATGAGCTGGATCGGCAAGGATAAGTAGGAGCACAAACGTGACAGAACTGGCAATAACGCAAGCGGAGAAGGAGCACGGCCATCTCGAGGATACACGTCTGGCGATGGCCGTGCGCGCCGTGCGCGAAGAGGGCTTTGTCGTGCTGCACAATGCCATCGACCCGGCGCACATAGCGGTGCTGCGCGAACGCATGCTGGCGGATGCAGCACAGATCGCCGCGCTCGATCAGGTGCCCTACCAATTCAGAACGGGCCATCTACAGCAGGACCCTCCGCCCTTCCCCCCCTACCTGTTTCGCGACGTGTTGGTAAACGCTTTCGCTGTCGACATCACGCATGCCCTGCTCGGCGAGGGCGTCAAAAATGCCTTCTACAGCGGCAATTGCTGTCTGCCAAACAACAATCGCCAGCCGCTGCACGTCGATATCGGACACCTCTGGCCCGGCCTGCAAAAAGCGCATCCAGCACACGCGCTCGTAGTCAACGTGCCCGTGGTCGACATGACGGCGGAAAACGGCAGCACCGAACTGTGGCCCGGCACGCATTTGGACACCACGCGCACCATGGGCGACGGAGATATCAAGATTCCCGATACCGCGCTAGAGCGCGTGCGCGCACGGGTGCAGCCGCTCCAGCCGAACGTGCCGGCAGGCGGCCTGTTAATACGCGATATGCGCCTGTGGCACTGCGGTATGCCCAACCACACAAAAATAGCGCGGCCCATGATCGCTATGATTCACTGGCCGCGCTGGTACCGAACGGATGGGAAGGTTCGCTTTGCCAAAGGGTCCGAAGCTCTCTTGGCAGACCAACGACTACAAACGGAAGCGGAGTTCGTGGAGGGACCAATCGACTACATCGGACGCAACGCGTCGTACGACTACGCGGAGTGAACCGCCCTGTCTGAGCGCGCATTCACGGTGCGATCCGTCTGCACTCCACGTAGTATCGCTTTTCTTCCGCCTCACCAAGCGAGAACGTCTTGCGCGGTAGGGCGCCTTCCAATGCAATCGTTTGAAAAAAGTTGTCTTTGGCCAGCGCCGGTAGATAAAAACCCGTGCACTGCGGCGTAGCCGCTAGTTTTTCCAGCGATGCCTCACCGTGTATGTAGTCTACTTTGGCCAGCGAATAGCCCTCGATAAAGTCGTCGATAAACTCCTGCAGCGCACCCGCTGGTAGCTGCACGTTGGGATCGCCGATCCGCATCCAGCCACGCCGCTGGCCGCTGCAAAAACCGATGGTATGACCAGACGCTTGCTCGTCCGCGTCGATCTCGTCTTCGCAGAAAGCCCAGTTAAAATCTTGCGCGGCAAAAAACGAAGCGGCGGCGGCCATCAGTTCCTCGGTCTCGACGCCAAAAACGACGCGATGGATCGGCTCAAATTCCAACCCCTCATCGTGTATATTGACCAGCTCTACCAGCGCGTAGCGCGCCGGGTGATCGAGCACGCTCTCCGGGCTGGGCGCTTCGGCCTTGATCTGTTCCCATACCGCCTTGGCCGTCGCAAACGAGTGGTTTCCATCTCCCATGGCGTAGAGAAAGGGCGGCTCTCCGCGCTTGAGCGCGGCCAAGCTAGCTGCAACGCGCTCAATGGACGCTGCATCGCCGATGTGGAAACCGCGCACGTGACCGCCGTCCAACATGAGTTCACCCTCGTAGACGGGCGGCCGCTCCTCCGCAAAAAGGGGCTCTATAACCGTGCGCTGAGGATCGTCGATCAGCACCATGATATGCGGCACTTCAATGCGCGCGCGCTGGCGCACCTCGATGCGCGGTGGAAGACGGCCCAGCACCGTGCCCTCCGTAGTCCGAATCAGTTCTTGCGCCCCGTCGCGATAGTCGTAGTGCTCCAGGTCGAGGGCCACCATTAGACCGCGCCGGACGACGCCGCGTTTCATCGTGCGCTCCACCGATACGAACCCCGGCGGTAGTTCGCGCAGCACGCCCCCGCCTGCATACTCGTCCATGCACGCGTTAATAGCATCAACGACCGCACCGCGATCAGCCGTCTCTAGGTATACCTCGGGAAAGATAAGCGGCAGCGTAGACGGCGCCTGACCGATGCGCTTTTCCACTTCCTCCCAGTACTCGGGCTCCGAGGTGTACTGGTCACAGGCAATAACTGCCCACGACGTAAGGGGCACATCTTCTCTCGGCAACAATATGGTCGGCACGTGGAGTGCCGCTTCGGGAAATTCGGTTTGCATCAGTCTATCCTATCAGCGGCCGCGCCCAGCCGACAAACTGTGGGAAAATAATCGCCGGATCCTCGAGCTCGGGATGCCAGCGCTTTTCGTGTTCGAACATGATCCAGCCATCGTAGCCATTATCTTTCAGCAGGGCGATCGCATCTGCTAGGGGCAGTTGGCCCGTGCCCGGAGCAACGTAGCGCCATCCATCTCCCATTGCCTGCGGATGATTCATATCGTGGATGGCATCTTTGACATGCGTGTAGAAGGTTCGCGGGCCAACGGCGGCATAGGTCTCTGCCGGCGTTTCACCGCCAACGCGCGCCGTGTGCCCCATATCCCACAACACGCCGAAAGCCGGATCGTCAATGCGGTCCAGCAGCAGCGCGCAGTCCGCCGCGCGGATCCACTCATCGTGCGTCTCGAAAACCCACCGAACCTCACGCGCTCCGTCCAACTTCAATATGTGTTCGACGGTTTCGCGCCCGATATCCGCTAGAGCCTCTTTCGAATGGTTCTCGCTGTCACCGCCGCCAAAGACGCGCACCTGCTGACAGCCTAGGGCACACGCCGCTGCAATGGTCCGCCGCGCCTCTTCGAGATTTTCTTCCAGTTTTTCGGGCACGCACACGCGAATGCTGGAACTGATGCCCGAAACGCCTAGGCCCGCATCCTCTATCTTGCGACGCGTTAGGCCTATTTCGCTGGTAAACTCCGGCAGCTGCGTCACGTCGAGTGCGTCCCGTATGCCGCGAAAGTCAATGCCCTGCAAACCGTATTCACTGCAGCGAGTTATAATTTCGTCTAGGCTCCATTCCGGACATCCCAGCGTCGTAGTACTAAGCTTCAAATATCCCGTCTCCCCGCGTTGTCTCTATTTTTCAAAACGGCTTTTCGCATGCGTCTAATACTATCACATAACGGGTGCGTAGGCCAGAGAATACAGCCCGCTTCTATAGCATCCACCTCTTGCCAATTTTGCGATCGCGCCGCAGAATTTTATATCTGCGGTCCACGTGCGACTCTGTACGGGGTGGAAGACCGAATATGTCCACGTTTTAAACGGAGCGGACCCCATCTTAAGGTGGGTGGCAGGGCACCGAGCTGTGCCCCATACTCGGAGACAGAGAAAGCGCGTCTTTCTTGACCGAGTAACCCCTACGCCTGCGTCAGGCGTATCCCAGACGCAGTGACGGCACGACGCTGTATCCGTTCCGCCGCCTTTTTTTGTGGCCGCAGGTGCGGCCGATTAGAACGTAGAAGGGGGGCTGTGAGTGCCTAGCCCACAACCCCCCAGAACCGCCCTACAAGAGAGTATACCCCAAAATGACCAAAAAAAAGGGGTTCGCGGACAAAATATCGTTCCCATTTTCAAAGCTAAAAAAAACGCCTAAATTTACCTCTGTTGTAACAAAAATGCCTTTTGGCGCACGTGATTTTGTCTATACTATTTGTCCAGTAAATTTTGTCCAATACAGTCATATGAGTACACCCTGTACTCTACCACTTATCCCAAGGGGTAACCTTATGAGAAAAGCTATCTTTTCCGCGCTAGTAATGCTGGCGTTTGTCTCGTCAGCCAGCGCATACACGCTGTCTGGCAGCATCAGCGATGCGTCGGGTAACGCGCTAGCCGGTGCCAACATAACCATCGAGGACACAGACCTCGGCGGCGCAACGGATGACGAGGGCAACTTCAGCATCGTCGACGTTGCAAGCGGAGACTATATCGTCACGGCCTCTCTGGTCGGCTACGCGAGCCAGAGCTTCTTTGTGATGGTTTCAGAAGATGCGAGTATCTCCTTCCGCCTGCAGGTATCCTCTATCGACATGGATCCGTTAGAAGTCATCGCATCGCGCTCTGACGAGCGTTCGCCAACGTCCTTCACCGAAATGAAAAAGTCGATGATCACCGCCCAGCTGGGTTCGCGCGACATCCCGCTTGTGCTCGATACGACACCAAGCGTATTCGCCACTGAACAGGGCGGCGGTGCCGGTGATGCACGCGTCAACGTGCGCGGCTTTAACCAGCGCAACGTTGCCATTATGATCAACGGCGTGCCCGTTAATGACATGGAAAACGGCTGGGTCTACTGGTCCAACTGGGACGGAGTAGGTGACGCAGCTTCATCCATCCAGGTTCAGCGCGGGATGGGCGATGTCAACCTAGCTGTGCCGGCCATTGGCGGCACGATGAACATCGTGACTGATCCTGCTCAGTTGGAGCGCAAGGGATCGATCAAACAAGAGTTGGGTTCGTGGGGATTCAGCAAGACGACGCTGAGCTACAACACGGGCCTGATCAACGACCGCTTTGCACTGAGCGGATCTGTGGTAAAAAAGACGGGCGACGGCTATTACAAGGGCACGTGGACCGATGCGAGCGCCTACTACGTGGGCGCGAGCTACCAGATCAACCCCAAGCATCGCCTCGAGCTCTACGCTGTTGGTGCCCCGCAGCGCCACGGCCAGAATCTGTACGCGCAGAACGCAGCCGTCTATGATCCCGACTATGCGCGCGACGAGCTGGGCTATCGCTCGGAGTGGATCTCCGTATTTACGGAGAAGAACACCAATAACGAGGGACGCGATTACAACCAGAACTACGTCCCGATCTCTAGCGCCTACAAGGGCAATGACTCTAAGCAGTACTTCTACATGTACGGTGAACGGAAGGAAAACCGCTTTGACTCGAGCTTTATCAACGAGCGCGAGAACTTCTTCCACAAGCCGCAGGTCAACCTGAACTACTACCTGACGCTCAACGCCAACACGCGCCTGAGCAACGTGCTGTACTTCTCTGGCGGCAGCGGCGGTGGAACGGGCACCTACGGCAGCATGAAGTGGGACTACAGCGGCTTCTCCCGCGTAGTTGACTTTGGTGCAACTTGGGAGAACAACGCGGCGAGCGAAGAAGGCTCCAAGGGCATCCTGCGCAACTCGATCAACCGCCAGTCGACCATCGGTTTGGTCTCCAAACTGGACCACAATCTGAGCGAAGCCCTCACGCTGCAGGTGGGCATCGACTGGCGCACGGCAGAAATTGAGCACGCCCGCGAAGTGCGCGACCTGCTGGGTGGCTCATACTTCTACTTTGATGGCAACGACAATGACTCCGAAGCTGATTACCGTAAGCAAATCGGCGATATCATTGCCTACTGGAACACCAATACGGTGGACTGGCTCGGTTCGTTCGCTCGCGTGCGCTACGAAGCAGACCGGCTTTCCGGTTTTGCCATGGCCGGCTACAGCATCGTCGGTTACACCTTTGAAGACCACTTCAAAAGACCGGGCACGACAGGACAGAAATCGGAGAATACGGGCATTGGCGGCGGCCAGTTTAAAACGGGCGCCCGCTACGCGCTCAGCGACGACCTGTCTCTGTTTGCCAACTTGGGTATCGTCAACAAGGTTCCCATCTTTGACGCGGCCATCAACGATCGCGACGGGTCGGTTTACGAAGATCCCGAGCTGGAAAAATTCCGCTCCTTCGAACTGGGTGGCGAGATGCACTTTGGCCGTCAGCTGACGGTTAAGTCCAACCTCTACTACACGCAGTGGAAGGATCGCACCAATACCCGGGGCGTCATTAACGAAGACGGATCGGAAGGATACATCTTCTTGACCGGCCTGAACTCCGTGCACTCGGGCTTTGAAACGGAAGTGGCCTACCAGCCCAGCAAGCTCGTGCGCGCCGACATGGCGCTGTCTGTTGGCAATTGGAAGTACACCGACGACGTCAGCGGACGCTACACTAACTTCGCTGCGGACGGTACGCGCCAGCAGGACGAGTACAATTACTACATCAAAGACCTCAAGGTCGGCGATGCACCGCAGACCCAGCTTGCGCTGGGCGTTTCGGTATTCCCGGTGGAAGGCCTGCGCTCACAGCTGGTCTACAAGTTCTACGCAAGCCACTATTCCGACTGGAACCCGTTTAGCCGCACGGATGCCGGTGACCGCGCCCAAAGCTGGCAGCTTCCCAACGCCGGCGTCATGGACCTGCACCTGGGCTACAACCTGCCGGTTCGTTTAGCGGGAGCCAAGCTTCGCTTAGACGGTCACGTGTTTAACCTGCTTGACTCGACGTACATCATGGAAGCAACCGACAACAGCCAGTTTAACGCACTTAAAATCGACGGTGAGCTCGTCGATCCGCACGGCCCCGCTTCGGCAGAAGTCTTTTACGGGCTGCCGCGTCGCATGAACGTCTCGCTCAGCGTCGTATTCTAACGACCACGAGCAAAACGGTAACGCAAGAAAGGGCTGTCGCACCGACGGTGCGGCAGCCCTTTCTTTTACATTCTCCCCCTTAAAAACGCGAATCTACGTGAATACATTCTTTCTGCTTTCGGCTATACTAGCGCTAACATCGTGTCAGCTCGGCCAAGACAATAACGAACAGGCTACCTCCCAACCCCTCGTCTTTAATCGCTCCTACGCTCATTTAAAAGACCAGACACATCTCCAATTGGCCTTCGGTTCATGCTTGAACCAAGAAGAGGATGCGCCGATTTTTGCCGCGATTAAACGCGCCCAACCCGACCTCTTTCTCATGGTGGGCGACAATACCTACGCCGACATTTATCGAGACGATGTGACGCGTATGCGCGTGGCATACACCGAGTTGGGCAGCCTATTGGCTTCTCAAGGCCTGTCGTTTCCCATCGAGGCCGTCTGGGACGATCACGACTACGGCACCAACGACGGGGGCCGCGACTGGAAGCACAAAGAAATCGCAGAGCAACTCTTTCTAGACTTTTGGCAGGTTCCGCCAGGCGACGAACGCCACCGACGACCCGGTATATACTTTCAGCAGCAGCTATCGCTAGACGGAGCACTCGTTCAGATCATTTACCTCGATACGCGCTATTTTCGCTCGGACCTGAAGGAGACCGACAGCAGAGAACCCGGCAAAGAGCGCTACGTGCCCACCGACGACCGGGATGCCACGATGCTAGGGTCAGCACAGTGGACGTGGCTCGAAGCCCAGCTAGCAACTCCAGCGGACTATCGCATTTTGGTATCTTCCGTGCAGTTTATCGCCGTTGGTCACGGCTGGGAGGGGTGGAAGAACATGCCGAGCGAACGACAGCGTCTGCTCGATCTGCTAGACGAGTACGCCATTGAAGACCTCGTCATTTTATCCGGAGACCGGCATCGCGGTGCGCTCTACTCGGCCGAAACAAATGGGGGAAGACGCCTCTTGGAAGTCACGTCTAGTCCGCTTAATAGAGGCGTTCTACGCGAAGAGGAAGACGGACCATTTCGCATGGGATCCACTTTCACCCAAAACAACTTTGGCGTCGTCTCCATCGATACCCAAACGGGACAGATAACTCTCTCGCTCAACGACATAGACGGCCTGTTGCTCAACCAAGAAATCGTCCGACGCGGAGATTAGAACACCCGCTGAAGTAAATGGGGCCGCGTGCCGATAATATACATGAGGGCTCTTATAGCCCCTTTGGCAGAAAGCATACTATGGATTCCATAAGCGGTTCGACCGAATCACTCGTCAATCTGGGCACGAGCATGCAGGACGCCCAGCTCAAAAACGCGCTGTCTGTGCGCACGTTCAAAAAGGGACTTGATGCGCAGTCCAAAGCCGCTATCAGCCTAATTGAGTCTATACCCCCCGTCTCGCCCAACACGGTGCAGACCGGCCAACAGATCGATTTGATGGCCTAAAGTCACCACCATCTTCCGCTCAGCGCGTCATGTGGCCTTCTACGTAGCGTTTGAGCATTTCTCGGCTGATGCGCCACGTGTCACCGAACTGAATAGCTCCCGGCAGTTTTCCCATCTCAATCCAACGGTAGATCGTCGCTCGCCCTACGTTGAGCAACTCCTGAGCTTGGCGCACGGTGAGAAAATCGGGGTATCGGTCCCAGCACGCTAGATCTTTTTTCATAATCTCTACCCTTAAAAATCTCCATTATTGCCCGTTTAACGCGCTCAAATAACTCTTACAGCCGTTTGCTTCTTATCGTTCATCTGCAAAGACCCGTAAGCTTCTAGTCGCGTTAGAAGCGATATGAGCGCCTTTTAGGCACATACCCAAATAGGCAAGGTGATGTATGTATGATAATAAATGATAACATTTAGCGCATCTTATTTTTTAAAATTCTTATTCTATTCGCGCGCACGAGCGCGCACGTTCTATTATATAGGCGAATATCTTGGGAAAATAAGGGATACGGAGGTGGATCTTACTCCATCCTATACAGGTGCGCTTCCTATCGGCTGTCTGCCCGCGATAGATGACCGACCCGCCTTACCAACTCTTCGCGTCGTGCTCCCGCGTGCTCCCGCGCAATCCCCACAGCGTGTTTGCGCATTGGGTCGCGGGCGCGTATCGTCTATGGCGTTCTCCCAGAAGCCCAATCTTCGTGCGTATCGAAAGCGCATGAGTCCATTTGGAAAGACAGAACATGCGCTTTTATCTCATTCTATTGCTCTTTGCAAGCACGGCACATGCCAGCGATTCGACCATACAAACAGCCCACGCACTCGCCCTGTACGGGGCACCGCGCTACGGCGCCGACTTTACGCACTTTGACTATGTCAATCCCGAAGCGCCCAAAGGTGGCACTATACGCCTAGCCGCCATCGGAACCTATGACAACTTGAACCCCTTTGTGTTGAAGGGGGTTTCCGCCGCTGGGTCCCTGCTAATTTACAACCGCCTATGCACCAAATCACAGGACGAGCCTTTCACCGAGTACGGCCAGCTTGCCGCACGTATGCACATGCCCGAAGACCGTTCCTGGATTCTATTCGAACTCCGCGAGGAAGCGCGCTGGCACGATGGGGAACCCGTTACTGCTGAAGACGTCGTTTTTAGTTTTAACGCCCTCGTAGATTGGGGCATCCCATTTTATCGCAGCTTTTACGCCGACGTCACGGCGGTCGAAGCACTCGATGCACGCCGCGTAAAGTTTTCTTTTCGGGAGGGCACCAACCGCGAGATGCCACTCATTATCGGACAGCTCCGCGTGCTGCCGGCCCACTATTGGGAAGGACGAGACTTCGCCGCTACGACGCTTGAGCCTCCCTTGGGTAGTGGGCCCTACCGCATCGCTGCGCTCGAACCGGGGCGCTCCATCACCTACGAGCGCGTTCCGGACTATTGGGGCCAAGATCTACCCGTGCACAAGGGTCGGCATAACTTTGACCGCATCCGCTACGAGTACTATCGCGATGCTACGGTCGCCGTCGAGGCCTTCAAAGCGGGAGAATACGACGTGCGCTGGCTCAACAACTCTAAAGAGTGGGCCACCGGCTATAGGGACTTTGCCCCCCTGCTCGATGGGCGCATGATTAAGGAAACGATCCCACACGCGCTTATTCGCGGCATGGAAGGGTTTTGCCTAAATACGCGTCGACCACAGTTTGCCGACCGAGCTGTGCGCCAGGCGCTGGCCCATGCCTTTGACTTTGAGTGGACCAACCAGAATCTGTATTACGGCCTTTTCACGCGCAGCAACAGCTACTGGGGCAATTCGGATTTGGGCGCGAACGGTCTGCCTACCGGCCTCGAGCTCGACATATTAAACGACTACCGCGGTCGCGTGCCCGAACAGGTCTTCACCGAAGCTTACGAGCCTCCCAAGACGGACGGCTCGGGCAACAATCGAGCTCAGCTGCGCACGGCTAAAAGGCTTCTACAGGATGCCGGCTGGCGCGTCCGTGACGGCGTGCTGACCCACGTGGAAACGGGCGAGCCCATGCGCATTGAGTTTTTGCTGGCCTCGTCTTCGTATGAACGAGTGCTGGGTCCAGTTGTCCAAAATCTCGAACGGCTGGGAATTGCCGCAACGGTGCGGACCGTCGACGCAGCCCAGTACCAAAATCGCGTGCAGTCGTTTGATTACGACGTCGTTGTCGCCTCCTGGCGTCAGACGCTGAGCCCGGGCAACGAGCAGCGCAACTTCTGGTCGAGCGCGGCCGCTCAGGCGCCTGGCAGTCGCAACTACGCCGGCATCGCTGACCCCGTCGTAGACGAACTGGTCGAGCGGCAAATCGCCGCGCCCGACCGCCCTACGCAGGTCGCCCTCACGCGCGCGCTCGATCGCGTGCTGCTGTGGGGCCATTACGTTATTCCCGGTTCGCACAGTCGCTCCCATCGACTGGCCTACTGGAATACATTCAGCCGACCGCCCGAACCGCCGCGCAACGGCACGGGATTCCCCGACACGTGGTGGTGGCAAGCTGAGGGCAGTTCCTCCGCCCAATCGCAAAACGAATAGGAGAACCATGCACACATTATTTGCACTGGCCCTGCTGCTCCCGACGCTGACCGCAGCGGAAAATTTCGTCGGGCACGGCTACTCTACCTTCGGACAGTTTAAGTATGGCCCCGACTTCACCCATTTCGACTACGTCAATCCCGAAGCGCCCAAGGGAGGTGAGATCCGGCTAGCCGACATCGGCACCTTTGACAGCCTGAACCCCTTCATACTCAAAGGCATAACGCCCCCCAGAATCGGCTCGCTGATCTACGATACGCTGATGAGCAATGCAGGCGACGAAATCGCCACCGAGTACGGGCTGCTGGCCGAAAGCGTCGAGGTCCCGCCCGACCAGAGCTGGGCCACCTATACGCTCAACGCACGGGCACGCTGGCACGATGGCAAACCCGTCACGCCAGAAGACGTGATCTTTAGCTTCAACATTATGATGGACAAAGGGCATCCCGGCCTCCGCGCCTACTACGCCTCGGTCAAAGGGGTAGAAAAAGTCGGCGAGCGCGGCGTTAAGTTCACATTTGGCGAAGAGACCAATCGCGAGCTCCCACTCATCGTCGGTCAACTTGCCGTCTTGCCCGAACACTACTGGAAAGGTCGAGCCTTTGACGAGACCTCATTAGAGCCACCGCTGAGCAGCGGTCCGTATCGGGTCGTCGCCGTCGAAGGTGGCCGCTTTATCACCTACGAGCGCGTCGATGACTACTGGGGCAAGGACCTACCCGTCAACAGGGGGCGATACAACTTCGACCGCATCCACTTTGACTGCTACCGAGACCAAACGGTCGCCATAGAAGCGCTGAAAGCCGGTGAGCTGGACTATCGCAGTGAAAACAGCTCTAAAGAGTGGGCCACCGCTTACCAGACGGACGCATTTGAGTCGGGACGCATGATCAAAGCCCCGATTGCTCACCAGCGCTCTGCGGGCATGCAGGCGTTCTGGTTTAATACGCGACGCAGCAAGTTTGCCGATCCGACCGTGCGCCAAGCAGTGGCCTACGCCTTTGACTTTGAGTGGACCAACAAGAACCTGTTTTACAGTTCCTATACGCGCGCTGAAAGCTTCTTTTCCAACAGCGAGTTGGCCTCCCGCGGCCTGCCCGAAGGGCGCGAGCTCGAGATCTTGGAAGCCTATCGCGGTCGGATTCCCGAAGAAGTATTTACAGCTACGTACGAACCGCCGCAGACGGACGGTTCGGGCAACCTGCGCGCCAATTTGCGCAAGGCCAAACAGCTGCTAAAGCGCGCCGGCTGGAACGTGGTCGACAACGTTCTGCGCAACGCGGAAACCGACGAGGCAATGGAAATTGAAATCCTCCTTGCCCAAGCTTCCTGGGAACGCATCGCCGCACCCATGGTCGCCAATATGGAGCGACTGGGCATCCAAGCTACCATTCGCATCGTCGACAGCGCGCAGTATCAAAACCGCGTGCAGAGCTACGACTACGATCTGATTGTTGGCGTGCGCGGACAGAGTCACAGCCCGGGCAACGAGCAGCGCAACTACTGGACCAGCGCCGCGGCCATGGAGCCGGGCGGCGGCAACTGGGCCGGCATCAACGATCCAGTCATCGACGCCCTCGTAGAGCAGATCATTACAGCACCCGATCGCCAGGAGCTGATTGTCAGGACGCGCGCGCTCGACCGCGTCCTCCTGTGGGGGCACTACGTGATACCGCACTGGTACAGCAAAAACTTTCGCATCGTGCACTGGGATAAGTTCGGCAAGCCCGCACAGAGCGCGCCCTACACGGGTTCGTATTACGTGCTCCCCGACACGTGGTGGTACGACGGAGAGCGGGCCGCCCGCTTAGAAGCGCAGAGCAACTAGCCGATGGGCGCTTATCTCGTACGCCGTTTGCTCTTTATCGTGCCGACGCTGCTGGGCATTATGACCATCAACTTCCTCATTATTCAGGCGGCACCGGGTGGTCCCGTCGAGCAGACAATCGCCAAAGTGCAGGGGTTTAACACGGATGCAACCGAACGCATCAGCGGCTCTGGAATGGGCGAGACGATGGACGCGGCGCAGGCTGGCGAACTCAACAGCAAGTACCGCGGGGCACAGGGACTCGATCCCGAGCTTATTGCCGAGCTCGAACGCATGTACGGCTTCGACAAACCGCTGCACGAACGCTTTTTCCAGATGATAGGCTCGTATCTGCGCTTCGACTTTGGCGAGAGCTTTTACCGCGACCAAAGCGTAGTGGACCTAGTGCGCGAAAAGATGCCCGTTTCCATTTCACTCGGCCTCTGGACGACGCTCTTGGTCTACTGCATTTCCATCCCCTTGGGCATCGCCAAAGCCGTGCGCGACGGCTCGCGCTTTGACGTGTGGACCTCGTCTATCATTATCATCGGCTACGCCATTCCCAGCTTTCTCTTTGCCATCCTACTGATCGTAGTCTTTGCCGGCGGGCACTACCTCGACTGGTTCCCCCTGCGCGGACTGACCTCGACAAACTGGGACGAGATGGGCACCTTCGAACAGATCCTCGACTACTTCTGGCATTTGGCTCTGCCCGTCACCGCAATGCTCATCAGCGGCTTTGCCGGCCTCACGCTGCTGACAAAAAATTCGTTCTTAGACGAGATTAACAAGCAGTACGTCATCACGGCTCGAGCCAAAGGCCTAACGGAACGCCGCGTCCTGTACGGACACGTATTTCGCAACGCCATGCTCATCGTCATCGCTGGATTTCCGGGCGCCTTTGTCGACATCTTTTTTACCGGCGCGCTGCTCACGGAAATTATTTTCTCGCTCGACGGACTCGGCCTGCTCGGCTACGAAGCCGCCATCGGGAGAGACTATCCCGTCATGTTTGCCACGCTCTATTTTTTCACATTACTCGGGCTGGTCATGCAGCTAATCGGCGACATGACCTATACGTTGGTCGATCGGCGCATCGACTTTGACAGTAGAGACAGCGGATGACTCGACGCGTGCCCCATAGTACTGAGAGGCTGCCGTGAGCGCAGTGACTACGCCCCCACCCGAGCATCGGCTGCTCGGCTTGTCCCTGTCCCGGCTCAACCAGCGTCGGTTGGCAAACTTCCGGCGCAACCGACGCGGCTACTGGAGCACGTGGATTTTCTCTGTCCTCTTTCTGTGCAGCCTGCCGGCCGAATTTATCGCCAACGATCGTCCGCTTTTGGTCCACTATGACGGCCAGCTCTACTTTCCCGTGCTCTTTACCTATCCCGAGACGACGTTTGGCGGTGATTTTGAGACGGAAGCCGAGTACCGCGATCCCTTCGTACAGGAGCTCATAGAGGATAAGGGCTGGATTGTTTGGCCTCCCATTCCCTACCGCTACGACACGGTCAACTACGACCTCAAGCAGCCGGCACCCTCTCCGCCCGATGCCAGCAACTGGCTCGGCACGGACGACCAGGCCCGCGACGTAACGGCCCGCCTGCTCTATGGCTATCGAATTTCGCTGCTTTTCGGTCTCCTGCTCACGGCCTTTAGCACCGCCATCGGTATGGCCGCTGGCGCAGTTCAAGGCTACTTTGGCGGCTGGACTGACCTGCTGTTTCAGCGCTTTATCGAAATATGGCAGGGCCTGCCCATACTGTACCTGCTCATTATTTTGGCCAGCGTTGTCGAACCCAATTTCTGGTGGTTTCTCGGACTGCTATTGATGTTCCGCTGGATGGGACTTGTGGGGGTTGTGCGCGCTGAGTTTCTCCGGGCCCGCAACTTCGACTTTGTGAAGGCAGCGCGCGCGCTGGGGCAGAGCGACGTGCACATCATGTGGCGGCACGTGTTGCCCAACGCCATGGTCTCCGCGCTCACCTTTATGCCTTTTGTGCTGACGGGATCCGTCACGCTGCTCACTTCGCTCGACTTTCTCGGCTTTGGTCTACCGCCTGGATCGCCGTCCCTGGGTGAACTTCTCAAGCAGGGGAAAGCCAACCTGCAGGCGCCTTGGCTAGGTTTTTCGGCCTTTTTCACGCTAGCTGTCATGCTCTCACTGCTGGTATTTATCGGTGAAGCGGTGCGCGATGCCTTTGACCCGCGCAAGACGTTTGCATTGACCGGAGACCAAGCATGAGTCTGCTCCAAATAGAAAACTTGGGCGTGCGCTTCCACGCGGAAGACGGTGGCATCGACGCAGTGCACAGCGCGTCGATGGAGATCCAAAAGGGCGAGACAGTCGCACTGGTGGGCGAATCGGGTTCCGGGAAGTCCGTCACCGCGCTGTCCGTTTTACAGCTTTTGCCCTATCCCCGCGCCAGCCATCCACGCGGCAGCGTGCGCTTTGGCGGAGAGGAGCTGCTGGGCGCTAAAGCCGACCGACTGCGCGCACTGCGCGGTGGGCGCATCTCCATGATTTTCCAAGAACCCATGACCTCGCTCAACCCGCTGCACTCCATCGAAAAGCAGATCAGCGAAACGCTTATCCTACACCGCGGATTGGATAAGGCACAGGCTCGAACGCGCACCGTAGAGCTATTGAGACAGGTCGGCTTGCCCAACGTAGAAGAGCGCCTCGACGCCTGGCCGCACCAGCTATCAGGCGGTCAGCGACAGCGCGTGATGATCGCCATGGCACTGGCCAATGAGCCCGACCTACTCATCGCCGACGAGCCGACCACCGCCCTTGACGTAACGGTGCAGGCGCAGATTCTGCAGCTGCTCAAAGACCTGCAGCAGCAGCTGGGCATGGCCATTCTGCTGATCACCCACGATTTGGGCATCGTGCGCCACATGGCCGACCGCGTATACGTCATGAAGGACGGGAATATGGTCGAACACAACGCCGTGCGCGCGCTGTTTAGCGACCCACAGCACGACTACACCAAGCTACTCATAAACGCAGAGCCCAGCGGCAACCCGCCGGCCATCGACCAGCGCGCTCCCCTAGTGATAGAAACGCGCGACCTCAAAGTGCACTTCCCCATTCTGCGCGGCCTGCTGCGCCGCACCGTGGGCCACGTCAAAGCCGTCGACGGCATTTCGCTCGAAGTCCGCGCTGGACAAACGCTGGGCGTCGTTGGCGAGTCCGGCTCGGGCAAGAGCACGCTGGGCCAAGCGCTGCTGCGGCTGCTGCCCAGCGACGGCCCAATCAAATTTGAGGAGAGGGATGTCCAAGGCTGGAAAGAGAGAGACCTGCGGCCGCTGCGCCGCCAAATACAGATCGTCTTTCAGGATCCCTTCTCCAGCCTGAGCCCGCGTATGTCTGCTTTTCAAATTATCGAGGAAGGCCTACGCGTACACGGCATCGGCGCCACGCACGCAGAGCGACGCCAGCGCGTGGCCGACAGCCTGCACGAAGTCGGCTTGGACGCCTCGAGCATGGATCGCTTCCCACACGAATTTTCCGGCGGCCAGCGCCAGCGCATCGCCATTGCGCGCGCCATGATATTGGAACCGCGCTTTGTCGTGCTAGACGAACCGACGAGCGCGCTGGACAAAACCGTGCAGGCGCAAATTATCGAACTCTTACTCAGCCTACAGCGCAAGCACGGATTGGCCTATTTGTTTATCAGCCACGACCTAAAGGTCGTCCGCGCCATGGCCAGTGAGGTCATCGTCATGAAAGACGGTCTGGTCGTCGAGCGCGGCCCGACGGAACGCCTATTTGACGCCCCGCAGAAAGACTATACGCGCGCGCTGCTAGCCGCCGCTCTAGAGGGCAAAGCGCTCGACTGGGAGGAGTAAATGCCGGAGGGACCTGAAATCAAGCAGATCGCCGACGCGCTGGCGACGGCACTCGTTGGGCAAAAGCTGACCGAGGTATTCTTTGCCTTTGACCACCTCAAGCCGTGGGAGTCGGTCCTGTCCGGACGCAAGGTCAAACGGGTGCGGCCGCGCGGTAAGGCGCTGCTGACAGAGTTGAGAGACCTGGCTATCTATTCACACAACCAGCTCTACGGACGCTGGTTTGTAGTCGAACGCGGAGAAGAGCTCCAGACCGGCCGACAGCTGCGCCTCGCGCTGCACACCCGTCGACACGCCTGTCTGCTCTACTCAGCTTCCGACATTGAAGTGCTCAGCGCGGGGGACGTTGAGTCTCACCCCTTTATCAGCAAGCTAGGACCGGACGTGCTGGACGAGGCGACGACAGACCAGACCATCGCCACGCGCTACGCCGAGCCGCAGTTCCAAGGTCGCCAGCTCGGTTCGCTCCTGCTGGATCAGGGGTTTCTCGCGGGCCTGGGCAACTACCTGCGCAGCGAAATCTTATTCTGCGCACGCGTCCATCCCCTGCGTCGGCTGGGAGACGTCTCCGCTAGCGCACGGCACGCTCTGGGTCAGCAGACCCTCGTCCTGACGCGGCAGTCCTACGATACGCAGGGCGTGACCAACGACTTGGACAGCTACAGAGCCCTGCGCCGCGCCGGACGCACCTTTGGCCAGAGTCGACACTGGGTCTTTGATCGCCAAGGCGATAGCTGTTACGAATGCGGCGAGACAATAGAGAAAATCAGCGTCAACAGCCGCCGGCTGTACTACTGTCCACACTGTCAGACCCAGTAGCGTCCGCCCGCTCTGCTGCGTATACTGCACGCGGTAATCAATCTACCCTTTTGCCGAGAGGGCCCTCATGAAGATTGTCGATATCGAAGCTATTGCGCTCCGCGTGCCCTACGAAGAACGCATCCGCAAAGCGTTTTATCACTTTGCCATGACCGAAGAGCTAACGCTGTACAAATTCCACACCGACACCGGCTTAATCGGGCTGGGGGAACGCGTTGGGCCACCCTTTGAACAGACGCACTTGGAGCCCTATTTGGGCAGCGACCCCTTTGATCACGTGATGGGCACGGGGCCATTTAACCTCGACATGGCCTGCTACGACCTAATGGGTAAACACCTGGGTCAGCCGGCCTGGAAGCTGATGGGCCAGCAGCGCAGACAGTGGGTAAGCATGGGCTGGTGGATGCCCTGCATGTCGCCGGAGGACTCGGCGCGCGAAGTGGAGATCGCGGCTGAACGCGGCTATCGCGGACTCAAGTGCAAAGCGCGTGCGTTTTACGACGTAGTCGAACAGGCCGAAGCCATGCAGCAGGTCGCCCCGGAAGACTTCCGCATTGAGTTTGATTTTAACGGTGCGCTCATCAGCGTAGAGAAAGCGCTGCCCGTGCTGCGCGCACTAGAAGACATACCGGTAGTCAAAGGAGTCGAAGAGCCCATTTTCGCCTATGACGTCGAGGGGTGGCGACGCTTGCACAGCGAGGTGCGCATTCCCTTTTATCTGCACGGCGTCAGCACCATTTTCGACGGCCCCTCGCGCCAACCGTCCGGGCCGTGGCTAGGCCTGCGCGCGGGAGACTTTGACGGCGCTCTGTGCAGCCACGAGAACGTCCGCAACGCCCTGGCGGCCTCGTGGGCGTTTGCCGCCGCCAATACGCCGATTCTCTTACAGTATGTCGGCACCGGCATTACGAGCGCCTTTGCCTGTCAGCTGGGCGCTGTTATGCATACCGCAACGCTGCCGGGCGTAACGGCCAGCCACGCGTACGAGGACGATCTCATCGCGCAGCCGCTGGACGTTCAGCGGGGGTTTATGCGCATACCGGAAGGCCCCGGCCTCGGCGTCGAACTCGACGAGGACTCCGTTGCGCGCTACCAGACGACCCAAGCCGTGCAGTGGCCGCGCCACGTTTCTGTCGTAGAGCTTCCCGGTGGCGTCCGGCACTATTACCGCAACCTGCAGCAGGCCGAGGATCTCATGAAGCAAGGCGTCGACGAATCCTTTGCGCCCGGCGTGCGCCTGCGCGAATGGGAAGACGACGGCAGCGAATCATTTGAGCGTATATGGATAGAGCTGCAGAAGGACAGTTGGCCCGTTTGGGACTAGCTCTCCCGCACGTTTAGATCCCACGCCTGCCAGTAGTAGCGCAGCGGATCATCGGCGTCCCAATCCGCATAGATATCTTCCCAATTTTGCCAGCCCATATGCGGCAGCAGCGAGTCTGCGCGCACGGGATGGCTCTGCGGCTGGTAGCGATAGTCCACCGATAGGCGCAGACGATCTTCGGTCTCGTTGTCGCGGCCCTGATGAACGGCCAGACTGTGCACAAAGAGCACGTCACCGCATTGGAAATCGCCGCCAAACCACGCGGTTTCTTCTCCGACGTCAACGGCGCTCCCGCCGGCCCCCTGCGCCTCGTGCACGTCGCGTATAAAACCCGCCTCGTGCATGCCACAGGCCACGGCGAGCGAGCCCAATTCGGCCGGACAGTCTCCCAGGGGGATCCACGCCGTCCACGTCTCGTCGCTGCCGCCGATATAGAAGTGATCCTGATGCGGTGGCGTAGAATGGGTCTGCGTCTGCGGAAACATCGCCCGGCAGATATTGCGGCTGTGCGGTAAGACTGCTTCGCCAAAAAGCACGCCTAGTGCATCTATAATCGCTCTGTTCAGCGCGAGCGCGTGGAAAGCGCGCAGTTTGAGCACGTCGCAGTAAAAGGCCTGCCAGCGAGGATCGCGCGACTCGATCACCGCGCGGTCTGCGTGCACAATGCCCTCCATCAAATCGCTACCCTCTGCGAGCCAGCCGTGCCGCGCACAGACGTCGAGCACCTGCCCTCGCACGTCAAGCACGTCGTCTTGGGGCAGCAGTCCTCTAAAAAACAAACAGCCGTCCTGCCTAGCGCGAAGACGCAGCGCCTGGGGATCGGTTAACAGCGGCATAGAATCGACGTAGGGCTGCACGTCGCGCATCGTAGTCATCGCCATAAGTAGTACTCCCTGTTATAGTCTTCCAATGAATGTATACACTAGCGTTTAAAAAAGCCCATCGCCGCGGACGTCAGCAGCTTTGAGCGCACCGCGCATGCGCTCTATCAGTTCCTCGACGCAGGGCGCGTCCGATACGTTCACCTACGACAGCACGTCGGGCGTCGGTATCGACAAGTTGTTTAGCCATCAGTTCGTCATCGTCCCTGCGTATGCCCACAGAGCGCAAACAGCACGTGCAAAAATCGACGCGTTCCGCACGCGCAATCCGCACTACAAAAGGAGATTCTAACATCGCAGCACCATGCTCTCAGGGTTGCTCTCGGCGAAAAGGACGGGTCAGCTTAAGCGTGCGCTCGGCGCGGTCATACCAGCCCTGCGGAAGAAATTCATCGCTGTGCATATAGCACTGCACGCGCACGGTATCGCTGCCCTCCACAAAGGTGAGGAGACGGCTCTTGGGCACGTTCTCCGGCCCGTGGTAGCGACTCAGACAGGCCGCGTTGATAAAGTGCGTTCCGCCCCATTTTGTTTCGACGTGCGACTTGCCACCGTGCGTATCATCTGGGTGAGTGTGGGTATGACCACCCAACCATAGATCTATCGAACCGGGATGCGATTCCAAATACTGTTCGAACGCGCCCGAATCGGGTTGGCTGTCTACAAAATACAGGTACGACGCGCCGATCGGCGCACCCTGCGGCTTATAGCCGTGGTAGTGACTCTGCCAATGACCGTCGGCGGCCCGCTTTACCCCCTCCCAATCTCCGGAAGCCACGGTCGTATTCTTAAGCATGTAGTGATGTGCTGAAACGATGATGTGATCGGGGTGAGTCTCGACCTGCTCCCTCCACCAGGCAAAGGTCTCGCCCGTTACTACGCCGGCCGGATTGCCGCCCAGCGTGCCGCGTCCAACCGTCTGTGACGGCTCGTTGATATCGCTCATGAGTAAAAAGAGCACGTTGCCTACGGTAAAGCTGTAGCGCTCCCACGTCCCGGTCGTCGGATAGGGACGGCGGGTGGCGTCGACGCCGGAGTACGCCGTGTGGGCCCCCATCGGATCAATCCATTTCTGCCACCACCAGGCCGGCGGCTCAGACAGACCGCTGCGATCGTGATTGCCGCAGATACTGTAAACATCTTCGCGCCGATGTCTTTCCAGAGCGGAAAATTGCCGCACGACCTCACGCCCCTCTTCGTCGTCGGGTAGATCCTGTCCGCCCGACATATCGCCGATGTCGATGGCAATATCCCAATGGAACGGCGGTCCTCCACCGTCACCGCCCTGTTCCGACGTACGTAAGGCATCAGCCAAGCTGCGTCGGTCAGCGCGGGCTAGGTCCGTTCCGACGTGCGCATCGCCAAAAACCCACAAAGAAAATGAATCACCGGTCATACTCTCTCCACCGATACGAAACGTGTGCTCGGCCAACCGCCTGCGCAATCAGCAGCGGCGCAACCGCGCGGATGCACAATAGATGCAGAGACAATATAGAATTGACCGGATGCCAAGACCAACCGTGGTCACCCACGCATTGATAGCGCAGGTCCCGTGCGTTATGCTTGCTGTCACGAGCACCCTCTAACGCACGAGAGATACCAACCTCAGGAGATCGATATGGAAGCCTGGATTTTTGTGCACGACCCCCTTGAACGCTACCTAGACGACTACAAGCGGACCTTTGACGCTTGGGAGGCAGGCGGCGTGCGCGGTATCGTTGTCGGCTATCTGCGTTTTATAGACGAAAACGGCCAGAGCCTGCCGACCTTCCACTCCGACCCAGCGGTATACAAATCCTTCGGCATCGCGCCGCCAGCAGAGGGTCCGCGCGATCCGGAAAAGGAAAAAAAGTTTCAGGCCATGCTCGACGATGCGGCCTCGCGCGGTTGGCATATTATGACCTTTTACGCCGGCGGCGGCGGCGGCAGCCTGCCCATCGAAGACGATCCGCACGGCGTCATATCCTACGCTGCGCGCATCCAAGACACCATGAACGCCCTGCCGCAAGCACACGGCATCGTCCAGGACGGCCCCGGCGAACAGCACTACGAGCTGGCCTTTCACCACGGCGGTGAGCTGCTGGAAATTCGACCCGGCAGCGAGGAGCGCTTTACCGCTCTGGGCTTTGACTTGAGACGATTACAGCGCGGTATCGATCACCTGCGAACCAGCCTGCAAGGCTTGACGCCAGCAGCCGTGCGCTACCAAGCCGCTGCCGGTACATTGGCCGGCATGCAGCTCTTTGATATCAACGAGGACGTGATCTACTGGCTGCGGGCGCGCCGGCAGCTGGCGCTCGGCTACATAGAAGGCCTGGCCGAACAGATGCCCGGGCTCAATCGCAAAGTGGAGCTGGGCGGCATCCCGCGCACGGCGGCCTTTTCTTCGTTGACCTGCCAGGACTACGTCGAGATGGGCCGGCTCTTTGACTACGTCTTTCCCAAACACTACTACTGGCACCGCGGCTTTGACGGCCTCTACGGCACGGTTGCACGCTGGGTGCAGCGGCTGCTCGACTGGAACCCCACGCTGAGCGAAGCCGACGGACTGGCCGTCGTGCGCGCGCTCTTTGGCATTGAGCTACCCGGTGTGCACAGCTTGCTCGATATGGAGATGGGCTTCCCCGACGAGTTCTTCTCACAGGTCGTCTACGGTGAAACGCAGCGCGCGCTAGACGCCATAGGACCCGACAAAACCATCTGCTGGGTGTCCACCGGACGCGCTCCACACGCCGGAGACGCCATGACGGCGCGCGACCTCTATAAGATACTGGACGCCTCGCGCCAGGCCGGTCTCAAGCGCTTTTTATTTCATCCCGACCCCGAACCCGGCGCAGCCGAGTGGCATATTCTCACCAATATGTGCGGCACGCCGTGGAAAGAAGATATGGACGGATCCTATTGGCCGGCCGACACGCCGCGCTCGACCTTCAGCGGCCACCGCGAACCCGAGCGCTACCGATAGAACAGCAGCACTACTACAACCAGAAATTAGGGGAATATACACATGAGCGATCTTATCAGCGGCGACCGCCGCGTACTAGTTTTTAGCGCCCACGCCGCCGATTTTTGCTCGCGGGCCGGCGGCACCATCGCCCGTCTTACAGAGGCCGGTAGCAGCGTGCACATCGTCGACTTCAGCTACGGAGAACGCTGCGAATCACCGGCTCTCTGGGCACGCGACCCGCAGCCATCCATAGAAGAGATCAAAAGCCTGCGCGCCGAAGAGATGCAGCAAGCAGCCCAAGTGCTAGGGGCCACAATAGAATGTCTGGACTTTGGCGACAGCCCGCTGCT
>Ga0181565_10000734_pt1 | contig 24648 bp, 27 predicted proteins | sample 101ome_16_FD_129661 | JGI IMG/M metagenome (GOLD analysis project Ga0181565, IMG submission 129661) | Coastal salt marsh microbial communities from the Groves Creek Marsh, Skidaway Island, Georgia - 101401AT metaG (megahit assembly) | ecosystem: Environmental > Aquatic > Marine > Intertidal... | reverse complement strand
TTCCAAGAGGCTGACTTGCATCGTTTTGTGGAATATTGCTTTCCGTATTGTTTTGTATTTTTGCGTAGTAGATTCCAAGAGAGATATTACTATCAAGGTTTTGGTACTCTAAAGTGGCGCCATATTCTTCCATTTTTCCATTTGAGCTTAAGCTATTAGCGCTATATCTTTTTGAAATGAAAGGCTCGATTTTAAAATTGCCTAGGTTGATTTTCATGGTGATACCATCACGAATTGTTGTGTGCCGGCTCCACTCATCCTTTCCGTCGTTGTAGATAGCACCAAGTGCCCAGTGATAGGGATGGCGTCCTACTAGGTAGGTAGCTGTTGTTCCAAAAATTTCAGCATATAGATGATTTACAACTAGGGAGTTTGTCGAAGTTGGAGCATGGTGAAAATAGAGTCCAGTTGCATTGGAGCCGTTTTGACTGACTGTTGAGTCGTCTCCAAGTCTTCCGCCTCTTCCATACCCAGTTGTGAACTCGGCGTTGATTGTTGCCGAATCATTAACTATTGCTGAGGGAGATAATTTAAATAAGTATGTTTGAAAACTTGCTTCATTATCTGCACCTGAATTTCCACTGCTGTCGAACTCACTGATGATGGTTGAGTCAAACCCGAGCGAACCTTGCCAGTCGATAGGAATGGAGTAGGAAATTGTTGGAATTAATAATAATGAAAGTGCAATTAATTTTAGGTTCAAGAATTACCTCGGTGAATATTTGGTTAGTTTTTACTACTTTAACAATTGTGGTCATGATATATGATGGAACAAGAATTCGTCAAAACATCCGGCTAACCGGCTTAAATATTTATGGGAATAATTCAGTGCTTAGACCCAGTGCAAAACTAAAAATTATCTTTTACTCAATCTTTATTTTTTCATTAAGCCTTTTAAGCATTCTCCTTATCTTTTATTTTCAATTTCATTTAGACCCTAGACCTGTAAAAAATCTTGCATCCTTGAGCATGGAGCGTGAGAGCTTGATCAATACAAAGCTTGTCGATTTTTATGTCAAAAGTATTTCAGATGAAAAAATTCATTCTTCGTTTATGAATGAACTTCATCGCAAGACTGGAAAGTATGGCAATAAGATCTATTTAAAAGAAAGCCTAAAACAAGACCTTTTCGCTTACAATATTGATTGTAAGCACGACTTTTCTTGTGCACAAATTTTCATTCCTTTGAATGATATATCTGGCAATGTTTGGCGAGGTTTAATTGGTATTGAAGATAATCGATTTCTTAATCATACGGGAGTTGATTGGCGCTCTATTGCACGAGCCTTCTATATAAACCTGAAGGCAGGAAGGATCGTGCAAGGTGGATCGACGTTAACTCAGCAATTGGTAAAAAATATATTCCTCACTTCTGAAAAAACTTTTACCCGAAAAATTAAAGAGGCTTTTTATTCAATTATTCTAGAGTTCAAATATACCAAAGATGAACTTATTGAGGCTTACTTAAATAATGTTTATTGGGGAAGCTATAAAGGCCTTAAGATTTATGGAATTAAAACAGCATCTCTTTTTTATTTCAATAAACACCCAAACACCCTAAGTGAATTTGAGGCATCTATTTTAATAGGTATGTTGAAGGGCCCAAGTCTCTATTCTCCTTTTTCCAAAAAAAATTTTCATTTAAAAAAAAGATCAAATGTGGTTTTTCAAAAATTAGTTAACGAAAAATATTTTATAGGTTCAACTAAGGCTTGGAATAAGTCAGATTGGGCTCTCTGGCTAAAGAGTAATTTTGATGAGAGAAAGATTTTACTTGAGACCATCTCTAAGCTTCAAAATCCAACATTTGAGCGTTTTTTATTAACCTTTTTTTTAGAGAAAAAAATAAATCATCTTAGAGCTATTTATCCAAAGGGGGACTTCGCCTATCATGCAGTGGGCATTAATAGCATCAATGACAGAATTGAAACCTACTCAAAAAAATCAATTTTAAACCAGCCAAAAAATATCGGATCTCTTCTTAAGCCTATTGTTTATTCAAAATTATTTGAAAAATTTGATTCTAAGAAGGAGTTTAGTACAGCCAAGATTACACTTCCTTTAATTTCAGGAGATTGGAGTCCAAGTGACCACTATGACAAAACTGAGCAAGTCACTCTAGAGTTTGCCCTACTAAGGTCATTAAATATTCCATATATCCGAGCGGTTAAAGAATATGGTTTTAACGACTTGGAGAGTTTCTTAGTTACTAAATTAGAAGGTTTAAAAAAACCACTTCAAGAGTATCCATCACAATTACTTGGCAGCATAGAGTTAAGTGTAGGAGAGGTTATTGAGCTCTATCAGAACTTTTTCAAAGATCAATGCTCAAACCCTGGAACCTTAAAAGCGGTGGAGATTTTGTCTTCACCCAAAGAATCTACAACCTCGGCTTGGGTTAAATTTCTTGGTCGCTCAACTTTTTTTGGAAAAACGGGAACAAGTAACAACGGGTATGATAATTGGTATGTTTATAATGACGGTCGCGATTTATTTGTTGTTTGGGTCGGCCATGTAGGTGCACGCAACATAGGGCGCATGGCGTTGTCTGGGGCTGGAGTATCTTTTGACGTCCTTCAAAAATTTTTAACTTCTAGAGCGAAGAATATTGGCCAGAATAATTGCGAATTATGATAATATTTTAAGAAAGAAAAAATATTGCAAATTAAAAAACTCAATAGTATACAAGGATTGTTGTTGGGGTGTCGACAAGTGGTAAGTCAGCAGATTTTGATTCTGCCATGCGTAGGTTCGATCCCTACCACCCCAACCACTTTCTTTCATCAAGGTTCTCCGAAATGAAAAGAATTGTCCTAGTCTCAGGATCTTCCAACAAAAAATTATCCCAAAAAATAGGCAAACACTTGGATATTGATCTTGTCGATCCACAGCTTGTTCGTTTCTCAAATGGTGAAATATTTTGTGAAATTGAAAAGAATGTTAGAGGTGCGGATGTATTCGTGGTTCAATCCACCATTCCACCAGTTAATGACAACCTGATGGAACTCTTAATAACCGTAGATGCCCTAAAAAGGGCCAGCGCCGCTTCAATAACAGCGGTTATTCCTCATTTCGGCTATGCGAGACAAGATCGTAAAGTTTCGCCTCGAACTCCTATCACCGCTAAATTAATTGCTGATTTATTGACAGTTGCAGGTGTCACTAGAGTTGTGACGATGGATATTCATGCCGGCCAAATACAGGGATTTTTTAATATTCCTTTTGATAATATCTATGCTTCGCCAATCTTAATTGAATATATTTCCAAGCATATCATTTCGGATAACTTAATCATGGTTGCGCCTGATGCGGGTGGGGTTGAACGTGCGCGTTATTTTGCTAAGAAATTAAAAACCGATATTGCGATGATTGATAAGAGGAGAACTGGTAAAAATATTGCTAAAGCGATGAACGTTGTAGGTGAAGTCGAGGGTAAGGTCTGTATGATTGTCGATGATATGATTGACACCGCAGGCACGTTAATTGAAGCCTGTAATGCTCTAAAGCAAGAGGGAGCAGAAGCTGTTTATACCTGCGCGACGCACCCTGTCTTATCAGGGCCTGCCTATGAAAGAATTAACAGCTGTGACTCTTTGAGTAGAGTTATTGTGACTGATACGATTCCTATTAATGAAGCAGCGAACTCGTCAGATAAAATTATTGTTCTATCTACTGCTGAACTTTTAGGAAAAGCAATATATCGCACTTTTAACAATGATTCTGTTAGTTCTCTTTTCGTATAATTAGTAGTAATACCTCACAATGGAATATTTAATTGTTGGCCTTGGAAATCCTGGGCAAGAATATGAATTAACGAGACACAATATTGCGTGGGATTGCTTAGACAAATATCCGGCGGTTTCATCTCAAATTTGGAAAAGTAAATTTAAAGGATTATTTACTTCGTTTGATTATTCTGGAAATAAATACTACGTGTTGAAACCACAAACTTACATGAATTTAAGTGGTGAGTCTGTTCAGGCAATGATGAAATTTTTTAAAATCCCGTTGTCGAATGTAATTGTTTTACATGACGATATTGATCTTGATTTTGGACTGATAATTTTCAAGCGCGGTGGTGGTTTGGCTGGTCACAATGGATTGAAGTCCATCAATAACTTGTGTGGTGGCCCAAACTTTATGCGGTTAAGACTTGGCGTTGGTCGACCAAAATATGGATCAGTTAGTAGTTGGGTTTTATCTAAATTTTCGGGTGATGATTTAATTTTATTAGATCGATACTTTGAATTAGTTACAGCAGCTTTGGAAGAATTTTGTAATAAAGGTTTTGACAGGGCCTCAAATAAGTTTAGTAGGAAAAAAATAGAGGAGATATAAAATGGCAATTAATTGTGGAATCGTAGGATTACCTAATGTTGGAAAATCAACAATCTTTAAAGCATTAACAGCTGCTCCTGCCGAAGCAGAAAATTACCCATTTTGTACTATTGAGCCAAATGTTGGAATAGTTAATGTAGAAGATCCCAGGTTGAAAAAACTTGGAGAGATCTTTAAGCCAGAAAAAACAATTCCAGCTATTTTTGAGTTTGTCGATATTGCGGGCTTAGTAAAAGGTGCTTCGAAAGGAGAAGGACTTGGTAACCAATTTTTAGGTCATATTCGTCAAGTTGATGCAATTGCTCATGTTGTTAGGTGTTTTGAAGATGATGACGTTATACATGTAAATGGAAAAGTAGACCCTTTATCTGACATAGAGACAATTGATATTGAATTGGCATTTGCAGATTTAGAAGTTGTTGAGAAAAAGTTAAGTAACCTCCCTAAGTTGATGAAAAATCAAAATAAAGAAATTTCATCCAATGCAAAGATGCTTGAACCAATTCTTCAAATATTAAAAGCCAATTTAGAGGAGGGTCGATCTGCTAGATCTCTGGATCTTTCCCCTGAAGATAAATTATTAATTAGAGATTTAAATCTAATTACCCTTAAACAAATTATTTATGTCTGTAATGTAAAAGAAGAAGAAATTGGTCAAAATAATCCTCATGTGGAAAAGATCAGAAAATATGTTGGAAATGATGATAAGGTCATCGAAATATGTGGAAAAATTGAATCTGAAATATCCTTATTGGAAACAGCTGAAGACAAAATGGAGTTCATGGAAGCTGTTGGTATTGAGGAGTCTGGCCTAAATGTTTTAATTAGAAAAACCTATCACATGCTAGGTCTTCGAACTTTTTTTACGGCAGGAGAAAGAGAAGTTCGATCCTGGACGTTTAAAGATGGAATGCTTGCGCCAGAGGGTGCTGGAGTCATACATACAGACTTTCAGCGAGGTTTTATTAAGGCCGAAGTTTATCATTGTAATGATATCTTTGAGTACAAAACAGAGTCTAAGTTAAAAGAAAATGGAAAGCTTAGAATTGAAGGTAAAGAATACAAATTAGTAGATGGAGATGTTATTCACTTTAGATTTAATGTCTAAGGTCTGTGGTTAACAATTTCATCAATTTTTTGATTAATTTCATTTACAACAATTTTTTTATCATCAGGGAGAACCATTGATAGGTTATTAAGGTAATCCCTGATTTTTTTTAACTCACCAAAGTCATGTTTTCTTATTTCATGGAGAGTTTTTACTGCATCATTAAAGCTGTCGGCTAATTCAGGGAAATAATCGCCTTTTCTGAACCGCATTTTATCTACGCTTTCATTATTTGCAATTTTCCTTAGATACATATTTAGTTTATATAACGGACCTGCAATTTTATGACTGAAGAAGATGCAAATGATAAACATCGTGATGATATATCCAATTTGCCACCCAATAATGACGAGTAATAAAGATTGTCTTTTGTCCATTATCTCAGGAGTCATTCCTCCCTGTTGATTGATAAAATAGTCCATCATTTGAATAATTACTATTGGGTATATTATTGAAACACCAATAATAATGAATGCAATATATGAGCTAAACCGTAATTGGAACTGCGGGTTAATAAGGTATATTTTTCTCTTTTTCATTTTTCACCTGAATTTAACTTTATTTTATTTTATCACTAAATGTGATTTGATTTCATTTTTTAATGAGAAATTTCTTTTATAGATATATATTCTTATATATCTTATTTGCATTATGGATTTGATCAAAATACTGGGTGAAAATTATAGTTTCCTCTTTTCAGGTCGAGTGAATATTCTTTCTAAGGTTAGTAAGCAGTACCTTGGAGCAATCATTCAGTCTGAAGGTCGAATAGTGAATGCTAAATACCTTAGCCTTAGTGGTAAGAAAGCCCTTGCTTCGATACTTATGGAGCTCAAAGGTAGTAAAGTTTTTAGCTTTGTTAGTGAACCGGAGGTTGTTCTTTCCTCAGATCATGTCTTCGAAATGTCTGAGGGACAATTTCTGAAGTTTAAAAATGATTATTTTGAGCAATACGAGGAATTAAATAAGCTTCGTCCAAGTAACGATCTCAAACTTATTGTTGATCCTAATAATTTTAATTTTAATTTAGGGCTGAGTAAGGGAGAGTTTGACGTGCTGTGTAGTATAATAGAACATTCCATAGTAGGTGATATTTATCGTCGCAGCGATTTACTTGACTTTGATATCACTACTGCATTAATTTCACTCAGAAAAAAAGGCATTCTAAAAGTTTTACGTGCTTAATCCTAGGGGTATAAATGAAAACTCAAAAGCATAATCAAGGAAATTTAAAAGAATTAACTGTTAATATTGAAGAAGGTGTCGTGGAAAGTATTCTTCAGATGGCCAATTCATCTAGTATGTCTATAGACGATATTGTTGTTATCGCGCTTAAGCGTTTCAGGGCCAGCCATGCTGAACTTGAGGGAAAAGCACCTAAATTAGATTAGAATAGTTGTTTAATTTTTTTACAACTGTTTATGCCAAAATGAGTAATAACTAGGCTTCATGTAAGTAAGTTTACCTATTATTAAGCATTTACATTGGTTCGCTCCGTATTCATTGCCAATTAATATTGGCACTTCTCTTGCTACATTTTTAATAGTTGTTGTTAAAGCTAACGTTGAAGTTGCTGTTGGAGATGTTGAAAATGTTGCGATTGCTCATGTTGATGTTGTTAATACTTTGTGCTCAGTTTGTTGTTGAAAACAATGCTGAGCATAAAGTTCTTTTTAAATTGTCTACTTATCCTAGTATATTTCGCCTAGATGATAATTTTAATAGATCTTATGCCTCTATACCAAATCACAAAAGAAGGTTTCCTTACTTTAAGGGTGCAATGTGGGAAGTAAGTAAATATATAAAGACTGATACAAACACAAATGAGGTGTTAAATATCAAAACAAAGGTCAGCTCTGGCTTTCACGATGATGTGATTATAGGAAATAGGAATCCTATTAGGTTAAATATAGTTAATTATAAAAAAAATAATTTGCTTGTTTTGCAAAACAAGCAATCAAATGAGCTCATTGAACTAAAGCCGTATAAAAAAAGAAAAGTGGTTACTCAGTTAGCTAGCATTAAGTCCTCTAGCGTCGCAAAGCATTCCTCTAAAAGAAGTGTTGGTCGAAAAAATGGAGTTGAGTTGGACCAGATCGATTTGGTTTTTATACAAGCTCGTATCCCGAAGCTTTCAAAAAAGCCAATTTATAATAATGCAATTAATGGTCGGGTTAGCCTGAATAGTGGAGAAATTGATTCTGGAGAGCTTGTTTTTACTGATCTCTTAAAAATAGGAAATGACTCAATAGAGCCATTGGAATTCAATTATATTACGATTAATAATGGTGGCCAATTTGCTTTTGAGTATATGGGACAAATGGTTTCTGGGATATTTTCAAAGGCGAGTAATGATACTTATGTAATGCGAGTTGCGACAGGGATCCTTTCAGGTGCTTCTTTTACATTTGCAAAAGAAGGATCTGATGCAGCAGTTAAGACTGCAAAGTTATTAAGAAGTGCTAAAGATGAGCAAGATAGGCTAGTTAAAGAAAGATCTCTCGCAAGCAAGCGCGCTCTTGAGAGATCTAGTTATCAGTTTTGATTACAGTACTTTTTTAAATTCTTCTGTCATCATTGGGACAATTTTAAATAAATCACCAACTATCCCATAGTCTGCCTTACCGAAAATTGGAGCATCCTTGTCTGTGTTTATTGCAACAATTATCTTTGATGTTCTCATTCCTGCAAGGTGTTGAATTGCGCCGGAAATGCCACATGCAATATATAGAGTTGGAGAGACTGTCTTACCTGTCTGTCCAACTTGCATCGCATGAGGTGCGTAACCAGAATCAACAGCTGCTCTAGAGGCACCAACGGTAGCACCTAGTACGTCTGCCAACTCGTCTAATATTTTAAAATTTTCAGCATTGGCCATTGCTCGTCCACCGCTTACTATGATGTTTGCTTCAGTAAGATCAAGTTTTTCTGATGTAGACTTAACAATTTCTTTGATTTTTGCTCTTAATTCTTGATCGAATGATGATTCGATTTGATCAACATTAAAGCTTGAGTTGGCATTAACATCTTTTAGCCCGAGTGCATTAGGTCTGAAAGTCATTAAGTGTGGCTTTGGTCCAAGGCACTTAGCGTCTGATAGGCATTTCCCAGCGAAAAAGGGCTTTGTTCCAATGAGCTCGCCATTTTCCTCTCTAAGCTCGACAAGGTCAGATGCTAGTCCTGTTCCTAGTAGTGCCGAAAGTCTTGGGAAAAAGTCTTTGCCCATGCTAGTCGCGCCAGCGAAGATATAGTCGTAGCTATTTTGCTTATTTAAGTTTGATATAGCTTGTGAAAAACCTTCTGGTGAATAGTTTTCAAGTTCTGATGAGTTGATTTCGAAAACGTTTTTGACGTTATATTTTTTTAAGTTGTTAAGGCAATCCTCGGAGTGCTTGCCAACAGTAACAACATCTAGGTCATGGCTTTCCAGATGACTTAGAATTTCAAAAGAAACATTTTTAATTTTTTGATCATGTGTTTCTGCAAATACTAATATTTTAGACATAATTTTAGTTCCTTTTTTTATAAAACTTTAGCTTCAGTTCTTAGTAGGTTAATGACATTTGCTACAACTTCTTGTTGGTTTGAATCTTCTTGTGCATCAAATACTTTTCCAGCAGGTTTTTCTTCAGGAAGTCTAAAGTTGGAGTACTGTACTTTCTTTTCATCTATAGAGACACCAGCATCTTGAAGGCTGATTTCTTGTAATGGTTTTTTCTTTGCTTTCATGATTCCTGGAAGTGAAGCATATCTTGGCGTATTGAGGCCTTTGTTGCATGCAACTAGGCATGGTGTATCGACTTCGTAAATCTCAAGACTTCCTCCGTCAACTTCTCTTTGGAGTTTTAAGGTTTTCTCACTTTGCTCGTAGTTGACAACGACTGATACTGAAGGAAGGTTTAGAAGTTGTGCAAGTAACTGTGGTACTTGGAGCGAGTCGGTGTCAATTGCTTGTTTGCCACAAAAAATAAGATCTGGAGTTTTACCTGATTTTTCAATTGCCCCTTTTAGAGCAGTGGCAGTCATAAATGCATCCAGTTGCTCGTCAGTCTGGACCAGGATTCCTTCATCTGCACCCATCGCCATCGCGGTTCTTAATGCCTCAGAAGACTGCTTTGATCCAACTCTAACAACTGTAATGTTGGCTGCTGGGTTACTTTGCTTTACAAGTAATGCTTGTTCAACTGCGAACTCATCGTAAGGATTCATAATCCATTTAATATTGCTCAATTCAACAAATGATTTATCGCTTGTTGGTACAATTTTTGTTTCTGTGTCAGGGACTTGTTTTACACACACGAATATATTCATAAATGCTCCTATTAAAATCTTGGAAAGATTACCTTAAAAAATCTTATTCGTCTAAAATGTGAACCTTACAATCTCAACAATTTGTGGACAAGGCTTTAATAATTTTAAGTCTGTTTAGGGGAGGAACGCCTGTTGTTATAATTTTTCTTTTTGATGCAAGGTGTTCTATTTCCTTTAGAGGATAGTAAACAAAATCCCGATGATAAATACTAGCGTGAGGGATAGTTAACTCATCATCGTTATAGTTAGTATCACCGATAAACAAAATATCAATGTCAATGTTACGAGGACCTTTGGGTATCAATTTAATTCGACCGAGTTTTTTTTCAATAGATTGAGTAGTTTTGAGAATTGCTAATGGGTTTAAAACTTTAGCTACTTCGTAAATGACAACAAGGTTGAAAAAATTTGGCTGTTCCAAATAGTCAACTGCGATAGATTCGTAGATGCTTGAGACCGCCTTGGGCCTTCCAAAAACCTTCTCTAGTTCAGTTAGGGCGCGATTTAAGTTTTCTAACCGGTCATCAATATTTGAACCAAGTGCGAGGATTATTTCAGAAGAATCACTTTTCATAATCCAATATATTTAACTTTGTAGCTTGGTTCTTGCTTTGAGGTGGGTTTCGGGTTCAACTTAACACCACATCCAGCGAGCAGAAAAAAAACAATCGAGAAGAAAAATATATTAAAATTCAATTGCAACCCCACCTCTGATCATATCTGTGCCAACTCCTAAGACGGCGTACCAGCCTGGAGCGAGATGTCTGATAAGTTTCGCTCCAAAAATAATACTTCCCGTATTGACTGCATCGATTTGTGCCAGCTCTAAATCTCTATCTTCTTGAGTGTTTGTCCCATCATCTGTACCTGCTTTTGGGCTTACTGCCATCTGGTAATTAAAGCCAGCATAAGGAGAAATATAACTGTAGAATGGTAATTTGAAGATATAAGATCCAGTTAAGGTTATGGAAGTAATATTTGTATTTAAATTAGCTGCGGGAAAAGCCTGAAGTGTACCACTTCCTGCATTGATACCAAGCCAGAAGTCCGTGCCAATTTGATAATTATAATCTAGAGAAAACAAATTAAATGAGAGGTTTTCTCCATTTCCAATAACTGTATAAAGTCCATAATTAATACTCAAAAAGTGGTCTTGGCGAATTTTTGTTTGCTTTTCGTTTTCAGATAAATTGGTGTCTAAAATTTCAGTGCTGTTAAAAAGGTCCTCGTCTCCTTCTATGCGCGCAACAGCGAGGTCTTCTTCGCTTTTTGTCTCCTTTTCAGCCTTAAAGTAGCTATCGTCTCCACGAATAATTTGAACGGGAATATTCTTTGCTAATTGTTGCCATTTTTGCCAGTTGTAGATTTTAACAATCTTAATTCCTGAGCCATTGTTTGTATTTTTGGCAACGATAGCCCGTGCTGTTAGGGTTGCGTTATAGACGAGAGAGATGAAATCTCCCTTGGAGAAGCTACGGTTTTCGTTGCTTAAAACAAAAATTCTCCTTGAGGGGGAAATTGCTAAAATATTTTCAGTAATAAGGTCAGAAACTGATGAGCTTTGGCTTATTTGATCAAGGATACCAAAGGCTCGAGCATTGCTCATCGTGGCAAAAACAGTAAAAAGAAAAATTATAACATTAAGCTTCACAAGTAAATGATATCAACTAAAAATGTTTCGGTCTATTTTTACCTACCAAGAAATAAAAATTGATCATTGACCCATTGTCATTGATCCATGTAGGATTTCGTTTTTTATGCGAGGAGATGCTTAAATGTTTGTAGCAATTGCAGGAAATATTGGCTGTGGTAAAACTACGCTAACAAGAAAATTATCAGATAGACTTGCTTGCACTCCTATGTATGAATCAGTTGAAGATAATCCATATCTAGAGGATTTTTATCTAGATATGAACAAATATTCTTTTGCGCTTCAAATTTATTTTTTAAATCACCGCTTCAAGGCTCATAAAAAAATAGAAGTATCAAATTTTAGCGCAATCCAGGATCGGTCAATTTATGAGGATGCTCATATTTTTGCAAAAAACTTATATCTTCAAGGAAAAATGACCAAAAGAGATTTTGAAAACTATTTCGCTCTATATAAAACTATTGTGAGCTCTCTTAATCCTCCTACTCTGATGATCTTTTTGAAAAGGTCAACAGAAAAACTAATGGATCGAATTAAGCTTCGAGGGCGAGGGTGCGAAAAAGACATTTCACCTGAGTATATTGCTCAGTTAAATAATCTTTATCATGAATGGTATGATAGTTATGATCTGGGAAAATATCTAGTTGTAGAAACAGACGACCTTGATTTTCTTAATAATGAAAACGACTTTGAGTTACTTGTTCAAAAAATCGACGATTCAATTGAGCAAAAAGATTTGTTTTTAACCTTACAATAAAAATCATTAAAGAACTTATTTGCTCCTCCGATAACTAATGCGAAGTTAAAGGAGTAACTTATGTTTAAAATCATACCTATTTTTGTATTAACATTAATGCTTGCCTATAGCTGTTCTAGCTCTAAAGAGAAAAAAAGCTCTGCGACCAGTGCTGCTCAAGACGACTTTTCATTTGAAGATGACAGTCCAACAGTAGGGTCAGATGACGGAGATGATTTTAGTGACCTTGAAGATCTCAAAGAATTTGACTTTGAAAACGAAAAGGGAGAGCCGATTGCAGCCGCTGATAATTTTGCTGATGACTTTGATAATGAAGTAAGCGGAGAAGTTGCAGGGTTTGATGATGAGTTTGAAGACTTTGAAGAGTCACCCCAAAAAAGGTCATTATCGTCTGCTGTTACAATTGGTGGCGAAATAGGAAAATATAAAGTCAAAAAGGGTGAGACAATGATGCTAATCGCTTTTAATTTATATGGTGATTACGATATGTGGAAGAGGATTAGAAATTTAAATCCAGGTATTAATCCAAATAATTTAAAAGCTGGTCAGGTAATTAAATTTGAACAACCAGAGAAAAAATTTGTTTGGGCGCCGAATGGTTCTCCATATTTAATAAGAAGTGGGGATACATTAGGGACAATTTCAAAAGATAAGTATGGAACCTCAAAGAGATGGAAGGATTTATACGAAAACAATAGACCAATGATTAAAAATCCTAATTTGATTTTTGCTGGCTTTACCCTCTATTATATAGATGGTGAAAGCGACTTTGCATTTAACAATTAATATATTTTTCAATGCCATAATATTTGGTTTTATTTCTTCATGTTCATTTCTTGATAAGCCTCAAGAAATGAACATTGTAGGTTACAGGTCTGAGCGCTTAGATAGTATTAAAAATCATTACAATAAAGACTTGGATAGCTTTTTAATTAGTAGGAAAAATAATGGCGCAACAAACAGTCATCTTTTATATCTAAATAATTTAATTAATAGAAAGGATTTCTTTAAACAATTAATTATTTTAGACAGCAATGATTCATTTTACTTTGTTTCACCGGATAGACGCCTATTAATCTCAAGCAAGGCAAGTAAAATATATTTTCAAAGCGAAAGTCTTTTAGCTGCGTTTCTGGTTGAGAACATGGTTAGGGTAGAAAGAGATCTGTATTCAAGAAAGGTGTTTTACTCTAATTATATGATTCAACCAGAGGATTTAGTTAGAATAATGAACTTATCATTGAAGCAAAAGGATGTTTTAAATAACTTATCTGTTGAGCAACTAATAAAAATTGAAAGGTCACCTGTTGCTTATCTTAATTATCTTCAACAAAGAAATAAAGACGGAGGGTTAATATTTAATCTGGTAAATGGTCGAGTCTATGGTTTAGAAGAAGAAAGGCACTTAAAATCATATTTATTAGAGCAACATAAAAAAGAATTTATAAATGATACTGGATTAGACATCTCATCCTCTAAGTTTTATCTTTTTAAAAAATTCATTAACAAAGTATTTAGATAAGATGAGTGAAAGTATTGAAAATATCTTAATAAAAAGTCTTTTAGAAAAGTCAGGTGCTACAAGTGAAGGGCATGATGTAGCAATTGAAAAACTTGCTGGTGATGCATCCACAAGAAAGTATTACAGGATAAAAACTGAAAAAAAATCTTTTGTTGGTTGTTTAGATAAACCAACGGATGGAAGAATGTCTTCTTTTGAAGAAATTACAAATTTCTTAACTTCTAAAAATGTACAAGTCCCTCAGATCTATCAAAGTTACCCCGAGAAAGGGTTTGTTTTGCAAGAAGATCTTGGTGATGACATGCTTGTTAATTATTTAAGTAAAGATTTTGATGATGAAGTTATATTAAGTTTTTACAAAAAATCCATTGATATTATTTCTCAGCTACAATCCATAAAAATAGCAGAATTACCATCTTCTGTTACTTCGAGAAAGTTTGATCTTGAGAAATATAATTACGAGCTTGGAGTATCAAATACTTTTTTTCTTGAAAAATATCTTAATTTCTCATTTGATGAAAAAGAAAAAAAATCATTTCATCATGCATTTAACAATTTGATCGATTGCTTGTTGGCTGATCAAGTCGTGCCGATTCATCGAGACTTTCATTCTCGCAATATTATGGTCAAAGAGGGACGGTTGAAAATTATTGATTATCAAGATTTAATGCTAGGAACTGGCTTGTACGATCTTGTTTCTCTCTTAGATGATAGCTATTTCCCGCTCAAGGAAGATTTAAAAATAGAGCTTTGTCATTATTTTCAAAAAAATAGCAAGATTTATGTTGATCATAATCAATTTGAAAAATTATATGACTACAATGCCATTCAGCGAATTTACAAGGCACTTGGTAGCTTTACCTACATTTATGACTTTAGAAGCGATGATCGATATTTAAAGTATGTTGGAGTAGGAGTTAGTAGGCTAACTAACTTGCTGAAGAAGTATGAGGAGTTAAACCCTGTCCTTGATGTAATTCTTAAGGCCTATCATGGAAATTGATCATTGTTTGATTCTGTCTGCTGGTAAGGGGACCAGAATGGGTAAGATTGGTGGTTTTTTACCAAAACCATTGTGGCCAATTGGCGATGAGACCCTTCTTTCATATCAATATAAGTTTGCTAAAAAAGTCGGTGTGAAAAATATCCATATAAATATTAGTCATCAGTCTGATTTGATAGAAGCTTATATCAAGAATAATAATTTTGACATCACTCTACATTATGAGGAGGAGTTACTCGATATTGGTGGTACTCTACAAAACCTTGTGAATCATGGTGTTTGCGGAAGCTGTCTTGTTATTAACTCCGACCAACTTTTCCTTTCCTGCGAGGATGTTGTGTCTCGACTTTATAAAAAGTTTGATAGTGGCGCTGTTGCTACTTTAGGTTCAATTAAAGTTAATTCAAATGAGTCTTATAATCGGTTAGATTTAAACGGTAACAAGCTTGTTGAAATTGTAAAGTATGGAGAACATGCAGAAAAACAGAATGAAACTTATGCTGGCATAGGGATAGTGAATTTAGACCTTGTCCATAAAGACATGGATTTAAGTGAGAGAAACTTTTTTAAGTTAATTTTCAACAATTCAGAAAACTCTTATATTAATGTTTTTAGTCTTGGCCAAGATATTTTTTACGACTTAGGCACTAAAGAGAAATATGTTGATTTTCTTTTTTCAAAACAAAAAACAAGCCTTTTTCCAAATTTAAGGCTTAATAAATACTTACAAAATGGATTTTATAATTTTGGTGAGGATGCTTGGGGAGATGCCCCTATAGGATCAGTCATTATTTCAGGAAAATACAGTAAGGTTGAGGGTAGGTGCTTATATTTTAATGGGGTTATTGATCTATTGTGATTGCATCCTCCGGACAGACATTGATGCATAATTCACAAATTGTGCAGGAGAAATGGTCAACTATTATTTGAGAGCGGTGCTCGATGATCGCATTTGTGGGGCAAATCTGAACACAGGACAAACAACTAGTACAATTATTATTTATTTTCACTTCGGGTTGCATGTATTAAATTTTACAACTAGATAAATTATTAACCCATAGGAAATATTTTCAAAATTGGAAAAAATAAAATATATCTTCTTACATTTTTCTATATTGATTCTTTTTGATTCATTGCTTTTAATATCGTGTGATCAGTCAATATTTAAAACGATGCTTGTCATTAAAGTTCTTATTTTTAATTTTATGTATTTCATCGTTGCAATGTTCTTTAAGAGAGCTTCTTTTTTCTATTTGTTATTTACAAAGATTTGGTTGATTTTTTCAATGCAAGAGATTGTGCTGGAAACATCTTTTTTTATTAAAATTACAATGTGGCTATGTTTTTTAATTCTTTACCTTTTTCATTTGCTGCAAGAAAATTTAGAAGCCTATTATAACCCAAGATTCCAAAGGGAAGATTTAAACTTGAAGTCATATCATGTGACTGGTTCTCTAGCTGGTAATCCTCAAGAAAAGTTTATTGTTACAAACATTTCTGAAAATGGTTTTTATGCCGTTTTTGATGAATTAAACAAAGCGATTAATAGCGAGTTTAAAGCAGTTGTTTTTATTAGCGGTGAAGAATATCAGGTATTGGGTAGAGTTGTAGAAAGAAAATATTCGGGGATGGGAGTTAAAGTTGTAATTGATGATAATTGGAATAAGCTGTATTCTAAGGTTAAAAAGCTAAAAATACTGGACTAGAAATGATTTATCTTAAACTTATAATATTCACGCTGTTTATATCCTGTAATGCTAATAATGATCCGGGTAAGTTGTTGAAAAGCTTTGAGCAAAATTTAGCTCAAGGAAAGGTCTCTAAGTTTACTGCTGGAGAATGGTTAACTGATGATGCTTTAAATAAATATGATTTTGACTTTGGATCGACAAATAGAACTTATTTAAAAAAGTTGACGATTAATTACACAAATTGCCTCAAAGAGATTTGCTCATTTACGTATGATGTATCTTACAAAATTGTGAAAAATGGAGTTGAATCTCAAATGGATGTGAGAAAGCAAGCTGTTTTAAGGATTCAAGAAAATCAACGTTGGTTAATTGATGAAATTGATATTATTAAAAGTTATATAGACAACAAAAATACAATCAAAATTTAGTAAGCGCCACCGATAGGTGGTTATGAATATTTCAAAAAGTAATGAGTTCTCTTCCCTTGTAAATGAAACCCTTAAAGGTTGTGACGACAATTGTGACTTGAAATGCAGCGATGTTTTAATTTTGGACGGCAAAGTCGATCAAAAAACTCTCGTTTTTTCAAAGCCTCACTTTGTTCTCCAAATTAAAGATATCCTATTGAACTCAATGTATGTTCCGATGGAAAGGGCAGAAGCAGTCATTTTTAATAAGTCCCTATGTAGAGCTTTTTCACGTGCTGCTGGAATTCCTGAAATGTATATTGGTTGTTACTTTATTGACGATAATTGTAAGATATTTTTTTCAAAAAGTGAGGGTAAGTTGCTAGAGGCAATTGATATCGCCTCTAGCTATGATTTAGCAGGATAAATAGTATTCTTTAAGCATTAAAGCATCAGCTTCTAGGTTAGGACTATTTGAAATCATGTAGCCCTTACAATTATTATCTTTTAAGCTTCTAATAAGATCCTTCCAGTTGAAGTCAGATTTCTCTAAGTTCAAGTGCTTAAGGTCACCCTTTGAGTTTGAGCTCACGCCAGAAATATGAATATGCATATTATCAAGTGATTCTCTTCCAAGTTCATTACTTAGAATATTTAGCACCTCATTAAATTCTTCGTATGTATTGTATTTCCCTGTTCTTGCGTAAAGGTGGGAAAAATCCATGCATGGTCTACATGAGCCAACACTTTTGGCTAAGGAGATTAATTCTTCAAGTGAACCAAATTGACTGGTTTTACCTGTTAATTCCGGACGTAGCTCAATTTCAATATCCAGCCTGTTTAATCTTTCCTCAATTACGTTAAGACTTTTTTCAACTAGGTCAAAAACGTCGTATGGGCTATCTTTCATATAGAACGCGGCATGAAACGTCATTGATTCAGCACCGCAAAGGTCAGAAATCTTTGCTGTTTGAATGATTCTTTCAACAGATGAGTCGATTTTATCTTGCTCTCTCGCGTTTAAATTTATGTAGTATGGGCCATGAGAGGTGAGTGGAATATTTAATTCATAAGATACTTTTCTAAGATTAGAGGATACCTCTTCCTTCATTCTGACGCCGTGAGCAAACTCTAGCTGCATGCAGTCAAGACCTATCTCATGGATTTTTTTTACACCATCAACTGGGCTATTTTTCTTTTCTGTTCCGTTTGGAACGCCAGCAGTACCGAACAATATTCTGTCTAAAGCCATTGGTTTTTCCCCCGTATTTGTAAGCAGAGAAGTTGTATCCCATTAACGCGTTGCGCATCAAGCATGATTGGAAAACTTTATGTATTTGTGATGAAAAAAATACAGAGGTTTTAACAACTAATTGAATTTACGTAGTTTCTCTGCAGGTAATTTGATAAGTTATTAGTAGAGATTACAATAAGAAACGTAATGTAGTCTTTATATAAAGCAAAAAGGGTTGGAATGGTGTCTGACTATATATGGCCAACAATTTTGATTATTTTTTTCTATCTATATCTTAGATATATAAATGATATTCTTCTGATCATCCTGAGAATCAAAAAATGTAACGACAAAAAGGCTAAACAGGTTGAAGAATTCTTTTTAGAAAACACAACTCGAGAAGTTACATTCTACGAATCCCCCTTGTTTGGTTTTGGCTTTGGGATTCATTTAGTTTCAAGCAATAAAGTAAATCTTGTTGTTTCTAAAAATGAATTAAGTAAATTATCAAGTGAAGATATAACTGAATTAATTAAAAATATATTTATTTTATATAATAGAAGGAAAATTCAGTTCAATATTCTTAGCAAGATTTGGTCCTTTGTCTTTGTTGTTCCTTATGCAGTTATATTGATGCCAAGTTTACTTGTTCCATATCGCCTTTTAATTATTGAGAAGTTTTTTGCGTTACCCATATTTTCTTTATCTCAAGTTGTTGGAAACTATTTGGGGAAGAATAAATTTCAAGATAATGATTTAAGCTTTAGAAGAAATACTATGGTGTCTAAGATTGATGAGTATCAGCTGGGCCCTCACTTATTATTTCATTTGAATAGTTCTTTTTATAAAGTTCTTAGGGAAGAAAACCTTGAAAATTAAAAAAGTTAAATTTTTTAATTATTTAGCGGCTCCGGTATTTTTGACAATATTAGGATTCATTATAACGTTTAACATAAACTTAGATAAATTAGAGTCTGTATTTTACGACTATGGTATTTCACTATCAGCTAATGAGACTAGTCTTTTTAAAAAATTTGTATTTATTAATATTGATCAGCAAAGTAGTGATTATGTTGGTGATTACTACCCCTATTCTAATAAAATCATATTGAAGTCACTGCAATATTTGATTAAGTCAGACCCAATTGCCATTGTTATTCTGCCGGAATTGATAAGCTTTAAAAGCGATGATAATAAAACTTTAGAGGATATTAGTTCGACACTGAGAAATTATGTTAATGCGGGCGGGAAAATCTTTCTTCGCCAAAAAATTGACTCTTGGGGAATGAGTGAAATCCCTGACCCCTTGAGGGATTTACCATTTTATCCATCGATATTTCATCAAGATAGTAATTTATTTGGAGAGGATAATGTCACCAGGAGAGCAGTCATTTCTATCTCTGGTAATGAAACCCTTGAGTCTCGTCTTGCTAGGTTTTTAGCACCTAATTTTGGTAGAGAGCCAACACAGGGAGAGTATTACAATGATATCGCTGACGCTAATTTTGTCCTCTTTAAATATCATTCAAATTTCTTAAATAGGTCTCATGTTAACAACATTCCATTTTATCAAACTATTGTTGGAAGTGACATTATGGATGACTTAAAAGGGAAAGTTATTATATTGGGAACAAAGTTTAGATCAAACTCCGATGATTTTAAATTGAGTCCTTTTGGACAAAAAATCTCAAAAAATGAGTTACTAGCTCAGGTTGCCATAAGCCTTTCCTCTGGAAATACTGTTAAAATATTATCTAGAAAGGTTGGACTCGCGACGGCACTTATTGTTTCATTAACGATGATTTTAATCGTGTTTTATGCAAGGCCTTCAAAAGGAATGCTACTATTCATGCTGACTATAGTTGGTATTTTATTAATCTGCTATATGGTATTTTGGTTGACTGGAATTTATTTACGAGTATCTGAAACCGTTTTACTCGCTGTGATTACATATTATTTATGCATTCCTTTTCGCTCAATCTTAGAAAATAAAAGAAACTTTATGTTAAAGGAAGAAGCAAGAATTTTAAAAGAAGTTGATGTGCTCAAAAGAAATTTTGTTAGCTTAATGAGTCATGATTTGAAAACTCCTGTTGCGAAGATTGCTGGAGTTGTTGATGTTTTAAAAATGGAAAACTCTGATCGAAAGATTTATCCAGAGTTAGAAAAAATAGAATCATCTACAGAGCAACTAAATGATTTCATCAGCTCTATTCTTGATTTAACTAAAATGGAGAGTAGTAATTTTCAATTAAATTTAAAAACGGTTGATTTAAATAAGCTTGTTGATAGAGTGTTTGATTCCCTAAAAGATCAAGGAACAAAAAATCAAATAAAATTAGAAAAACACCTTGATGTGCTTTTCCCAATTACGATTGATGAGAACCTAACAGTTAGAGTTATTAACAACTTGTTAGAGAATTCGATAAAGTATTCGGGTAAAGGAAGCACCGTCATTGTTTCTACAAAGGATGTGGGTGAAAAAGTTCTACTTTCTGTAAAAGACAATGGCGTAGGGATTGATAAGAAAGATCTTAAGTATATATTTCAAAAATTTTATCGTATCAATAATGACCATATCCCAGGAAATGGTCTTGGCTTATATTTAGTAAAGTACTTTGTAGAGTTAATGAATGGGGAGATATCAGTTATCTCTGAGAGAGGAGAAGGAGTTGAATTCTCCGTTTTATTTAAAAATTCATAAGGAATGTTTATGCAAAAAGTTTTAGTAGTTGATGATGACCAAATTTTACGTGAATCTTTATCTAAAGCATTAAGCTTAAATGGCTTCTTTGTAGATAATGCTGAAAATGGGGAAGAAGCTGTTAATAAAGTTAGATCAGAGAGCTACGACCTCGTGGTGATGGATGTTAATATGCCAGTCCTAAATGGGCTTGAGGCACTTGAGCAAATAAAAGAAATTAATAACTCAATCATAGTGATTATCTTAACCGCATTCTCTAATATTAATGATGCTGTTAAGGCTGTTAAAAATGGTGCATATAATTACCTAGAAAAACCAATAAAACATGAAAATTTAGCCGCTCTAATTAGGCGCGCATTAAAAGCAAGGAGCTTAGTTGAAACAAGTGCTTTTTCTTCTCCTGTATCTTCGGTCAATGATTTAGATAAAAACTTTGTCGGACAATCAGATGTGATGCAGAAAGTTTTTAATATAATTTCAAAGTTAGCACAAGTGGATACTCCTGTTTTGATTAGAGGAGAGTCTGGTACGGGGAAAGAGCTTGTTGCAAAGGCGATCCATTATAATGGAATAAGAAAGGATGAAAAATTTGTTTCTATTAATTTAGCGGCTATTCCAGATGAGCTTATTGAAAGTGAGTTGTTTGGACATGAGAAGGGGGCGTTTACTGGAGCGATTGAGCGAAAAATTGGTAAATTCCAATATGCGGATGGTGGCACCCTGTTTTTAGATGAAATTGGCGATGTTTCTCCTCAAATGCAAGTCAAATTATTGCGAGTTCTCCAGGAAAAGGTGTTTACTCCAGTTGGGTCTAACAGGGTTTTAAATTCCAACGTTAGAATAATAGCCGCTTCTCACCGACCTTTTGAGGAAATGATAAAGGAGGGCAGTTTTCGAGAAGATTTATTTTATCGTCTAAATGTATTGCCGGTATATTTACCGCCTCTTAGAGATCGAAAAGCAGATATACCTATTTTGGTTAATTATTACATTCAGTATTTTAACAACCATCATGCTTTATCCATTGAAGGATTTGAAGAGGATGCATTTTCGTTAATTAAAGAATACTCTTGGCCGGGAAATATTCGTGAACTAAGAAACGTTATTGAGCATGCCTTTATTATAGAGTCGTCAAATCGTATTCGAGTAGGATCATTACCGGACGTTTTATCAAAAAAGAGCTCGGAACTAGATGAGCCAGAATATATTGATGTAGAGGGGATAAGAGATAGTGTTCTCGATGATGAATCGGAAACAACAGAATCCTATGATTTTAATTTTCCAACGGATGATGGTGAATTAAACTTCCAAGAGGCAAAAGATATGTTTGAAAAAACATTTATTCAAACTGCCTTAAAAATAAATAACGGAAAAATAAATCAAACAGCATTAAAAGCTAATATCCCAAAAAAAACTTTGTTAAGGAAAATAGAAAAATATAATATTAATCCAAAAGAATATTACGAAAAATAAACTGAGTAGGTTTAAATGAATAGAATTTGGAAGATGTCGATAATGATGAGCTTGATAATTTTAATAGATCAAGTAACTAAAGGTATTGTTCAAGCAAAATTTTTTCTTGGAGAATCAGTCCCTGTTATTGAGGGAGTTTTTAATTTTACATATGTAAAAAACCCGGGAGCCGCTTTTGGTTTTCTTGCCACAGCACCAACCGAGGTTCGACAGTTTATGTTTTTACTCTTGCCAGTAATTGCTTGTTTTTGGCTTTTAACACTGATTTGGAAAACTCGGCATGAAAATTTCTTACTTTGCTTAGCATATAGTTTGATCTTAGCCGGCGCAATTGGAAATCTAATAGACCGTTTTTCAATGGGCTATGTTGTAGACTTTCTTGATTTCTACTATGGCAAGAGTCATTTTCCCGCCTTTAATGTTGCCGATAGTTCGATTACTATTGCTGCATTCCTTCTTATTATTGATTTTATCAAAGAGATTAAAAATAAGAGGCACAAAACCTTTGAATCACAAATTGAATAGATAAAAGATATAATGCATATCAATGATTCTTATTTTTTTTTTATAGGAGCATCATTTGGCGCATTTATTATTTCATTTTTTAAATCCTATGATAAAAAAATTGGTTTCCGATTAATAATAGCGTTTCTCTCTTTATCACTTTTAGGTGCTCTTTTATCTAAATTAATCTTTAATATTCTTAGCGGTAAATCGTCATATGACTTATCTGGTGGTTATGTTTTTTTTGGTTACTTTTTACCATTTTTTACATTGTGGCTATTTTCAAACCCTGGTGTGAAATCAACATTTTTAAACTCCATAGGAATTAGCCTTACTATCGCTCACTCGATTGGCCGAGTTGGATGTTACTTTAATAATTGTTGCGAGGGTTTTTTGCTAGGAATGCCAGTTCAGTTGATAGAAGCGACGTTTCTATTAATCCTTTATTTCTTTATGTTTTTAAGAAGCGATAGAGGTAACTTGTTTCAAGTTTATATTATTTCCTATTGCACCTTTCGCTTTGGCATTGAGTTTTTTAGAACAGATATATTTAGGGGAATAATTTTTGGGTTTTCGACATCTCAAATAATTGCGATTTTTTTATTACTGACTACTCTTTTGAAGCAGTTATTTTTTGAACAAAAGATTCTGGAACGTAGAGCTCAGACTTAATTGTTTCATTGGCCCAAGCGGTAAATACATCTTCATTTGGATACATTGTGATTGTTTCCCACGGGCAGTCTTGTGAGCAATTTTGGCAGCCTATACATCTAGCGATATCGATCTCGACTGTTTGCTGAAATGATGGATTCTTTGAATCTGGGCCTGGTACTAACTCAATTGAATCAACAGGACATCCGGCAATACAAACTTCGCATCCAGTACAACCAGATTGGTGGACAACGGCGATTAACTTAGGTGGCCTCTTGCCTTTTCTTGCTGGCTTGAGCCTGGCAGGGTGTATCGGATTTTCGACTAATGTAGATTCTTCTGACATTTCAATTCCTATTGTTACTCTTCTATCTAATTTAAGGGTATTAGATATGTCAACTTGCCTATTTATTTATATGGGTTATAGTACCTCAAAACTAGATTTTAACATTGCAAGTCATAAATTTAAAAGAGTAATTATGGAACGTATAAGAATTGTCTCCGCTGCGAGTTTATTTGACGGACACGATGTGTCAATTAATATTATGAGAAGGCTTCTGCAATCAAAAGGAGTTGAGGTTATTCACTTGGGACACAATAGAAGTGCCAAAGAAGTAGTCGATGCTGCAATTCAAGAAGATGCTCATGCTGTCTGTTTGAGCTCATATCAGGGTGGGCATGTAGAATATTTTTCATATGTTAGAGAGCTTTTGGATCAGCAGGGAGCTCAAAATGTCAGAGTTTTTGGTGGAGGCGGTGGGGTAATTACTCCTCCTGAGATTAAGCTTCTTGAAAGTAGAGGAATCACTAAAATATATTCACCACAGGACGGAGCACGGCTCGGACTTGATGGTATTATTAATGACATTATCGAGAAGTCTCAGCATGTAACGACTGAAAACTTTCGACTCGATAATAATATTTCTGGGTTAGAGTATTCTCAAATCGCAAAAGTGATTTCTAAGATTGAAAATGAAGGCAGCTTTAATGTCGAGGGTAATTTAAACAATACACCTGTTTTTGGTATTACAGGTACGGGTGGAGCAGGAAAGTCTTCACTTATTGATGAGTTACTTCTCCGTTTTAACCGGTTCGATCCAAGTCTTAGAGTTGCTCTTATTTCAGTAGATCCAACACGAAAAAAATCTCAAGGAGCACTTTTAGGTGACCGAATTAGGCTTGGATCAGCTTCTTTTGATCAGTTTTTCGTCCGCTCTTTGGCGACGAGAGATTCTCGAAATGAACTTAGCCCACAAATTCAATCCGTCATTAAGTTTCTTAAAACTCAATCTTT
>Ga0181565_10000733_pt1 | contig 24681 bp, 17 predicted proteins | sample 101ome_16_FD_129661 | JGI IMG/M metagenome (GOLD analysis project Ga0181565, IMG submission 129661) | Coastal salt marsh microbial communities from the Groves Creek Marsh, Skidaway Island, Georgia - 101401AT metaG (megahit assembly) | ecosystem: Environmental > Aquatic > Marine > Intertidal... | reverse complement strand
GTCAAGTACAGTGATTTTTACAAATGTAAGCTAACTGGTTCAGATCTAGACGGCTGTAATTTATACCAAGGTACAATAGTAGATGGCTCTAAGGTAAAATCATCTTGGGTACATTCAAGCTGTAAACTTACAGACTGTTATGTATTTGGTAGAGATGGTGTATTTAATGGAAAAATGAAAGGTGGTATTTTTAGAGAGGGTAAATACTCAGACAAGACCGCTAAATTTGATGGTACTGAAATTGTACAGTCAACAAAAATAGAACAATAAAAAAATGGGCGATATTTTCGTAGGTAACTTAGCTGACTTAACTACACCACCTGAATATGATGAAAATTGTTTAAATGAATTTTTAAACGAGATTGGTTCACATGTTACAGGTGCTTGTATGATTCCGATGAATCTACCACAGTCTGAAGTTTATAACATTATTAAAAGAGCAAAGAAATGGTTCTATAAGAACTATGAATACTCAATGGTTGAGAACTTCCTGTACATTCCAAAAGATGTTTTTGATACAGAGCAATTTAAAAAGAGAAGAGCTCTTACAATGCCTGGTCCAAGTACAGCAACTGGAGGTGGTGAGGTATATTCAATCTATGGTGTATTTGAATCTGGTTCAGCTGGATTTGGAACTTCGATCACTTTTGAAACAGGTGACTTTGATATGGAGCGTATGATGTATGGTGCTCTTACAACAGGTTCACAGGTTGCTGCAGGTATGGAAAACCTACAGTACTATGTTGTGAACCAGAGTGCGTTTGAACTTACTAGACAGATTCTAGAGAACCCAATCTCATTCCATTACTCACAGTTAACACATGAACTAAAATTCACAGGACAGTCTCCTAAAAAAGATGTATTCTTAGAGGTATACGAAACTATACCAGACTGTGCACTATTTAATGATGAGATATTCTTTAGATATGTTGCGGCAAAAGTGATGATTTCATTAGGTCAAAAACTTGCAATCTTCGGATACAACCTACCGGGTAACATTACTGTAAATGCTGATGTAATCCAAGGTATGGGTCAAGAGGAGCTTGATAAAGTTATTGAAGAAATAAAAACAGATGAAGGTACTGACTGGATGTTCCATTCATAAAACCCGATATATATTATTGCTATGGATTTTTATGTTAAGACTTTAGGTGACCCCAATTACGACCCTAGAAAAGTACATACTGAAAGCGAGCTGGCTCAACTTATTGGACAGATTGAAACAGTATTGTTTACAAATAGAGGTGAAGTTTTAGGTGAACCTGAGTTTGGTTGTAACTTAAATGATTTAGTTTATTCATTAAATTATAATGAACAACAAATACAAGATGTTGTTAAACAGCAACTTAAGACATACGTACCATTGGCTACCAAATACAATGTTAAGACTACCGTTCTTTTTTATAGAGGTCAGGTTAGAGACATTGCAGAAATAAACATTGAGATTGATTCTAAATATCAAGTTGGTGTTTACATAAATTAAGGAACCTAATAAATGGCTGAATTTAAATTTTTACAAGCTGCTAGAATTAAGGCGTCTGAAATCAGAAATGATGCAAGACAATATATCAGTAGAGTTTACGGTAGGGCTGGTAATTTATTTACTACAGCTTCTCCGTTTGCACAGATCATTCAAGTAATGTCTGAATTGACAGAGATGATTTTCTATTATGTGGAAGACGCTACTGTTGAACAAAACATTATGACAGCACAGCAACCTGAATCAATTTACGGTTTAGCCAGACTTACAGGTCATGACCCGTCAAGAGGTTTATCAGCGATTGGTGAGATTGAAATTAGATGGAAACCAGGTGCTCAAAATAATATTGCAGGTAGTGCCCTTTATATTCCAGCGAACTCTCAAATTCGCTCAGACCTAAACGGACACACATACTTAATGAAATCTTCAACAGACATTATTTCATTAAGCACTTCGGAATTTAACTATATTAAAATTCCAATCATTCAAGGTCAGATTGAAGCACAAGACTTCACAGGAACTGGTGAAGCGTTCCAATCTTTTAATGTACAGACTGGTGGAGTTACAGCACACGACCAGGTTAAGGTTTCTGTAAATGGTCAGATGTGGCAGGTATACAGCTCTTTATATGATATGAATGACAATACTGAAGGTGTTGTTGTAAAGACAGGTATCCTTGGTGGGATTGACCTTTTCTTTGGTAACGGTAACTTTGGTGCTATTCCAACAAACGGTGCTGTAATTACAGTAGAGTACTTGAAGTCAAAAGGCGCTGGTGGTAATTTAGGTGAATCTAAAGATGTTACATTTAAGTTTGTTGACACTGGATATGATGGTGTAAGAAATGAATATGACTTAAATGAACTTCTAGAGGTAAATGTAACCTCTGCTCCTAAATTAGGTGCTAATGAAGAGTCTGTTGAATTTACAAAACTAATTGCGCCACTACAATCAAAATCATTTGTATTAGCGACACCGGACAATTATGAACACTTTTTATCTAAGTATAATATGTTCTCATATATTGATGCATATAATACAACAGATGACCAGTATTTAGACGACGATAATATTATCTACCTATTCCTACTACCGGATGTTGCTAATAAACTTACTGGTAATATTGATTACTTTTCTGTTTCAACTGAAGAGTTTTTCTTTAGCCAGTCAGAGCTAGAAGCGTTCAGAAACGCAATAGAATCTTCTGGTCAGCAAATGGTAACTACTGAAATTGAATTTGTTAAACCGGTTAAGAAGTATTACGCAATGAATATTTCTGTTAGACACTTTGAAGGATTTGACGAGATTCAACTTATGAACAATATTAGAGCAAAGGTATCTGAGTACCTTCTTAAGATTACAAGAAGAGACAGACTACCTAAATCAGATATTGTAGCACTTATTGAAAATATTGATGGTATCGATTCTGTTAACGTACAATTCCTGTCAAGGTCTCAAGAGGAAGCTCTTAGAACTGGGTCTTATACTGTTGAGCAGACTACCATCACCCCACAATCGCCAGTACTTGAAGATGTTGGTAACGGTAAAAACCGCATGATGTTCTTCAAGAAAACAGTTACTTCTAAAACTGTAACGTTTAATCCGGCGGACGGCATTCCAGCTGAAGTTCGCGAGCAAGTTGCTGGTTTAGATACATTTGGTGATATTGTTTTAAATAAGCAAGAGGTTGCAATGTTCAGGGGCGGTTGGTTAGACAGAACAGGTGCAATTATAGAGGACACTCCAGGTATTGGTAAGTCAGCTTCACTATCTGTGAGCTTTGCAAATCCAATCCCTAGAACGGTATACACTACTATTCAATCAGCAAATAGAAAGTCGTTATAATGGGTTTATTTGATGGTCTATATAAATATAAGCTTGTAAAAAAATACAACCTTACAAAAACACTGAACGATAGAAAATTGCATCAGGGTCGTGATTATTCAAATGACCTATTAAAGAATTCTCTATCTAGACACATTCAGCGTAATGACACGTTAAGCGCATTTATAGGTTTTATACAAGACCTATTTGTTGAAAATGTCAAAATAGTGTCAAAGCTAAAAGTCTGGAAAGCATTTAGTGTAAATAAAGATGAGTGGAGAATTAAGTAATGAGATACGCTGGTTTAAGATTTTTTAATGGTGAACATTCTGAAATCGATTTAGTATACGATTCGGTTAACGAAATATTTAAGGGTTCTATTCATTTAAGTGAAGTTTCTACAGGTTTGTACGAGACTTCAACTTTGTTTATATTAGAAGAAGCTGTAAGTGCATATGGTGTACCGACAATGGTTACACCTATTGCTAATCAATTAAATTCAAACTTTAAAGTTGAATTTGCAAGCGAAAGAACGGCTTCTCGAGATATCAATCTTATCACAGCTAAACTTGCGGATGACGGTGAAATGTACGTCGAACACGTTAATTCAGTAAATCTGACACCACAAGATGGTTCAGTTATTACTTCAACAACAAACGGCATTCACACAGTCACATCGGCAGCTTCTAAAGCAGCTTTGCAAGTTACCTTAGCACTTAACTCAGATGAGGACTCAGCTCACTACAGGAACTTAAGAATATACGATACAATAGACAATCACTTGGTTGCTGAAATCTATGTGTATGGTGAAACTGTTGGTGAAGATGAAAGACTTGCAGTCTTGTTATCTAACCTTGGTACTTCACTTACAACTAAAGACCAATTCTTATTTAAAGACCATGACATCAACGAGCTTGGTACAGACTGGAAACTGATCAACAGAAAGCGTAGAGAGTTACTATTGGAGCTTTCAAACATTAAGCCGTTTGTCGGCACATACAAAGCTTTAATAAATGCTATCAAGTTTTTTGGTTACAATAACCTAACTCTAAAAGAGTACTGGTTAATGATTGACGACCGTTCACCAATGTTTGGTAAACTAAAAGCAGTTGAGGTACCTAATACTTCAGCTGGTTTTATTGTTAAGAAAAGAGAGACAGTACTTCCGTCTTCATCTTATAAAAAGACTTCGAGATTTGGTTTGTTCTACAAGCTTAATGAACCTGATGGTACATTTGACGAATGGGATATACCACAAGTTGACGAGGTATTTGACTTTACACCTGAAGAGGTTTTAATCAAACTTTATGGTCTAAAGAACAAGCTTCAGAAAGAATATCTCCCATTACATGCTAAGATTATAGACATTATTGGAGAGGGTGACTTTTACTCTGCATACAATACAAATATTTGGACGAACAGAAACCCTATTACTGAAGTTGTTGCTGGTATCGACCCAAGTATTGAAATCCATACACCTAATGTTTATATAGAAGATTTACATAAGGTTTCAAAAGTATTTAGTGGGATTAATCAAGATTTTACTAAACTAACACCAACCGAACTAACAGACGCTTATACTGATACTGAATTATTTTACGAGGAATACTATAACCTTGATAGAAATACATTCAACTCAAATAACACTGACCAAAAGATTGGAGCACCTATCATGCTTGAGTGTACTTCATTCTTAAACAGCTGGGGTGACGCTGACTTTACATGGAACGATGCTGAATCATACATTACATGGGAAAACTGGTGGAAACAAAACATCTATGAACTTAGATGGACAATTACAGGACCTAAAGGTTATTTACTTGAATTGGTGGGTGATGTTGATGATTACATGAAGATTGCAGTTGCACTTCCATATGCCGGTTCTTATTCAGTTAAGTTTGAACAGATTGACTTGTTTAATAACGTAATGGTTCTTAGATATCCAGATGCCATCGTGGTTAATGTCAAGCCTGTTGAAATATACGGAGTGTATAGATGGAAAGAATCTCAAAACTATTCATGGGGTCGTTCAAGTTATTCCTGGAAAGACGCTGGTGGTGATTGGGACTTCCCACAACAAAATAAAGACGATGTTGACGAAGAGATCGGAACACTCTATAATACATTAGACAGGGCTAACTATTTACATGACGATTCTAATGGTGTAAACTTCTCTATGGTTAGAAGATATGTTGATACGACATCACCGACAGGCTACGGTGAAACAACCGGCCCTTACTTCTGGAAGAACTTAAAACAGCATACTTGGAACGATGGTGCACATACTTGGTGGGATGCTACTGTTGTTGGCATGGACCAAACTGCTTCGTTTAAGATTCTAAAAGCAAGGGGTGGGGTTACAATGATTATTGAACATTATGATGTTGCATCAAATAAGATTTTAACAGGTAATCATACATTTAGCGCGACTATAAATACCACGGCTAATCCAACTGATATAGCAATATGGAATGCAGAAATATTAGCGCTAAACAATTCAACTGACCCAATAATTAGCAAGTTTAATTACAACGGTATTTTTGAAGATACTAATAATAACGGTACAGCTGATACTTGTTTAGGTATTTTAGCAGTTGGTAAAGAGTATTCTAATAGATATGACTTTGAATCTGTTACATTCGATACACCTGCTGATGGTTATATTGAGGGCGAAACACACTATAAGTCTAATAATCCAACATACAATGACATTAGAATCGCAAAAGACCATGTGGATATTGAACTTTTAACTCATATGACTTTTTCAGCAGACAACTGTAAAATGCCTGGAAAGATTGCATACAACTGGAAGCTGGTAAATAACTCAAAAGAAATAGACGATATATACTACAATAATAAGTGGTTAACATATGTCTTTGAACACAAGGGAGATTATACAGTCGAACTAGAGGTTACAGATATCAATGGAAACACTAACAAAGTTACTAAAAACGCTTTAACTATTAAATAAAAAACCATAAAATGGCAACCATTTCACTAATTCAAGGCACAGATAGCCTTTCAGCTTCAAGAGTTACTTTAAACGATAACTTCACAGCTATTAATGATGAACTAGGTCTTGTTACAGGTCTATTAAATCCAACGACAAGCAATCTATCAAATGTAAACAGTATTGGTGCTGCTAGTATTGATGTTGATGGCGGTTCCGCTGCTTCATTCGCTTCTACTGGTAACTCACTAGGAGTTGATACGGATGTTGATGCACTTCTATCAATCAATAAGGGTGTTACATATAAAGCAGAAACAGTAGCTGTAATGCCAAATGCAGCTTCTTACGAGGCTTCATCTTACATTCTTACTACAGGGTCGGCTGACCTTTTTAATGCATCAGAAGGTCAAGAAATTACTATTATTGCAGAGTCCGGTACGGTTATTGTAAATCCAATTATGATTGCTGGAGTAAGTTTATTACAGCTACCTCAATACGCTACAGCAACACTTAGATTTCACGGTTCGGTTTGGTACCTAATCGCTGCATCACCACTAGCTAACGTAGCTTAATAAAAAGATTTAAAGATAAATGGCAACACCATTAGTAAGAACTGTTCAAGAGCAGGGCGGCACAATGTACGCCTTTGCATCAGCTGCTAGAGATTTAACTAGAGCACAAGGAGACCCGGACTTAAAGTTCGAGTTTTCTCATTATGCACTTATGGATCTACCAGAGATTGCAACTCAGGTCAACGGTCTTAACACTATTGAATTCAATAGATTAAAGGATGTTGCTGGAGGTGCATATACACCTTCAACTGATGACAACAGGTCTTGGTCTGAAACATTCCAAAACTATGCGCTTAACTTAGAAGAGCTTGTAAGGAATGATGATGATTTTGATCCACAAATTTATAAGTCGGATGCTGAAAAGATATTCTTTAAATATCTTCAATCAATCGGTGCTTTAAGATTTAGGTCAGCTACTTCAAGTGAAGCTGTATCTACAGTTGGTAGATATGCTGAAGAGGATAGTGTTTCAGGTACTGGTAATGATTATGAAAGACTAGTTAAATATGTTGGTACTATTGATGTTATCAATGATAAAAACTACGCTGCAAATACATACCAGGAAATCTTTGTTAACGTACCTTCTTCTGTAGGTTACACTCCTGTAGTTCTTTTTGAAGAAGACACATATAATACAACGAGTCTAGCTTTAACAGCTGGTACCAATATCAATGGTCGTTCATCACACCCAGAAACCGGATTTAGTATTCAGTCTTTAGTTGATGCAAATGGTCAATATGATATTAATACTAACACAACACCAGCCTTAGGAATTGACTTTAATGAGCAAAGCTATTATGCTGTCAATGTTAATTCATCTATTAATACTCTACACGATTACTCTCAAAGAGGTGGTAACTTCAAGTTTAATGTGGTTCTTGTTTATTACGACCTTTACTCACAGAGCAATCCAGGTAATAGAGCAACAAACCTATACGGTGTTCTTTTATTAGATAACTTTAAAGACGGCGGAATTAGAGAGCTTATAAAATATAAGCCTAATTCAATCACAGGTCTTAATGGTAATGCTTATTCACTTAAGCTAAACATTAAGTACAATACTTCATTAGACAACGTGGGTGTTGAAAATAATATCAACGACTTTACTACGTTCTCAATGGACCTGTTCTTTGATACTACATCAGTATTAGAGAACGCTGCAAAACTTTTAATGCAGGCTAACAACAGATACGATGACATAGCATCAAGACTTGATGTTATGGAGAACATGGTTCTTTCATCTGAAGATGCCGATACAATGAAAGCTGAAATTGCTTCATTACAAACACAAATTGAAAACGCTTCTTTAAATTTTGCTGATGAAGCTTCACTACTTGATATGATTACAGATATCAATAGAAGAATGAACAGCATTATTAATGGTACAATCCCAACAGAAGTTCAATACAATACAAACGTTATATTTGACGGTAAGGGTACCAAAGTTGATAAATCGGTACCTGGTAAAATCAAAGTAAATAATGACGTTAAAGGTTACCAACTTTTAACTAAATTTGAATGGGACCTGGTTAATAAGGCAGTTGGTCAAAAGATTGTTGAATTCGATCCAACTACTGCAAATACTAAAGGTGTTTACGTAAGACTAAAGTCTTTTGAAAACATGGTGAGAATGTCGTTAACAGCTGGAGCGGCTAATAATGACATAAATATATACATTGATGATAGCTATGAATCTTGGGAAGAGGGTCAAGTGCTTAAACTTGCTTTTGATTCTGTTCTAAATTTAGGTGGCTATAATATCAATATTTACACTGACAAGAAAAACGATTGGTCATTAGCTAGACAAATTACATTAGGTGATTTGAACAGTACAAAACCTTATATCGAACTTGTATGTGTTGATAAAACATTATTAACATTCGTAGCAGACGTACTAAGATAAGATGGCAAATAATTCAATCTCACAAATAATCAGACAGTTTCTGGAAATGAACCAGAACTCTTTAGAGAACTATGAAAAAATCTCTGAAGCAATCACAACTGATAAGAAAACTGTATCTCTAGATTTATTCGATGAGCAAGGTACTCTTAGAACGGTTCAAGTACCTGCGTTCGGTTATTTGAAGCGTGAGATTGAAAGACTAGACCAAAACTTTAAATCACTTTCAGGTATTGGTTCTGGTGATGCTTCTGTTAGAATGGCCGACGGTACGTTTAGACAAATTCAAAAGTCTAAACTTAAAACGCCTGCTAACCCTGTAACGAATATTACAACACCTGTTGAATTCGTAGCAACTACAAACAACTTCTTTGAATCATTTCTTAATCCATTACTACAAGTACAACTTAATGTTAATAGTCAAATTAGTACAGGTACTGAAAAAATCAAGTTAAGAAGATACATCATTGATTCTAATGACGCCGCTTCTGCTGAATGGTTTGACGGTAACCTTAAGGGTTTAGACAACCTAGAAGTCAATAATATGATTTCACAACTAGAGACTGCTGGTATTAAATACATTCTTGATGAAGAAGTTATTGATGCTCCGGTAAGGTCTACTAAATACTATGGTGGTTTCAATGTTATTAAAGTTAGAACAGCTCAAAGAAACATTGTAGTAGATGGTGTTACTCAAACTAAGACTGTAAAGCTATACACTTTAGATAAATTTTCTTATTCAGATGCTGATAAATCAATGTCTGAAACAGAATCATTAAGAGTAAATGACGAACTACTAGTTAACTCTGGTAATAATTCTACTAAATATAAAGTAGTTGCACTTAACTCGGATACTCTAGAGGTTGAATTACTTCTTGTTGAGGGTTACGAGTCTATTAAAGTTGGTGCTGACCAATTAAAGATTTATAAAGGTAAAGAAGCTTATGAAGCTATTGATGTTTCAGTAGGCTTTGACGAAAGACTAGTTGCATTTATTAAACCAGTTGACCCTGAATCAAATATTGAAGCAGAAGTATGGTCACCGGGTACTGCATTCTATTCTAATGACCTTATAATTACTAGAGAAAATGGCGAGGTTCAAACTCTTGCTGATTACTATAAAGCTGAAGTTTCTGACTTTGGTCAATTTATTAAAGCTCTTAAAGAGGATTCAATCCCACCAGCAACAGTTGGAGTTGCACCAGATGCACCCCAGGTGGACGCAGACAGCTTTAAAGTTGTTCAGGTTAATACACACTTAACTAACAGCAAGTCCTTCCAGAAGGTACAGCAACTTAGTTCTAATAAGATTGCAACTGAAACTAAAATTAAAAGTTTAGATGATACTCTTGCTAAAAAGAGGTCTGAAGTTGCTACTAAGAAATACTCTTCATCTATTGAAAGAGATAGAGATAGAAACGAATTAAATTCAATGCTAAATGAAAGAGCAGCGGAATCTAAGCTTTACTCTTCATTAGTTAATGAAATTAAATCTGTAGCAAGCGATAACGCTATTCAAAGTATTGCACCTAAGTACAGAGTTCGTGGTTTCTTCCCGATGCCAACAGCTAAACTTGCAGGTGATACAATACCTCAAGAGGTTGTACAATTTAAAATTCAATACAGATACCTATCACAAGATGGTACTCCATCTGATGTTAATCAAATCCAAACTACAATTGACGGTTCTACAACTACAGGTGTATTTTCAAATTGGATTGAAGTTGCGTCAAAGGCTAGAAAAAGAATTAAAGACCAAGTAACTGGTAAGTATATTTGGGCAACTGAAGCTATTGAGAACGGGCAAGAGGTTAATATTAACCAAATCGATATTCCAATTCAAGCAGGTGAAATTGTCGAGTTTAGAGTTAAGTCCCTATCTGAAGCGGGATGGCCAGCTAATCCAGTAGAGTCTGAGTGGTCTGATATTACTAGAATTGAATTTCCAGCTTCTGCACAAACTAATGATGCTGTTGTTTCTTTAATTGATGAAAACTCTAAAGAGATTGCTAAAGTAGAGCTTATTAGTGAGCTTGAAAGCAAGGGTGTTTATGCACATATTAATGATTCTTTTATCGCTAACGAAAAGTATTTCGTACACGAAGCTCAAAATATTGCATCAGGTTTCTTAACAGCTGAGCAAAGTCCTATCAATCTATTTGAGAAGCTTACTCAGATGCAAAACGAAATCAACGCACTTAAAGAGCAAATTGCTGGTACTGTTGGTGAACTTGCAGTTAAGATTCAGTATGAAGATGGAACAACTGAAATTATTCAAAACAATACAGTTAAGTCTATATTCGCGGGGTATTACACTGACGAAGTTAAAGACCTAACTATTAAGAAGGGTCACATTGTAACTAAGACGTTTAAGATTCTTCTTGAGAATTCTAAAGCTACACCGCTTGAACTTATTTCAAGACTTGCTGGTGATAGAAAGTCTTCTGTATATGCTTCTTCTACTAACAACATATTCGGTGTTAAACCAAATACAACTAGTTTAGATTCAGCTATTGCTGCGGATTCATTCTACCTATCACAGGGTAGATACGATATGGTGCCTGTTATCTATCAGAATACATCGGCTGTTGAATTTACAACATCAGACTTTTTAAATGATGCGCCGTATCAATCAGGTCAACTAAAGGGTCAATTTGCTTATTCTAGATTTAGAAACATTTCAAACAGCGGTGATTTATACACTACTGATGATTTAATTGCAGCTGATATAACGGCTGCGATTCAATATGAAACATCTATGTGGAATCTGCTTTCACAGACGTATGGTAATGTAGCGAATGATGGTTACATTTGGACAGGTAGATGGGATTCTAATGATAATCCTGAAGCAACAATACCTGCTTGGGTTAGCCAAGGTAATCAAAGTTACGATAATGGTTTACATGTCCATAAAGACCACCCAATACTTAAGACTACTACAACATTTAATGATGTATACCAATCAGGAGCAGGTATTGTACAGGCTAAAGCAGCTGGTATAAATAATATTCAATCAGCATACTATTTAGATGTTAATGAAAATAGAACTATTAAAACATCATTTGACCCTAATGACCAATACTTATTAGGTGGTAAATCGTGTGGTTCTTACTTGTTCATGTCGCCACTATCTATTGAATCGCTTTCAGTTGATGCTGACAATACGTCGGGTAAATATGTAGTTAATTCAGGTGAATCTAATGCTATTGCAATTGACGTTGTATTCCAATATAGAATGACTGATTATGCTGGTACATCTGATTCAAACCTAGGTTTTGTTGGTGGTATCGAATCGACTCCTGTATCTAATCTAACTTACTCTAAAAAGATTGGTTTAGATATCTTAGATGTTGACAACAATAAATTCTCATTTGACTTAGAGGTATTTGCGAAGTACACTGCGTAATTAATCTGAATATATAAGTCAAGCGCTTATAAACATATCATAGATTAATGGCTAATTTAAACTTCGAAGCAAACAATAACCCTATTGAGGGTAAGAGTCACGTTATTCTGAGAACCAATCCTTTACTTTCTTCAAATGTAAAGTTGGTTGTTGATTCAAACGATGAAATATACTTGGATTCTATTAATGCTAATAGAGCTCTGAGCGATAAGAGATATAAGAAATTTAGTCTAAATCGCAATGGCCATTATGCATATGATATAGCTTCTTTCTTTGCTAACACACCATACGATACTGTATACGATGTTTATAGAAAAGACTCAGACATTTCAGTCTACAGAGAATACAATAAGCAATATGAAGAGCAGTACAATTACGGTGCTCGCTTAAATGGATCAAAACACTTTGACGAGAACATTAGGTTCATGGCACCACTATGGCTTGATGAAAAGTTACCTGAATATTTTGTAATTTATAGAATTGAAGAACCGGTATCCGAGATAAATCTTACGGATGACTTGTCTGGTATCAATGATAGAATTATGAAGATGTTGTCAAATGCAACTTTAGTAAAGTCATTTGATTTAAGAAAGGGTTCACCGATCGGCGATTACTTAAATACATTTGTTAATGACCCTAATAGACCAAAAGCACCGCTAACTGTTTCTTTTGAAAAAGATGAAAAGACATCTTGGAACGGTATTGATTTACGTAAGGGTGGGTTTGTCTCAAAGGGTGAATACATCTATAGAGACTTTGTACTAGAGGACAGGTCTGAAATCATGAACAATGAGTTTATCACTAATGGTTTTAAAAGAAACCAAATGATTAGTGCTAATCTTATTAATATGGAATTCATGTTTGAAGACTTTGACAATGCTTATGAAGTAAACAGATACATTGGACTTTATGTTAATGCACATGAAGAGGGTACATTTAAAAGCGTAAGATACGACGGTAACGTTTTACATATTAATGAAAGTACAGTAGAAACTAACTTTGACTTAACGGGTACAAGTTTAGTAGCAACTGACATGTTACCAAATATTGAATTAGCAGATCCAACATTAAACTGGGTAAAATCAGGTAATTCATTTGCACATATTAAAAATATTTATGACGGTGTACAAAGTCCGTATAAATTAAATGTAAGTGCTTTTAATATTGATAATAGCAAATACGTTAAAAAAGATGATACTTTAACGGTTACAAACTTTTTAAGTGATGTTAAAGACTTTATTGAAATTGAAGTTATAGATACACCTGATATTGCAAATCAATATATTATTGGAATTACAACCGAACTCTTACAAGGTAATTTTGTAAAATATGTAATAGTAGCAGACCCTGGTCTCCCAGCTGGTGAAGCATCAGCTCACAAGTTTTCTAATCAAGGGACATTCAGTGAAATAGCAAAAGCTATGAGGTCTGCTTTTTTAAATATAGATGATCTTCAATTAAATATAGATGTTATAGGTAACGCAATTCTTGTAACTAGTTATAAAACTGGTAATAGAACATATGGTTTTGCTTTTGGTGAATATAAAGATAATAATAATTGTTTGTCTATTAGAGGTATCTTAGATAATGTTGACAAAAAATTAAAGTTAGACTCTTATCTTTATTCTACATTTACACTTTATTCAGGTATTGGTGGTTCTAATGCTGGTTCAGGTATTTTAGTAGATGCTACTGAAGTTGGTGATATCAATACTGATACTTATTTAAAATCAGGTGAAAAGTTTATTAGAATTATTGAAATTCTAGAAGACCCTAATTTTAATGGATATTACAGAGTTTGCTTAAATGATAAACTAAATGTATCAAATATTACAGATATAAACCTATCATTATACGTTGATAACAAAATAAGTTTCGGTAAGTTTGAAGCGTTAGACTTTCATGATTTTGATTACAATTTCTATTCTGAAGCAAACTCTAAAATGGGTGAACTACAGTATGAAATCGACTATGATATTCTAGGTGTTGAATCAACTCAAATAGGTACTATATCTGGTGATTATGCTAAACTACAAGGCGTTAAAAATGCAGTTACCCAAACAAGCTCTGGTGTTAGTTATGTTAATAATGAATATGATAGACTGCAAGAAAACTATAATACAGCACTAGCACTTGAATCAAGGGTTATACCTACAATAAACAAGTGGAAATATTTTGAAGGTGTAAACGCTAAAGAATTACCATATATGCTTACGATGAGCGAAGCGTTTGGTAAAACTAATTTCTCACCAGATGTCGATGTTACAGGTAGAAGTATATCTGATATGACACACGAGTGGTTCTATTTGTACAAGCATCCTGTTTATGACGGTATTGCCAACGAAACGGACCCACTTAAAAAAGCACAGCTTCAAGCTGATTTAGCTAAAACACTTTCAAGCTATTTACAGCCAGAAGAAACTATAAATTTAGAGGCTTCTCATTTATTAGATGTTACTAATAATTATTTTGATAGACTATTTGTTTACGATGGATACGACGTAACTGGTATGGGCTTTGCACCTGCAGTTCCAACTGCTAAGTATGTAACCCTACGTGGTGGCTCACAGGAAGCCCCTGCTGAAGCTTTGTTCAGAGGCTTAAAGGTTAAGCTATATGAAAGGAAGGAATCATTAGAAGCCAATCCAAGGAATCTATTTACATCTACTTCTTTTAATGGTTATAGATTTTCAGCGGTGTTAAATTACAATAACAATCAAGCTGATAATAATATTGAAATCAAAGCTATAAAGAATGACAAATTTAAGTTTGTTTGTTTATACATTGAACTTAATACAACGGAAGCTTCAATAACTTCATTAAATAGAGAGCTGCTTTACAAGCTCAATGACATATTTAAGATAGACCCTGTTGATGGTCCTGTACCAGCAGATACACAGATTAACGGTTATATTAATTTTAATATTCAACAAGATGCTGATGGTAAATATGCAGAGGGTATTGGTGTTGATGCTAAACTTGCTAGAGACATTCAACTTAATTCAAGCGGTGGATACAATAATTTAATCTTTACATACAATGGTACTGATTGGGTGTTACCTGTGATTGAAGTAAATGACAATACTATTAAAGTAGCTACATCAAATTATAAAATTGATGATGTTAACAATACCACTCAATTAAATATTACTGGACTATCTGAATCTGATTGGTCGAATATTACATTTACATATCAAGGTGGTGGTGCTAATCTAGCTAAATCATTATTAACTTCTGTTTCTGCTAAAAACTTAGTTGATTTATTGAATAATAATGATACTAAAAATGTAGAATACATTACAGTTTCTGAAGATGGTACAATTTCTAATAATACATTTATTATTAACGTAGAAGATGGTAATAAATTATATAGATTTTCTAAACTTAAACCAGTAGCAGACCCTAATAAGCCGGATAGTTATAAGATATCTGCTGGTAAAGTTGGGTATATTGTTGTAGAACGTACTGATATGTACAGAGCTGGTTTTGTTAGAATGTCTGGTCATTATACACCCTTAACAAGACCTGTTGTAATGTTTACTGATTTATATTCAGAATACAAAACAACACAGCTTGAAGACGATGGCGATGTTCTTACAATACCGGATCCAAGAGAACAGTTAATCTATAATAGATACAATAGAATGGGTATTGCGTTTATGTCGTATATCGACAGAGGCCAATACAAGTTTGGTTTAATTGAAGACTTGTTCTATCATAAAGTCAATCCAGAAAAAGCCGACGGTATACTTAAGCTTTCAAACTCTACTAGTAGCCAACCACTATATCCTTTGATTGACGAGATTGCTATTGCAAAAAGAGATATTAATGTATTCAGGTCGTCTTGGGAAGACCAGTACTATGTGAAGAACGGTTCGTCACAGACTAATAAAAATGTGTACGGTACACTTTCACCTTATGAAGAGTCTGCATTCCTAGCATCAACTCTTAATCTTCCTAAATCACAATATGAAATCACAGCATATCCTGATATCGCTGAAATGAACTCACTGACACAATTAACTTCTGTAGAATCTATCGGTAATTATACAGGTGATATTTTAAAGTTTGAGGATGCTGATAAAATCTATATGAGCATTAATGTTGATAATCTTTTAGTTGATTTATTAGAAGCTGATAATGCTGGTATTTCAATACAGAGATTTGTACAAGCTTCGGAATCATATGGTGATAAGACTACATTAAAAGATGATATTAGAAAATACATTGAGGTTAACTTACTTAAGTTATTGAATATTGTAGACGTTAAACTTTTTACTAAAGACGACAGTTCTATAAAAATCAGTGAAGTTTTAAGCGCTACAAACCTTAATGAGATTGCAGATACTGGATTCAAAGAGTCTAATGATTTTAGAATAGAGTATAATAATACAAACCCGCTAAAATTAAGACTAATATATAACAAAAGAACTGGCTTTAGACACAAGCTATACGTTTATATAAAAATAAGAAGCTAAAACATGGCTATTAATATTAAAGAAATCTTTGAGAGCGATACATCGAATCAACAGATTGACAAAATCAATTACAACTTTGACCAAATCCTAGCTAACGGAGGTGGCCCTATTGGGGCAACAGGTGCCCAAGGTGTTGCCGGTTCAGTCGGAGCTACAGGTGCACAAGGAGCACAAGGTCCTATTGGTCCACAGGGTGTACCAGGTGCATATAGTGACTTTTTTGTATCTGATGATTTAAATCCGGGCGTTGCTGGTTCTAATACAATAGCACCAACCGCTAGAAATAATAGAATACCATCTTTAGTATTAGGTGACCAAGATGCAACATCTAACGGTAATGTATCTTTATATGATGGTTCTGCTCTTAGGATAATAGGTTCTAAATTTAATGGTAACTTGGTTAGACTTGACGTAAATGGACTTAATACTAATTATATTGATATTAATATAAGTGACGGGGCTAATGGTAGAATGCTTAAATTTGATAATTCAGCACAAGGTCTTGACGCAATATATGAATTTGACGGTAAATCACTTTCATTAAATTATAATAACAATGATATTATAAAATTAGCTTATGGTGGTTCGTTTTTTGATGTAGAGGTTGATTTTGAAGGCCAAGTTAATTTTAATGAAGAAACTGTATTTAATGGTCTAACTAGATTACCTAGTAATGCAGCTACTGGTAAAGTACTTTCCTCTGCTGATAGTAATGGTACTTTCGCTTGGACTGACCCGGGTGTAGTGCCAATCGGTACTATTGTTATGATACCTGGTTTTGTATTAACTAATAGCGTTGATAAGGTAGGTAATACTGCTACTATTCCAACAGATAACTGGATTGGTAGAGGTGAGGGCGATTGGGCTGGATGGTATTATTGTAATGGTGAAACATGGACTGGATCTGGTGTTTCATATGCTGTACCTGATATGAGAGATAGATTCCCATTAGGATTCTCATATTTACAAAATGCTGATTCTGAAGCTTCTACAGTAGCTGATGGTGAATATGGTGTTAAAAATGTTGAACAATTAAAAACAGTTACAACAGCAACAGACCACTCACATGATGTTGCAATAGGTAATATCACTGTAGATGAAGCTTCAGTGTTTAACCCCGCAGATGTTTTACAACCACAAACTGGTGGTCAATCTACATTTACAAGTACAACAAATGGTCAAACTGTTGTTGATATTTCACCTAAGACTACTACACTAGGATACATGATATACTTAGGAATACCAACTTTAAAATACGGTATTGGAACAGCACAACAGGGACCTCAAGGTAATACTACACCAGTATTTGGTCTTGGATAATAATAACTAATAATGATTAATATAAACATAAATAAAGATTGGATTCCCTTTATAGTAATTGCAGTACTTGCATTTATATTATTGGGGCAGTGTTCTACAAACTCAGCACTTAGGGAAGACAAACGTGTTCTTGTGACTCAGGTTGAGAATGCTAAATCTAACCTAAGAGCTTCACAAGATTCTGTTGAGCTTTATATTAATCAAAATAATTTCTTAGAAGCTGAAATCAGCACTTACGCTGCAACTGCTAAAGAATTAAAGGAAGAATACAATGGTATGCTTAAAAAATACCAAAAAGCACTTGGTGTTAATAAACAACTTGAAAATGTAAACTCTTTACTTTCAGCTGAGCTTAGAAACAAAGACAGTCTTTTAATTAATGCTAATATAAACGCAGATTCAACCTTTACATTTAAAGATTCAGTTGATTATGGTGATAACAATACAAGAGTTGTTACATTAGATGGTATGATTAAAGATTCTACAGTTATAGGTAAATTATCAATATACCAAACAATTACTCTATTGACTGCTCTCGAAAATGAGGACGGTGTTAATAGAATGAGGATAAGCACAAAATACCCATTTGATGATATTAAAATTGAAGGAATAAATATCATCAATAATGAGTTGAATACATATAAGAAGAAGAGCAGGTGGAACATGAACTTTGGGATTGGATATGGAATCTTCCCGGTTAATGGAACCATTCAACCGTCACCATTTGTAGGTGTTATGTTTGGATATTCACCTAAATGGCTTCAATTTTAATAAAGTAACTAACTAGATGGCACAATCATCAAAATACGCAAGATTAGACCAAGATGTTCTGTTAGAGTTTATCTACCATGATCAGAACGTTGCTACGCTAAGCAACTACCAGATTGAGATAGACGACAACGGCTCGCATCTTTTAGTACTTGATACAACAGGTTCAAGTTCTGATTCAAGACACTTAATCCATGAATTAGGCGCTCTTGTAGTAAACTTTGATGTTACTGAAAGTACAACTGCTGTTCTTATTGAGAATTTTGCATCTAGGTCATTAACATTAGGTAACGGTAAGACATACAAATTTAATGTATCAGCTCTTACAACCCCATCAGACTTTAAAGTTTTAGATGCAAACGCTAATCAAGTAGGTTCACTTAGCGGTACTACTTATATGTTCACACCAACAACTAATGGTGCGTTTACTTATGTCTATTCAGATTTAAACGGTGGTAAAATTACTGTACAAGATACAGCTAATCCATTATATGCAACAGCTGATGAAGAAACTGGTAATGATATAAGAACTGGAGCTGGACAACCTGGTAGATACCAAGCGGTTTCTGTAGATGGTGTTGAAGCTTCAAGATACGCTTTATTAGATTCTACTAATAATTTTATTGATAACAATGTAGATTGGACAGGTTCAACTTCAGCTACAATACAACAGGCAGATGCAACTGATATTCCTTCTAATACTGTAACTTATGATACTGTAAGACTTCACTTAAAGTCTGGTTATTCATTTGCAGCCAGAGGTTACCAAGGATTCTTATTTCAAGTAGGTGCAGTCAGACAATCAGGTGTTAAGAATTATTTCACCTCGATTGCTTACTTAAACACTTCATCTTTTGAAATTCAAAACCCTAAGCCTTTTATTTTAGGCGAGACAATGTATTCTAAGTTTATTGAGATAAAGGTTCCTTCACTTGTGAACATGGACCCAGACTTTAAAACTTGGTTCTTTGGTACAGGTGCTGATGATTTAAATTCAACGGCAAACTACGAGATTACATATAAACTTATTGATTCAATTGACAGCTCAACTGGATTTGACTATATCAATACAGGTGATGAGGTTGAATTTATAGTAGCTCGTGAAGATGAATTCCAAGATATTGCAGCGGTTGTTGAAGAAGCAGCTGACGGTGATTACTTTAATCTGTATGCAACTAAAGACGGTTCAATTTCTGAATTCGATAAGTACATTCAAAATAGACTGTTAACTTCAGGTGATGACATTACGGTCTTCCATGAGATTACAGTTTACGAACAGATTACATCTTTCTTTGATAAGAGTTATTCGGTTACGGTTTCACAAACAGAAAACTTTGATGAACCAATCCCGTTCAGACCTATCATTAACAACTCATCTGTAGCGACAGCTTACAATATTGATTACACTCTAAGAATTTACAACGAGTCTAATAATACACAGATAGTTAAGAAAGCTTCTTATACTTCATACAACGTTGGTAAATACGGTAAGTACCTAAGAAATATCAATCTGCCTTCATCTAATAAAATTATGAAAGTATACAACACACTTCCTAATGTTTTAGAGAACAGACAGATTATAGAAAACTTAGCAACACTGCCAAATAACCAAGTAAGCTTTGTACCTACATTTATTGAAAGAATGAATATTGTTACAGGTTCGACTAATGTTACAATAAACAGTAATGAGGTGGTTGATAACTCATCTATCAAATACTACTCAGATGGTGAGTCTCAATTAAAACTAAGCCCATTCGATAATTACATTAAGTTTAAAATTGCTAAACTTGACGGTGATGACCTTATTAATATTTCATTAGAGTCTGTAAATAAAGTTGTACTTAACTTAGGTAAGGTTGCTATTGATAATACTTTAAATTATGCTGATGTTGAATTAGCAGAAGGTGAGATTATGTTTAAAATTAGTGAAGCTGTAATGAATAAAGTTGCGAGACAGTCCAACAGCACATACATGCTTTCAATCCATAACGGTAACGATAAGACACTTATTCACCACGGTACATTTACAGTATTAGGTTCAAACAATCCTAATGACTCAACACAATTACAGGTGCAATTACCTATTTAAACTAAGGTTAACTAGATATGATATTAAATAGTAGAAGTAACTTATTTAACTTTAAGTTTCCTAAGAACTTTATACCTAAAGAGGTTGCTGACAAATATCGTCCTTATTTGAACAGATTACCAGGTAATATAATCGAAGAACCTATTGATTTCATTAATTATACTATCCAAGGTGTTTCAATGCCAGGTATTTCATATACACCTGCTGAGCAGAATTTCAATGACGGTACTACAGTGTATAAAAGAGGATACCAACCGGTTCAAAACTTAATTAACAGAGAACTAACAGTTACAATGCAGTTATTAGACGGCTTTATTAACTATTGGATTCTTTCAGATGCTTTATTGTACCATTATAACAGACAGAATGAAAAGTCTTATATTGACGACCTTAAGTTACAACTATTAGATGCCGAAGGTATTCACTTAATGTCGGTTGTATTTGAGAAGCCTATTATGAATTCTATTTCTGAGCTTGACCTTAATATGGCACAAAATGTAGCAGAGTTTAACACAGTCAGTGTAACATTCTTCTATAACAAGTTCAATTTGATTAATGAATTACAGTGATATATAATAATATGAAAACTTTTTTAACATACTTAGAAGAACAAAACGTAACTCAAGCTGACCTTCAAGCTATCAATGAGTCACTAGAACAGGAATGGACACCTGAGCTAGAAGCTAAAATTGATGAAGCTGTCGATGCATTCTTAGCTGATTACGTAAATGAAGATGGTTCTTACGACTTAGAAAGATTCAATGCTGAGGTAACTAACGAAGGAGTTCTTGGTTCAATCATCGGTGGTCTTACAGGTTTTGCACTGGGTAAATCAGTTGGTAAGATTGTTGCTAAAGTACTAGGTATTCAAAAAGGTGTATTCTACGATTTATTAACTTCAAGACTAGTTGGTGCCGCTCTAGGCGCAGCGCTTGGTAAAAAGCTTTAATTTGAATCTAGTCGCAATAGATTATTCTATCAACTCCCCGGGTATCTGTCTTCTTAAAGACGGAAAGCCTTACTATATTTCATACATCAAACCTAAATCAGGGACAAAGAAGCAACAAGCACTACAGGAAGAGATGAATCTTCTTAATGATGTTACTCTAATAAACCAACCTGAACCAAACGTTGATAAACAAGAATTAGCTAGAGTCATGAGACACCGAACAATTGCTGAAGGTATCTGTGACTTAATAGCTGAGCATACAAATCCAGATGAGGAATATAAAATCTATTTTGAGGGTTCTTCTTACGGGACCTCTCGCTTTGGAACAAACTCTCTTATTGATTTGGCTTCTGCTAGCTCTATCTTAAAATCATATTTGATTGATCGCTTCAATGTGACTGTACTCGAAGTCTATGCCCCAACCACAATTAAGAAACATGCTGGTAAGGGTAACATGAAAAAGATGGAGATGTGGGAAAAGTACATTAATGATGAGTCAAATCGTGAGTCGGGTCTTTGGAACTTTTGTCAACAATTTAAGGAGGACAAAAAGATTATGAAGCCCCTAGATGACCTTGTGGATGCTTATTTTATCATGTCTTACGTTAGGTCCCTTTAAATTGTATTTTACCCTCAGGCATAAAACCATAACTTATACGAGCATATTGGTATGTTTGTTTCATTTTAGGGTAAAAATATTTAAAAATAATAAGGTAGTATGTTATTATGAAACAAAAAAGAATAGTTCCATATAATATACATGAATAAAAATATACTTACACCAAGTCAATTAACAGAACTAAGTCGCGCTGTAGAATTAATGGTAAATTCAGAAATGATTACCGTTGAGGAAGGTGTTGACTTTCTAGGGAAAGCAGGGTTGACTCAAGTAGAGGGTTCTACATGGGTTGATACTACTGGAACTAAATACGTCTTTGCATAAGACAAAACTATTTTTGAAACATTTTTAAAAGTAGATATATAAATAGAGTTAAGAAACTCAAAAGGTAATTAACAGGATAAACAGTTTAACAAATTAAAGAATTAAAGGAAACATGGCAGATTTTGACATTTTCAATTTGAGCGTCAACGATGTTGAAACTCACAAAGCAGCAGCGTCAAACACAAATGACGTAATCTACAAACCATCAGCAGACGATGGTATGGATGGTACTTACAAAGCACTTATTCGCTTCGTACCAAACCCAGAAAACCCACGCAAATCATTAGTACGCAAGTACGTTCACTGGTTGACTGACCCATCAGGTTCAGGTCGTCTAGTTGATTCTCCTACTTCAGTTGGTGAGAAGTGTCCTATTCAAGACGCATTCTTCCGCCTACGTAAGTCTGATTCAGCAATCGACCGTAAGATGAGTGAAAAACTAAAGCGTCGTGAGCAGTACTACTCTCTGATTAAAATCATTAAAGACCCACAAAACCCGTCAATGGAAGGTCAGTATATGATTTACAAGTTTGGTTACAAAATCAAAGAAAAGATTGACGAAGAATTGTCACCAGCATTCGGTGAACCAACTCAAGTATTTGACCTGTTTGAAGGTAAAAACTTTGAGCTAATCATTACTCGTCAAGGTGATTACAATAACTACGATAAATCTAAATTCTCTGCAAGTACATCTCCAATTATGGTGGGTGATTCACCAGCTGAGCGTACACCAGAGTCTATGCAAGCTATTAAAGCTGAACTAGAAAGTGCTCCATCACTTTCAACTTATGAGTACAAGCCTTGGGACGATTCAGTTCGTGACTTTGTAAACCAAGTGCTAAGTCAGTACGTTACTAATCCAGGTCGTTCAATGGGGTCTGTTACAGCACCCGCATCTGCACCGACGCCGACTGCAACAACAGTTACAGAAACTGCACCAACACCAGCTCAACCAGCTGCAAGTGCAACAGTTAGTGATGATGACGACCTTGACTCATTCCTAGATGGACTCGATATCTAATCTCACAGAAGAGCTTAAAGGTAAAATTAGAAGCTTAGTAAAAGAGGTGGCTGTGCGTGAGCATGGTCACCCTTCTAAGCAAATGATAAAGGAGATGCCAGGTCGTTTGACTTTGGCTTGTCCTTATTGTGGTGACTCGACTACAGACCATACAAAGAAAAGATGTAATCTGTATTGGGACACCCTACAATTTCATTGCTATAACTGTGGTGAACATGGTGATGTATACCGTTTATTAAGAGACCATGATTTAAGACTTAGAGATGGAGATGATTCCATAAAAGTCATTGAGTACATTAAGTCTCGCAAGACTGAAACCAAGCAGATTGAAACAATGAAGCATGGTATTTATGTCAAGGCTAACGAAGCAGCGATATCAGTATCAGACTTTAAGAAACATTTTAAAGCACAGTCCATTGAAGTTGGTGACTATGCTTGGTTTTATTTAAAGGGTCGTGCACTACACCACAAATCCGAAGAGTTTCTATATTCGCCGTTTGGCCAGAACCTATGGATTTTAAATAAAACACCAGACGGTAAAATATTAGGTTGTCAGAGTAGAAAGCTTGGTAAGTACAAATCAAGATACCTTACATACGATATGGGTAAGCTGTATTCAGAAATGGGTAAAGACTTTCCGTTTGAAGGTGATGAACTTATTTCAGTTAATAAGATTTCAACTTTGTTCAACATTATGCGTATAGACATGACTAGAGACGTTACTCTTTTCGAGGGACCTCTTGATGCAATGTTTATGGCAAACTCTATGGCTCTTGCGACTGCAGGTCGTTCAACAACAGAACTAGACGAGATACCAACAACTCGCTATATGTTTGATAACGATGAAACAGGTAAGCAAAAGATGATAGAGAAATTAAAGAAGGGCAAATCAGTGTTTATGTGGTCTAAATTCCTACAGGATTATAAACTGAATATATACAGTGATGATATAAAAGATTTGAATGATTTAGTACTTAAGTG
>Ga0181565_10000731_pt1 | contig 24704 bp, 18 predicted proteins | sample 101ome_16_FD_129661 | JGI IMG/M metagenome (GOLD analysis project Ga0181565, IMG submission 129661) | Coastal salt marsh microbial communities from the Groves Creek Marsh, Skidaway Island, Georgia - 101401AT metaG (megahit assembly) | ecosystem: Environmental > Aquatic > Marine > Intertidal... | reverse complement strand
TTAATTCACTATTAATATTCTTCGTCTTTTTTGAAATTAGGCTATTTATTTGACGTTGGGCGCTCTGAATTGATCCAGAGAGTTGTTTGTCCGCAATACTCTCTTTGAAATAAATACTCACTAATTCATCTGCAAAAAAATTTGCAATATTTTCATTAAAGCTTACTCCATTTTTAAAAAAGATTACTGAATGAACAAGTTCGTGAAAAATTAAGTTTGCCAAACCCTTGTCACTATAATTAAAAAATGAGGTTAATACCCTATCATTAAAATGTCCCAAGGTAGAATAAGCATTTACTGGCCTAATATGGGAGCTTAACCCCATCGTAGTCATCTTTTCTTTATGTTCTAAAGCTGCTTTTTTGTGAAAAAAACCAAGGTAGGGAAAACAGCCCACCAACCAAAAGCACTCTTCAACCGGCTTAATCTCTTCCCAAGAGGAGCTCACGACTAAATAAGAGACATGTTTTCTATCTAAGAAGATAATTTTGTTATAAATTTCACCAATATTTTCATTAAAATAATTAGAAAAAAACCTCTTGTACTGGATAATTTTTTTTAATTTATCTTTTGTTTCAAGGTCAACATCGTCACGCTTCAACGTCTCTTTAATCTCTTCACCTTGTGAAATTAATCTTACTTGTTCTAGCGACTGTGAAGTGAGGTATGAGATTTTTGCACAACTAATAATATTTATGCTGATAATGATTAAGAACAAATTTTTCATTTTTTAAAAAACCCACATTACTCCGGCCATGTATTTTACATCGTCCTTTGCTCTATCAAAATCAAAAGCAGGAAACACTGTTTGAACGGAAGTTTTAATAGAAAATAGCTTTGTTAATCGAAGAGATAAGGCAAATGTCGCAAAAACAGAGTCACTCTCCATTAACTCAGCTTCTTGCTCTAGTGTTGTACCGCTCTCACTTCCAACTGCCCTAATTTTATAGCTTGTTTGATCTGAAATCTCTTGTTTGGCATAACCTAAAGAAAGCATTGGTCTTAAAAACGAGCTTCTCCCCGCAAATGAGTGCCGTATCCCCAAAGAGTAGTTTACATTTTTCACAAGATTTTCATGGCCAAATATCTCAAGACCACTTCCCTCTATCTCATATATAGAGTTCTCTGTCGTTTTTATTGTTCCTAAACCATAACCAATCTCTAAGGCTGTTCGCCCCGTTAAATACCATGCAAGGTTTAAATTATAAGTTCGAGAAGTTTGAAAATTATTTCGATCAACACCAAAAATTTGCTTATCATAAATAAAGTTAATGTCAGTCTCTATAAAAGAAAAAGCGGTGATGGGCGTCAGCAATAAAAGAGTAATGATTAGTTTCATCAGTCTATATTACTACTAATTAATAAAAAACTAAATCTATTGTAATTTTCGTCCAAAGGTTTGCAATAACTCGCCTTGACAAGAAAGTGCCGTTGCAGAGATAACCTTCACATCAACCCAGCTCCACAATAAGTTTTGGTCTTCATTATTTGGTAAAAAGTGAATTACCCTATTGCAATTAGTTCTCCCCTTCCACTTTTTGAGACCTCCCATATTCGAGGTACCATCAACCAATACTCTGAAATTTTGTCCGACTAGGTTTTTTCGAATATTTTCTTGGATTTTAAGTTGATATTTTTGGAGATATCTTAACCGCTCTCCTCTTACTTCATCAGTAAGATTATCTACCATTCGAGATGCGCGGGTTTTATTTCTCATTGAATATGCATAGCTATAAATTGAGTCAAATTGCGCCATATCAAGTAGTTTTAAGGTAGCTTGGAACTCCTCATCAGTTTCATTAACAAAACCAACAATAATATCTGTACTTAATACGATTTCAGGCTGCGCCTTTCTCAACTTCTCAAGAAGTCCTAGATAATGCTCTACTGTATACTCGCGAAGCATTCTCTCTAAAACTGTGTTTGAGCCAGATTGAACTGGTAAATGAAGGTGCTTTGAAAGCTTTTTAGCCTCGCCATGCACTTGAATGAGCTCTTCACTGACATCATAAGGATGGCTTGTTGTGTACCTAATTAGCTCTAGTCCGTTTATTTGATCAAGGTCAGTGATTAATTCAGCTAGAGACTCATTATTTTCCTTTCCGTAAGAGTTCACATTTTGACCAAGTAAGGTTACTTCCTGAACCCCTTGGTACTCAACAAGCTTTCTCACATCTTCCACGACCTCATTTTTTAAGCGTGAGCGCTCCTTGCCTCTCGTATAAGGAACAATACAATAGGAGCAATACTTATTACATCCCTTAATAATGTTAACGAATGCTTGAGGGGTACCATGGTTAATTTTAGTTTCAATTGAAAAATTGTCGCTGCGATCCCAAGAGTTGATCGAAAATTTGTTATCACCTGCATACACGCGGTAAACCATGTCGTTTATTGTATCAATAACGTCCGTTCCAAATGCAAAATCAAGATGCTCATATTTTTTAACCAGTTCTTTGCCCTCTGTTTGGGCAACACAACCGCCAACTCCGACGACTAAACTATTTTTCTTTTTTTTCGCGTGCTTAATCTCTCCAAGCTGTGAGTAGAATTTGTTATTGGATAAGTCTCTGATCGCACAGGTATTAAAAAGAACTAAATCAGCATTATTTAAATCTTCAGTATGAGTGAAATTTAAATCTTTTAAATGAGAAATGATCCGCTCAGAATCGTGATAATTCATTTGGCAACCGAATGTTTTCATCCAAACTTTACGCGGAGGGAAGTCAAGGTCACCTACTTTTACATTTTTTTCACCGGTTTCGGAGTTAAATGTAATTTGTTGTTTTAGTTCAGTGTTTCTTTCACCTAAGCCGCTGCTAGTCATTTCAAACTTACCTTTGATAAACGTTTATTTTTACTTGGTTTTTCGCGGCGAGACTATCAAGAAACCCTTTTTTTGTAAATTTGATTTTTGGGCACAAAAAAGCCCCTGATTTCAGGGGCTTACATAAATAAAATAAGCCTCAGGAAACTGAGGCTTTAATTATTTACTTCTTTTTTGCTACTTTTTTCTTTGTAGCTTTTTTCTTTGTAGCTTTTTTAGCTACTTTTTTCTTTGTAGCTTTCTTAGCTACTTTCTTTTTTGTAGCTTTTTTAGCTACTTTCTTTTTTGTAGCTTTTTTCTTTGTAGCTTTTTTTGCTACTTTTTTCTTTGCTACTTTTTTCTTTGTAGCTTTTTTCTTAGCAGCTTTTTTAGCTACTTTTTTCTTTGCTACTTTTTTCTTTGTAGCTTTTTTAGCTACTTTTTTCTTCGCTACTTTTTTCTTTGTAGCTTTTTTAGCTACTTTTTTCTTTGTAGCTTTCTTTTTTGTAGCTTTCTTAGCCACTTTCTTCTTAGCTACTTTTTTCTTTGTAGCTTTCTTCGCAACTTTTTTTGCTACTTTCTTCTTTGTAGCTTTCTTCTTTGTTGCCATTGGTATCCTCCTGGTTTCCAGTACTTCCTTTTTAGAATAATCATTTTTTTATTTCAACGCAAACAAAAAAAACGAATTGGATTCTATGTTCTTCTTCGATTTTTTTTAAAATTTACTTTAGTTTTTTTTAACAATGAAAGTTTTATCAAAAAGAAATAAAACTTTTCAAAAAACTATCGATGAACATTGACGTTAGAGCATTACCACGACAAGTTCTTTTTTTCCTACGCTAATTTTTTTAAAATTTTTTTATCAAAAACATAAAAATAAAGGTGCCTTCCCTAGGGAAAACACCACAATATAAGTGAAAAAAATTCCCTCACATAACAGAAAAAACATAAAAAATGGGCACTGAGAAATAATTCAACCCTAATTATACTGGATTATCAGCTCATCATTTTTAACTTTTACTGAAATGAGACCACCCTTTTTTTCAAATTCTCCAAATAACATTTCACGCGAAATTGGCCTGGTGAGTTTTTCCTGAATGAGCCTATCCAAGGGGCGTGCCCCCATTTTAGGATCATAACCATTTGTCGAAAACCACTTATAAGCTTGATTAGATACATGTAGTTCGATTGATTTTTCACTAAGCTTTAATGACAGTTGATTGATAAATTTTTCTACAATTTGAATGATCTGCTTCTCTTCAAGTCGATTAAAGTGAATTATTGAGTTCAACCTGTTGCGAAACTCAGGAGCAAAGAAGTTTTTAATAACTTTATCTCGTTTGTGGCCATTTTCAGTACTTTTTGTATGAATTCCAATAGCACCTGTGTCCATTTCTGCAGCTCCAGCGTTGGTTGTCATGATTAAAATGACATTTTTGAAGCTAGTATTGCGTCCCTGGGAGTCAGTAAGAGTTCCATGATCCATTATTTGTAACAAAATATTGTAAATATCAGGGTGCGCCTTTTCAATCTCATCTAATAAAACAACAGAATAAGGTGATTTATTCACTTGATCAGTTAGGATGCCTCCTTGATCAAAACCAACATAACCTGGAGGGGAGCCTATTAATTTTGAAACAGAGTGCTTTTCCATGTATTCAGACATATCAAAACGAATGAAGTTATTTCCCAAAAGAAGTGCGAGCTGTTTTGACAGTTCAGTTTTTCCAACTCCAGTAGGCCCAGCAAACAAAAAAGATCCTATTGGTTTATTTTCATCTCCAAGACCACTACGAGACATTAAAATAGCATCGGTGACTTGCTCAATGGCATGATCCTGTCCGTATATCAATATTTTTAAATCCCTAGACAGGTTCTTTAGGATCTCTGACTCCGTAGAATTCATCGTTTTTTCTGGTATTTTTGCGATCTTTGAAACTACTTTTTCCAAATCCTTCGTCGAAAGTGCTTTTACTTTCTTATTTTCTAGCCCATGCAGCTTTAAGTTAACCATCGCCCCCGCTTCATCAATTAAATCAATTGCCTTATCTGGTTGCTTGCGATCATGAATGTATTTTGTCGATAAATCGACCGCTGATTTAATTGTTTTATTAGATATTTTTACCTCATGATAATTTTCAAAATTCGACTTCATGCCTTTTAGAATTTCAATTGTTTCATCATAGGATGGTTCATCTAGGGAAATCTTTTGAAATCGACGTTTAAAAGCTGCATCTTTTTCTACAAATTTTCTATATTCCTCATGAGTAGTTGAACCAATACAACGAATTTTACCACTACTAAGATAAGGTTTTAATAAATTAGAAGCATCCATTGAACCCGAAGAAGTAGCTCCAGCTCCCATGATTGTATGAATTTCATCGATAAACAGGATTATTTCTTTTCCATTTTTTTGCCGGTTAGAAACATCTTTAAATACCTGCTTTAGCCTTTGTTCGAAGTCACCGCGAAATTTTGCCCCTGCAAGAAGACTGGCCATATCAAGAGAAAAAATCGTGCAGTTTTTAAATTTCTCTGTAACTTTTCCCTCAACAACTCTCTTGGCAAAACCCTCGACAAGCGCCGTTTTACCAACTCCAGCGTCACCGACAATTAGAGGGTTATTTTTTCTTCTTCGATTTAGTATTTCTTGCAAGCGATGAATTTCTTCATCCCGTCCAACAACTTTATCAATTTGGTTCTCTCTAGCTAATTTATTTAAATTAACCGCAAAAGACTCCAAGATGCCTTCGCTTTTATGAGAGTTATTACTTTGATCCCCTACTGCCTCACCGTCATCTTGATTTGAGTTGATAGATTTATCTAAGTCATGTGCTATTTCATTTAAAATTTTAAGCCGAGTAATACCTTGGGCTTGAAGCATTTTGTTGCCGTATGATCCTTCTTCTTGAAAAAGAGCAACCAGTAAGTTCACTCCCATTATTTGATTTTTTCCAGATGATTGAACATGCATCGCTGCTCTTTGAATAACTCTTTGTAAGGCAACAGATAGTTCTGGCTGATATTTTATGCCATTTGAGGCAGCTAGTTTGCGAAGGTCATCATCAACAAAGTGTTTTTGACTCAATTCATTAACACGTTCTTCACTGAGAATGGAAAAATTTTCAGATTTAACCAAATAGGATTCAAGGTTGTCCCTAAGATAAGGAATATCAGCTCCACACTTGCCTAACACTTTTTGAACTTGGTCATCCTCTAATAAACTAAGAAATACGTTTTCTAATGTAAGATATTCGTGCCTTAATTCATTTGCGCGTTTTATCGCCTTATTAATTGTGACTTCTAAGCGTTGTCCGATCATTCGTTCTCCTCAATTGTAATTTTTAAAGGATGCCCTTCGGCTTTTGCCATCTGCTCAACTTTTTGAGCCTTTGTTTCAGCAACTTCAAAGCAGTAAACTCCACAGATACCAACCCCATTTTCATGAACTTTCATCATAATTTCATGAGCCTCTGGTGTGGTTTTATTAAAAATATCTTCAAGTACCAAAACAACAAACTCCATCGTTGTATAGTCATCATTATGGAGTAAAACTTTGAACTTTTTTGGTTCATCTACTTTATAAGTATCTTGTAGATCAGTATCGTTTTGGTTTTCTTGAAAAGGGTTCGTCATTTCTTCCTCTTAACTCACTTTATAAAAAATATCATTACTGATATATTATATATCAAGATGTGAGTATAGCTCGTTATAACCAAATAGATAAGTACCTAACAATTGGATATTTGAATGACATTTTGGAAATTTATCGAAAAAAATTTAAGTACAGCAAAAATCAAGCCTATTGGAACGCTAGAGAGCAAGATGAAACAAGAGTTTCCCAACTTAGATGAACAAAAGCTTGCTGAAATTGTTTGTATATCAGGATTAATGGCAAGGGTGGCATACGTTGATATGAACATCGAAGACTCAGAAAGAAGAAATATTCAAATTAGCTTACAAAAATGGCTCAATATTGATGGTGATTTTGCTGAAAAACTAACCACGATCACCTGTACACAAACGGAGTTGCTGGCAGGAACAGAAGATCATCAATATACTCGTTTTTTAAAAGAGAACTTAAGTGAATCAAAGAGGTATCAAATTCTAGAGCTGTTATTTTCAGTAGCTGCAAGTGATGGAATTGCCGACAACGCTGAATCAGAAGAAATTAGAATAATAACGAAGGGGCTGGGGCTCGAGCACAAACACTTCGTTTCCGCCCGAGTCAGTGTAAAAGAGTTTCTAGGTAGCTTAAAAAAGGACTAGGCAATCTTTTTAAAGTCATCATCAAGCTCAGAGTCACTCCAGGCTTGCTCAACATCTAGGATCACTAAGTCTTTATGCTTTTGATGGATTCTATTTCGTAACTTATCTTTACGCTTATGAATCTGTTTATGAATTTTATGGGTAGCCAGATCGAGAGTTGTGAGCAAAGTTTCAGAACTTGAGTGTGCATGATACTCAAACTTTGGTCCAATCAAGCTCACTTCTGCGTAAAAATGCCCATCTTCGAAATAACATGACCATTTTACGATGGACTTCCCCTCTAAAAACTTCGCTAACTTTTCGGATTTTTCATGAATTTTTTGATCAATAGATTTAGTATGACGAATATTTCTAAAGGAAATGGTTACACGCATATTATACTTCTCCTGTATGTGGTGGTTATCCGCTATAATTGCTTTTCGGCACTTATGCTAAAAAAGTTATGCCCTTTTTTTTCTTTTTGAAGAAGATTCAATCCCGAGAACTTCTCGGTACTTAGCAACTGTTCGCCGGGCAATTTGAACATCATCTTGACTCAACAATATCGCCAGTTTTTGATCTGACAAAGGCTTTAGTGGGTTTTCATTTTCAATTATTTTTTTAAGTTTTATTTTCAAAGCCTCATTAGAGATTTCAATACCACCATCTTTTCCACCAATCGCCGAACCAAAAAAGTATTTTAGCTCAAATAGTCCTATAGGTGTATGCATATACTTGTTACTTGTAACTCTTGAGACGGTCGATTCGTGCATTCCAATTTCCTCGGCAATATCCTTTAGGATCATTGGTTTTAAAAAAGATGGCCCCTTTTTAAAGAAATCTTGTTGTCGACTTACAATAGCTTTGGCTACCCGATAAATAGTTTTTTGACGATTTTGAATTGATTTTATCAACCACATCGCAGACTTAAGCTTTTCTTGTACGTAATCTTGAGCTTCTTCACTAGAGTTTTTCCCCGAAAGTAACTCTTTATATAAATTAGAGACCCTTAATTTTGGAACTCCATCATCATTAACTTGGACAACAAAATCACCTCCTACTTTTACCACAAATATATCAGGAACAACGTAATGAGTTTCATCAACAACTACTAATCTGCCAGGCTTAGGATTTAATTCAGAAATTATTTTTCCAACGGAAATAATACTTTCCTCACTTACCTGAAGGGCTTCCGCTATTTTTGAAAAGCGTTTATTTTTAAAATCCATTAAATGATTTTTGATTAATCCCTCAAGTATTGGCCCATGAACTCCTCGAACGATAGACTGTAGTATTAAAGATTCCTCTAATGATTTTGTTCCACATCCAACAGGATCGAGATACTGTATCATCTCAAGTACCTCAATAACTTTTTCATCGGTCGTTTTATTATTTATAGCAACTTCCTCAACTGAAATCTCTAAAAAGCCATCGTTATTAATATTATGGATCAATTCTTCTGCAATTAGATTTTGTTCTTGAGTTAGGTCCTCAATTCCTAATTGGCCAAGGAGATGATCAGCCAATGTTGTTGTTTCACTAACCATATTTTCGTAATTTGGGGTGTCATCAGGATCCCTCGAAACCATCGAGGGAGCACTCCCGCTATTTGAATTGAAGTGCTCAACGTAAGAACCCCAATCGAAGTCATCTTTGTTAAAGATTGGCTCTTCATTAAACTCTTCAGCCTTTGCTTCTTTATTATTTAAATTTTCATTAGATTCATTAGCATCTGACTTCTCGGAATTTTCACTTCCAGCTTCCTCAAGCATGGGATTTTCGACCATTTGTTCAGAAATAACATTTGTCATTTCTAAGTGAGTTAAGGTTAGCATCTTAATTGCTTGCTGCAATTGAGGGGTAATGACTAACCCTTGAGTTTGCTTCAAGCTTTGGGAAAGTTTAGGGCCCATTAAAAAGACTCCTTCAGTTTATAGTCTAAATTGACTACCTAAATAAAACTTCCGTGCTTTTTCACTATTTAATATTTCTTCAGGTGTTCCGTTCACCAAAAGCTCACCACTATTCATAATAAATGCTTCATCCACGATACCAAGAGTTTCGCGGACATTATGGTCCGTAATTAATACTCCAATATTTTTTTCCTTTAGTCCTCTGATCACAGTTTGAATATCATTTACGGCTAATGGATCAACGCCAGCAAATGGTTCATCTAAAAGAATAAATTTTGGGTTTAAGGCCAGGGCCCTCGCTATTTCGACTCGTCTTCTTTCTCCTCCAGATAGAGAGGCTCCTTTACTCTTTATAATATGACCGAGACCAAATTCCTCGATAAGCTTTTCAACCCGTTGCTTTTTTTCAGTTTTGGAAATTGAAAATGTCTCAACCACGCAATAAATATTCTCCCAAACAGAAAGCTCCCTAAAAATTGACGCTTCCTGGGGCAGATAACCCACACCACGCAATGCCCGCTGGTGAATAGGCTCTTTAGTGATATTTTTATCACCAATGAATATTTCTCCTTCATCAGCTTTAACAAGGCCAACCATCATGTAAAATGAGGTGGTTTTTCCAGCGCCGTTTGGGCCTAAGAGGCCAACGATTTGAGACTGCTGAACTTGTAAACTAACCTTATTGACAACCTTTCTGCCTGAATAAGCTTTTACTAATCCATTTGCTTTTAACGAATATGGTTGTGTCATTTAATTTTTCCTACCATTTAACTTAAACTGTGAGTTTGTATTTATTATTTCAATCATCTCTTGATCTTCCCTAATGATCATCTCATTACCTTTTATAATATCTCCATCTTGCTCTACTTGAGGAAAGCCGCTTAACACTAATTTTTCCTCCGCTGCAAAACCCTCTATTTTTTCAGAGATGCTATTTCTAATAATTAGATCTCCCGTTGAAGAAACAAATTCGTCCTTGAGTTTTACATCGTCATCCATGGTAAAATATTTGACCCCTGCCCCCTGATTATTTAGCCAGATACTTCCGCTGAGGGCCCAAATCTTTGACTTTTCTCTCTTTATAAAAGCATTACCTTCAAGAAAAATTCTTTTTTGAATGTCATTATATGTCAATAAATCTGATTTAAATTGTATATTTCCATATCTATTATTAGTTAAGTCTTTTATTTCGCCACTTACCAAACCTAAGTAAGTAAATACTCCAACAGAGTCACTTATCGTTAATTCTCTAGAACTGATATTAACTTTCTTTTCAGGTTTAATAAGTACGCTAACGACGTTACCGCTTACTATTGCCGTATTATTTTTGTAGTTAAAGTTTAATTGATCGGCTTTTGTGGACCCATTCGCTTGACGGATAATGACATCTTTTGAAACCAACAATTCAGACTTTATTTTATCCACAACTCCAGTATGACCGACAAAAAAAGTTTCTCTAATAGGGCCTAAATTGCCTTTTGGTTTTTTTAGATAAATTTTGTTCTGTCCTCCATGATCAATAATTTCATCGGAGTATAAATGAAGACTATTCCTTTCAGGTTTGAAGGTGCTTAAAAAAGCACGAGAAAATCGGCTCTGAGGAGCTTGTGATTGCCGAGTCTTTCTCTTTATCTCATCAACATCTGTGGTCTCGAAACTTATTGTCAAGAGACATAAAATGAAAAGACTAAAATAAAAAAAATAAATCAAGTTAAAACGCACCGCAAGGTCCTCATTAATTCAAGCAAAAGCCAAGTTTAATTTTACGAAAAAAAATTCTTCATGGTATCTTTGCCACTTTAAAATTTTACCTTTTGAGGATAATTATGTCTTTAAATACATTAGAGAAAATCTATCAAAGCGGCACAAAACTGACGCCAATGATGAGCCAATATTATGAAATAAAAAAACAACATGTTGATGACATCGTTTTTTTTAGAATGGGTGATTTTTATGAAGTATTTTTTGAAGATGCCAAACAAGTCTCAAAAATTTTAAACATTGCTCTGACCCACCGAGGAAAATTAGGGGAAACACCTGTACCGATGGCCGGAATACCACATCATGCAGCTAATAATTATATTGATAAAATAACAGAAGCCGGCATCAGAGTTGCGGTTTGTGAGCAAGTCCAAAACCCAAAAGATGCCGTAGGAATTGTGAAGAGAGCGGTTACCCAAGTAGTCAGTCCCGGACTTCCTTATGATTTATCAAAAGTCACTGATACTGACACCTTTTATATTGCTTCTATTTCGAAAAAGGGTTCACAGTTTTTCTCAGTTTTTCTTGATTATTCGACAGGTGATTTTTTTGGCCACATTACCGCCACCGATCAAGAGACTATTGATTTATGTCAAAAATACTCAGTTAAAGAAATTGTTTCCTATCCTGGACAATTCCCTCTCGACTCAATTTTTAGTGACTTCATCGATAAAGCTAATATTCTTAAATCAATTTTAGCTCAAGACTACTTTATTGAAAAAAACAGCAAAAACATCTTAGAGAAATTTATCCCTAACTACAAACAAGATTACATTCTTCGTGATTTCCCAGCGATCTTATCACCACTTTCAGCGCTTTGTAGCTTCGTCGAACTAACTCAAAAACCAGATAAAGTTCAACATTTATCTCCATTTAGGCTAAATGATGAAAAAGGAAAAATGTACATTTCAGGAAAGACCCTATCTGGTCTAGAGATAATTCCCTCAACAGGCAAAGGAAATAAATACTCTCTGTACGATTTTATGAAAAAAACGAAGACCCCTATGGGCTCAAGAGAGTTAAAAAATTATTTCTCCAATGCTTTGACCAATAAAGATGAAATAATTATTAGACAAGACCTAATTCAATTTCTAGTGGACGATATTCATACTCTACAAACAATTGAAGAAGCTCTTGACCAAGTCAGAGATATTGACCGGATCCTTACAAAAATCTCGACAAACAAATATATACCTCAAGACCTAATCAATCTTGCCAACTCCTTAGAGCAATATTTTGAATTAAAAACCCTGCTCAAAAAGTTACCTAAGCATGTAAAAAGGTTAACTCAAGTAAACTCTCCCAAAGAATCACTCGAAATCACAATAAAAGACATCATTAACAACATAAAAAAATGTATTAACCCTGAGTTAACTGCATCTCTTGAAAAAAGAAATCTTATTTTATCAGGTGTTAACGAGAGCCGGGATCGCTTGTATGAGCTCTACAATAACTCTGAAAGTAAATTTATCGACCTAGAGCAAAAGTACCTAAATGAGACAGGTATTCCGAAAATAAAAATTAAACACAATAATATTCACGGTAGGTTTATCGAAGTGAGTAAGCTGCATAGTGATAAAGTACCAGAATATTTTAACCGGAGACAAACACTAGTTCAGTGCGAGCGCTATGTTACAGAAGAGCTAAGCCTACTTGAAGCTGAGTGCCTAGATGCTGGAGAGAATTTACAAAAAATTGAACAAGAGATTGTCGATAAAATTATCAAAGAAATAACTGACATCATTACAGAAATTAAGCAAGCAAGTAATTTTATTGCCTTAATAGATATTTTTCACTCCTTCGCCTTAACTGCAATAATTGAGAACTGGTGTCGTCCTGAAATTTCTGAATCGGATCTTCAAATAACTGGAGCCTGGCACCCATTAATCAAAAAATCCGTTAAGGATGCCTTTGTTCCTCACGATATAAAGCTAGATGCAGAAGGCTTCTTTGGTTTGATAACGGGACCTAACATGGCCGGAAAAACGACTGTAATGAGGGAGCTTGCTATTATTCAATTGCTTGGACAGATGGGCTCTTTTGTCCCAGCAACAAAAGCAACTCTTCCAATTTGTGATAAAATCTTCAGCCGACTTGGAGCAAGTGATAATATTCAAGATGGACAATCAACTTTCATGGTTGAAATGTCAGAAACAGCAGAAATTATCAGGCATGCGACAAAAAACTCCTTGATTATTCTAGATGAAATAGGAAGGGGAACATCAACTTATGACGGATTAAGTATTGCCTGGAGTTTAGTAGAATATTTAGTCAAAAAACTTAAGGCAAAAACGTTATTTGCAACTCATTATCATGAGTTAATCGAGTTAGTGACTGACCTACCTGGAGCAAAAAACCTAACAGTCGAGGCAAAAAGTGAAGGCGAAAATGTTCAGTTTCTCTACCGACTTATTGAGGAGGGAGCAAATCAAAGTTACGGTATCTATGTTGCCAAATTAGCAGGTTTACCAAAAGTAATTTTAAATCGAGCGAAAACGAAACTTGGAGAACTAGAAGTAGATAACAAAAATAGTGATGATCAACTGACATTTTGGAACTTTCAACAAAATGAAAATGAAGAAATAATAGATGATGCTAAAGACTTAAATCATGAAGGAGTCTTGTTACAGGAAGAGCTTGAGGAAATTGATTTGAATAACCTCACTCCAATGCAAGCATTCGAAAAGCTTAAAACCTGGAAAGAAAGAAATAATCATCTAAATCATTAATAAAATGCCTCTTCCATTATAAACCCTTATAAAATCTTAGAATAAACCGATTCACTTAACAGAATGCGGTTAAAAACTAGACTAAGATTATTTAATTATTATTTTCTCAAGAGGGCTTTTGCTTACATATTAGATCTCATATTTATCGAGATATTATCTCAAACCATTTGTACAGTCTTAACAATAAGCCTGACCAGACTTATTGGATACCGATTTGAACTAACTTATGAGTACAGTGAAATTGCAACTAGAATTCAATTCATCATAACCCATGTCAGCTATTTCTTTTTTAGCTACTACTTGTATGATGGACAAACGTTAGGATTAAAAACTTTTAATTTACAGGTAAAGCAAAATGGCTTTAACAATCACCGCTTAAAACTTAGCTCTTGTTTAAACCGGGCGATAGCCAACTTTGTTTTATTTGAACTTTACCTCATTCCCAATATTATTTTATTAGCGAATTCAAAAAATAAAACGATGCCTGACTATTTAAGTGACTCCGTCATTAGTTACCACTCATCAAAGCCAAGTAAGATAAGTCAGGAAGTTAAGGTTATCAAAACAGCAGCTTAATCTTTTTTTATGATACTGATTCCAAGTTCTTCAAACTGGCCATCCACAGGCTGAGATGGACAATTTGACATCAAGTCACTGGCAGAGGTTGTCTTTGGAAATGCAACAACATCCTTTATGTTATCAGATTTCGCTAGGAGCATAATGATTCGGTCAAGACCAAAGGCAATCCCTCCATGCGGAGGAGTTCCGTATTTAAGTGCTTCAATAAAAAATCCAAACTTCTCTTTTGCCTCATCGGGAGTAAGTCCAAGAAGCTCAAACATTCTCTCTTGAATTCTGGGGTCAAAGATTCTTAGAGAACCACTTGCGAGCTCATACCCATTACACACAACATCATAACATTCAGCCGTCATTTCCTTCAGCTCTTCAGGCTTCCCTGTCAAAAAAGCCTCTAAATTGTCTTTTGACGGCATCGTAAATGGGTGATGCATTGGAATTAATTGAGAGGTCTCTTCATCCCATTCAAACAATGGAAAGTTATCAACCCACAGAAAATTATAACTATCGCTATGAAGTTCAAACTTATTTCCAAGAAACTTTCGAACTGCATCCATACAGGCATGAGCTTTGGACTTTTCAGAATCTGCACTAAATAGCCAGATTCCACTCTTGCCCTCTTGCTTCTTCGCAAAGGCAACTCTCATTTCTTCTGTAATAAACTTTGAAATGCCACCAGAAACTTCATCGCCGATGACCTTGAAAAAGGCAACCCCTTTACCACCATAAGGTTTTACCACATTTGCCAACCCATCAATATCTTTGCGACTCAGCTCTCCAACATCAGAAGAGAGAAAAATTCCTTTAATAAGCCCATTCTTTTCTGCAATCGACTTAAATACAGAAAAGTCACTATTTAAAAATAACTCAGTAAAATTTTGATGGATCAAGCCAAAACGAGTATCGGGCTTATCAGAGCCATATAAATCTAAGCAATCTTTATAGCTAATTGTTTGGAAGTTAAGTTTATCCTCTTCAATATCAAAAACAGAGGCCATCAACATGCGCGAGAGATTTTTGATATACTCTAATTCGCAGAAGCTCACTTCAATATCAATTTGAGTAAACTCAGGCTGACGATCAATCCTTAGATCTTCGTCTCGAAAGCATTTTGCAATTTGAAAATACCTGTCCGTCCCACCGATCATCAACAATTGCTTTAAAGTTTGAGGAGATTGAGGAAGTGCATAAACCTGGCCAGGGTGAACTCGGCTCGGAACGAGGTAATCTCTCGCTCCTTCAGGTGTACTTTTATATAAAATTGGAGTTTCCACCTCAATAAAGTTTTCGTTCAACAATGCTTTACGGGCCCTTGAAGAAACATCACTTCTTAATTTTAAAATATTTTGAAGTTTATTTGTTCTTAAATCTAGGTAACGATATTTTAAACGAAGGTCTTCAGTGGCTTCTTTTTGCGAGGTGGGAATAAAAGGCAATTCATGTCGATCACATGGAGATAGGATTTTGACTTCCTTCACAACCAGCTCAATTTCACCTGTTTTCATCTCTTTATTTTTTGCGCTTTCAGGTCTCATCCCAATAACACCTGTCGCCTTAATAACTGCTTCATGGGAGAAATCTTTAAAAATCTCTGAACTTCCACTATTTTTCAAAAATTCTTCAAAACTTAGTTGGATCAAGCCTGTTTTATCTCTTAGGTCAACAAAGTGCAGACCGCCGAGGTTTCTATATTTATTAATCCATCCACAAAGAGTTACTTCTTTTCCAAGATCAGATGCATCTAAGACTCCGCACTCACATGTTCTCATCAACCCTTTGATTCGACTTGTCATAATTTTTCCCCTCAACTAAAATTTCCTAATGACTAAAATAATTCTATTTTGCTTAAATATATTGAATATAAGTCTTTTGACGGTCAATGTTACTCAAGCCGAGCAAAAATACAACAATTTCATCTCGCCCTCAAGTAAAAGCTACTTTATTCAACACGATTCAAAGGAAATATTCCAAGTAAAAGTATTAACGTCGCCAGAAGAATTAGCAAAGGGATTTAGCGGGGTAAAGTCAGAGCAAGTGAGCGCGCATCAAGGTTTATTTTTCAAGTTTAAACAACCTGAAAAAAGGTTTTTTTGGATGCCTGACACGTATTTTAACTTAATGATCATCTATCTCAATGAGCAGCTGAAGGTTGTTGATATCGTCAGAGATGCTCCTCACCACGTAGGCTATTCAGAAAAGGACAGCCCGATCTACCGAGCCCCCCCGATTATTGCGATGCATGTCTTAGAAATAAAATCATCTTCACCAACTGCACAGAAAATCAAAAAAGGAAGTCAATTCAGATGGATTAAGGCGCCTCCGAACGATTTTCCGCAAAAATAACCAAATACTCATCCTTGGCGATATAGCCCAAGTAGTCTCTTATCACCTGTTTTTGATAATTAGATTCGTTGGCAAGGCGATAGATCTGTAACTTGATTTCTTCATTTTCTCTTTCGAGAAAGCTTATATGATTTTCCTTTTCAACAAGCTTTCCATGTCTGGAAATATAATCAACAACTCCTCTATCACCAAATATTGCAACACCTAGAAATAAAATGTTCAATGCCCATATCCCGACTCGAAGTGTTTTTGCCAAAAGGGCTCGTATCGCAGTAGAAAATATTTTATCAAAGAATGAAAAATTCTTTTCCGCTAATTTCTCACCAATTCCAGGGGAAGATTTAACAGCACTAGTGGCAGTTCTCACAGGCTTTGGTGTTGCAATATTTTGTCTTCTTGCTTTTAAAATCTCAATTTTTGAAGCGACTGTCGGATCTGAGCGAGTATTACTTGAAAAAGAGCTTAACTTAGACTGCCCTGAGTTTGGCAACACAGATGATTTACTTCCCCGTGTATTTTGTAGTTGTGCTCGTTTCTCTTTGAGTTTTGCAAGCCTGTCTGACAAGCTTGAGCTCGTCGCAGAGCCAAGATTAGATGCTGAGCTTGCTTTGGCCGTTTTTTGTGCAACTTTTGCACGATTTCTTTCGATCGCTTTTCTTAAACGATCACTGGAGGAAACATTATTTCCTGTATTTCTATTTGCAAATTCCAAAACAAACTTCCTGTCTGTTATAGTGATACTTCCTGTACGCTTAAATTATATCACCAATTGCAAATGAAACAAGTACGAATCAGTTAACGAGAAGCTCCTCGACTTTTAGCCAAAACCTTCTTGAATGGGATAGTTCATTCAAGAAATTTTTGATGTTTTCAGATTCAAATTTATTTTGAATAAAGTGATCTATTCTTGGGATTTCACCCAACAATAAAACGTGTAATAATTTCTGGAAAAAATCTTCTTCAACTTCTCCGCTTCTCTCAAGTAATCGAAGATGACAACCTTTTTCATCCTCTTGAAATTCTACATGAAGAGACGAATTCAGCTCATTTGCCATCTTAGACCACCAAAATTTAAAAATTTGAGGGTCACCAATTGCACCAATATTTTCAAGATCTTTATCACCAAAGTTCATGGTTTTAAAAAATAAAGAAAATTGCTTATCATCATATTTCATCAACCAAGTAGAACCTGGATCAGAGATATTAACAAGTCCGTTATCTTGTAGTGGGTAGCGGCGATTAATCATTTGCTCAGAAATCATCTCTGCTACCTCTATAGACTCGCAAGGGAAAAAATGTACTTTTTTGGTTTTTTCAAAGTGATGATTCAGAGATGTTAAATCCTCTAGACTTAAGTTGTTTTCAACGACAGGTAACCCTCTTACACAAAAAGAACCACTGCCAATATCCACAAAAAATATGATCCCAGGGCCGGCTTGCTCAGTCTCCTTATCAGAAATCTCATGAAGATCTTCTAATTCTCCTTCTCGAAGGGTCAACTCGTCCTCATAAAACTCTTGGTCAAATAAGAGCTTTTGCTGCCGAGGTCCCATCTGTGCAGACAATGCCATTGTTTCTTCTGAAAGTTTAGAGAAGTCCATTTCCACTCCAAAAAATTTATTTAGTAATATAAATGATAATCCAGATTTTGATTTTCAGCAAATCAGTGCTACCAAAGAACCTTAAGCAAATTTAATAGAAAAATAACAATCACCGTGGAAAAATCAAAGGATTGATTTTTAGGAAGAACTTCTCTAATGGGGCCACATGTATAATTAGCCAACTTCCTTATTTGTACTGATATTTGATGGTTTTTTACTTGAGGGATATAACTAATAATCACATCAACCACCAACAACAAAATATATAGATCTATTAACGCCCTTATCATCGCCAATCCTTTTTAAACGGTTTATAAGGTGAAATTAATTTATTATAATGAATTAAAAAAGAAAAGGTCCCATAGTTAAATTGGATATAACAGCGCTTTCCTAAAGCGCAGTCAGGGGTTCGAATCCCTTTGGGACCGCCACAATAATTATTATATGATTGAATCAATTGATGAAAAATAAAATATTATCTACATTAAAGTTTCTGCCAGTAAGTGACCTTTTGCCTCACGAAATAGTTAACACCGAAGCAGTGAAAAAAATGAGTGGGCTACTGATCAATGACCAGTATAAGTTTCCGGCAATTATAGTAGATATTAACACCAATGTTATTATTGACGGCCATCACCGATTTGAAATGATCAAGGCAAAGGGTCATTTGTGCGCACCATGTGTCTATATCGACTATCAAGATGATGCCATTCTCGCATTAAAAGAAAATATCAATGGAGAAATATTAAATAAAAATGAAATCATCAAAAAAGCGCAGCAAGGCATCAGGTTGCCACACAAGTTCACCTATCACGTCGTCAAAACTGATAATGACCAACTTTTTCATTTGGGAAAATTTAACGAGAGACTAGATATAAACCTAATTTATGATCTAAAGAAGTAACTTTTTATACTCGTCATACAATGGCTTTAATTTCGCGTCATAACGAGATTTAACCTGATAAAGATCATGCTTTTTCTTTAAAAAATTTAAATGATCTTCATTGGGCAAACTAAACATTTTTTTCCCAATTAAATCGAATGCATCACCAGTGCTTTGTTTTGAATATATGCACTCATACCCAATTTTATTTTCAAAAATCAGACTTTCTTGAAAAGATTTATAATCAAGTTCCATTAGCGTTTTTCGAACCACATGATTTTTATTATTAGCAACAATTAAAAAGTCTATTTTTTTTGACCGTCCATTCTTTGTAATGATTTCGCGAATTATTTTTTCAGCAAGCTCACCTCCAACGCCAGAGATAATAACCAGACTCGTAGGTGAATTGATAACGATATTTCTTGCATCTAGACAAAGAAGTTTCAAATTTTCAAAATTTAACTTTGCTCTCAAACGATCGATAATTCCCTGGTTTATATCGACTAGGATAAATTGAGTTTGTGGAAATTTTTCAGAAAGAACACTTCCTAGATAACCATGATCACAACAAGTATCAAATATCTCTTGGTATTTGGAGCAATCTCCAATCATTTGTGAAATAAATTTTAATCTTCCCTTAAGTTTCATCAGTTTCTATCTAGCAACGAAGTACTTTTTTTACAAATGATTTATTTGTTATTTCTGGTAGTTAGCACTATTGGAACAAGATAAATGGGCACCTGGCGTCTGAAACCATTTTCTTCAATTAAATTCTATTTAATTCTACGTTAAATAGGAGTTTTCCTCCCATGATTTAAGTTAATGAAATCATACAAAACCAAAAAACTAACTAGTTAATATATCAATGCACCTCATTCCCCATTATAGATTTAAGGTAATCACTTAACCAACCGATATGGTTAGGTGTTAAAATTGTTTAATAAACAACTTTAGTAAAACATAAAGGTTTGATCGTGGCTCAACGCTTGTTCATCATATTGATTATGGGGATTTCAATTCTCTCTGGCTGTATTGGCGAAGTGAAGCAAGACCCAAATAAAAAAGATCAAACGGACATTTCAAGTGATGGAAGCTCTACACCTCCCCCGGAAGGTGAAAATAACGAAGAGGAGCAAGACTCCGCAGGAGATTCATCCTCCATCAATACCACCAGTGATGGGACGCCTCTAATTGAGCTGGAGCCGGATTTTTCTTTTAGTGGAATTAGTAAAATTCAAGCCACTTCAGATACACGAATTACAATTTGGTTTAAACCTGTCATGGTGACCCTCGGGGATGAAACTTACCCAGCAGTTCCACCTCAAAGTGACTCCGAGTCAGGAAAAACAGATATTCTTTATATGTATGAGGTCGTCAAAGATGAAATATCTGGAAGTAGACCTCCAATCGCCTCATTTCCCGATGCTGGTCTTGAGTTAAATTCTAACGGCGAGTTTGTTGTCTCTATCGACATTGGCGAGTCTGGCGACTGTGGAATTTACAACGTCATCGCAAGAGATATCAAAAATAATACAAAACTCAACCCTGAAAGTTATTTTAAAGTCTGTACCTACAATTATTACTTTCCAGACTTTGAAGGAATCTCACTAGTAGAAGAAAGACAAGGGTGTGCGCGTGAAACAGGCGCAAAAGTGTCTTGGAAAATTGCAACGAGGGCCGAACAGCTGTCTAATGACATTGCAAGATTAAACACAACTAAAGAAGAAAAATTTCAACAAGTTCTCACTCAAGAAATTACTTACGCCACATATTCATTATTCGAAGAGGCAATCAATGAAGAAATAAGCAGAATATCAGCCTACACACCAACTGCTTACTACATATACTGGAATACCGAAGAGCAAGAATTACTTGACCGTCTAAACAATCCTATAGCAACACCTAATGCAACAATCACTAATATAAATACCACTACTTTTGATGTGGATGAGTTAGAAAACGGACGCACTTATTATTTTGCCATTAGATCTGTAACAGATCTAATTTTCGAACGAAACGGACGAGTTATTGACCAAAATTTTAAAATTTTTAGATATTCAATTCCTTCAGAAGAAGACATTCAATTTAATGGTGTTGCTCAAGTCGAGATTCCACCAAATTCCCTCGGTTACTCAGAGGCAATCGTCAAATTTAGTCCATGTAAGGGGTGTAACAAATATAGGATTTGGGCATTTGAAGATGAAATTCCATCAAACTTTCAAATTGACGATGTTGAAAACCTGAAAGGAACAATTGACCTAGACTCAGCTGGCATCGTGGACTCGTATAAAGTATCAGGTTTACAAGCACACAAGACCTATTACTTTAAAGTTGCAGCACTTAAGATGTGTGATGGTACAGAAATTCAAGGTCAAGAGTTGGGACTCGAGGGGATAGGTAAAACATCACCTAATCTAGCACCGTTTAATGGTATCTCAAATATTTACTCCACTGGTTCACTAACTTCGCTGTCAATGAATTGGGAGTTGCCCGACACAACTTCAGGTGTATTTAATCAATACAGACTATTTATGAAAGTCAACGATAGCCAAGCGATAGAGGTTTTTAACTCCGACATCGACCAAGAGACGGAAAATGGAATTCCCATTCCTAGAATTTCAAACAGATTCCCCTTAGATAATACATCACTCAAGGAGCTTACGATTTCAAATATATCAGCGGGTGAAAACCCAGAGAATTCTAACGCCTATTGTTTTGCACTTGGCTTAAAAGAGGCTGATCAGCTAGGAGAAAATAGAGTTGGAAAAACGACCCCCCCTGAGAATTTAAAATACAAGTGCTTTAACTTTCACTACACACCACCAGTTTTCAACGGACCTAATATCGGAAGTTGTAACTCAGCTTCAACAAGTTTCACTGCTGCTTTTGACCTTCCCTCTGAAGGAACCTTTGATGAGGTAAGAATTTATTATAAAGAATATAGAGAAATTGGTGACATTGGTTACCTCGGGGAAGAAGATGACTTTGGAATAATTGAAAATGGAAACATGATCGATTATGAAGATGTTGAACTTGATACAGCAAACGTTAAAGCAAATGATTTAGGTATTGGTGAAACATATGATAACAACCCCTGGAAAAGAATAGTCCTTTACCATAATCCTGAAGAGTCTCCTCGCTTGGAGACTCCTGGAATACTAGAAGATTTTGGTTGGGTCATTAAGGACGATAAGCCGGTAGTCCCCATTCGAAATCTTAAGCCAGACACTTGGTACGTCTATGCTCTGGAATTATATTACAATCCAGTTGGTAGAGATCCAATCTATATTCGCCCCAACCGAATTGAAAAATGTCAAACAGCCAAACCGCAAATATATCACAGTGGCTGGGCACACCTTCTCTCCATTGGTAAAAAAACAAATGGCCTTCAAGGAAATAAATGGATTCCTGAAAAAATTGTTTTTCAAAATGGACCTCAAAAAAATAGTAATGGGGAATATGATGATACAATCAAAGATAGTTATTATTTTATCAAAGAAGACAAATCGATTGACGCTGATACCGGTTTTAGCACTGTAACTAATGAAAATAAACTAACAGAAGGTATAGTTCACCTGAGTTGGTTCGATTTTAAAATATCACAATCTGGAACGTACACAAATACACTCATTGAAGGCGAAGTTGGCGACTCTGTAAGTAATTTCTACTATAAAATCGAACGCTCCACTGATCCCGACTTTATTGAATCAGTAGACCTACCAGGAGAAATCCCTGTTAAAAAGGGAATCTATTTATATCACTATGTAGATGATAAAATTTCAAGCGGTGGTCAAAAATATTATTACAGAGTAAATCTTTGGAAGGGTGGAACAGCTCTAACATACTCCAATTATGAAGAAAATGGAAGTATTGAAAAAATAACAAATCTTAAAAATAAAGTTTTAGAAGTTATTGTTCCTCCTCCTAATATGGCTTTTATCCATCAATATATGATTAACAAAACCCAATGTCGGAAAATAGACCTAAATCTCAATCACGGCCGAGATATTTTAAGTGAACTTAAACATCCTAATGCATTTGATCCAAGTGCCCCTCAAACTCCGACTTGGGACTTTTCAGGCTTGGAGACAGGGTTAAATAAAAAAAATATTAGAGCTGATTCATACCTCACTCCTCCAAGCATTAACTTTGACATCACTAATAATTATAGATGTAAATACAAGGGTATTGGATCAAAGTATGACGCTGAAACAGAAGAATATTATTATGACATCGGAACCTCGTACCTCGTTGATCGTTATGAAATGTCCGCCAACATTGGGCCGAATGAACAAGAGCTAGCGAGTGCTGAAAATCAAGAAGACGCCAAACTAAAGTGCAAATATGAAAACACAACTCCTGCTTTATGCTCAACCTCTACTTCTAATCTAACAACACTTTATGCAAAAGAGGGAGCAACTGCTTACTTCTCTGGAAATTACGGTGGAAAGATATACGAGCAAAAAGGTGTAAGTTATACCGAAGACGATTTATACAAAAATGATTGGGAGGAAATCACCGACCCAACAATTGATCAACTTTCAAATTCAGCATATCTCCCCCCTGTCATTTTTTCTAACCCAACAACAATGAAAAACATTTGTTTCAATCGCCGCGTAAACTTAGATAATACCGAATACAAAGGAAGGCTACCCTCACGACAAGAATATGTATTTTTAGGACAACCTTATGAGCACCTATCGCCTTATGCACAAATTCAAATTTTCACAAAAGATGATACAGCAGATGCAAAATTTTCACTAAACAGTGACCTTTCCTATACCTGCAACACAACAACATACCAGTCGACTAAGCCCCTGTCTCGAGGGCTTTATACATTTCCCTTTAGAAGTGATCAAATAATCACCAACGACAATATGAATAATTATTACCCTACTTCTTATATAAACGATGTAACGACTAATTCAACGACCTTTTATATGGCTGGGCATCTGTATAAAACAGGTTCCTATTTCACTTCAGATAACTCATCAGAGGGTTATTCTAGCCACCTATGCGTTTCTAAGTTTGGCCTTCAAGATGTTGTTGGAAATGTTGGTGAGGTTACTTCTGACTTTTTTAGTTCCACAGAAGAAGGAGTTATCTATCTAGATATTGAAAAAACAACTGACCAAGATGTCAGAGATATGTGGAAATTATCTCCTTTTAATTTATTAACAAGTGAAGGAGATAACCTACTTCCATTTGATATCAGTATTCATAATTATTATTCCAGTGAATTAGGTGATTTCATAAGGGGATATTCTGGTTTTCATTCTCTGGAAGAAACGATACACAGTTCCCAAAAAGCTCCCTACTGGAATCCAATGGCTGGTCTTAACTTTAAAGACCCTGAATATAGATCTGGCTCAAAACTTGAAATTGATTTCTCCACCTTCTATGAAAATTTTGAAAATATAAAAACACCCTACATTTATGATGATGGTATAAATATACCAGTAGTGGCAGATGATGATAATTTCCTGTTTAGTAATTTACTTCAAAATGCGTACCGCTCTGGTATGACTGAACCAGATAATGGAGCGCCAACGAAATTGCAGGATAAAGGAAAAAAAGAAAAAGCAATGCTCTTTTACTATGAATTTAAGCAATCATTTGTCACTTTTAAAAGTATGCACTGGATGACAAGGTTTAAACTTGGATGGGACCCAGCTCTACATTCTTCAGTAATCCCTCCTAGCCCCTTAATTTTTGGTGGCGCAGGAATGGGGCTCGGATTAAACCGAGGGTCTTCATTAGATGTTGGAATTGATGATAAAGCTAAAGTTCATTTTTCTAATTATTCAAGTAACACTTTTGATAATACTTCGAGATCAGGTTTCA
>Ga0181565_10000727_pt1 | contig 24752 bp, 19 predicted proteins | sample 101ome_16_FD_129661 | JGI IMG/M metagenome (GOLD analysis project Ga0181565, IMG submission 129661) | Coastal salt marsh microbial communities from the Groves Creek Marsh, Skidaway Island, Georgia - 101401AT metaG (megahit assembly) | ecosystem: Environmental > Aquatic > Marine > Intertidal... | reverse complement strand
GTTCCTCGGCAAAGATCCGGGTAATGTCGTTGCCGAGATACTTTGTCAACGCATATAGATCGTCAGCCGGATGAATAGGAATATCGTCAACGACGCGAAAATCGTTCCACCAGTCACTATCATATCCCAAACCCGAGTGAAATGGCCCGGTATGAATCAGGCGTTTAGTTCCACACGCCACACAGGCTTTTGCCACATTATATGCTCCTATTTCGTTAACGTGGAAAGCCAGCACCGGATGGGGACGTAGCACCGTCAGATTAATAACGGCATCCATTCCTTCAACAGCAGCCAGTACCTGATCATACTGCGACACATCTACCACGCGATTTTCATGCGGTGCGCCGAGGAGTTCGGGTAGCGGGGCACGCGGGCTTTGGCGCGGACCTTCTGCCGCCTCGGCCATGGGGCGCGCATCGGTAACGCGCAGTTGATAATGATCTTTTAGCGCATCAATAGCCGCGGCTCCAACGGGACCTCCTGCTCCCAATATCAGCACTTTGCCATCCATTACTGTAGCCATATAAGCTTCCCTCAGCGAACAAAGCGTCCGCTGGACGCTACGTGTTGAACAGCCCAGTGATACTGGGCACCCAGCCCACTATCCAATGCATTTACAACGGCCTCTATCACCTCTTCTTCGGATACTTCTACGCCTAGGTCGCCCAAGCGCAACGCAATAACCTCAATTTTACCCGTTCGAGCTATTTCGCGCCCCACGAGTTCAGCCATATGGGGAGCAAGCGCGGGCGCACTGGCGCGTGGACGTGGCTGCCAGTCGGTCGTCACGATAAAACGCTCGTCGTACGAACGCATGGAATCAAGCGTGCTTAGCAATACAATGCGCTTTACCCCTCTGCTACAGGCGGCCGTAGTCAGGACGTATGTAGACCGAGAAACCCAATCTAAGAGCTCCTGCTCACTCTGTTCGCGATCCTGCTCGCCCGTGCAAGGCACGGCATGGACAACAACATCCACCCCTTCCAAGTTCGTCGCAACGGCTTCGGGATCCGTCAAATCCAAGCACCGATAGCCATCTACATCCGCCGTTTCACTGCGGCCCGTCGGCACGACGTCATGCTCTCTTGCCAAATGCTGACAGAGCATCGTCCCCAACGCGCTCTCAGCTGCAGTAACTAGTATCTTCATAGGTCACCAAGAAAGTTTAGATGAAAGGTTGCGGAAAAAATATCTCTTGTCGAGATAGATCAAGCGAGCGCGGTGCTGAGCCTGGCTGATGTGCACTTCTTGACCGGGCAAAAGCTGTCCCAGGTGTCTTCCATCAACCACGAGCGATACGTTTTCGTCTCGCGTTTCTTCGCTTATATAGAGTCGGATATGCGCTTCTGGAGGCAGGATTAGCGCACGAGAGGAAAAGTTGTATTCATTTATTCCATCGAGTATCATACAGCGCACATCGGGAACGACAATAGGTGCCCCAGAAGAGAGCAGATGCCCCGTGCTCCCCGTCGGCGTTCCAACGATAACGCCGTCCCCTGTTATCGTGCGAATCTCCGCTCCGTCAACAAATACGTCTGTAAAAGCAAGCTTATAGCTGGCGCGCACCATAACTTCGTTAACTACGTGCATTTCTCCGCCGGGGTAACGACAGTTGAGGACAAGCCGTTCGCTAACGATATAGCGCCCGTCCATCAGCAACTTCACGATCGAAGCTAAATCCGTTCGATCACCCGCTGTTAAAAAGCCCACCGTGCCAAAGTTGATTGCCAGTACTGGACAGCGGGGAAAGCGGTCTAATGCACGCAGGACGGTGCCATCTCCCCCCATAGCTACTACCATATCCACATGATCAGGCGTGATGCCCTCTTCGATTAAGACGACCTCAATCTGGTATTTACCAAAGAGATCGCGCACCTCATCAAAGGGGTACTCGCTGCTCTCGTCGCGCGTGAGCAAACCTATTCTATTGAGATTTAGAGTCATTTAGATACGCATATCAACGAAAAAGGCTGCGCGACAGGTCGCGCAGCCCTCTCTGATGAAGGTCTCAACTCTTATGTGGAACGCGCTTCTTTGCCCGCCTGCATTTCATAGGCCTTTATGAGTGCCTGCGTGCCTTCTTCACCACATCCTGCGCGCTCTACTACATTAAAATACTGATGCGCAAGGCTAGTAGCCGGGAGCGCCAGTTTGACGTCATTTGCAGCTTGCAAAACCAGCTTGAGGTCTTTCTGCTGTAAATGCACCATAAAGCCCGGTTCAAAATCGCCTTTGATAATGCGCGGACCTAGGTTGCTCAACTGCCAAGATCCGGCAGCACCTCCGGATATAGCATCAATCACTTTCCCCACGTCTAGATCCGACGTAGCAGCCAACATTAGCGCCTCTGCCATAGCTAAGTTTGCGCCGGCGACGGCAATCTGATTGCAGAGTTTCGTTGTCTGGCCTGCCCCGTTGGGGCCGATAAGGTTGATATTTGTGCCCATCGCTTCGAACACGGGCAGACAGACATCAAAGACGTCCTGATCACCACCAACCATAATGGAGAGCGTCGCGTTAATTGCCCCAACGTCTCCCCCGCTGACCGGTGCATCGAGCATGGACACCCCGCGCGCACTCAGCGCTGCAGCAATGTCTCTCGTGACTTTTGGAGATACCGTGCTCATGTCAATGATGGTCGAACCCTGCTTCGCGCCGTGAATCGCACCCTCTTCGCCCATGATTACGGCTTCCATATCCGGCGTATCCGTGACGATGGTGACAATCACATCTGCACCCTCAGCAGCGTCTTTAGGCGTCGCGACGCGCACGCCACCCGCCTCTACAACTTCTGCAACGCGCGGCCGGTCACTGCGATTATAGACTTTGAGCTGGTAACCAGCAGCGAGCAGATTCTTAGCCATCGGAGCGCCCATAATGCCCAATCCGATAAAGCCAATTTGCGTCTTTCCAGGTTCAGCAGTCATGTAAAAACTCTCCTTCTAAAACGTAAAAAACTGATGGCGATTGTCTTCTATGACCGCTGCTTCGTAGAGTTGAACAAACCAACTCTGCAACGCCTCTTGCTGACGCTGTGCCAGCAGTTGCTGCTGTAGTTGCGCACTCTGCTCAGCAAATAGCGCATCATCAATCGATTCCCGTTCCACCAGCTTGATCAGATAGGCTCCCTGACGCAGGGTCAAGACGTCACTGAGTTCATCCATATCCATATTGAAAGCGGTCGCCGTAACGCTGTTGCCTCGGCCAATACCGGGCACGGACTCGGACCTCGAGAACAGAGCTGACTGTCGCACCTCAAACCCTGCTGCAGACGCTGCATCCTCTAGGCTTTCTCCACCTTCTACGACCTGACGCACTTGCTGCAGTTTTTCAGCGGCGACTTCGGCCTTTTTATTAGCAAGCACTTCGCGCTCAATACGCGAGCGAATCTCGTCCAGCGGCAGCGTCCCTTCGGCTCTCTTGTCGACGACTGTGGCCACCCATATACCTCGCTCATTTTCCGCCACGCGCGAAACGGCCCCAACGTCCTGTGAAAGCGCCCAGTTCACGAGCCAGGCTGTTCCCTGTCCCAGACTGGGCACCATCTGATCTCGCTGCAGGTACCCCGAATCCATGGCCTCTACACCGGAGGCGCCCAGCGCAGTTTCAAAGCCGACTTCATTCGCCTTAGCTTCAAATGCATCCGCCTGATCACGCAGCGCATCTTCCGTGCTCCGCGAAGAGCGAAAGCTGAGCAGGATATGACTGGCCGTTACCTTGTCCTCACCGTCTTCGACCGTCTTATCTTCGACTTTAATCAGGTGCCAACCAAAGCGCGTGCGCACGGGTTCTGAGATTTGCCCCGGCTCCAGTGCGAACGCGGCGTCAGAAAAGGGCTTAACCATTCGACCCCGACCAAACGTGCCCAAGGCACCGCCCTGAGCAGCAGAACCCTGATCGTCAGAAACGACCTCTGCTAACTCGGCAAAGTCCGCGCCAGCGACAATCTCTTCGCGCAGGCGCGTGATTTCTTCGGCGACAGACTGCGAATCGGCAGCACTAGCAACCTTGGGAAAGTAGGCATACGAGAGACGAACTTGTTCAGGATGGGCAAAATCTGCGCTGTTTTCCTCGTAGAACGCCGCAATATCGGCATCGGCAACTTCGACCTGATCGTCATTCACCGCACTACCCGGCGCCACGACAAAATCTATCTGCACTTTCTCGTTTTGTTGAGCAAAGAAATCGCGCACTTCTGCAGGCGAGACCTGCACGCTGCTCATCAATAGACGCTGCAGCTTGTAGTTGAGCAACTGTTGGCGCAGCATGTACTCGACCTGCATGACGAAGCTGCGGTTGTTGGGATCTCTCAGGTTATTGGGGTCACCAATAAACTGCGTATACTTGGCCATATCAAACTGCCCGTCCGTCTGAAAAGCTTCAAGAGACTGCACCGCCGGCGGCGGCTGCATACGCGTGTAATAGGCAATCTCCTTGTCGGTTACCTGCACGCCTAGACGCTCGATTTCCTGCGTCAGCAAAACTTCTTGCACATAGGAATCCCATACCTGGCGAACCAATACGCTCTCATCGGCACGCTGATCTCTTGGCATCTGGCCAGCGGCCTGACGCAGTGCGCCCTGAAAGTCCTTAAGCGAAACGGCCTCACCGTTAACGACTCCGACATCATCGCCAACGGCCTGTGGCCCCTGACCACCCGTATAGTCGGCGCCCCATTCAACGACGATCAAACCGACAAAGGCAAAAATAACAAACCACAATATGAGCGCGGTTTTCTCGCGCAGTGCAGTCATCATACGCTATTTCTCTCCTACTCTATTTCTCTTTCAACCTGCCTACTCAACAAGGCAGCAATGCCTCATCCACTAAGCCATCTCTTCGGGATAGCGCAGCAAACAGGCTGTTTGATGTCCATTTCCCAGATCCACGAGTTGCGGAACGGTCTGAGTACAACGGTCCCGCTTCTCTGGACAGCGGGGATGAAACGGGCACCCGGACGGCACGGACGCCGGGTTGGGCACATCGCCCTCGAGAACTACGCGCTGCGTGGACGCCCCAGGTTCCGGAACGGGAACCGCTGAAAGGAGCGCCTTGGTATAAGGATGAGAGGGATGGGCGTATAGCTCATCGCGATCGGCCAGTTCCACAATACGTCCCAGATACATAACCGCTATTCGATCCGATATATGCCGCACAACGCTAAGATCGTGCGCAATAAACAGGTAGGTCAAGCCCAGATCGCGCTGTAGATCCTGAAGTAAATTAACGATTTGTGCCTGAATAGACACGTCGAGTGCCGATACCGGCTCATCGGCCACAATAAACTTGGGCTCGACGGCCAAGGCACGCGCGATACCAATGCGTTGGCGCTGACCGCCGGAGAACTCATGCGGGTAACGCCTAGCATAACTGGGCTGTAGGCCTACCTGTTCCATCAACTCGGCAACACGCACATCTATGCGCTCAGGCGGCACGAGCTCGTGGATCTTAAGCGCTTCTCCAATAATGCCACCAACCGTCATGCGAGGATTGAGAGAGCTATATGGATCTTGAAATATGATTTGCATACTCCTACGCAGCTCGCGCATCTGTCGATTACCAACGTTCAGCACATCACGTCCCTGATAGACAACGCGCCCTTCCGTTGCCTCCACTAGACGCAACAGCAAGCGCCCAAGCGTCGTTTTTCCACATCCGCTCTCGCCTACGACCCCAAGCGTTTCTCCCTCCATGATCTTCAGAGATACGCCATCAACGGCTTTAACCGAAGCCCGCACTCGTCCCCATAAACCACTTCGCACAGGATAGTGCTTCTTTAGATTTTCAACTTCTATGAGGGGCGTATCCATACGAATCTTTACACAGACAAGAGTAAAATATCAAACAAGAGTCGTTTAGCCTTCCATCTTCAAACAGCGTCCCAAATGCTCTTCAGACAGTGCGCGCAATTCCACCGACGCGCTGCGGCAGCGATCTTCAGCCAAGGGACATCTAGGAGCGAAGCGACATCCTTCGGGAAATTCGCGTGCATCTGGCACAATACCCGAGATAATATCCAGTCTCTCACGAGACTCATCCAAGCGCGGTACCGACTGCATCAAGCCGCGCGTATAGGGATGCTGCGGGCTATTAAACAGGTCTCGGGTCGAAGCATATTCGACTACTTGACCCGCATACATAACGGCCACGCGGTCAGCCACTTCGGCGATAACACCTAAGTCGTGCGTAATCATCAACACAGCCATCTTCAGCTCTTCCTGCAGACGCTGCAACAGTTCTAATATCTGAGCTTGAATCGTGACGTCCAACGCCGTTGTAGGCTCGTCCGCAATGAGCAACTGTGGATTACACGAAAGCGCCATGGCGATCATAACGCGCTGCCGCATACCTCCCGATAGCTGATGCGGATACTCGTCGACGCGCTGCTCCGGAGCAGGAATACCAACAAGGCGCAACATCTCAATGGCTCTATTCCGCGCTTCCTGCTTTGAGACACCTTGATGCAATATAACGGACTCAGTAATCTGAAAACCACACGTCAGAACCGGGTTGAGGCTCGTCATAGGTTCTTGAAAAATCATGGCGATCTCATCTCCACGCACCCGACACATCTCTTCTTCGCTCAGGCGCAGCAAATCTCGACCGGCAAAGAGAATTTCTCCCGACTCGATTTGACCGGGAGGCTGAGGTATAAGGCGCATGACAGAAAGCGCACTAACGCTCTTACCGCACCCGCTCTCACCGACCAGTCCGAGCGTCTCTCCTCGACGCAGTTCAAACGATACCCCATCTACAGCCTTACCCAGGCCTTCTTCCGTATGGAAGTAGGTGCAGAGATTGCGCACCTCTAATAAGTGTTCTTCTGCGTCTACCATTCTATCCTGCGGCCTCTGCCGACCGGCTCTCTACAGTCCAGAAATTGGCGCGCTCGAGGCTCCGTTGCCATTCATCGGAACGCACCTCATCATGCGCCAGTTCACAGTTTAATACATCGGAAAAACCGGCTGCGATTGAATCGATTAAGCCCGTTCGATCAACGGACTCTCCCAGACACTCCTCGAGACAAGCACTATCGGCTCGCAGGCGATCACGCCACTGTACCCGTTGTTCTTCGCCGATCCGCAGCCAGTTGACCAACTGCTCGTGTGCCGGCCCAATCACAATCGAACCGTGCTGTAAGACCGCCCCGGGAAAGCGGCGCTGTGCACTTCCCACTAGCTTCCGATTGTTCCACTTAACTTCGGAACGCGCGATACTGGAAAAACAGGGAAGTGCGGCACGCCCCTGACGCGGGCGCGGCTCCCTCAATTGGGCTTCTTCTAAATCTGCTTCAATTCCAAAACGGCGAAGTCCCGACACCAAACAGGCCCCGATTGTACCGTATACATCTTCTATTCGCGAGCCAAAAAGACCGCTGTCTACAGAGCAGATCACGCTATACGTCAGTTCCTGCCAGTGTAAAACGGCCCGTCCTCCTGTCGGCCTACGCACGACATCGACACCGGCGGCACGGCAGGCCTTTACGTCGAGCTCAGTCTCAGCATTTTGAGCATATCCTAAAGAAACAGCCGGAGGATCCCATCCGTAGAGCCGCAAGATGGGATCCGATCCATCCCGCACTGCGCTTAGGAGCGTCTCGTCCAATGCCATATTGTTAGAACCGCTGTGCGCACCCGAGTCGAGGTAACGCAATACTCGACTCAAAGAGCACCTAGCTTTTGCAGCGCATCTTTTGCCGCCATTTGCTGTGCTTCTTTTTTACTACGTCCCTGTCCGCGCCCTACCCGCTCACCGGTGACACTCACTTCTACGCTAAACAATTTGTCGTGGTCGGGGCCTTCTTCAGCATGCACGAGATACCGCGGATGCCCGTTGCCTTTGCTCTGTGTATGCTCCAGCAGCCTACTTTTGAAATTGACGTAATCGTCACGCTGAATGAGGTCGTGAAAATCATCCAATACATGAGTTGCTACAAAACGACGACACGCCTCTAAACCACCATCTAGGTACAGCGCCCCTAGCAAGGCCTCAAATGCATCACACAGAATGGATGGCTGCCTATCTCCACCTGCGCCGCGCTCTTCTGCACTGAGCAATATAAATCGACCCAAATCGATTTGTGTTGCCTTTTTAGACAGCACCTGACGACTGACAACCAGGGATTTCATTTGCGTAAGATCCCCCTCTCGCTTGTCACTAAAATCGCCAAACAAATATTCCGCTACGAGCAGATCAAGCACCGCGTCACCGAGAAACTCTAAACGCTCATTAGACTCAATACCGCTCTCTTGACGAGCGTATACATACGAACGATGCTTGAGCGCTTTGACGAGTAAAGAGGGGTTTTGAAAACGATATCCAATACGCGCTTCTAAGTCGCCCAGGAGCTGACCCGAGGGTTCTTCGAGTACTGGTCTCGCGCGAAAGCGGTCAAAAAAAGCGGTAATCCATCGCATAATATAAGCGCTTAAACCGCCCGATTCAGGATAGGAAACATAAGCGCCTAACCGACAGACTCAGCCGTTAAAACGACCCATTATCAGCGATGCGTTGTGGCCTCCAAAGCCGAACGAATTATTGAGTGCATAATGCACTTCCATCTCGCGCGCCTCGTTTGGCACGTAGTCCAGATCACATTCTGGGTCGGGAGTCTCATAGTTTATAGTCGGTGGAACGACGCCTTCCTTAATAGCCATCAGGCATGCAATCGTCTCTATCGCTCCTGCTGCGCCAAGAAGATGTCCGGTCATCGACTTCGTCGACGAAACTGCCAGCGAACGCGCGTGATCTCCAAACGAGTTTTTAATGGCTGCTGTTTCCTGACTATCACCCATGGGCGTAGACGTTCCATGCGCGTTGATATAGTCGATAGACTCGCGGTCTAGTCCAGCATCTGCCAGCGCAAGACCAATGGCGCGCGTGCCACCTTCCGCCTCGGGCGCCATCGCCGTCTGATGATAGGCGTCGGCGGTAAAACCCAACCCCAAAAATTCACCGTAAATTGTCGCACCGCGCGCCTGCGCCGCTCCGAGTTCTTCCAGAACAATCGCGCCCGCGCCTTCGCCCATGACAAAGCCGTCGCGATCCTTATCGAAAGGACGACTCGCCCTCGTTGGCTCGTCGTTGCGCATGGACAGGGCTCTGGAAGATGCGAAACCGCCGACGGAAGTCGCAGTAACGGCAGCTTCTGAACCACCGGTGATCATGACGTCGGCGTCGCCATACTGAATTTTTCGCGCCGCTTCACCAATGGCATGAGAAGCCGAAGCGCAGGCCGAAACCGTGGCAAAATTCGGCCCTTTAGCTCCCAGCTTCATGGAAATCATACCCGCAGCCATATCGACAATCATCATCGGCACTAGAAATGGGCTGATCCGCTTAGGGCCCTTCTCCATCAGCACCGAGTGCTGCTGCTCATGTGTTGCAATTCCGCCAATGCCCGATCCCCAAATGACCCCCACGCGCTCAGCGTTGCGCTCATCGATTGTAAGGCCAGCATCTGCAACGGCCTGAGTCGCCGCATAGACGCCGTAGTGCGTAAACGGGTCGTTTGTGCGCGCTTCTTTTGAATCGAGAGCTAGAGACAGGTCAAAATCCTTCACTTCACCAGCGATTTTAGCCCGATGGTCGGTCGTGTCGAATCGACTGATAAAGCCTATGCCGGAACGACCGTTGATCAAACCGTCCCAGAAAGATTTTAGATCGCTACCATTGGGGGCCAATGCACCCAACCCAGTAACTACAACTCTGCGCCTCGATGCCACGTATATACTCCTGCCTAAGATTTGCTGTTTTCTTCTAGATACTTAATCGCATCACCAACGGATGACATCTTCTCTGCGTCTTCGTCGGGAATGTCGATACCAAATTCTTCTTCGAATGCCATAACGAGTTCTACAGTGTCCAGTGAATCAGCGCCCAGATCGTCGATAAACGAAGCCTGTGGATTAACCTGATCTTCACTCACACCCAGCTGCTCGACAACCAGATCTCGAACTCTCTCTTCAATAGATGCCATTTTAAATCCCCTTTTATAAAGTAGAGTTAAACAACTGAAGTTAGGGTCAAATATAGTACGGTCCCGCAATCTCCTACAAGCCCAATGTCTACATGGCCATCCCGCCGTCGACCGAAAGCACCTGACCCGTTATATAGGCGGCCTCTTCGGCAGCGAGAAATGCCACGGCATGGGCAACGTCCGTCGGCGTGCCTGGACGGCCCAGTGGTACATTGGCCAACATACCGTCAACTACGTCTTCTGACAGCTCATCCGTCATACCCGTGTCAGGGACTAAGCCAGGTGCCACGGCATTGACCGTAATGGATCGCGAAGCCAGTTCGCGTGCCAAACTCTTTGTCAATCCGATTAGACCCGCTTTTGAAGCCGCGTAGTTGGCCTGTCCGGCATTGCCCTGCAAACCAACGACAGAGGTGATGTTTATGATGCGTCCTCCACGCGCCTTAAGCAAGGGGCGCGCCGCAGCGCGAGCGCAGTTGAAGGCCCCCTTCAGATTGACCCGCAAAACATCATCCCAATCATCATCCTTAAGACGCATCAACAGGTTATCTCTCGTGATACCCGCATTGTTAACCAACGCATAGAGCGAACCCATCTCACCAACAACCGCCTTGATCAATTCGTCTGCTTGGTCGCTGTGCGAAACATCCGCCTGACGCACGAGACAGCGCCTTCCCAAGGCTTCAACTTCACGCCCCACGGACTGGGCGGCCTCAACGTTGCGTGCACAAAGCGCAATATCGGCTCCGTCAGAAGCCAGACGCAAGGCAATAGCACGTCCGATGCCTCGTGAGCCACCTGTAACTAGGGCGACTTTACCTTCTAAACCCATCAGTTTTCTCCCTTTAGCTGGGCTGCAGTCTGCTCAATATCATCGACCGTTCCCGCGCCGAGCACGGTAACACCACGAGCGATACGCCGCATCAAACCTTTGAGAACCGATCCGGGTCCCACCTCAACGGCCGGGTCAATGTCCGCATTGACCAGCGAACCCATGGATTCTGTCCAGCGCACCGAATGCGTGATCTGTTTAATGAGATCAGCCCGCAATACATTCGGATCGTCTACCGGGACTGCAGATACGTTGGTGATGACGGGAACGCTGGGCTTTTCGATACGCGCATCGCGCAGCAAATCCTGCATTCGGTCAGCTGCCGGCTGCATGAGCGGCGAGTGAAAGGCTCCGCTAACGGGTAGCTCGACAAAACGCTTCACGCCGGCCTCACTGGCAAGAGTCCCCAGTCGAGCAATGGCCTCTCTCTCACCGGAAACGACGACCTGCCCCGGCGCATTAAAGTTGGCGGCTACTACGATGCCTGCATCGGCAGCCTGTTCGCAGAGCGCTATCACTTCTCCGTCTGTGGGCCCAATAAGGGCTGCCATCGCACCGGGACGCACTTCTCCGGCTTCTTGCATCGCACGGCTTCTCTCCCCGACTAACTGCAGGGCCGTCTCAAAATCGAGTGCACCCGCAGCGACGAGCGCTGAATACTCTCCCAGACTGTGCCCCGCCACGACTGAAGGGGTTATTCCCCTTCTGACCAACAGTTCGCATGCCGCGACGCTGTGCACAAAGACTGCGGGTTGCGTTACGACCGTTTGCGCCAACTGCTCTTCCGGTCCGCCAAAGCACACTGCGCTCAGCTCAAAGCCCAGCACGCTATCAGCCCGGGCAAAGAGATTCCGCACGCCCTCGTGCTGCGCGTGCAGGTCGTGCGCCATACCCACAAACTGAGAAGCTTGTCCTGGAAAGATAAAGGCAATATTAGACACGCTAAACGCCCCAACGAAAAAGTGCACTGCCCCATGTCAGACCTGCCCCGACGCCTGTCATCAACAAAAAATCGCCCTTTTTAAGGCGATCTTCAGCGCAAGCTTGGGAAAGAGCAATGGGAATAGTTCCAGCCGTAGTATTGGCAAAGTGATCTATGTTGACCATGACCCTATCTGCGGGTAGGTTCATTCTCTCCGCAGCCGCATCAATGATGCGCCGGTTGGCTTGGTGCGGAACAAAAAGAGCCAGATCTTGGCCCGTCAACCCATTGCGTTCCAGCACCGTAGCAGAAATTTCAGCCATCTTCACAACGGCGAACTTAAAGACGGCACGGCCATCTTGGCGAACGTAGTGGAGGCGCTTATCCACCGTTTCGTGCGTGGCTGGATAGGCACTTCCGCCGCCGCGCACATTGAGGCAGTCCACATTAGAACCGTCGGAGAAGTGCTCAAAGTCCACCAGACCCAAAGAAGGGTCTTCACTGCGTTCCAACAGCACACCCCCCGCACCATCGCCAAACAGCACACAGGTATTGCGGTCTTGCATATCGAGGATGGAGCTCATCTTGTCTGCGCCAATAACCATAACGCGCCGATGAGCGCCATTCTGTATAAACTGCGAAGCGGTGACTAGCGCGAAGACAAAGCCTGAGCACGCAGCCGAAAGGTCGTAAGCCCAAGCGTTTCGGGCGCCAATAGCGCCTTGAACAATGCACGCAGTAGCCGGGAAAAACATATCCGGCGTAACGGTCGCAACGATCACTAAATCGATACTGAGCGGATCGACACCGCTCTTATCGACTAGCGATTTGGCCACTTCTACAGCCATGTGGGAAGTCGGCTCGTCGTCGGCGAGAAAGCGCCTCTCAACGATGCCTGTCCGCTCGCGAATCCACTCGTCTGACGTATCTACGTGCTGCTCTATTTCGGCATTGGTCACTATGCGCTCCGGCAAGAAATGCGCGGTTTCGCTTATGACGGCACCGTATCTGTGTTCGCTTCCCACGACGCTCTTCGCTCTAGGAGGAGGCGACTTTAGACTTCGGGCTCTACGTATTCGCGACCGCGATACGTGCCGCAGCTTGAGCAAACTCTATGAGGCAGAGTCGGCTGTCCACAGCTAGCACAGGTGCTTCGTGCAGCAGCTTTAATCTTCCAATGGGTGCGTCGTTTGTCTCGGCGCGTGCGCGAGATTCTTCTTTTGGGTACTGAAGCCACGTTGAACTCCTTTCGCTATATAGCGATTTTACTATGAAAACTCGATCTTCTTTAGCGCATCCCAGCGCGGATCGTTTTGCTCCTGGGCGTCGCGCTCGACCAATCCCTCGCCCTGGCCACAGTGGGGACACTCACCTGCGCTAGTTTGAGAGGGAATGCGCAAGGGCATTTCTAATACTATGGCCTCGCGCACGTAGTCCGCTAGGTCGATGCGTCGCGTGCCGGGATCCACAATTTCAATAAATCCATCTTTTTCAGCTGAAGCGAGTTCCTCTTCGCTGGCCTGACGCCGCTGCAACAGTAGCTCGAACGTTGTCTGTTGTAACTCTTGCATCTTCTCAAGACAGCGGTAACACTCTCCAGTCAGCGTCCACTTGACGTCTCCGCGGAGCGAGAAGCTGTTGATGCTACGTCGCACCGCCACTTCGGCATTTACCGGACTAGAAAAAGAAAAGAACTCATGCTCCAACACCAGCGCTTTGGGATCAAGCGCATAAACAAACTCATTATCGCCCTCTTCTAACTCATCGAGGACTAAATATACGCTGGAAGCAGAGTCCGTCACATCTACTCTCCGAAGAAGAATGCAATTTCTCGGGCTGCATTCTCGGACGAATCGGACGCGTGCACGGCATTGCACTGAACGTCCGTCCCAAAGTCCCCGCGTATAGTGCCAGCGGGCGCCTCATTACTGTTGGTCGGACCGATAAATTCGCGTAAGTGCGGAACTGCATCGACTCGCTCAAGCACCATGGGAACGGCTGGCCCCGACGTCATGAAGTCGACGAGTTCACCGTAAAACGGGCGCTCTTTGTGAACATCATAAAATTCCTCGGCCTGCTCGCGGCTCAGATGCATCATACGCAGTTGGCGGACGACAAATCCATCTCCCTCTACACGTGCTACGATCTGTCCAATAGCACTCTTAGCCACTGCATCTGGTTTCACAATCATTAGCGTTTGATCTGCCATTTTATTCTACTTCCTATCGTTGGCGTTCACACAGTCATTACACAGTATTTTATGCAAGTCACATAAAATAGAAAATAATCCACGCGTGTCAATGATTTAGCAAAGAGTAAAAATCAACCTAAGTCCCTTTTAAATAAGGGTTTCGGCCATAAAAGACGGCAACAGACTCGCTTGACAGGGTGCGTAGAGGGGCCTAGATTGGCCGTCCTATGGAACATCAATTATTGGCCGACCAAGGCAAAGCAATCCGCGACCCAGTCTGGGGATACATTCACCTCCCGCCCCCCGTGCTATCTCTTATAGACACCGAAGACTTCCAGCGCCTTCGCAACATAACTCAACTCGGATATGTCCATCTGGTCTATCCAGGAGCGCGCCATTCGCGTTTCGAACATTCGCTGGGCGTTTACCACTTGGCCAAGCAATTTATGTCGCGCCTGCTCGTCTCCGACCCTCCTCTGCGGCTTAGAGACGAGGACATCCGCGTTTTTGTGGCAGCAACCTTGCTGCACGACATCGGACACTATCCTTTTTCTCACACCCTTGAAGAGCTCATGCCGTTTTTCGTGCTACACGAAGAGCGCGCTCGACAGATCATTCTCGATCAGGATCGCCCCATATACCACATACTGCAGACGCAGTTTGAAATCGATCCACTCCGCGTCGCCAACGTCATTGATTACAAGAACGCACAGTGTAGCATTCCGCCTGAAGACCTGCTCCTAGCTAATATCCTCAGTGGTACTCTCGATCCAGACAAAATTGACTACCTACTGCGCGATTCACTTTTCTGCGGTGTGCCTTTTGGGGAAAGCGTCAACCGAGACCGTCTTGCATCGTCAATCAAATACGATACAGAACGCAAGCGTCTGGCCATAACGAGCAAGGGGGTGGATGCCGTCGAGGCCCTCGTTTTCACTAATTATCTCATGTATCGCAACGTGTACTGGCACCACGGCGTGCGCTCTGCTTCAGCCATGTTCAAACGAGCCGTGCAAGAAATTCTGCTCCATCCGGAATGTCAGTTGGACGGCAACCGTTTTCACCTTCTGACCGAAAGCGAACTCATAGCCGAGCTCAAGTCAGAGCAGCAGCGCCTCCAGTTGACGGGCTCGGCCGAGCTTCTGGATGGCACCATCTATCGCCGCCTGTACAAAGTGGGAGCCGTAATTCACCCCGGCGAGCGCAAACGCGCGCTAATGGATTTCCTCTATGAGCTTTTTCACAACCCAGACAAACGTCGAGAAAAAGAAATTGAGCTGTGTCATACGTTCTCACAAAAGCTAGGGCGACCTCTTTTAGGTCACGAAATACTGATTGATATACCCGGCTTCAACAAAAGCCCCGAAGTTGATCTCAAAGTCTTTTACGGTCCAGACAGCCCTTCTGAAAAAGCCGATCCTCTTACCTTCGATGATCCAGAAGTAACGCGATTACGTGATTCACTGCTCGACAATTTCGAAGACCAAGCAAAAATCTTCCGCATTTTTTGCATCGATGACCCACAGCTGCGCACGCTGGTTCGGAATGAAGCGAAACGCCATCTCAACTGAGGCGTCTCCCCTTTAGCCCCCATCAGGTACGTTGCAGTGAACAGCTATCTAACTTACGCAGACCATCTATGATTGCACTATGCGCATTCATCCTCATCGCCTATAGTCACGTTTGGGCGCAGACCAATGCATCCTCCGTAGCCGTTATCGCCGATAAAGGTCTCTATGTCGACTACGTACAGGTCGTAGTCGAAGAAGCGCTGCAAGCGAGCAATCGCTTTACTCTGGTGGAACGCGAACGCGTGGAAGACGTGCTCGAGGAAGTTGCATTTCAGCAGAGCGGCATCACCGATCAGGATAGTTCGATCGAGATAGGTCATCATCTCAACGTAGACCTGCTCGTATTCTTACAGACGCACCGCGTAGGGACTGCATACCGGCTTACGCTTAAGGCAATTGACGTAGAAACCAATCAGGTCATTCGAGTTGATTCACATCACATTGGACCAGATGCAGAGACCATGCGCGCAGGCGCTACCGCATTAGCCCGTCGGCTCATCGCCCGGGCAGATCTATTACGCCCCGTTGAAATGGTTCGCATTCCGTCCGGCCAGTTTACCATGGGATCAACCGAGGGCTTAGGAGACGAACGGCCTGTGCATACCGTCCACCTTCAGTCGTTCAGGCTTGATCGATTCGAGGTGAGTCAAATTGCGTTAGAAGACTGGCTGGTAGAGCAGGGTCGTAAAGCGCGGGCAGATATACGCAACGCCACCCTACCCGCAACGCATGTAAGTTGGCAAGATGCCAGCGCCTTCTGCGCCACGCGCGGAGCTCGCTTGCCAACCGAAGCCGAGTGGGAATATGCTGCGCGCGGATCAGATATACGCACGTTCCCTTGGGGTGATGGTCTCCCCTCTCCCGAGCGAGCACGCTTTGCCGAGCGTACGCCGCTCCCCGTTCAGACAAAGCTACAAGGCGTAACGCCCGACGGCATTGAACACCTAGGGGGCAACGTAGCCGAGTGGGTGCAGGACTGGTGGGATCCATCTTATTACGGTGCCAGCCCCACGCACGACCCGCAGGGACCTGCTACGGGAGATTTCCGCGTCGTGCGCGGCGGCTCTTGGAACCAATCCGCGGACGAACTGAGAGCGAGCGCGCGCTCTTACCACAATCCGCTTAAAGGAGCTGGCTACATAGGCTTCCGCTGTGCCCAAGATGAGACGAAAAACACAGAATAACGCTACATTTGCACGAACCTTTTCGAAACACACCTCGCTCATAGTGTTGTAAATCACGTAATATTTCTGGCCAAAAGAGGCGGCGAAGACGATCTTCTACGAGTACAAGTCCCTGCTGAGTCCGATCAGATCAGGCACCCTGCCCAAAGTGAAGATCTCGGGCTAAGCTTCTTATTCTACCAAATTTAAAAATGGATTTTTAAACGTGGACTATCCCGCTCTCACACTACGGAAGAACAGCGAGCACGCCGTACGCAACGGCCATCCCTGGATTTTTAGCGGAGCCGTGGCCAAAAAACCCGAAGCCAACCCAGGTGACATTGTCGACGTACTCGATGCCCAGGAGCGCTTTGTATGCCGCGGTTTTTACAACCCCCGTGCGATGATTCGCGTGCGCGCTCTGACGCGCAACCCGAACGAGCCCATCGACGAACACTTTGTCGCCACACGCTTGGCACAAGCTCTTCGACTACGCAAAAGAGCTGGCATACATAGCCAAACGGACGCTATGCGCCTGGTGCACGGAGAGAGCGATGGCCTCCCCGGCCTAATCGTAGATGATTACGCCGGTTTCTTGGTCCTCCAGATTCACACCTTGGGCATTCAGAAAATAAAAGAGATTGTACTCGACGCATTGGAAAAGCAGCTGAGTCCCAAGGGAATATACGAGCGCAGCGATGTGGGTACACGCCGAGCGGAGGGCCTGACGGATCGACCGACTGGCGTCCTACGAGGGGAACGTCCACCTGAATTTGTCGAAGTGAAAGAGGGAGACGTACGACTCTTTGTGGATTTATACAGAGGGCAGAAAACGGGATTCTTTATAGATCAACGTCCTAACCGCCTACAGGTACAACAGCTAACCGATAACGCCGACGTGCTCAATTTATTTGCCTACTCCAGCGCGTTCTCAGCGCATGCCCTGCACGGCGGTGCCCGCAGCGTACTGGACGTAGATATATCTCAGCGAGCACCTTATGCTGCACGGCTGAATATACAGAACAATCGCCCCCACAATGCGATCCATCGCTATATAGTAGCAGATGCATTTCCCTTTATAGACCAACTGGCGACCCGCGGTCCGCGTTATGACATGGTAATCGTCGATCCTCCGTCACTGGTCCGCAAACGCGACCGCAATCAAGTAAAGCGCGCTATGGGTGTCTATACAAAGCTGAACCGCAATGCCATGCGCACAGTGCGCGACGGCGGTCTTTTGGTGACGGCCTCTTGTTCCACGCCTATATCACAGGAAGACTTCTTTGAGGTTGTGCGCCGTGCCGCGGCAAGCGCACGCATGCAAATGCGCATCTTGTCGTACAACCTGCATGCTCCCGATCATCCAGTAGATCCAAACTTTCCCGATGGGCGCTACCTGAAATGTGCAATTGCTCAGGTCTGGCGTTAGAAATCCCTATCGACTAATACGGCGCGAACTGGGGCGCCGTCGGCTTCTACCTTAAGCGGCAGACAAATCAGTCCGTAATTTCCAGCCGGAACACCCTCTAAGTCGAGCGCTTCAACGATTGTGATACCCGCTTTTAAAAGCAGTCGGTGTACGGGTAAATCCACCGCAGCAAAACCATCAATGGAAATAGAATCAATACCTACGAGTTGAACCCCCGAACGAATTAAGAACTCAGCGGCATCTGGCTTGAGAAAGCTAAAGTCCTCATTAAACTGACCTTTTTTCAGAGGGCAACTTGATCCCGTTTTTATCAAGACGCGCTCTGTTCCATTAACCCAACACGCTCTAAGCGCGCTTTCGTCAATTCCCCGCTCCTCTCCTGTCAGATCAAAAACCTGTGCTGCACCCATAAGTACATCAAGTCCAATTTCATCTACGCTCGCGGCACCTTCCAAGACGTGTAAAGGAGCATCCAAGTGCGTCCCAGTATGCAGACTAAACCGCATCTCTGAAGTACGGCACCCATGCTCTGCCACGTTACTGAATGTTTCAATTACAACGGATGGATCACCCGGAAATACTACAGAGTCTGGAGATATGCTCAGCGTAATATCGCGATACTTCTGGACGGGACTCTGCATTTTACATCCTTTCTCACCCAGTGCATCCTCTCTACCACCCAGATAGATACACGCCCAATAAAAAGGGGACGGCGCGAAGCGCCGTCCCCTACTCAACATTTGCTAACGGTGTTTGCTTATTTCAGCAGCAATAGTTTGCGCACTTGGACAAAGTCTCCAGCACGCAGACGATAAAAATAGACACCGGCAGCGACCTGACGGTTTGCATCATTTCGACCATTCCAAACCGCCGTATGATACCCGGCTATCTGCTCACCATCTACGAGTGAACGCACTTTCTGTCCAAGCACGTCGTAAATGGCTAACTCAACCTGATCATTCATCGGCAGCTGGTAGCGAATCGAAGTAGTTGGGTTAAACGGGTTAGGAAAGTTCTGTGCGAGTGCAAAAACCTGCGGCACCCAGCGACCTTGAACGCGTCCTAACTCTGCTACGCGTGCCAGCTGACCAGCAATTCGAGCCCGTCCTTCCACCACGCTGAATACGCCTTCAGCTTCGGGATATAATGGACGAAAGTACAGCTCAGCTAGTACTCCATCGACCGCAGGCGTTTCACCTGTGGCGCTTCCCAAAATTCGCACCTGGCCCACTCCTTCTTCCGTCAGAAGTAGCGATGGCGCATCAGCGCGCAGCGCACTCCCTGCATCGTTCACGCGCTCCAGCGCAAAAGCATTTGGATCGAATTGAACCGTCAGATCGTACCCCGTCAACGCCACTTCCTGTGCGTCGAGAGAAAGCACGAGCTCTCCTTCAGCCTGCGAGAGGGACAGATCAAAGCGACCCATATCCAACGTAGGCAACTCATTGTCTACAGCGACTCGCTTACCGAGTGACGTACCAAACGAGTCTGCGAAAACAAAGAAATCACCGAAGTCAATCGTACCGCTACCGTCTAGGTCAAAGGCTGCTCCCGCTTCTTCGGCCGATCTCCCAAATGCATCGGCAAAGAGGAAGAAGTCGCCAAATCCCACCGTTCGGTCACCGTCGAAATCAGCCCCTTCAGCGTTGGCTGCTGCACCTCCACCGCTGCTGCTGCTCGATCCACCAGCTGCAACGCGTCTAATCTCACCGGTGGACATGCGTCCAACGATTACGGTTTCGACCTCTATCTGCGCCAGATTAACGCTTTTCACCGCATAGTTGGTTACCAACAAATCGGTTTCACTAAACGCATCCGTCGTCGAGAAGGTCAATCGACCGACAAAGCCACTCTCATCTGGAGCCGTTTCTTCCGTTGGACCAAGAATCGCGCTACCAAACGTAATGGAATTGGCGCCAATGATTGCCGGCAGCGGAGGCACCATACCTCCCCCCGTAGTGAGCATATTGAACTCCTCACTCGTTTCGGGCGCGTAGCTAATAAGCGTCAACTGTTCATCATCGTACTCTACAGTGACCGAATAGTTAGAAACGTCGATAAAGTCGCTTCCAATTTTGTCGATGTTTAGGTAGACGTCTACGTCAACCAGACTTCCACTCTCGATAAATCCCTTGTGGAAGACTTCTTGGTCTCCCGCAGCCGAATTGAAGTCGAAGGATATCACGCCCTTCTTTTGCTCTTCAAATACGGGTGGAGCGAGCTTGGCCGATATATTCGGTTCAACTTCGTCTTGACCCGTCGTTGAATTCAGCGTCACAGATTCTAAAACCACCTGTGCCCCCTCAAACTCTTGACGAACCTCAAACGTAAAGCGAGCCAAGAAACCATCACCGTCGGGTGCAGTCGTCTCTGTCCCGCCGAGAATAGCTCCGCCAAACTCGAGTTCCGGCTCGCGCAGCAGTGGCGAAAGAAAGAGCGCTAAACCACCTTCTGTCCGGAGGAAGTTAGTGCGTCCTTCCACAACATCTACAGCTGAAACAAAGTCGAGTATATCGGCATCGTAACGCAGTTTAGCAGCAAAACCACTCAAGTTGACTGCATTAGACACGTGTAAATCAACGGTAATCTGCTGACCAACTTCGACATTAGACTGCGTCGTCTTAGACTGATTGCCATCGGCATCATTCAAGTCAAGACTGAGCAGAGCATCGGCGTTTCCGCCGGGCGGCACCGTCTTGATAGCATCGCCCGTAGATTCGTCGTCCTGCGCTGCTACAAACGACGTCGCAGATATATTTATACCGCTCAGATTACTGCCATCATCCAGCTGTAAAATATCGGCTAGGCCGTCGCCGTTGGAATCGTAAATCGCCTTTATCTCCTGACCGCTAGCGGTCTCCAACTCAGCAAAGAGCTGGTAGGGACCCGGCACAATGTCTCCGAGTCGATATTGACCGTCGTCACCAACCTCAGCTACGCCGACCAACGCCAACTCATTGCCATCTTCTTCGAAGAGGAAGACGCGACCTTCGTCAATCACGTCGGCATCGTCTCCCGTTAGCAGTTGTCCATCATCCGAACGCGTCTGTAGCGAAACAACACCACTGACAGAAGAGAAACCGATGTCAGATACGCCCGTGCTGAAGCCAACATCTAGGGGTCTCTCCAAGCGAGAGCCATCTTTGGCCTCCGCCTTGAAGAGGGTAAAGCGGTGAAAGCGGTCCTCATCAAAGACCGCATCGAACGTCACCCCGCGACCGTCGGGGCTCAGCTCAAACGAGCGCAGCGGTCTACCGTTAAGGCTCGCTTCGATCGCTACAATACCGCGATCTGAGCGCAATTCTTTATTGAATCGCACGGTCAGCTCCGCATCTCCAGAGTCAACGATAGGTAGATCTTCGGCATTAGCTAAGAGCTCTCCGCGCACTAGGAACTCATCTACAAGTAGCAGCTCCGCACGCGTCTTTGACTGGCCCCGTAAGAAGAGCTCAATACCCTCTTCTCCCGCGGCCACGGGCTCAACGCCTCCACCGTTACCATCGTATATCCCAAACAGCTCAATCGTGTCAAAGACTTCCAGCGCCTGCTCGTTAAAACGACCTTGACGAGCAATGTCGAAATCACCCAACGCTCGCTGACGCGGATCGGGTGCCCTAAAACCTTTGGGCACTTCGACCCGAGCAAAAGCTGCTACTAGGTAATCTCCCGGTGGAACGTCTTCAATCACAAACTCTGGGGACGTAGTGATTGTCGTTGCAACGAGGTCTTCCTCCGAGAACGTCTCAAAACCAACCGCTCCACTCTCTAAGAGCTCGGCCGGCACAGCACCGACAAAGAGCGGTCCGTCAAAGCGGCGCGATGCCGGCAAATTCGGCAGCACGAGACGTCCTCGAATTGACGAGAGTTCAGCAAAGGTGTTGCCCGTCGTGAACACCGTCTCAAAGGGATTGAGCAGAGCGCCTCCCTCCAAATCCTCGGCATACTCGACCACAACGCGATAAATGACATTCTCTTGCAGTTCGACTTCCAGTGCGTAAGCGCTGCCGTCATCGTTAGAAATCAAGTCTCCTACACCGGACGGAGGAGGAAGAATTTGTATATCCTCTGGCATGAGAAATGCCGGCTGGTTGAACTCTATTTCTATCTCCGTCTCGGTGGGAACACCCGTTGAGCGAGACGTTGGGCTGAGCGCCAAGACCGAAAGTGGTTCGGGCAGCGTCAGGACGAGATCAACCTCTGAGCGCTGATCATTCGTCAGCTCGATCGGATCCGGCAAACCGTCGCCGTTGCTGTCAAAAACAGCTTCAAACTCGATAAATTCTCCGCGCCCTAAATCGAAAACGATAAAGGCAACGAGGAAATACGAGCCGGGGTCGACTCCATCCATTACGAACTCTTTGCCCGATAGCGGCACACCAGCTACTACGTTATCCTCGATATCATCAAAATCAGACACATCCCCTTCGACGTTATCGATGAGTACTGCAAACGATTCGCCCTCTACAAAGCGTGCATTGGGAGGAAGTTCGCTCGGCGCAATTATGCGACCTGCAATCTCCGCATTGCCGACCTCTTCCCCAGTGCCAAATAACACAGAGTAGAAACCCGTGAGTCGGCTGATCACGACCAGCTGGTATGAGCGGTTGTCCTCTAGCTCTACTTCAGCCGAAATAGAGCGCCCCGTGGCACTGATTTCCAAGTCACCGAAAGACAGCGGTTCTGGAAAAATTGAGAATTCAAACTCTGGATCGAAAAGCAAGTCTGAAACGTTGCCATCAAACACGACTTCGACCTGAGTAAAGTTCGAAATACCGACATCGCCATCTTCGGGAAAAGAGGCAACAACGCTCCGCTTGCCGTTCTGAGGAGGCGCTGGACCATCCTCCGGCTCGGGCGGAGCTTCCGGCGCACGAACCACCCGTACATCGAATACGACCGGCAATGTCTCACCCCGATCAAAACGCGGTGGACTTGCCGTGAGGCGCACATATTCAACGTCGACTAAATCATCGACACTTATATCGCGCCCGCCCTGACCCGCAATATTTACATCGCTTGAGAAGGCAAAAAACTGTCCCGCCAGTACGAGTTCATCGCCATCGACACCATCGAATGGTGCAACAATGACCCCGGGGCGATTCACACCTTGGGCTGCCGGATCGATTGCCCTAACGCGCGTAACGGAAAATCCACCACGCCCATCGGGCTGCGTGTCAATCTCGACCATATCACCGGGAAAGATTCCGTCTTCGTCGGTCTGGGCGCCATCGATGTCGAAAAATTGTGCACGAGGCGAAAGGAGCAACCGCTCTCCAGCCAGCACGATAAAGTCCCGTCCCACGTCTCCGACGAAGCCTTCTATTCTAATTTCATCCTGCGAACGCTCTTGCGGCTTGTCTTCAGCTACTGGTGGGCCAAACTCGCCGCTTTCCAAGACCTCTACTTCAACCGCAACAGGCCTAGACTCACCAAACTCTGGCGAGCGAGTCACGATGCGTACGAATGCTCCACCTGCGATATCAGTCGAGGCTACTGGCACCCCAGCAAAGTCTAGAAAAAGCGTCTCACTATTCCATTCAGCTATTGGACCTGCGAGTTCTAGTGACTCGCCGTCATAGCCTACGAGATTGCCCACCACGATGTTGGCACTGGGCGGTGGTGGTCGATTTGGGTTAATGAGTTGGACCTTTGTCGCGGTGGGATCAAAGGAACCGCTTCCAGGAACTGGCGGTCCGGGCGTAACGCTTACCCCCTGACCCAAGGGAGCGTCATCCAAAGATCCAGGCTTGTTGTTCTGATCGAGAAAACGCGTTCGCTCTGTCACTTCAAAGCGGGGTCCCTCAAGAATTATCTTGCCTCCGTCAATCAGCGCTAATGGACCGAAGAACTCCATATTTTCTTCAACCAAAGGTACATCTTCAAACCGACTCAACACGCGCAGTGACACAACTCGTCCATCTGCATTGAAATCGATCTCAACCTTGGGCAGTGCACCGGCCAATTCTAAGAGCGCAAAAACGTCAATCGAACGATTTTCACGATCGACAATCCTCACCTCGTCTGCCGGTTCGAAGACTTCTCCATTCACAAACAGGAGCCGCTCCTCTAAGTCGATTCCCTCAAGGATTCCCTCGAGACGGTCTAAGCGAGGAAAATCACCTTCGCCATTGGGAGGCCCATCCTCCAAGATAGACAAGACCTCTTCTCTAGATAGAAGTCCGTCAAAACCAGCCAATCGCAATAGAAAATCGACGGCCCCCGGATCATCCAATTCCTCTAAGAAATCAAGCGGATCGATAAGCATTCGAGGATTATCGTCAAATTCGGACGCCAGTCGATCCAAGAGTTCAAAGAGAGGATCCGGACCCGGACCACCGGGGCCTTCTACAAAGAGAATCTCTACAAAAATATCGTAGTCGGCCTCGTCGATCTCGCCGTCCTCGTTCAGATCCTCGGCTTCATCGCTGGCCAACCAATCTTCAAACTCAGGAACAAAGGGACCGGGACCACCAGGACCATCGGGACCGCCAAATACAAACTCCAAGAGAAGCTCGTAGTCGGCCTCGTCGATCTCACCGTCCTCGTTCAGATCCTCGGCTTCATCGCTAGCCAACCAATCCTCAAACTCAGGAACGAAAGGACCGGGACCACCAGGACCGTCGGGACCGCCAAATACAAACTCCAAGAGAAGCTTGTAGTCCTCT
>Ga0181565_10000723_pt1 | contig 24775 bp, 24 predicted proteins | sample 101ome_16_FD_129661 | JGI IMG/M metagenome (GOLD analysis project Ga0181565, IMG submission 129661) | Coastal salt marsh microbial communities from the Groves Creek Marsh, Skidaway Island, Georgia - 101401AT metaG (megahit assembly) | ecosystem: Environmental > Aquatic > Marine > Intertidal... | reverse complement strand
TTTTTTTCGCCGATCGTGACCGATCGATACCCTGAAAGGGAGTGATGGATTCGTATACAGAGGGAGACGTGCTGTATGAAAACGCGCTCTCATCGCTGGGAGACATAGCGGGATGGGTGATGGCAAGACCTATGGACCCATTCTGGACAGGGGCAAAATAGGGTTCAGACAGATGACGCCGCTGATTGCAGAATACGCGAATCTGGTGGTAAAAAAGGTAGTGCCTGCCTAGTCGCGATTGATAGGAGAGATGATTGAGGCCTCCCAGTAGACTGCTATCGGGTTTGCACGGGCAAGGTGCTCATACTAAAAAGAGAGAGTGTTACACTGATCGTAGAAAAAAGTGATTTGCTAATCGGCGGACAGCTGTGTCGGCCTTCTTCTGGACAGTACTATCCCCTGTATAGCCCCGTGGATGGCCGACTCGTTGCCGAGGTGGCCAATGCTACACAGGCCGACGTGGACCGGGCCGTTAGTGCGGCTAGCGATGCGTTTTATGGGGAGTGGAAATTTGCCAGTGTCGAAGACCGGCGCGCGCTGTTCATCCGGTTTAAAGAGGTCCTCCACTCGATGGCCGATGAATTGGCTACGGCGAAGATACAGCCCCAGGGAGGCCGGGCAATTCCCCCCCTGATAGACCAGGTAATCGACTACTACATGGGCAAATTGGATGACGGCGTGGGCGAGCTGTTACAGCACGGCGATCAAGGCACCAACTACGTCTACCGGGAACCGCTCGGCGTCGTCGCCATCTTTGCGCCGTTTAACGGGCCGATGATGGGGGCTCTTTTGGCAGCGGTGCCGGCGCCGATTGCCGGCAACGCGGTCGTGCTCAAGACGCCTGACCAGGAAGCACCGCAGGCCCTCAAGACCATGCAGGTCTTTCACGAAGCCGGATTTCCAAGTGGGGTGGTAAACGCGCTTAGCGGCGCGGGACCAGAGGTTGGACAGGCCCTTGTCGCTCACCCCGCTACGCGACTGATCAGCTTTACGGGTAGTACGGCAACGGGCAAGAAGATTATGGCCGCTGCGGCGGACCAACTCAAGCGAGTGCAGTTAAATTTGGGCAACAAGACGGCGCAGATCGTCTTTGCAGATGCCGATCTCGAAGCGGCGACAGCGGCAGCCGTCGGCTCGGCTTTTCCTGGACAGGCGTGCTCGGCCATAAGTAGAGTGATCCTGCACCACTCCGTGCGCGACGAATTTATCGCCCTGCTGAAAGATAAAGCCCAAGCCGCAGGGCCCAGTATGCTCATTGACCGAGCGGCGGTAGAGCGAGTGGAGCGCTATGTAGAGATGGGCAACGCGCAGGGGGATCTACTCTTTGGCGGTCACCGTCCGTCGGGAGACGAGTACGCTCAGGGATGTTACTTCGAACCAACGGCTTTTGCGTTTGATAATCAGTCTAATCCCGTTTGCCGCGATGAGATTTTTGGGCCGGTCATATCGATCTTGGGTTTTGACAGCGATGAGGAGGCGTTGGCACTGGCTAACGACACAGAGTATGGCCTGTTAGCCTCGCTCTGGACGCAAGATGCCAAGCGCCAGCGCTACTGTATCCGGCGGTTGGAGACGGGCATTGTGACGGTCAACAGTGCCAGCCAGCTGAGCCATCAAGCGCCCTGGGGCGGCTTTAAGCAGAGCGGCATAGGGCGGCGCTACGGCGAGATGGGGCTGGCACCCTTTTTCGAACACAAAACCGTTTGGGTGCGCTAGGAACGGCTCTATATATCCGCTCCTTCTACCTCGTCAATCATGCCGTTGACCTGATCGATTAGGTCGGCTTTAAACGCTTTGATCTTGTCGAGCAAATCCGGCCGAGCCGTTGCCAGGATCTGTGCCGCCAGGATGCCGGCGTTGGCTGCCGCATCGACAGCCACGGTTGCTACGGGCACGCCTTTGGGCATCTGAGCGATGGAAAGCAGCGAATCCCACCCGTCTAGCGAGTTGGACGATTTGACGGGCACGCCAATGACGGGCAGAGGCGTGTTGGCGGCGACCATGCCGGGCAAGTGCGCCGCGCCGCCGGCTCCTGCGATAATGACCTTTAGCCCTCTGCCCTCGGCATCGGCCGCGTAGTCCATCATGCGCTGCGGCGTGCGGTGCGCGGATACGACGGTGATTTCAAAGAATACGCCAAACTGTTTGAGCACGACCCCGGCCTGCTTCATCACCTCGAGGTCTGATTTGCTGCCCATAATAATGCCTACCTGTGCGTCGCTCATGCGATTACCTGCATTTCCTCTTTGATTTGTTGGGCGATATCGATGGCTTCATTGACGTCGGATCGAACGATAGTGACGTGTCCCATCTTGCGAAAGGGTCGAGTCTCGGCCTTGCCGTAGAGGTGTATGTATACATCGGGCATAGCCAATACGCGGTTGAATCCCTCGTAGCGAACAGGTCCCTGGTAGCCCTCGGCGCCGACCAGATTAACCATCACGGCGGGCGACTTGAGTGCGGTATCGCCCAAGGGCATATCGCACACGGCGCGCACGTGCTGTTCAAATTGCGAGGTGACGTTGGCCTCTATGCTGTGATGGCCGCTGTTGTGCGGACGGGGAGCGATCTCGTTGATAAGGACTTGGCCATCTTTCGATACAAAAAGCTCTACGGCCAGTAAGCCGATCAGGTCTAGCGCCGTCGCCAGCGACTCTGCGACTTCGATACACTGCCGTTCAATCGACGGTGAAAGGCGGGCCGGAGACAGCAGGTAGTCGAGCATATTAGACACGTCGGACACGACCATTTCCACGGTGGGAAACGTGCGCACTTCTCCGGAGGGACTGCGCGCCACGATCACGCTGATCTCCTGCGCGATATCGACCTTTTCCTCGACGACGCTGGGCACGTCGAAGGCGCTGGCCAAGTCGTCGGGCTCGTTTATCACCTGAACGCCTCGTCCGTCGTAGCCGTCCCTTCGACTCTTTTGCACGACGGGCAGACGGAAGCGTTCGGGCGTGATCTCAGACCGGCTTTCGATCAACTCAAACGGAGAAGTTGGGAAACCGTGTTCCTGATAAAATTGCTTTTGCAGCCCCTTGTCCTGTACGATTTCGAGCAGGGCGGGCTTGGGATATACGCTGACGCCCGACGCCTCTAACTGCTTCAGCCCGTCTAAGCTCACGTGCTCAATCTCGAGCGTTACGCAGTCCAAGTGCTGACCAAAGTGGAATACCGCCTCTGCGCTGAGCGGGTCGCCCTGCACAAATCGTCCACAAAATGCGCCGGCCGGGGCCGAAGCATCGCCGTCCATGATATGCACGTTGAGACCAAAGCGCATGCAGGTGGGCAGCATCATGCGGCCCAGCTGGCCGCCGGTTAAAATTCCCAAGTTTCTAACGGAAGTCATGGCAAACCCTCCTGTGTGAAATACCTCGTGCGCAGCTTCGCTGTGCGGGGTGCTTGCATGCGGGAGCATGCCATAGGGCAATAACGGGGAGTCGTCGCCGGAGAGCAATACCCACGAGGGCGCGTCGGGTCGATTGCGTCGCGGACCTCAGGGATAGATGAGGGTATACTCCTGCTATACAATCGCTTATACATCCTGCTCTCAGTGGGACACGGGCACGCCCGGCACGGCAGTGCGCACGGCGTATACGGACGTGCGGGCGGTGATAAAGAGCGTCTGTCCGTCTTCGCCCCAGGCACAGTTGGCTGGAATTTCCGGCGTCTCTATGAGGCCGAGAAATTGGCCCTGTGCGTCGTGGGTCCAAATGCCGAGCGCATTGGTCGTATAGACGTTGCCCTGCTGGTCTACCTTGAGGCCGTCGGGCACGCCCGGGCTCTCGTGGCTCAGGTCGGCAAAGAGCCGACCGTTGGCCAGTGAACCATCGGACTGCACGTCAAAAGCGCGTATGTGCTCATGGTGTGAGTCGTCGATATAGAGCACGGATTCGTCCGGGGAAAAAGCCAGTCCATTTGGGCGCTCAAAGTCGTCGGCCACAAGGGCGATGTGGCCATCGGGCGCTATGCGATAGACGCCGCTACAGGGCTGTTCCTGCTCGTCGGGGCTAATGCCGTACGGTGGATCGGTAAAGTAGACGGCACCGCTGGAGTGCGTTACTAGATCGTTTGGACTGTTGAGACGTTTACCCTCAAACGCATCCGCTAGGACGGATATCGCATCGGGCCCGTCGGCTGCAGAGACGCGTCGATTGCCGTGCTCGCAGGCCAGCAGGCGCCCGGTGCGGTCGAGCGTCAGGCCGTTGCTCTGACCCGAAGGATCGCGATGGACGCCTACCTCTCCGCTGGCCGTTACCGTGTGAATGCGGCTTTCGGGTATGTCGCTGAAGTACCAGTGCCCATCTCTATGCCATACCGGGCCTTCCACAAAGGTGAACCCCGTAGCGAGTCTTTCCACGGGCCCCGTCTGTAATGCCGTCTTTTGCATAGCCATTGTTTCTCCTGTGTATAAGAGCGCGCCGAACGCGTCTTTGCAATTGGTTTGCATATGGGTTAAAATATAAGACCAAATGGCACGCTGAAACGAATGCGGTGTCGAACCTCACACGCGCGTTACCCATAGAGACGCTAGACCTACTATGAGCACCCTTTCTTCCCAATCACCGGGCGATATCGATCTAAATAAGCGCTATTTTTTCGCCTTTCTAGCGTTTCAGGTGATTGTGCTGGGTGCTAGCCTGTTTTACAGCGAGTGGGTGCCGGCCGTTATCATCGGTGCGCTCGTTGCCGTGCTCTTTGTCGTAGGTGTCTTGGTGCAGCCCTGGCTCATTGCTCCCATTGTCGTGCTAACTACGGGCCTTGACAGCACGGGGCGCTTTTTCGGCAGCCAAGACAGCGGCGGTGGGGGGTTCCACTTAACCGGCTTTCACCTAGCCTACATTCTGCTCATTATCGCCCTGGTCGTTCAAACCTGTCTGCGCGGGCGCACGCGTTTTCCCGAATTTGAGCTGCGCGCTCCGCTGCTGGCATTTTTGGCCTGCATCGCCGTATCGCTGACCTACTCGCCCAACCAGCCCGATGCCACGATTGGCTTCGTGCGCATGTGCGCGCTGGTTCTCTTCACCTATATGACCCAGGTCATTATCGACTCTAAAAAGGCCGTTTCTGCCGTGCTATGGTCCATGGTGCTGTTCACCATTGCAGGAGCCGGTATGGGGGCCTACCAGGTGATTACGGGCCAGTTTCATTTGCCCGTAAAGGTGATTACTGCGCTGGGTGGCAATATGCCGCGCGCTACGGGCACGTTTCACAATCCAAATATTTTTGCCACCTTTATGATGTGCGGAATTCTACCCCTGCTGGCCGTTCTGCTCAATTTCAAAATGAGCTGGACCGCGCGGATCCTGTTTGGTCTGGCGGTTATTATTGGTTTTGGCGGCTTACTGGCGTCGTTTAGCCGCTCAAACTGGATGGCTACGCTGGTTGCGGTCTTTGTGATCCTTTGGCTCAGCGGTAAGGTTCGCTACTTCTTCTACCTGCTGTTTGGCAGTATTCTCGCCGTGCTGGCGTTAAAAGAGTTTGTGCCTTTTGCCGAGTACATTTTTGAGCGCTTCATCTCCATATTCACGCTTTTTGAGCAGTTTGGCTCGGTGGGGCGCACGTCGAGCACCGCCCGTATCTATCTCATTTTAGCTTCGCTCGACATGTTTTCAGACCATCCGCTGCTCGGCATTGGTTGGCGCGCCTTCCCGCACGTTTTCTCCGACTACGCGCCGGCGGGTTATCCACACTGGAGCCAGGTGAACGAACCGCACACGGTGATCACGATGGTGCTGGGCGAGTTGGGAATCGTCGGCTTTGCCGCCATGCTGTGGTTTATCCTGAAGGTGTTCTTTGTAAGCCTGAGTCGGTTTTACGAGATGAAAGACGCCTATTTACGCTCGGTGCAAATAGGGCTGATTGCCACCTTTGTCGGCTTTCAGGTCAACCAGTCATTTAATGGAGACCTCGCGAACAATATGTTTTGGTTTGGCGTCGGTATGCTCTTTGCCGTGCAGCGTGTCGAGAAAATGGAGCGGGAGAAAACCGAGGCCACTTAGGACGGGGTCAATCCTGAAATTCCACAGGCGTCGAGCGCAGGCTCGATGCCTTTTTTTATGCCCTCTACCCAGATACAGTATTTCTCAATGGGATGCGATTGTGCGTTATAGGGTAGGAATTGGCCGTGAAGTTTAGTATACTACTAGCGTCAACTGGAATTTCCCCCAAGGATGGTCCACGTGGCTCTAAGTATAAACAGCAATCAGTCTGCGATTAATGTACGCAGAAACCTCAACGCGACTACGCGTGAACTCTCGACGAGTTTGGAGCGCCTCTCCTCGGGCCTGCGCATAAATCGCGCTGCCGATGATGCGGCTGGACTCTCCGTGCGCGAAGGATTGCGCGCAGAGTCTTCAGGTCTGCAGGCCAGCGTGCGCAACGCCGAACAGGCGACCAATCTCATTCAGACGGCCGAAGCCTCGCTCAACGAGGTCAACGCGATCCTCGTGCGCATGCGCGAACTGGCCGTTCAATCCTCCTCTGGCACGGTAAGCGACAGCAACCGCGAGTCGGTGCAGACGGAGTTCTCTCAGCTCAGCAACGAGATTGACCGCATTGCACAGTCGACGACCTTCAACAGTCAGGTACTGCTGACCGGCTTTGGAAATGCCGTCAGCTCGCTCTCGAGTGCCCTCGTTTCTAGCAATGTGACGGGGGTGACCAACGTGGCCATTTCTGGCGCGGCGTCGGGGACGTTCACCTTTATCGACGCGGCAGACGATAGCGACCTGACGTTGGGCAACGGGTCGGTGACGCAGACGATTTCGCTGGGGACCGCGCTCGACGGCAACGTCGTGGCAACCGGCACAAAGATCGTCGCCAACTTTGACCGTTTGGGTATTCAGGTTACGCTGGCGGGCGTAGGTGCTGCCGATGCTACGGGTTCCTTTAGCGACGGTGACCTGGACACCTACCAGCTCCTCGTTGAGGAGGGCACGGGTGCCAGCTTTCAGATTGGTCCTTCGGATTCGAGCTTCAATCGTCTGGAGCTGTCCATACCCGACCTGACGGCGACGGGTGACGAACTCAATTTGGATTCTACAAGCGTGACGACGCAGACGACCGCTCAGTCTGCGATCACCGATATCGATGGGGCGATCACGCGCGTTTCGCAGGAGCGCGGCAACCTAGGCGCGATTCAAAACCGCCTCACGTTTAATCTATCGGCCACGGAGAATCGCATTGAACAGGTGCAGGCAGCCGAGTCGACCATCAGTGACACGGATATCGCCCAAGAAGTCTCCAAGCTGACGCGCGCGCAGGTTCTTTCACAGGGTGCGTCTGCTCTGCTCGTGCAGGCTCAGGGCGTGCAGGCGACGAGCGTGCTGACGCTGCTGGGCTTCCAGCAGCAGTAGGTCAAGGGGCAAATAGCACGTAGCCGACGGCGCTGCGCTCCAACCACACCGTGCAGAACTCACCCAAGTCATAGGTCCGCGATACCTCGTCGTCGCGTGCGGCGGCCGGATCGTTGACCAGCACGCGATTGCCTTCGTAGCCGCGCACGACTAGCAGGTGTCCATTCGTCTTGCGCACGGCCCCATCGCGCAGTTCGCCTTCGGCATAGCGCACGGAGGCGATCAGCGGATGGCCCGCATCCAGCAGTCCTCTTGCCACTTCCCAGCGCGGAACGTGTAGCAGATAGCCCATCAGCCCGCGCCCAGAGGCGGCGTGTACATTGGCAGGCCAGACGCCGTAGAGGCCGCTGGGCCTATGCCGTGCTTCCTCTATGATGTCGTAGACGTCTACCGACTTTCCGTAAAAATCCAAGAGCATACTTACCGACGTAGGCGAGCATACTCGGTTGGCGATATCACTGCGCAGCTGCATCTGACTGCGCGCGGGCACGTCGTGCGCGAGGTGGCCCTGTGTCAGGGCCGGCGCCGGTGAAGGGCCGTCTGCGCGCAGTGAGACAGAGAGCAGAGTGGGTAGGTCGGCGATGGGATGCGCGCACTGCACGTGCCAGTGCAATACGGCCCTTTTAAGCGGTGCCTCAATGCGCCAAATGTCGACGTCTGCACGCACGCTCTGCGCATTATCATCTCTCTTGTCGTCGCCCGTAAAGTTGCCCATCGGTGCCAGCGCGCAGCGCGCACGCGCTCCGTCTGTCATCTCGTATTCGAGTGTGCACTGGTAGCCCCAGAGGGCCTCTGTGTGCAGGGAGAGGCAGGGCAAGACCTCGCGCAGGCCGCGCAGGGCTTCTGCTGGAACGCTCTGCTGCCACGTCCACTGATTGCGCTGTCCTCGCCACGTAATTTGATCGACATGGTCGAGCACGAGCGCTGATGGTAGCGCGGTGTTCCAGTGGGCGGCTTGGTGCTGTGTAGCTACGAGCAGGTGCGTTGTCATGGCAAAAAATATAGGGTGCCGCTGTGGGAGGACAATATTGGAGCGGCTCTCTCCGTCGTCGCTAGCCCCATAAGTGTGGGCTGGGTGGATAGAGCGTGCTGCCCTCGTAGCGCAGGCCTGGCTGCCGATCTTCTCTGAGTAGAAGCGGCCCGTCCAAATCGACAAACTCGGCCTCGCCCGCCAGCAGCGCGGCCGGTGCCATAGAGAGCGAAGTGGCGACCATGCAGCCGATCATAACGCCTAGGTGCAGCTGCCGCGCTTGGCGAAGCAGCGCGAGCGCCTCGGTTAGGCCGCCCGTTTTGTCGAGTTTAATATTGACGTACTCGTAGCGACCGGCCAGTGCGGGCAGGTCGGCTGCGGTGTGACACGACTCATCGGCGCAAAAGGGCAGCGGGTGCGTCATATCGCCCAGCGCGTCGTCTTGACCGGCTGGCAGGGGCTGTTCGACGAGGGTGACGCCCCGCTTAGAGAGCGCCTCGGCAAACGGCTCGACCTCGTGCTGTTCCCATCCCTCGTTGGCATCTACGATCAGTGCGGCATCTGGAGCCCCGCGGCGAATGGCTTCGACGCGTTCAAGATCACCTTCGCCAGCTAGCTTGATTTTCAGCAGCGGACGTTCTGCGTTGGCCGCTGCAGCCCGCCCCATATTTTCTGCTGTGTCGAGCGAAATTGTGTAGGCCGTTTGCACGGGCTTGGGCGGAGGGAGCCCGGCCAGTTCGCATACGGGCTGATTCCGACTTTTGGCCTCTAGGTCCCACAGCGCGCAGTCAAGCGCGTTGCGCGCCGAACCGGCCGGTAAATGCTGCGGCAGGTCCGTTCGCTCCAGTCCGGACTCGATGCTAGCGCGCAGCCCCTCTAGCTGAGCGACCACCTGCTGCACGGATTCGCCGTAGCGCGGATAGGGCATACTCTCTCCGCGTCCAGTGTGCCCGTCGCGCGAGACGGTGCACACTACGACATCTGCGCTGGTCTTGGTCCCACGCGAAATAGTGAATGCCTGCGCCAGCGGCCAGCGCTCACTTCGGACGTCAAATTGCATCACAGCGGCAGAGCGTCTACGAGGCGGCCAGCGCCCTGGCGCATGGGGTCGACGCAGGGTAGGCCGGTCTGTTGCTCGAGGGTCTCGAGCAGGTCGAGCGCATGCTCTTCGCTCCGCTTAGAAGTATTGACGGCGATGCCAACCGTGCGGCAAGCGGGATTGGTTAGGCGCCCACAGGACTCGTTGAGGCGGATGCATGCGTCGATGGCTGGGAGTCCATAGGTGGGCAGGCCGCGCATATGATCGCGGTCGGGATCGTGGCAGAGCACGAGGGCGTCGGGCTGTGAGCCGTGCAGCAGGCCGAGCGATACGCCGGCGTACGAAGCGTGAAAGAGTGAGCCCTGTCCTTCGACCAAGTCCCAGTGGTCAGCTTCGTTGTTGGGTGAAAGCACTTCGGCGGCACCAGCGATAAAATCGGATATGATAGCATCTACGCAGAGGCCTTCACCCGCTATAAAGATGCCCGTCTGGCCGCTGGCGCGAAACGTGGCTTTCACACCGCGCGTCTGCATTTCGCGCTCTATCGCTAGGGCCGTAAACATCTTGCCGACGGAGCAGTCGGTGCCGACGGTGAGCAGGCGCCTGCCGCTGCGCTTGGCGCCGCTGGCAATGGGAAAATGCTGGTCAGAGTAGCGCACGTCGTGCAGCTGTGTGCCTTGCTTAAGAGCGCGTTCTTCCAGTCCGGGAATAGCAGACAGACGGCCGTGCAGGCCACTGGCAATATCGAAGCCTAGGTCGACGGCTTGCAGCAGGGTATCGCGCCACGCTTCAGACACAATGCCGCCTCGGTTGGCCACGCCGGCAATCAGCGTTTGCGCCCCGGCTGCGCGCGCTTTTTCGAGCGTCATATCGGGCAGGCCGATGTCGGCCTTACAGTCGGGCAGGCGCAGCTGACCGACGCATAAATCGGGGCGCCAGCGGGCAATGCCGTCGGCCGTTTTTGCGGCTAGTTGGTCGGGTGCGTCGCCTAGAAAGAGCACGTAAGGTTGTCTAAGCTGGATCAAAGAATGGGTTCCTCATGTTAAGTGGAATGCATAAAATAGCGATTGGTCCGTTTTGGGAAAATAGAGATCTGGCGTTGACGCAGAGGTGCTTATTGTCGTACACTGCTGCCTCGAAGTAAGGATTGACTTATCAACCGAAAGGAATGACATGAAGCTGCAGGTATATCAATCGTACTGGGGCATGGCGGGACTGCCGTTTAACGGCGATGAAGAGTGGAGTATGGAGGAAAAGCTCGAAAAGATTGCCGAAGGGGGCTTCGACGGCGTCGAGTTTCTCATGGAGGAAAAGGCGCATCGCGATGCTATGGTGCCGCTCTGCGATAGGTTGGGACTCAAGCGTTCAAATATTGTCTTCCCGTGGACGCCGGAGGAATTTGACGACGATATTAAGGCGGCCCAAGACGGCGGCGCGTCGCATATCAACCTGCAGCCCATGCCCATGCCGCGCCGGGTAGCAGACGGCGTGTCCTATATCGTGCGCTGTATGGATCGGGCCGCTGCGGCCGGATATCAGCTCTTTTTTGAAACGCACCGAGATCGCATGACGACGGATATGTACTTCACGCTCGACTTGATCGAGGCCGTGCCCGACATGGTGCTGTGCGGCGATCTATCGCACTTCTTGGTGGGGCGCGAATTTGCCGGTCCGCCTATTTCGGAACAAAACCAGCAGTACATGGACCAGATCTTGGCGCGCTGTGGCGCTTTTCACGGGCGCGTTGCCTCGCGCGAGCAGGTGCAGGTGCCCACGGGTTTTGCCCACAACCAGGTTTGGGTCGATCTCTACGAGAGCTGGTGGGAGTACGGCTTTAAGCAGTTCAAAGAGCGCGCCGGCGAAGACGACGTAATGACCTTTGTCGTCGAACTGGGTCCGCCGACCTATGCCATACAGGGTGCCGATGGCCGCGAACTGTCGGATCGCTGGGAAGAGGCGGTGCGAATGAAGGATCGCGTGCGTGCGATTTGGGAGCGCTGCTAGCGCGTATCGACGGTGCGTGTAATGTAAATCAAATCCCCGGTTCAAAGCGGACCGGGGATTTTTGTATGCGTAGACCTATTCGAGCACTTCTATTTCGTCGGGTAGGTTGGGCACCATGCAGAGAAATTCAAAGGGTTCGTCGCCCTCGGCTCGATACCAGTGCGGCACACCGGCGGGAATGTATACGACGTCGTCTCCCTTTACCTGAAATTCTTCGTCGCCGATGCCGATGGTCGCCCTTCCGCGCAGGACGTACTGCTCATGCTCAACGGTGTTGGTGTGGCGTGGCATGCCGCCGCCGGGCTGCATGACAAAGCGGCGCATGGCAAAATGAGGGCTCTGTTCGGAGCCGATAAGCACCTGGCGTTGGGTATCTTTACCGCCGCCTACAGTTTCAAAAGGCAGCTGATCGGCTTGGCGCACGGACATGGTATAGCTCCTAGCTGAAGGGTAGAGTAGATGCGTATTGGGCGGCCCGGCACATTCCATTCGTTCTGCTGGACCGCCCGAATCTCTGGGCGCTCTATTCGCGCGTAATAACGGGCGACTGACTGGCGCGCTGGAAAAGGTCGGCAAACTCGCTGCTGCCGTCGTCGTCGACGAGAACCGTGTTGCAGCCCCAATCGTCTACGGGCTGGTTGCCTTTGCCAAAAAAGTTCCAGACTTGGCCGTTATTAGTGAAATAGACGCAGACCCCACCCGGGCGAGTGGTCTTTATCAGTCGCCGCGGCAGTGCGTGGTCGGCCTTATCGACCCGGTACTGCTCGAGGACGTTTTCGTCCATCTCGACGCCTAGACCCGGCGCTTCGGGCACCTGTGCGTGGCCACCCACCACGGGAATGCGCTCGGTGAGCAGGTGGTGTTCGTAGAGTTCGTGACAGGTGATTGTCGGCCACTGGGCGTGCGTCAGCACGGCGCTTAGGTGAAGAGAGAGCGCGGTCGTGGGACCGGCGCCGACCATTTGTAGAAAGAAGGGCATGTTGAGTGAACCGGCCGTGCTTCCTTGACGCATGACCTGCGATACGCCGCCGCCGAGCACGTAGCCGTCGCACACGCCGCCCATTTCAATGCCGTCGCGTGGCCCGATGACCCCGTAGTGGTGGGCGATGGCGCTCTCTATCTGCGTGCGCATATAGCGGTTGCCCGCGGCATCTTCGCGCGGGATGGGATCCTCAAAGATTTTGATCTTGGGAAAAGTGCGCTCCAACTCGCGCAGGATGGGTATCGCGTTAGAGGCGTTGTTGAGAAAGGCGTTCCAATCCGCGTCAATGCGGAAGTGGTCGGGCGTGGCTTCAGAAATGCGGCGGATGGTCTCGAAGACGTCAAACCAGGGACGCGTCTTGATCTTCATGCAGGTATAACCCAATTCGACGGCAGTCCGCGCCTCGATTTCGTACTTTTCCGGCGACATGTCGTGGTCCCAAAATGAAATGGCACACCAGTCGCGGCATTTGCTGCCGAGCAGACGGTAAACCGGCACGCCGGCTAATTTTCCGGCCGCGTCAAAGAGCGCCATTTGCAGGCCAGCGCCCAGACTGTCGTCCCACATTGTTTCAAAGGGTGTGCGTCCTACGACGCGCTCGTGATCGTTGACGCGACCCCAGGTGTAGTTCTGAATGGTTTCGCCCCAGCCTACAATTCCGGCGTCCGTTTTAACGCGCGTGATTTCCAGTTCGGACCAGGTGTGAATGCCGGCCCGCTCCATTTCTAAACGAACGCGGTCGACAAAGGGCACTTGCAGCGTAAAGCGCTCAATATGGGTGACGTTAGCGGTCATGAATTAGGGCCTCTCGTAAGGATAGACGGGTCTGGCCGCTCGTTGTTGATGAGTCTGCAGCACGACCGCGCACGGTGGGTGTTGATGGAGGTGCTAGTTTGGTTATGGATAAGAGCGATGTCAAGGTCTTGTTCCGATGGATCGCTCGTTCCGGAAATTGGGCACTTCCGGGGGTATATCCGCAGTAATTGACGGTCCATTGGCAATTTCGAACGGATAGTTCTACGGTGGGTTTGGATGGCGCAAAGGTTTAGTCGTTATCCAGCTTGATATCTGGGTACAGCTTTTTCGTACACTCAGGGCATACATCGTGGCTGAAGTCGGCCTCTGAATACTTGCTGACATAGGATTCGATACTGTTCCAGTGGCCGTTGTCGTCGCGCACGTTCTTACAGGAGGCGCAGATGGGCAGTAGGCCGCTCAATACCTGCACATTGTCCAACGCTTTTTTTAGATCTGCTGTCAGAAGCTGGTTCTCTATTTCCACTTCTTTTCTATGCGTAATATCTGCGTGTGTCCCAGTGACGCGAAGCGGTTTTCCATCTTCGGTCCAACTCATAACTTTGCCACGATCTAGGATCCACTTGTACGAGCCGTCTTTACACAGCATCCTGTGCTCGTTCTCATAGAAAGGCGTTTCTCCTTTCAAATGGGCGTTGAGGTCGGCGTATACGGCGTCCTTATCGTCGGGATGCACGCGCGTATCCCATTCCGATAGTTCATCGCTTATTTCTTCCTCTGCGTATCCCAACATCGCTTTCCACTTGCTCGAGAAGTGAACCTCGTTGGTGATCGCATTCCAATCCCAAGATCCTAAATCACTGCCCTCTAAGGCCAAGCTCAATTGCTCTCTGTTGCTAAGGAGCTCAGCTTCTTGCCTTTTCGATGTGGCCAGCGTAGCAAAGAGCCCTTCATTAAATATGACCAAACCCGCAGTAAGCGTCGCCGAGGAAATCAACCAGCCTAAGATCGCTACATACCATGCGGAAGGGGATAGAAGGTATTCTTCTACGTCCATTGGGTATGTTAGAGTACCACCGATAAAAGAGACGGCGACCAGTATAGATGAGAAGACCACGAAGACCAGGACCGCAATACCCTCGCGTCGCCCACAAAAAACGGCGGCAGCAGGCCCCATGATGATGAGGAACCCTATGCCTGCTGACGTTAGACCAAATTGTACGATACCCGTTATTCCAATAAGCGCGTTGATCACCACAATGGATCTCGACAGCACGGAATAGGGAAGCCTGTGCCGTAAAAAAGTTATTATCCAAATACAAATGCAAAAGCCTATGTGTGCACCCATAACAGGCAAAAAGCCGACTTCACCAGCTCTGGTCAGGCTGGCAATTAAGGCGGGTACTGCTACGATTGATTTTACCACGTAGTAGACTTGGCAGATTTTCAATCGAATAGCGTTGGCGCTATCTAAGACCTGTTGTTCAATCAGGCTATTGTTTTCAGTTAAGTCTCTTTTCATAATTGCCAAGCTAACGTACAGAGTGGGTATTTAAAAGGATAACCTGCTAAGAAAGCGTCTTTCTTTGAAAGGATGTCGAGCTTTAAGTAGTATACTTATTCGCGCGGGTGTTTTTTTGTCTATAATTCGTTTTATGAAACTGCAGATAGAAGCGAGATCTTGACGGCCCTACTGTGATGTTTTGGGATTATACAAGCGCGGGCACGAAAGATTAATTGCTATATAGGTCGATTTCGGGGTACAGCTTTTTCACACATTCAGGACATATACCGTGGCTAAAATCGGCTTCTGAATGCTTGCTGATATAGATTTCAACTGGGTCCCAATTGCCGTTGGAGTCGCGCACGTTCTTACAGGAGGCGCAGATGGGCAGTAGGCCGCTGAGCACTTTCACATTGTCTAACGCTTCTTTCAGCTCTGCTGTCAGACGTTGTCTTTTCAACTCTGCCTCTTTCCTACGCGTGACATCTTCGTATGTCCCAGCGGCGCGAAGCGGCGTTCCATCTTCGTTCCAACTCATGACCTTGCCACGGTCTAGGATCCACTTGTACGAGCCGTCTTTACACAGCACCCTATACTCGCTCTCGAAAAAAGGCGTTTCTCCTTTCAAATGGGCGTTGGCGGAGGCGGAATAGTTGTCAAAATCGTCGGGATGCATAAGCTTTTCCCATTCCGACAGTTGATTGCTTGCTTCTTCCTCTGTGTATCCAAACATCGCTTTATACTCGCTCGACAGGTGAAATTCGTCTGTGACCGCATTCCAATCCCAGAATCCCAACTGACTGCCTTCCAGTACGTACGCTAACTGCTCTCGGCTCTTAAGTAGGTCCACCTCCTGTCTTTTCGACTTGGCCAGCGTATCAAATAAACTTTCGTTAAAAACGACTAAACCCGCAGTAAGCGTACCAGAAGAAATAAACCATCCCAGTACTGACATAGACCAGGTAGAAGGGGAAAGAACGTAGGAGTCTAGATCGAATCCGTATGCCGTAAATCCACTAGTGAAGGAAACGGCGACTAAAATAGAGGCGAAGAGCATTAAGGTCAGGCCTATGATCCCTCCGCGTCGCCCGCAAAAGATAGCGGCGGCAGGCCCCATGATAATGAGGAACCCTATGCCGCCTGAGAGTAGTCCAAATTGAGCTATACCGGCTATACCGATGATCGCGTTCATGATGATGAGAGACCGCGAGAGTGCGATATAGGGAATCTTTTTTCGCAGGAGGGCAATGGTCCAGATAATAATGGACAGTACTAGCTGGAGACCCATAATGGGTAGGAAATCGATCTCACTGAGCCTAGAAAGACTTGCAACTAAGGCAGGCAGGACGAAGATTGAAACAATGACATAGTAAACGTAGCTAATCTTTAGACGAATAGCATTGGCACTGTCTAGTACTTGCTGTTCAACCGTATGCTCTTGTGCGTCTACCATTAGTGACTGAATCGAGTAGTGTGAGGCGTGCTACAACGCCATAGAGAATACGCGACAAGGCCAAGATATAAAAGAAAAAATTTCTCCAAACGGGGATGGTGTAATCGTCGTGGGCAGGCTTTGCATCCAAGAATCGTTTGCAGAAAGGCCGCTGCGCAGAACAACGGGATCTCGGCTACTAATACGGTGTGAGGTCGCAGCCAAGCTATAGGGGTTCGTGAAAGTAGTAACACAGACCATCGGGCGCGATCACAAAAAATACTCGCAGCTTGTTGCCGTCTCGCTCATCGACTTGCCAGTCGCCAACCTGAACGCTGCGCGCTTCCAACGTTTTTTTCATTTCTTCAATGTGGTCGACCAAAATTGCTGCGCCTTCTTGCGTGGGGTCTCCGCCGTTAACGGCAAAGCCGACCTGAACCCCGTCCCGCTCTAATAAGACGGTTGGCACGGGCGTCTCCTTGCGTTCTACTTCTACCATATCAAAGTGCTCTGAGTACCACTCCGACGCCGTGTTTATATCGCTGACGGGCAGGGCCAGCACGTCCTGCTGATAGGGATAGGCTGCTTTGAATGCGGGTGTTTTTGCCATGGGTCTTTTCTCTATTCAGAGGTATACTACGTTGAGTTTTGAGGATTGATCGGCATCCAGTTACTCGTCCCTCAGTGCATCCCAAGGGGCGGGGTAGTCGACTAAGCCCGAAACGGCATCTAACGCTCCGTCGTCAAGCGCTAACGCCATATCGTATTCGGACAGAAACACGGTGCGAAGATGGAATTGGCCAATGGGCGCAAAGCCGAATCGCCCGTAATAGGCCGGGCTGCCCTGAACAACTGCTGCCTTGTAGCCTGCATCTTGGCACGCGGACAGGCCTCGTTGAGTCAGCATTGAGCCGATACCCCGTCGTTGAAGGGGCTGAGATACGCAGAGCGGAGCCAGTGCGCATGCGGCTATGTCTGGATGCTCAGCGATGCGCACGCCGCTGAAAAAGACGTGCCCAACGAGTAGGTCGTTTTGCAGGGCAACCAGTGAGATATTGACCCCGAACGCCGACTGGTCGCGGAGCCTCTCTACGAGATCTGCTTCTAGGTCGCCGGTGCCATAGGCCGCGCGAAACGTTTCCACAATGAGGCTGCGGATTGCCCCGTAGTCTTCGGGTGTTTCCCCTCTTATGATAAGATCTTCCACGGTTTCCCTTTACAAAAAGATGCGCGCTTTGCTAAAGAGCACGGCGCGGCCACCAATGAATACGCGCGCACCGGCCATCTCGCAAAATAGCTCGCCGCCTCGGGCTGAGATTTGACGTGCGTGTAGCTGACGCTTGCCCAGCCGTGCGGCCCAATAAGGTATGAGCGTGCAGTGCGCCGAGCCGGTGACGGGATCTTCGAGAATCGAGTCTGTTGGGAAGAAAACGCGCGAGACAAAATCGCAGTCGGTGCCGGGCGCCGAGACAATGATGCCCAAAGAGGGCAGGTCCTGTAGCAGGGGCCACGCGGGCTGGCACTGGGCAACCTGTTCGTGGGAATCGACGATGACTAAATAGTCGCGTGAGAGAAAGGTGGCAAGGGGAGAAACCCCGAGTCCTTCTACCAGCGCTGGAGGGCATTCGACCGCATCACCGGGCCGGGCGGGAAAGTCGAGCACGAGCCGGTCGCCGCGGCGTTCGACGCGAAGTGGACCGCTCGGGCTTTGAAAGGATACGGCCGTCCGATTGGGTTCTAGGTAGTTAAACACGACAAAGGCGGAGGCCAGCGTCGCGTGCCCGCAGAGGTCGACTTCCATAGAAGGGGTAAACCAGCGGATGGCGTAGGCGCCTTTCTTGCCGACGATAAACGCGGTCTCCGATAGGTTGTTCTCGCGGGCTATGGCCGCCATCGTTGCGTCGGGCAGCCAGTCGTCTAGCGGACACACCGCAGCTGGATTGCCCGAAAATACGGCTGCGGTGAACGCGTCGACGATATACTGCGGCTGCTCCATGCCTCTAGGCGCGCTCAGCCGATAACGCGCATGGGCAACAGCGCTTTGTTTGGATCGATGTCAAAGTCGACTTCTACCGCGTCGTCGCCGCGCGCAAAGCGAATCTTGCCCGTGCCCAGTGCCGCTTCTACGCCCGGGGCTTCGTACAGCGGATACGCATCGTAGTCGACGACCTCACCGTCTATTCGGTGTGCGCCGCCGTGCGCGATATCGAGCACGTGGCCCGTTGTCGTCTGCACCTGCACGTTTTTGTTGAAAGGCCACTGGCTCAGATCGGGCTGTAGCGCGCTGCGCGCTGCGCAAAAGGCATCAAAGCTCTCTACCTCATCGGCTTCGATCGCTTCTAATACAAGGCCAGCCCGGACGCTGTGGATGCGCAGCAGCCAGCCGTCGATCAGGTCGCCTTCCCGCACGAGGATATTGGCGTTGTTGGCCTCGCGAATGGTCATCCACTCGTAGGTACCGATCGGGCGCAGGCCGACGTAGAACGTGCCGAGGTCGGCAAAAAGCCAGCCTTCCCTTTCGCTCCAGGCGTGGCCGTTGGGCAGAAAGACGTTGACAAAGGGATGGTCGTCCGTGGCCGGAATGTCGTAGAGCACGACCACGCAGCCCTCGTGCTGCAGCATTCGTTCGTAGGGCGAGGCGCCAAAGAGCCGATCGGGCCACTGCAGGTAGGGCTTGTCGGTAGAAATGGCGCGACCAATGTGCTGGGGAAATCCGTTGAGAAAGGCGCTAAAGCGGTCGGGGCTGCGATAGGGATGGTTGCAGACGATGGTCGCCTGGTGGTTGGGCCCGCTCCAGGTGAGATCCCAAGAGACCAAATCGATGGGGCCGGCTTGAGTACCCGGCAGGCCGACCTGCGTCGAGCCCAGCGCAAAGTGGCGGCTCATATAGGTGTACTTGCGCACCGGTCGCGCCGTCTCGCGCGCGTGGCGATAGATGGTGCGCGGCGCCTTGGTTTTTTTGACGACGTGCGCGGCGCTGCGGTCCCAGGCCATATCGGCAAAGAGCGCCGGCGGTCTATAGCCGGCTACCACTGACGGGATGGCAAAGCCCTGCGTGTGCGAGACGGGATCAAAGTCGATGCCGCCAAAGTAGAGGTACTGCAGCGGCTGGATGCCGCCCAAGCGCGTCCAGGTGTTTTGACGGTAGCCCTCGCGCGAATGGCCGCCGGCCCAGGCGCCGTTAAAATACTCCAGCGCCATATCGGCTACGAGCAGGGTCAGCATCTGGTCGACCTGTGCGCGCAGGGCGTCGTCTTGGACGTGCTCATACAGACCGATATAGGCCGTCATATGCTCAATATGGTAGCCGGTCGAGTCGTATTCGTGGTGTCCCTGCAGCGCGGTGCGCTCAATGATGCCGCCGATCCAGCGCTTGGCCTCAGCGGCAATGGCCGCGGCCGATAGACCGGACCAGGCAAACTCGGCGTCTTGCCAGCGCTCGGCGGCCAGCAGCATGCCCGTATAGGCCATGAGCCAGTGGTTTTCCGTGTTGCCGCGCTCCAGGTGGGCTTCCGTCATAAAGTCGCGTATGAGCGCGACGGCACTGTCGGGCAGCTGCTCTTCCCAGCGACATAGCAAGAGCATGCAGGGCAGGATTTCAAAAGGCCCGCCAAGCAGATCGCGGGCCGGACATTCGGCCTGGCGCCACAGCCCGCCGCGTATGATCTCGACGATGTCCTCTTCGCTCGGTCCGTGCGGCATCAGCGCGTGCGCTGCCCACAGCCCGCGGTCGCGTCCCTCGGCGTGCGCCGCATCGAGAATCTGCTGGGCGCGTGCGTCTACTTCGGCGTTATATGTTTGCTGGTCCATTAGGCCTTCTCCTCGGGGGGTAGTACGGCGCGCACGTGCTTGAAACCGTCGAGCTGGTTCCAGGTCTGACCGCCGTCCTCTGTGTTCCAGAGACCGCCGGGACTGGCCCCGGCTAGCCAGCGCTGTGGATCGCGGCCATCGACGGCCAGCGTGGCAAAGAGCATGCGCGGTCCTAAGCGCTGCCAGGGCCCTTCAGCATCGCCGGCGACGATGCCGTGTCCCGTAGCGGCAACGAGCCTGTTGTCGGCTTCGTTTATATCGTAGACGGCGCCCTCTATTTTGCCTCCCATCCGTTCCCAGTGCAGTCCGTCTTCGCTGCTGAAGAGGCCGCCGCGTTCGGCGCCGGCCCAAAAGCGGTCGCAGGTATAGTAGAGCGCGCGCACGGGCACGTCCCACAGATCGCTTCTGGCCGCGTGCGCGCCGGAGTCCGAATAGACGACGACGCCCGCTTCGCTGCCGGCCAGCCAGCGGCTCTCGTCGTTGGGATCAACCAGGAGCGCGTTGGTGTAGCGCTCGTCGGGGCCGAGAGCGTCGGAGTGAAAAGTCCATCGCGCTGCGCCCAGCGCATCGCGCGTGGCCGTCGCCACGCCGTAGGGACAGCCGGCAATGAGGCCGGGGTCACCGCTAGTAGACGCAACGGCTAGGATCTCCGTCAGCGTTTCGTCGTGCAGCTGTAGCCAGCGCTCGTCGCCGCGCTCCCAGGCGTAGAGCCCGTGGTTGGCGCTCAGGACGACGCGTCTTTTATCGCGCAGCAGGCGGAAGGCGGTGGCCTGGTTGTGACCGATGCGCGTCCACGCGCCGTCCGGCGCGCCGCCGTAGAGGCCGGGCCCCTGTATGACGTGGATGCCGCTGGTCGCGGCCAGCGTGCCGCCTACCAGCCAGGCGGAACAGGCGTCTGTATTCATGACATATCCTCGGCGGGCGTAGCCAGCGTGCGGCGGCGCTGCTGCCAGCGCCACTTGTGGCTGCCCGAAATGAGCGGTTTTAAGTGGTTGGGTGTTTGCTCGACAAACTCGGCGCTAGGCTCCTGGCCGTTCCACGCCTGAAACATCGTCGGCGTGTAGCCGCCAATCACGATGCAGCGCTCGCGGTCGGAGCGGATTTGGCCGGTGGCGTGGATTAGCGCCTCGCCAAAGAGCAGCGTCGAGCCGGCTGGGGCAATGACTTGGTGGATGAGCGAGGGGTCGGCTTGGGCCGCTTCGATAATGGCCTCGCGCGGTCCGCCGACTTTGTGGCTGCCGGCGATGCAGACCGTGCCGCCGTCGTCCGGTCCTAGTTCCGTCAGGTTGGTCAGCGTCTTTACAAAGGTGCAGTGGTAGAGATCGTTGGCTGTGTAGGTGCCCACGTCGGGCCAGGTGCCCACGTGAAAGCCGTAGCGCGGCGGCGCAGAGACGTCGGTATCCGGCGCCCGCGTATTGATAACGGCCTCCGACTCTTCAAGGCGCACGTCGCCGCCGACTAACTCTTCGGCCATACCCACTAGGCGCGGATGGGTCAGGTAGTCAAAAATGGCCGGGTCGGCCTCGAGAATGTGGGCAAAGTGCAGGTGGTGCGGCTTGTGGGCCGACAGGGAGCAGTTGCGCACGCGCGCGGAAGCGGGATCGCCGCTGGCCAGCAGGTCGCGCTTGAGGCGCTGCATGGCCTCGAGCAGGCGACCGGTCTCCACCTCGGAGAGCGCGTTTTCGACAACGATGTAGCCGTAGACGTCGAGATGGTAGCGCTGGGCCGGCGTGAGCGCGGGAAAGGGCCGCTTGAAGGAGTCGTCCGTCATGGGGAGGCAATATAAGGTGGTTCGCTTATCTAGGAAACGGGCGCATTGGGGAAAGAGATCGCGTGCGGCGCCGCGGTCTACATGCGCTCCGGAGTATCGTATGCTCACGGCGGCAAGGCTCTTTCTGCGATCTGCTGGTTTGCTTTTACTAGTGAATGAGGATTTTTTATGTGGATATCACATATTGTAAATCGTGTAAAATGCAAAAGAGGTTTCATTCGAATTTTCTCATGGACGGTGCTAGGTTGTAGGTTGTCGACCGGCTCTAGGACAAAGGAGAACACCATGTTCAGTGCGTATGGTCGCCTCGTACTCGTTTTGCTGGTGGCATTCCCTCTGGGTCGCGCTCATGCCTACAACGAAGACCACACGGCGCACGCCATTCCCATAGCCGACAGCGAGGGCGCCGAACCGCGCACGGTTGTGCTGGAGAGTGGCGATGATCTCAGAGGGGTCAATTTCACCCCTGAAGATATCGCTGTGTCTTCTGGAATACCCTTGCCGGCGGTATTGTTCACGGACGGCGTTTGCCTATTGGGCCTGCTGGCCTTGGTGCCGCTCTACCGCCGTCGAGCGGTACTGGGTGGGGTGCTGTTGGCTCCCGCACAGACCTTTCGATATTTAGCTGCAGGGCCCGATTGGAAAGGCCCGCTGCTTATGCTGCTGATCTATACGTTTATTCCAACTGTGGCCCTGTTTAACACGCTTCCAATCCGCGGCTTAGAAATACCCGCGCTCGGTCTTCTGATCGGTGTTTTAATGCTCGTAGGTATGACTTTACTCGTTGTAGTGCTATGGATGGCAGAGACGGCGTCCTTGTGGGTGCTAGTGCGTCTGGCTGGTCAGGCTCCATCGTTTCGCGCTGTGCTCTGCAGCGTGGGCTATGCCAACACGCCGATTCTCTTGGCCTCGTTGTTTTGGATAGTCGTCCTGCTAGCCGGGGCGGGTCAGTCTATTTCTGATCTTAGTGCGCCCTATAGTTTGGGCGCGCTCTGGCCCGATTTGGCGGGTGGGGATGCCGTGGTCAAAGCGCTCTTGGATCTGATAGAGCCTTTCTGGCTGTGGTCGCTGTGGCTGACCGTGCCTGCGCTGCAGGCGATTACCGCGCTTACGCCGGGCCGAGCCAAGCTAGTCGTTATCGCCTACGCCGTTATCTTCGTAGCGGTTATGGTTGGTTTTGCTGCTGTTGGAGAGATGGCTTCCTCAATGACGACGTCGATGACACCGAGTCCCTAGAGCGGTCTCGTAAATTAAAGGAGCAGAGACTATGACGCTTAGTGAGACAGGGGAACAAAGAGCGGACGCGGGGCCGGAACTGGCGCCCGAATACGGTCGCGTCGGGGCCGTCCTGTGCGGTTTGGTGGCTCTGGCACTGGTCGTGCTAATGGTGCACACCGCCATGAACGTGGGCGAAGGGGGCATGGCGTTTGAGCCGCCGTCGCCGCCCATACCGCTTGGGACGCCTGCGCCGGACTTTGTTCTGCCCGACCTGGACGGTAATCAGATCCGCCTTGCCGACCAGCAGGGACAGGTGGTGCTAGTCGATTTTTGGGCGACCTGGTGCGGGTCTTGCAAGGAAGAGCTGCCCCATATCGAAACGTTTCATCGCCAGTACGGCGACGCCGGCCTGCGCGTGTTGGCGCTGAGTACCGATACAGAAGATGAGGCGGTGCAGCCCTTTGTCGATCGCAACGAGTATACGTTCACCGTGCTGCAAGCCGACGAAGCGGTCCAAAGTGCTTACGGAGTGGAGGGTATTCCGGTCGTCTATCTGGTTGATCGCCAGGGGCGCGTGCGCTGGCACCGGGTGGGGTTCAGCTCGGGCGGCGAAGAGGACATAGCGCGAGAAATTGAGAAGCTGCTCGACGAACCGGCCGAACCGGCTACATCGTCTGGCTGAACGCCCGAGCTACCGGCCGAAGACGACGTTTTCGCGCGTGAAGAGGCGGGCGGTGATCCACACGCAGAGCAGGCCGAGCACCAGCGAGGAAAGGCCCGTCGCCGCGTAGGAAAGCAGCGATACGGGTTCGCCGCTGACGACCTCGGTCATGAGGACCTGCTGGCCCAGTACGGGAATGGGTGCCATCCACCACTCGTTGCCCAACGAGTAGAGCTGTGCGATAATGCTGGGCGCCATCGGCACGATAATCATCAGCGAAATATAGGTCTGCGCCTCCTTAAACGAGCGGGCAAAGGAGGAGACCAGCACCTGAGCTCCCGAGGCAAAAAAGGCCAAGGGCAGCGTAGCTAGCAGCACGCCGGCGACTTCGGGCGCGCCTAGGTTGAGCTGGATGCCCAATTCCTGCCACGACACGCGCCGCATGGCCAAGACGAGGCTGGCCATGGTCAGGACGACCCCCGCACAGGAAAAGACCACGGCGCTCAGCCACTTACCCAGCAGCAGCGACATACGTGAGACGGGATTGATCAGCAGGGGCTCCAGCGACTGACGCTCGCGCTCGCCGGCCGTGGTGTCGACGGCCAGGTTCATGCCGGTGATAAAGGCCGCCAAGATCAGATACATCGGGATAAAGATCATAAAGTGGGCGGCCCGCTGACGCTCGCTGGCGATGTCGACCGTTTCCACCGATATGGGCTGCCCTAGCTGCGGGCTAATGCCGCGTGCGATGAGCCGGAGCCGGCCCATCATGCGACCATAGCTCTCGACGAGACTGCGCGCGCGGCCAATCGAGGCGCCCACGTCTTTCTTGGTGCCGTCGCGCACCAGCTCGATCTCGGCGGTGCGCGCTTGGGCTAAATCGCTGGCAAAGTCCTCGGGAATAATCAGCACAAAGTCGACCGTGCCCTCGCGCACGGCCGCTTCCGGGTCGAGCGGTCCCTCGACCACCTCGTAGCCGCGCCGCTCAATCCAGTCGACCAGCCCGGGCGCTTGCTCCGCGCCGACGATGGGAATTTTCACGTCCTGCGATTCGCGCTGGCGCTCGGTTACGGTGTTGAACATAAAACTGATAAAGAGCGGTCCGAGCATCGGGAAAATAATGGCCGACATCATAGAGCGCCGGTCGCGCAGGCCGTCGATCAGCTCCTTTTTGAGCACGGCGAGGACGGCGTTCATTGCGCCACCTCATCTATGCCGGTTAGCGCGACAAAGGCGTCTTCCAACGGGTCGTGGCCGCTCTGTTCTA